>Ga0335078_10008534_pt1 | contig 15243 bp, 16 predicted proteins | sample Lox_Sample_32_FD_206711 | JGI IMG/M metagenome (GOLD analysis project Ga0335078, IMG submission 206711) | Soil microbial communities from Loxahatchee National Wildlife Refuge, Florida, United States - Lox_Sample_3.2 | ecosystem: Environmental > Terrestrial > Soil > Wetlands | place: USA... | reverse complement strand
TGCGTCGTGCGCTCGAGCGCGACCAGCTGCGGCTCGAGTACCAGCCCGTCGTGTCGCTGATGAACTTCTCGATCGTCGGGGTCGAGGCGCTGCTCCGCTGGCGTCATCCCGATCGAGGCGAGATACCGCCCTCGGAGTTCATACCGATCGCCGAGGAGAACGGCCTGATCGAGCCGATTGGCCGGTGGGTGCTCGAGAACGCCTGCCGCCAGGCCGCCCAGTGGTATGCGGCGCGCCCCGACTCCGCGCCCCTCGCGATGTCGGTGAATCTGTCGGCCGTGCAGGTTGCCCGTCGGACCCTGCCCGACGTGGTCCGGGCCGCGCTCTCGAGCACCGGACTCGATCCGGCGTGCCTCAGCCTCGAGATCACCGAGACCGTGATGGTGCGGGATGCCGACGGGCTCACCGAGATCCTGCAGGCCCTGAAGGCGCTCGGCGTACGCCTCGTGCTCGACGACTTCGGGACGGGCTACTCATCGCTCAGCTATCTGACGCGGCTGCCGCTCGACGTGCTCAAGGTCGATCGCTCGTTCGTCGACGGGCTCGGCAACGAGCCGCGCGACACGGCGATCACGGAAACGATCATCGCGATGTCGCGGGCTCTGTCGCTGGATGTCGTCGCCGAGGGGGTCGAGACCTCAGAGCAGGTCCACGAGCTCAGCCGGCTCGGCTGCACCGCCGCCCAGGGCTTTCACTTCTCGCGGGCCGTGCCGGCGCGGGAGATCACCGACGCGCTCGAGCGCCGTCCGGTGTGGTTGCCCGCGGTCACGGCCGACGACTGAGTTTTCTCCCGGCCTACGGGTACGCGGATTCGCCGGAACGGAGCGGCGACACGTTTGCATCCCGGCACTCGTACGCGCCGTTCGGGATCGACGTGCGGAGCGTGGCGGTGTCGTTGGGCGGAATCACCTGGAGGGCGTAGGCGGTCGCGCACCCGTTGGACGTCGCGACCCCGTGGCCGACGTCAAGCCGGAACGAGGCCGCCCCGCCGGGGGCGATGACCAGCGCGACTGCCGGGCTCGAGCCGAAGAAGTCGCTGGTCGTATGGTGCGGGATCGTCGGCAGCGGATGCCCTCCTTGGTCGAGGAACAGGATGCCGGGGTACCCGTAGGTTCGGCACGGCACGGTGCCGGTGTTCTTCAGGACGAAGCCGATCTCGCCGTGGCCCATGCCGCCCTGCTGACCGAGGAAGCCGAGTTCCAGGTTCGCGGCGCGACAGGGGGGTTCGCCTGACGCCGTGGTCGTGACGGTGCCTGTGGTCGACGTCGTGGTCGCCGGCGCGGTGGTCGATGTCGTGGAGGTGGCGCTGCTCGTCGTGCTGGTCGCGGTGGTCGTCGGCGTCGGGCTGCCGGCGGCGGTGGCGGTGGTCGGTGGCGCCGACGACCCGCCTGAGCTCCCGCATGCCGCAAGCGCTGTGACGATCAGCACGGCGAGGGCGGGCAGCGGCAGGATCCGTTTCATGCGGCGTGTTCGGGCATTGCGGTGTCGGGTCCTCGCGGGCGGGTGGGCCTAGTTCTCAGGACCCCGGGGCGTGCCAGTATCCGGGACGCAGCCATGGACCGTAGCGAGGAACTCCGACAGACGCACCGCCGCCCGCCCCGGAACCGGTTGCTGGCGAGCCTTGATCGGTACCTCCCGTTCTGGGAGCCACAGCTCGTCGTGGCCTGCACGATCGCGCTCCAGTTGTCGCTGTCCAACGAGGTGACGATCGGGCCGACATGGCTGCTTCCGGCGCTGGAGGGCGCGCTGCTGATCGGCCTCACGATCGTCTCGCCGCGGGCCAAGGCGCGCCATTCCCCCCTGCGGCGCAAGGTCGCGATCGCGATGATCGGATTCGTCAGCGCCGCGAACATCGCCTCGCTCGTGATGCTCTGCCATCAGCTTCTCCAGGGCGGCAAGGAGAACGGGCATCAGTTGATCCTGTCCGGGATCGTGCTGTGGTGCACGAACGTCCTCCTGTTCGGGCTGTGGTACTGGGAGACCGATCGCGGCGGCCCGGTTGCGCGCGAGAAAGGCGAACGGGACTGGCCCGACTTCCTGTTCCCGCAGATGACCGATCCGCGGTGGGCGCCGAAGGATTGGATGCCAAGCCTGATCGACTACCTGTACGTCTCGCTCACCAACGCGACCGCTTTCAGTCCGACCGACACGATGCCGCTGACGCCTACCGCAAAGTGGTTGATGAGCGCGCAATCACTCACATCGCTGGTCACGGTCGGGCTTGTGGTCGCCCGGGCCGTCAACATCCTTGCCTGAAGCCATGGCCAATGCCCAACTCACGAGTCCGGACCGGGAGGCGCTCGAGCGCTCGATCCACGAGGTCGGCACCGACCTCGCCTCCGCGTTCCCGTCGAGCGCCCGCCACCCGCTGCGCGCACTCGACCAGCGGGCGATGGACCTCGCCTCGGCCGACCAGGAGCTCAAGGCCGCGCTGTTCCGGTTCGTCGACGTGACCCCGGCGTGCCGGTCGCTCGACGATCTCGCCCGGCATCTGCGGGAGTTTCTCCGCGAGGTGCCCGACGCGCCACCGCCGCTGGCGGCCGCGATGCGAATGGCCGACAACCGGGCGGCCCGCACCGCGATCGGCGCCGCCGCGGCCGCCGGGGTCAAGCACATGGCCCACCGCTTCATCGTCGGCGAGACTCCGGCGTCGGCGCTCGGCGTGCTCCGCGATCTGTGGAACCGCGGCATCACGAGCTCGGTTGACCTGCTCGGCGAGGCGACCGTCACCCAGACCGAGGCCGACCGCTACGCGGCGCGCTGCGACGAGGCGCTGGTCGAGCTCGCTCGCGTGCAGCGAGGGTGGCCGGGGCGCGAGGTGCTCGAGCGGGACAGCATCGGACCGATCTCCCGCACGAACGTGTCGGTGAAGATCTCGGCGCTCACGCCGCTGCTCCGTCCGGACGCGCCCGAGCGGGGACGGCGCGACGCGGCCGCCCGCTTGCGCCCGCTCCTACGCAAGGCCAATGAACTCGGGGCCCACGTCCACATCGACATGGAGTCGCTCGACTCCCGCGAGGCGGTCCTCGATCTGGTGCTCGACGTGCTCTCGGAGGACGAGTTCCTGCGCGGCCCGTCCGCGGGTCTTGTCCTCCAGGCCTACCTGCGGGACTCGCCCGAACAGCTCGACCGGGTATTGGAGTGGGCAGGAACCTCAGGTCGGACGCCGCCGCTCACCGTCCGGCTGGTCAAGGGCGCCTACTGGGATCACGAGCTCGTGCAGGCCAGCCAGCACGGCTGGCCCACTCCGGTGTTCGACGTCAAGGCCGAGTGCGACCGGAACTTCGAGACGCTCAACCGCCGGCTGCTCGACGCGCGGCCGGCCGTGCGCGTTGCCGTGGCCTCGCACAACCTGCGCTCGGTATCACACGCGATCGCGTACAACCGCCTTTCGGGCGGGGCCGATCAGGACCTCGAGCTCCAGATCCTGCGCGGCCTCGGAGACCAGCTCGCGGACGCCCTTGCCTCCCGCGGGTTCCGGGTGCGGGCGTACTGCCCGGTGGGCGACATGGTCGCGGGAATGGCCTATCTGGTCCGCCGGCTCCTCGAGAACACGAGCAACGAGTCGTTCCTGCACGAGCAGGCGCAGGGAACCTCGCTCGACGTTCTGCTCGCGGCGCCCTAAGGGCGCCGGCGCGAGGTTCAGCCCTCTCGCCTGAACCGCTCTGTAAGCCGGGCGATGTCGCCGTGGACCCGGTCTACTCGCGCCGCGACGATGTCGGCGAGCACCTGCATGAACCGCACCTCGTCGGGGCCGAGGCCGGGCCGCGTCTCTCTGCTGACGCAGCACAGGGTCCCGTGCACGCTGCCGTCGGACAGCTTCACGGGACGCCGACGTAGGCGTGGAACTCGCCGGTCACCGGTAGTTCGCTGATCGCCGGCTCAGCCCGGGTGTCGGGGACGGCGTTCGGGATCTCGCCGCCCAGCATCCGCATGCAGTAAGTCTGCTCCACCGGGAACACCGTTCCCTGGAAGCGATTGACCGTCTCGGGGTCGCTGACCAGCGCATGGATCGTCTGGATCCGGGCGTCGATCGTCGTGATGTACGACGCATCCATCCCGAGGTGGTCGCGCGCCGCTACGAGCGCCTGCTCGACGACGTCGGTCTCCTGCGCCGACTCGAGCTTCTCGAGCAGCTCGTCGTAGTCCGACGTGGTGCGCACGCTCCCAGCTCCCTCCTCCATGTCGAGGCGATACTAGATGGACAGGCACGGCCGGGACAAGCGGCCGTGGGTGCAATAGCTGATGCAACGGCGGGCGTATGCGGGATCTTCAGCCATAGTTCGCCCCTGCGATGAGGCGTTCAGCACGCTGGAGGAGGAGGCTTGCGCGCTTCCTGTTGGTGATCCTGGCTCTGGCAGCGGTGGCCGGAGTGGCCGCGCTTGTCATCAGGTTCGCCCCGCCCTGGCTCGTGTCGACCAAGGGCCTCACCGGCGCGGCGCGGCTCGACGAGCTCAATCGCGTGCGTGTGGCGCTGCTGCTGATCGTGCTCGGTGCGGGCGCCGCCGCGGTGGCGCTATACGTGTTCACGACCTCGTCACGCGACCGCAGGCGTGAGCAGACCGAGCGCCAGCTGAACGAGCGGTTCATGCGCGCGGTCGATCAGCTCGGGCATCCGGCGCTCGACGTTCGCCTCGGCGGCATCTACTCACTCGAGCGGCTCGCGCAGGAGTCGCCGGAAGACCACGGGCCGATCATCGAGATCCTCGCGGCGTTCGTGCGCGAGCATGCGCCGTGGCCTGTGCGGGCCGGCGCTTCCCGAACGGGCAACGGCGCCGCCGGCACCGATCACCGGGGTCGTCCGGCCACTGATGTCCAGGCCGCGGTCACGACCCTCGGGCGGCGCACGCTCGCTCACGATCAGGACAGGCCGATCGCGCTGCCGCACACCGCGCTCGCCGGCGCGAGCCTGACCGGGGCGCATTTCGAGGGCGCTCTGTTCAGCGGCGCCAATCTCGAGGGCGCCGATCTGTTCAAGGCCAACCTCCGCGCCGCGGATCTCGAGGGCGCGAACCTCCGCGGCGCCGGGCTGCTGCTCGCGAACCTGAACGACACCGTGTTGTGGGGCGCGAACGGCGAGAACGCCCGGCTGTACGGTGCGAATCTCGAGGGGGCCGCGCTCAAGGGCGCCAACCTCCGAAGCGCCGGCTTGACCGGCGCCAACCTCAAGGACGCCGGTCTGCATAGCGCGGTTCTCACCGGCGCCGACCTGACCGGCGCGAACCTCGAGGGGGCCGGCCTCGACGGCGCAAACCTCGAGGGCGCGAATCTCGACGGCGCGAACTTGAAGGGCGCCGTGCTCCTCAACGCCGTATACGACGCCTCGACGATCTGGCCGGCCGGCGTCGACCCCGCCAGCCAGGGCGCCGTTGCCCGGACCTGGCCAGAGGAGCTCAGCCGGGTGGCGCACCACGTTGAGAACGCGCCGGAGCAGGCCTACGGCGGCTGGCCCCAGGAGGCCGAGGAGCAGGCGCAGCCGGGGTGGACGCACGAACCCGAGCAAGCGCAGCCCGGCCCCGGGTGGCCGCACGAACCCGAACAGGCCCAGCCCGGATGGGCGCCCCAGCCCGAGCCGGCACCCGAAGCGGAGCCGCAACCCGAGTCTCCGGCCGGCGAGGCGCATGAGCCGGAGCCGGCGCTCGAGCCGCAGCCGCCACCGCCGCTACGGTGGCCCCCAGACGACGAGAACGGCGCGGACGAGCCCCCGCCGGGATAGCCTCGCTTGAGGCGCGAGCGGGCCTGTTAACGTCGGTTGTCTATGTCCGCGCTGCCTCCGTTTGCCAACGAGCCGGTGCTTGAGTTGCGCCGCGCGCCCGTCCGCGCGCAGCTGCAGGATGCGCTCGCCGGCCTGAGCGGCAAGCTGCCCGTGCGCGTTCCGGTGATGGTCGGAGGCTCCCAGCGGACGCGCGGGGAGCTGCTGTCGACGGATCCGGGGGCGCCCGACAACGTCGTGGCCGTCGCCGCGCGCGCCACCGAGGCGGACGTCGCCGACGCGGTCGCCGAGGCCGAACGCGGTTTCCGGGCGTGGCGGGCGTTGCGAGCGGAGGACCGGGCGGCGGCGCTGGTCCGCGCCGCGGCGTGGCTTCGCGAGCGCCGACTCGAGCTCGCCGCCCTCGAGGTCCGGGAGTGCGCAAAGCCGTGGCCCGAGGCCGACGCGGACGTGTGCGAGGCCATCGATTTCCTCGAGTACTACGCCCGCGGGGCGATCGAGCTCGCCGCCGCCCCGCAGTTGTTGCAGGTTCCCGGCGAGCGCAACGAAATGCGATACGGGCCGCGGGGCGTGGTGGCCGTCGTCTCGCCGTGGAACTTCCCGCTCGCGATCCCCTGCGGCATGACGTCGGCGGCGCTGGCGACCGGCAACGCGGTCGTGCTCAAGCCGGCCGAGCAATCACCGGGCTGCGCGTACATGCTGGTCCAGGCTTTGCGGGCGGGCGGCGTCCCGGCGTCGGCGATCTCGCTGCTCCCGGGCGAGGGCGATGCCGGCGCCGCGCTGGTCGCGCACCCCGGCGTGCACACGATCGCGTTCACCGGTTCGATGCCGGTGGGGGTCGAGATCGGCCGCGCAGCTGCGGTGGTCGCGCCCGGCCAGCGTCATTTGAAGCGCGTGGTGTCGGAGCTCGGAGGCAAGAACTGCGTCATCGTCGACTCCGACGCCGACCTCGACGAGGCGGTCCCCGGGATCGTGGCCTCGGCGTTCGTGTACGCAGGCCAGAAGTGCTCGGCCGCGGCGCGGGTCCTGGTGCACGAGGCGATCGCCGATCAGTTGATCGAGCGGGTCGCCGGCGCGGTGAGCGTGCTCGTCGTCGGTCAGGCCGATCAGCTCGACACCGACGTGCCGCCGGTGATCGAACACTCCGCGCAGGAGCGGGTGGATCGGTACGCGTCGATTGCTCGCGAAACCGGACGAATCGTGGCACGAGTCGGCGACCTCCCAGGTCGCGGCTGGTTCTGCCCTCCAACTGTGGTCGCCGATCTTCCGCCTGACTCGCCGGTGCTGAACGAGGAGATCTTCGGGCCGCTGCTGGCGATCGACCGCGTCAAGGACGTCGAGCAAGCGTGCGACGTCGTCGACGGCCTCCCCTTCGCCCTGACCGGCGGGCTGTTTGCCCGCGATCCTGCCACCGTCCGCTACGTGCGCGAGCGGTCTCCGGTCGGGAATCTCTACGTCAACCGCGGGATCACCGGCGCGATGGTCGGCCGCCAGCCGTTCGGCGGGAACCGGCTGTCCGGGACCGGTAGCAAGGCCGGCGGGCCCGATTACCTGCGCCAGTTCGTGGAGCCGCACGTCGTGACCGAGAACACGATGCGACACGGGCTGGTCGTATAGCCCGCGCCGTCCGCCTCGCACCGCTGCCCCGGCCCGGCTGCCGATACACCGGAAACCAGGGCGAATAAGTCGACACTCGGCGCGCCTCCCTGGGGTGAACGTCGATTCACTCGGCTCTGGTGCGAGTTTCGCCGCACTCGCGGATGACGCAGTGCCGAATGTCGAGTAACTCGCACTGCGACAAATTTTGAAACTGGGGTTGATTTGGCTGAGCCGGCGGTCGATCATCGACGGAGATGCCGCTGCCGCCCTCCGTCGCGTGGAAGCTATTGCTGGCGATCGTGCTCGTCGGAGCGATCCTGCTGAGCGCGTGCGCGAAGGCGCCGCGCCGGCGGATGCCCCGCGGCGAGCTGCGCCGGCTCGTGCTCGCGGCACTGACCCTCTACGTGGTCGGCATTTTCGCCTCGGTGACCCACCACGCGATGCTCGCCGGCGTCGTCTACACGGCGGGAATCGCCGCCTGCGCGCTGGCGGCGTGGCTGTCCCGCGGCAGCGACTCCGAGGATCCGCCGCGCGGTGGCGACGATCCCATCGACGAGCAGCCGCCGCCCGAGCCTGACGGGATCCCCCGGTTCGACTGGCAGGCGTTCGAGCGCGACTTCCGCACGTACGCCGAGCGTACGCGGCGTACGCCGGCGAGCAACGCCTAGCGGGACGGGCTCACCGCGGCGAGCAGGAGCTCGTGCAGCCTGCTGTCTCCCGAGAGCTCGGGATGGAACGAGACCGCGAGCATGTTGTCCTGCCGGATCGCCACCGGGTGATCGCCAACACGCCCGAGGACCTCGACGTCCGGGCCGTGCTCTGACACCCACGGCGCACGTATGAAGACGGCGTGCATCGGGCCGCCCTCGACCCCGTCGACGTCGATGTCGGCCTCGAACGACCTGACCTGGCGCCCGAACGCGTTCCGCTGGGTTGAGACGTCGAGCAGACCGAGATGCTCGCGGTCGAGCATGATCATGCCGGCGCAGGTGCCGAGCACGGGCGTGCCGGCGCGGACGAGCTCGCGCAACGGCTCGGCCAGGCCTTCGCGCTCGATCCCGAGCGTCATCACGGTGGACTCGCCACCAGGGATGATCAGGGCGTCCAGACCGTCCAGGTCGGCGGGGACGCGGATCTCGCGCGGCTCCGCCCCGATCGCCCGCAGCAGCTTGGCGTGGGCCTCGAAGTCGCCCTGGAGCGCAAGGACGCCCACGAGCGTCATCACCTGCGGCCCGGAGCCGTTGGTTGCCTCCGCGGATGTGGGAGGCACGCCTACCAGCCGCGGCCGGCGAGGAGCTGCTCGGACTCGAGCTTGGACGTCTCGAGGCTCACCATCGGCTGACCGAGGCCCGTCGAGGCCGCGGCGATCCGGGCGGGATCCCGGTAGTGGGTCGTCGCCTCCACGATCGCGCGCGCCCGGCGCTCGGGATCCTCGGACTTGAAGATCCCGGAACCGACGAACACGCCCTCGGCGCCGAGCTGCATGACGAGCGCCGCGTCGGCAGGCGTCGCGATCCCGCCGGCGCAAAACAGCACGACGGGCAGCCGACCGTCCTCCGCGATCTGGCGCACGAGATGCAACGGGGATTGGAGCTCCTTGGCAGCGGTCGCGAGCTCGGCGTCGTCGAGCGTCGTCAGGCGCCGGATCTCTGCGCGGATCACACGGAGATGGCGGACGGCCTCGACGATGTCGCCGGTACCGGCCTCGCCCTTCGAGCGGATCATCGCCGCCCCCTCGCCGATCCGCCTCAAAGCCTCGCCCAGGTTGGTGGCGCCGCACACGAACGGGACGCTGAACGCCCACTTGTCGATGTGGTTGGCCTCGTCCGCGGGCGTCAGCACTTCGGATTCGTCGATGTAGTCGACCTCGAGCGCCTCGAGCACCTGGGCCTCGACGAAGTGTCCGATCCGGGCCTTGGCCATGACGGGGATCGTCACGGCCTCCTGGATGCCTTGGACCATGGCCGGGTCGGACATGCGGGCCACGCCGCCATCGCGGCGGATGTCGGCGGGGACGCGCTCCAGCGCCATCACCGCCGCCGCCCCCGCGTCCTCGGCGATTTTCGCCTGCTCCGGCGTCACCACGTCCATGATCACGCCGCCCTTCAGCATCTCGGCCAATCCGGCCTTGACCGTGAACGTCGCCTCGTCCCGTGGGGTCTGGGGGTTCTCGTCCATCGGGGCTGAGTGTAGCCGGGCGATAGCGTTACCGGCGATGTCCACAGCGCCAGTGTTCGAGGGTTCAGATGGCCGTTTTGTCGCCACCGAGCACGGCCGCGGGCCTTGGGATGCGAACGCGCTCCACGGCGGCGCGCCGGCCGCGCTGCTCATGCGGGCGTTCGAGCGACTGCCCGCCCCGAACGGGCTGAGCGTGGCCCGAGTGACCTACGAGTTGCTCCGCCCCGTGCCGGTCGGCCCGGTCGAAATCGAGGCCGAGATCGTCCGCCCGGGCCGCCGGGTGCAGCTGCTGGAGGCCTCGATCATCGCGGGCGGGGTCGAGGTGGTCCGCGCGCGAGCACTCCAGGTCCAGGCCGCCGACGCCGGCATGGACGGCGCCACCGAGAACATCCCACCGCCACCGGGGCCCGAGACCGGGCGTCCGGCCAAGGTGAACGTCCCGCATCGCCCGATGTTCGCGTTCGACGCGATCGAGATCGTCTTCGTCGCCGGCAAGTGGGGAGGCGGCCCGTCTACGGCATGGTTCCGGCTGCGCAGCCCGATCGTGGGCGGCGAGACGCCCTCGCCGCTCCAGCGTCTTGCGGCGGCCGGTGACTTCGGCAACGGGATGAGCTCGGTTCTGTCCTGGGACGACTACCTGTACATCAACCCCGACCTGACGCTGTACATCGAGCGCGAGCCGATCGGTGAGTGGATCTGCCTCGAGTCGCAGACCCGGATCGCGCGCGACGGGATCGGGGTGGCCGAGAGCATCCTCTACGACGAGCGTGGGCGAGTCGGCCGCGCGACCCAGGCGTTGTTGGTCGCTCCGCGCCGCTAACCGGCGGAGGCGCCGTCGCGCAGATACGACAGCAGACCGCCGGCGAGCAGGATCTCCCGTTCGTGCTCCGAGAAGTCGTGGGTCAGCGTCACCGTGTCGCCGTCCTCGATCCGGGCGGTGATCGACTCGGAGCCGGACTCGAGCTCCTCCCGCAACGACGGAAGCGACCACTTCTGCCCGACCTCGGCCTTGTCGTAATCGGAAGGATCGCTGAACGTGAGCGCGACGATCCCCTGGGCAATCAGGTTCCGCCGGTGGATCCGGGCGAACGACTTCGCGAATACCGCCTTCACCCCTAAATGCAATGGCGCGAGCGCCGCGTGCTCGCGGGACGACCCCTGGCCGTAGTTGTCGCCGGCGACGATGAATCCGCTCCCCCACTCCTTGAGGCGCTGGCGGAACTCGGGGTCTCGGTGGCGCAGCGTGAACTCCGCGATCGCGGGAACGTTCGAGCGGAAGGCCATCACCTCGACGCCGTCGGGCGCGAGGTCGCCCGTCGAGACGTCGTCGGGCTGGACGGTGGCGATGCACGCCTCGAGCGAGTCGCCCAGCGGCTTGTGCTCGGGCGGACGCTTGATGTTGGGACCCCGAGGGATCTCGATGCCCTCGGCGTCCTCTGCGGAGGCCGGCGCGAAGATGTGGACGTCGTCGAGGTAGGGGCGAAGCTCTGGCATCGGCAAGAGCTCCGGCGCGTCTCCGTACTCCCGCGGATCCACAATCTTGCCCGCGAGAAGCGATACGGCCGCCACCGCCGGCGAGCACAGGAACACCGAGTCCTCCGCCGTGCCCGAACGACCCGGGAAGTTCCGGTTGAACGTGCGAAGCGAGTTCGAATCGGACGGTGGCGCCTGCCCCATTCCCACGCAGGGGCCGCACACCGGCTCGAGCATCCGCACGCCAGCGTCGGAAAGCTGGCGGTAGACGCCCGATTCGGCAATCGCGGCCAGGATCTGACGCGACCCCGGCGTCGCCGTGGCGGTGATCGATGGATGCACGATCTGGCCGTCCTTGTCAGCCAGGACCGCACCCGGCAGCGCCAGGTCGTTATAGCCCGAGTTGACCGAGGAACCGATGCACACCTGGGAGATCTCCGTGCCCGCGACCTCCTCCACCGGCACCACGTTGTCGGGGTTGTGCGGCTTGGCTACGAGCGGGCCGAGCTCATCCAGGTCGATCTCGACGCGATCGTCGTAATCTGCCCCGTCCTCAGGCCCGACGTCCACGAAGTCGTCGAGCCGATCCTGCTGCTCGAGCCAGTCCCGGGTCCGGTCGTCGGGTCCGAACACCGCGGCCGTCGCGCCGAGCTCGGCGATCATGTTGGCGATCGTGGCGCGCTCGGGGATACTCAGATCGGCCGTCCCAGGCCCGGTGAACTCGAACACCTTGTTCTTGCCGCCGCTCGCGCTCAGTCGGCGCAGCAGCTCGAGGATGATGTCCTTGGCCTGGACCCAGGGGCGAGACAGCTTGCCCTCGAGCCTTACCTCCACCACCTCGGGGCACGCGATCTCGTACGGGTGGCCGCCGAGCACGACGGCGACGTCGAGTCCGCCGGCGCCGATCGCGATCATCCCGAGGCACCCCGCCTGCACGGTGTGGGAGTCGGCCCCGAGCAATGTCTGCCCCGGCTTTCCGAACCGCTCCATGTGGACGTAGTGGCTGATGCCGTTGCCGGGCCTCGAGAAGTGCAGCCCGTACTTCCGCGCCAGCGCCTGGAGCATGCGATGGTCGTCGGGATTCTTGAAGTCGAGCTGGACGACGTTGTGGTCGATGTACTGGACCGCGCGCTCGACCTTGACCCGCGGCTCGCCGAGCTCCTCGAACTGCATCAGCGCCATCGTCCCGGTGGCGTCCTGGAGCAGGGCCTGATCCATCCGGATCGAGATCGGCGACCCCGGCTTGAGGTCGCCATCGACCAGGTGTTCTCGGAGGATCTGGCGGGTCAGGCTGTCCGGCATCGGGTCGGCTCCTCTCGCGACGGCGTCACGATCGGAACCTACCCCGGGCCTGGGCCACTATGCGCTGGTCGGCGGTGGCGGTGGCGCTCGTGTTCGCGAGCGGACCGTCGCGAGCGTCGACCCTGGCGACGACCTCCAGGAACGCCCCGACCGGGGCCGGCGACTCGAGCGTCACCTCGAATCCCACCGCTCGAGCGTTCAGGCCAGAGGCCAGCCCCATCGCCTCGACCAGTGCGGCCCCCACGACCCCGTCGTGAGCGCGGTCGCGGTCGGCCCCCTGATGGTCCTGCTTGATGAAGCAGCGACCGGCGACCGCGCCCGGGGCGACTTCCTCGACCTCCAGCAGCAGTCCGAAAAGGTTGACCCGCCCGCACCCGAAGCAGTGCTCGTGGTGGACGAGCGGCACCGACTACTTCAACCTAAAAGCCTTGATCCGCACGTCGTACTGCTGGGCGTCCCGCGAGTAGACCCCGTACGCGAGCGCCTGGATCAGCGAAAGGAGCGCGGTGTGCGAGCGGACGAACGCCGGCGTGTTCGATGAGTAGTAGAGACGGATCCGCGCGAGCCGGGCGACCTCGGACAGCGTCGCGTCGGTGATCGCGAGCGTGGGGGCCTTGCGGTGTCGGGCCAGCTTCATCGTCCGGGTGATCAGCGGGTGCGGCCTGCCGGCAGACAGCCCGATCACGAGCGTCTGGTCGTCGATCCGGCTGAGCCGGCCGAGCGCCTCTTGCGACGGACTGGCCACGATCTCGGCGCGCAGATCGAGCAGCATCAACAGGTGGCGCAGGTAGCTCGCGAAGAACGCCATCTGGTCGGTGCCGGCGATCAGCACCTTGCCGGCGGACACGATCGCGTCGATCGCGGCCTCGACGTCTCCTCGCGAGAGCTTGTGGGCCGTGTCCTCGACGTTCACGTGGTCGGCGGCGAGCGCCGCTTCGAACTCGGTGTGGTCGAGCGAGAACAGCGGCGTCACGCCGGCGCTCTCGCCGTTGGTCAGACCCGGCGGGCGGCGCCGGTACTCGTCCCGGGCGGCCTGCTGAAGCTCGGGGAAGCCCTCGAAGCCGAGCGCCTGGGAGAACCGCACGACCGTGCTCGACGAGGTGCTGGCGCGGCGGGCGAGTTCCTCAGCGGTCTGGAACGCCGCTTCGTCGAGGTGGTCGACGATGTACTGGGCGACGTCCTTCTGTGAACGCGAGAACTCGTCGAAGCGGGCGCGGATGTATGCCGACAGCGCCTGGTGGCCGTTCGGCGATGGGGTCGCGGTGGGAGTTACTGACTGCTTCATCGGCAGCCGAGAGATTCGACGCCTCTGCCCGGCGTCCTTCACCACTCTTGATTTCAGCCCGGTGAAACGCGCGCGCTCCAGGCGAGCGCGACCGGCCGGCGCTACTGGGGCTCGACGCGCTCCCGGTTCTCCTTGCGCTCGGCAAAGACCTGGGCGACGACATAGATGATCAGCACGTTCACGATCACGCCGATCCCGAGGAACGTGAGCAGAAGCGCGATCGTCGTTCCGAGCGAGCTCGGACTCTGGCCCAGGAAGCTTGCGATAGCGAGCATCTAAGACCGGCAGCGTACCTCACGCGACTGCTAGCGTCGCGCCCGATCGTGGCGTCACATCGATCCCGGCCCTGTAGCTCAGTCGGTAGAGCAGCGGACTCATAATCCGTCGCGCCCAGGTTCGAGTCCTGGCAGGGCCATCGAGTCGGGGAGACAGGCACGCTCGGCGAACGCCGCCCTGTGGGAGACTTTCCTCGTGCGCGCGATCGTGCTGAACGCGTTCACCGGCGTCGACGGCCTGGAGCTGTCTGAGGTGCCCGATCCCTCTCCGGGCGACGGCGACGCGCTGGTTCACGTCCGGGCGGCGTCCCTCGGCCCCTGGGACTTGGCAGCTGCCACGGGTGCATTTGCCGGCGCGGGTGGGTCGAGTGACTTCCCGCAGGTGCAGGGCTGGGATTTCGCCGGCGAGACCGCGGACGGCCGTCGGGTTGTCGGCTTCGTCGCGCAACCCTGGATGGGAGTCGGGGCGTTCGCCGAGCAGATCTCGGTCCCAGAGGGCATCCTCGCCGAGCTTCCCGATGCGCTCGGCTTTGCTGAAGGCAGTGCGCTGCCGGTGTGCGGCCTCACGGCCCGCCTGCTGCTCGAGACGGCCGCGGTTAGCGACGGCGACCTCGTACTCCTGACCGGTGCGGCCGGGATGGTCGGCGGCTTTGCGCTTCAGCTCGCGACGGCCCGTGGCGCTCGCGTCGTCGCCGCCGTGCGCGACGCTGACGCCGACGAGGCGCGTCGCCTGGGAGCCGAGACTGTCGTGAGCACCGACAGCGGTCTCGAGGCTCAGGTCCGGGAACAACTCAAGGAAGGTGTCGACGTGTGCCTCGACACCGTGGGGCTCGGCGACGCCGCGCTGGCGTGCGTGCGCGACGGCGGCAAGTTCGTGACGACGGTCCCGACCGCGGTGCCCGACGCGACGCGCGGGATCGACCCCGAGACCGTGCAGGTACAGCCGAACGCCGCCGCGACGGCGGAACTCGCGGGTCGTGCCGCCGCCGGTCAACTGACGATCCGCGTCGCGGAGACGCTCCCGCTGGAGCGGTTTCGCGATGCATACGCTCGACTTGGGCGCGGAGGGCTGCGCGGCAAGATCGTGCTGACCTCGTGACGCCGCCGTCGCCGACCCAGCGACAGCCTCACACCCGGTCGAGAATCCAGATTCTTGGCGTGATCACCGCGTTGAGCTGAAGCGCGAAGAGCAGCCCGATCGCGAGGTACGTGTTGATCAAGCAGGTCAGCGCTGCCAGCGCGTACAGACCCTGGTAGACGACGATCCGCCGGCGCATCGCGGCGAGCATCTCATCGGTCGTCTCATCGCTTATCAGCCCCGCGCGGTTGGCATATTGAAGGCTGAGGAACAGCGCCAAGCCGAGTGCGACCAGGTTCAGCCAGTAGACGGCGATCGAGAGTCTGTAGCTGGTGTCCTCCGC
>Ga0335078_10008533_pt1 | contig 15243 bp, 15 predicted proteins | sample Lox_Sample_32_FD_206711 | JGI IMG/M metagenome (GOLD analysis project Ga0335078, IMG submission 206711) | Soil microbial communities from Loxahatchee National Wildlife Refuge, Florida, United States - Lox_Sample_3.2 | ecosystem: Environmental > Terrestrial > Soil > Wetlands | place: USA... | reverse complement strand
GGCAGCCGCGCGAGTCGCGCTCGAATGGGGACAGCACGACGCCGAGCCGTGGGACCACGGCGCGATCGCCCCGCCCCGGAAAACGCCCTAACTAGACCGGCTCGAGCTCGCCCTCGAGCGCGAGCAGAGACGCGCCCGGCACCTCCTCGAGCAGCCCGCGGCGACTGAGCACGATCTCGAGGTTGGTCAGCGACAGGCGGGCGTGCTCGCGGGCGACGCTGTCGGCGCGGGCCCCCTCGCGGCCCGCGATCGCGTCGACCAGCCACAGGTGCTGGCGGTGGGCGACGATCAGGATCTCGCGCGACTCGGGCAGCTGGGCGTGCTGGAGCACGAGCGCGCTGGGCGTGGCGAACGGCAGCGACAGGACGGTGGCGAGCGTGCGCTCGAGCAACGGGCTGTGCGCCATCTCCACCAACCGTGCGTGGAACGCCGCGTTGAGCGCGACGTAACGCTCGAACGACTCGTAGTCGGCGCGGTGCACGAGCGGCTGCACCGCCTCGTTGATCTCCCGCAGCGCCCGGAGGTCACGCCGGCTGGCGCCCTGCTCGGCGGCGAAGCGACAGGCCGTGCCCTCGAGCACGCCGCGGAGCTCGATCGCGTGCCTGATGTCGGTCTGGGTGAACTCGCGGACGACGTAGCCGCCCGTCGGCAGGACGCGCAGCAGACCCTCATGCTCGAGCGAGGCCAGCGCCAGGCGCAGCGGCGTGCGCGACACCCCCAGCCGCTCGACGAGACGGAGCTCGGACATGCGCTCGCCGGGCTTGAACTCGCCGCTGAGGATCTGCTCGCGCAACGCAAACAGAGCGCGCATCATCTGCGTCCGGTTGGCTTGGTTGACCATGGCGGCCGAGAGTATTGCTGCCGCAAACGCTGTATGCAAGAACGCCCTCACCGGCGCCATGCAATCGATTCTTGCGGTCTCGTTAGGCCGCTGTTGCATACAGGTCCGGGCCCGAATAAGATCCTCGCCTCGCCAAACCGGGGCGTTTCAGCCAAATCATTTCGAGGAGGAGGACAGAGGTGAGGATGGAGCACCAGGGGCCGCGCCTGCGCATGATCGCGCTGGCCGCGGTGGTCGGCGCGGCGTTGTTGGTGGCCGCGTGCGGCAGCAGCAGCTCGAGCACTTCGAGCACCGCCGCCAGCGGTGGGTCGAGCGCGACGAGCTCGAGCGCTGGCGCGACCACGAGCTCGAGCACCAGCTCGGTCAGCACGTCGTCGTGCGGCAAGAAGCCGGGCGTCGCGGCCACCGGCACGCCGATCAACATCGGCACGATCGACACCAAGCAGCCCGGCACCGACTTCAGCGACGGGCCGAACATGATCACCGCCTATTACAACTGCGTCAACGCGAACGGCGGCGTCAACGGTCACCCCGTGAAGCTGTACGTGATCTACGACCAGACGCAGCCCGCGCAGATCGCGGCGGCGGCCAAGCAGCTGATTCAGACCGATCACGTGGTCGGGATCGTCGGCGTGTTCGACCTGCTCGAATGCACGATCGACCAGAGCTATTGGAAGCAACTCGGCATCTACGAGATGGGCGCCGGGATCGCCCCGGAGTGCTGGTCGACTCCTAACAGCGCCGCGGTCAACATGGGTCCGCGCTACAGCTCCGACGGCGCCGTGCAGTACGGGCTCAGCCAGAAGCCGTCGAAGATCGTGTTCATCCAGTCGAACGTCCCCGGCACCGGCTACATCGCCGCCGGCCCGGCGGCGCTCGCAAAGGCAGCGAACGTGCCGATCACCGAGACAACCGCGAACGTCCCGATCACCGACGCGAACTCGCTGGCGCTGAGCCTCGTCGACAAGGCGGGCCCGAACGGCTGGGTGGTGCTCAACTTCACCCCGCCCGAGGCCCTGGTGATCCTCCAGGCCGCGCAGAAGCTCGGACTCGAGGACCGGGTCAAGGGATGGGGCTGCTCGACGCCTTGCAACACCGACTTCCTGGCCAAGGCGCTGGGACCGAAGTGGAACCACAAGCTGTTCGTCAACGCCGAGCTGACCTCGCCCGACGACCACAACGGCCCGGACATGCAGCTGTACAAGGCGATTCTCGCCCAGTACGGCAAGAGCGTCGCGGGAGGCCTGGGATCGTTCAGCGAGATGGGGTACCTGCTCGGCAAGTTCTCGGTCGACGCGCTCGACACGGTCACGGGTCCGGACACGATCCAGAGCGTCAACGCGGCGTTCAAGAACATCAAGGACGAGAAGACCGACCTTCTGTGCCAGCCATGGGTGTACGGCGACTACCCGCTGCACATCCCGAACAACGCCGACTTCACCACCACGCCGGACAACGGCAAGATGGTGACCGCCCAGGGATGCTTCGACGTCTCCTCGGCGGACCCCCAGATCGCGGCCTACCGCAAGGTCGCGGGGACGGCGCCGTCGACTAACCCACCGACGCAGTAGGAGCACGGACGCTCCAAGGAGTAAGTGACGCACATGCGATCAGGGCAGCCAGGGGTAAGGAGGCCCTGGTCGCATGGCGTCCGGCAGACCGCCTCGCGAGCGTCAGGCCGGCTCGCGAGGTCAGACGCGCCCAGCGGCTCAGACCCGCTCGAGCTTCCGACGCGCAAGCAACGAGGCGCCCGGCATCTGCTCGAGCACCTCGGGATGGTCGAGCACGACCTCGAGATTGGTCCGCGCGAGCAGCGCGTGCTCGCGGCCGAGGCTTTCGGCGCGGGTGCCGTGGCTGCGCTCGATCGCGTCGAGCAGGCCGAGGTGGTGGCGATGAGCCAGCAGCAAGATGTCACGCGATTCGGGCAACACCGCCTGCGCCATCACGAACGCGCTCGGGCTGGCGAACGGCAGCGCGATGATCCGATCCAGCGCGCGCTCGAGCATCGGGCTCCCGGCCATCCGCAGGATCCCCGCGTGGAAGCGTTCGTTGAGGTCGACGAACCGCTCGAACGACTCGTAATCGGCCCGGTGGACCACCTGGGCGATCGTCTCGCAGATCTCACGCAGGGCGCCGATGGCCTCGGGACTGGCTCCGCGCTCGGCGGCGAACCGGGCCGCGGTCCCCTCGAGCACGCCGCGGAGCTCGATCGCGTCGCTGACGTCGGCCTGGGTGAACTCGCGCACCACGTACCCGCGCGCGTTGAGGCCGCGCAGCAGGCCCTCGTGCTCGAGCCCCGCCAGCGCCAGGCGCAGCGGCGTCCGCGACACGCCCAGCGTCTTGACCAGGCGCAGCTCCGACATGCGCTCCCCGGGCGCGAACTCACCGCGCAGGATCAGCTCGCGCAGGCGCAGCAGCGCTCGCGTCATCTGGGTCCTGCTGTCTCGATCCGACACCTCTCACCCTCCTCCTGGACGCCGCGAATGCGACGCCGTGGGAGTCTAGTCCGGCGGTGCGATTGCATGCAAAACGTACAACTCAACCCGTCAGAACTCTCATTCTTGAGGTCTTGTTAGGGGCTATTGCATGCAACTAGGCCACGCACTAGTATCGCCCGGCTCGCCAAACCCCTGGGGCGGGTTACACACACAAATCCTCGAGGAGGAGGAGATCGGTGAGGATGTACCACCACGTTCCGCGCGTGCGGCTTGGCCTGTCGTGCGCAGCGGTCCTCGGCGTGCTGCTCATGGCAGGCTGCGGGAGCAGCAAGAGCAGCAGCACAAGCAGCGCCGCGGCTCCCGCGGCCTCGTCAACCTCGGCCACGAGCACGAGCGCCGCGACGAGCGGCTCGACGGATACGTCGTCGTGCGGACCCAAACCCGGGACCGCGGCCACCGGCACCCCGATCAAGCTCGGCGCGATCAACACCAAGCAGCCCGGGACCGACTTCACGGATATCGAGAACATGGAGGGCGCGTACTTCGCCTGCGTGAACGCGAACGGCGGGGTCAACGGCCATCCGATCCAGCTGATCAAGCTGACCGAGCCGACGCAACCCGCGCAGATCGCGGCGGACGCGACGCAGCTGGTTCAGAGCGACAAGGTGCAAGGCGAGTCGGGCAACTCGAGCATCCTCGAGTGCACGATCAACCACGCGTACTGGGAGAAGCACGCCTTCTACGTGATCGCCGCGGGGATCGCGCCGGAGTGCTATTCGACCCCGAACATCGCCGACGTGAACATGGGACCGCGCTACAGCTCCGACGGGGCCGTGCAGTACGTCCTCAGCCTGCATCCGAGCAAGGTCGTGTTCGACCAGTCGAACGTCCCGGGGACCGGCTACATCGCAGCTGGCCCGGCCGCACTGGCGAAGGCCGCGAACGTGCCGATCACCCAGCTGACCGAGAACGTGCCGATCAACGACGCGAACTCGGTGGCGCTGAAGGAGGTCGACGACGCCGGCCCGAACGGCGCGGTGGTGCTGAACTTCACCCCGCCCGAGGCGCTCGTGATCCTGCAGGCCGCCCAGAAGCTGGGGCTCGAGGACCGCGTCAAAGCATGGGCATGCTCGACGCCGTGCGACACCGACTTCCTGGCCCAGGCGCTGGGACCGAAGTGGAACGACAAGTTCTTCGTCAACGCCGAGCTGACCCCACCGGACCCGACCAACACGCCGACGATGAACCTGTACAAGGCGATCCTCAAGCAGTACGGCACGGATGTCACGGGCGGCATCGGCAGCTTCAGCCAGATGGGATTCACCATGGGTGAGATCGCCACGCACGCGCTCGAGTCGATCAAGGGTCCGTACACCGTTCAGAGCGTGAACAACGCGTTCGTGAACGTGAAGGACTACGACACCGGGATGCTGTGCCAGCCGTGGACGTTCGGTCACTACCCGCTGCACATCCCGAACAACACCGATTACACCGTCACGCCGAACAACGGCAAGATGGTGATCAAGCAGGGCTGTACGGCGATCTCGTCGGTAGATCCGCAGATCGCCGCGTATCACAAGGCGACCGGCTCATGAGCCAGGGCGCCCGGTAAGTAGGATCCCCAACGATCAGGGCGTCCAGCCAGCGCAAAATGCTCGTCACCTCCGGCATCCTGGGCCTGCCGACCTGGCAGGACTTCCAGCCGTTCCTCGTCACCGGGCTGTCGCTCGGCGCCGTGTACGCGCTGTCGGGGGTCGGGATGGTGGTCCTGTACCGGGCCACCGGCGTGCTGAACCTGGCCTTCGGGGCGGTGGGCGCGATGGGCGCCCTGATCGCGTGGCAGCTGATCAACCATTCGGGATGGAACCAGTGGCTCGCATACCTGATCTGCGTGCTGTTCGGGGGCGTGCTGACGCTCTTCTACGGGATGGTGTTCGGCCCGGCCCTGGCCAAGCGCGACCCGCTGGTCAAGGCGACGGCCACGCTCGGGCTGACCTTGATCCTGCTCGGGGTGATGGACCTGCTGTGGACCTCGAGCGGGGGCGCGTCGCGCTCGATCTCGTTCCCCACCGACAACGACACGTTCACGGTCGCGGGGATCCTGGTCGAGTGGACGAACGTGATCGCGCTCGTCCTGGGGCTCGTGATCACGGTCGCGACGGCCGCATTCCTGCGCTTCACGAAGCTCGGCACGGCGATGCGGGCGATGGCCAACGACCGCGAGATCACCGCGACCCTGGGCGTGCCGGTGCGGCGGGTGGAGGCGGCGGCGTGGTTCGGCTGCGGGATCCTCTCCGGCCTGGCCGGGATCCTGCTCGCCGACCTCGTGGCGCTCGACGCGACCACGCTCACGTTCCTCGTGCTGTCGTCGCTCGCGGCCACCCTGATCGCACGGCTGCGGTCTATCCCGGTCACGTTCATCGCCGCGCTCGTGGTCGGGACGGTCGACGCGATGATCACCCCGATCCAGTCGCTCACCAACTACCGTGACATGACGCCGTTCGTGTTCGCGGCGATCGCGCTGCTCATCCAGAACCGCCGGCGCGTGATCACGGTCGGCCGGCAGGGGGTGTAGGCGATCGAGCCCGCCGGCGTGAAGACTGACGAGACGCCGGCGGCGGCCGACGCGGCGGGTGCGTCCGCGGTCTCGGCGGCGCCCGGGCGCTCGATGCGCAGGCTCGAGCCGCGCGCGATGGCCCAGCCCGCGGTGGCGCTGGTTCTGCTCCTGTTCGTGCTGCTCGTCCTGCCGTCGCTGTTCAGCACGTACTACATAGACGCCAGCACCCAGGTGGCGATCTACGCGATCGTCGCGCTCGGCCTCGGGCTGCTGGTGGGACGGGTCGGGCTGGTGTCGCTCGGCCAGGCGGCGGTGCTGGCGATCGGAGCCTGGGTGGCCGCGCGGATCCTGTTCGCGAGCTCGCTCCCGTTTCCGCTCGTGCTGCTGGCCTCGGGCCTGATCACGATGGTGTTGGGAACGCTCGTGGGTTTGCCCGCGCTGCGGCTCAGCGGCCTGTACCTCGCGCTGATCACGCTGATGCTCGCCGGCGCGATCACGGTCGTGCTCGCCACCACGAACTTCCCCAACGGAGGCCACGGCTTCCTCGGCTACAACGGCAGCACGGTCCACATCCCGCCGATTCGCCGGCCGAGCATCGCCGCCGGCGAGACCGCGTACTTCCGCTATACGGTGATCGTCGCCGTGCTGATGTTCCTACTGGTGTGGGCGCACATCCGGAGTCGGCCTGGACGCGCCTGGGCGGCGATCCGCCAGAGCGAGGCCGCGGCACTCGCGGGCGGGATCAACACCACGTTGTACAAGTTGTGGGCGTTCGCGCTGGCGTCGTTCGTGACGGGCGTCGCCGGCGGGTTGCTCGCGGGCGCGCTCCACTACCTGTACTCGATCGACTTCCAGACCCAGGACTCGATCGTGCTGCTCGCGGTGGTGCTGATGGGCGGCGCCTACAGCATGTGGGGGGCGGTCATGGCCGGGATCCTGCAGCAGTTCCTGCCGGCGCTGTTCACGAACTGGGGGATCTCCCCCGACTGGCTGACGATCCTGTTCGGGGTCGGCGTGCTCCAGGTGCTGACCACCGCGCCGCGCGGCATCGTCGACCAGTTCCCCAAGGACATGGCCCGGTTGGGCCGGCTGATCGGCCGGCTGTTCAAGGGCCGTTCCTCGGCGCCGGCGAGCGGTGAGCCATGATCGAGGTCTCCGATCTGACGGTCCGCTTCGGCGGGGTCACGCCGCTCGACAAGATGACGGTGAGGTTCGACAGCGGGACGTGCGGGCTGATCGGGCCCAACGGCGCCGGCAAGACCACGTTCTTCAACGTGCTGAGCGGGTTCGTCAAGCCGGTCGCGGGCAGCGTGTCGGCGTTCGGCGACGACCTGCTGTCGATCACCCATTTCCGCCGTGCCCGCTGGGGCGTGCGCCGGACATTCCAGACCGAGCAGGCGATTGAAGAGCTATCGGTGTTCGACAACGTGGCGATGATCCACGAGAACTCCAAGATGAGCGGCTCGACGCGTCGTCAGGACGTGCTCGACGCGATCGCATTCGTCGGCATGGACATCGATCCCGCCTCTCGCGTCGGGACGCTCGGCGCGGCCCAGCGCCGCCTGGTCGAGCTCGCACGGGCGGTCGTCGGACGACCCAGGCTGGTCCTGCTCGACGAGCCCGCGGCCGGGCTCCCCGACGAGGAGACCGAGCACATGGGCCAGGTGATCCTCAGGATCCCCGAGCAGACCGGCGCGATGACGATCCTCGTCGACCACGACATGAGCCTCGTGTCGGCGTGCTGCGAGGTGACCGCGGTGCTCGACTTCGGCAAGATGATCGCCTCAGGCCCGACCGCCGAGGTGCTCCGCGACGAGCGCGTGATCCGCGCCTACCTGGGAACGGAGGAGGTCGCGTGACGACGGCGGGCGACGCGCTGCGCGTCGAGGACTTCGTGGTCGCGCGGGGCGGGCGCAACGTCGTCCGCGGGGTCTCGCTCGAGATCCCCTCCGGCGAGATCACCGCGCTGCTCGGGCCCAACGGCGCCGGCAAGTCGAGCATGGTGCTCGCGATCGGGGGCGTGCTGAAGCCGGTCGCCGGCAGGGTGGTGCTCGACGACCAGGACCTGGCCGGGAAGCGCCCCGAGCGGATCCGCTCGGCGGGGATCGCGATCGTCCCCGAAGGCCGCCGGCTGCTCCCCGAGCTGACCGTGGCTGAGAACCTCCGCGTGGCCACCTACACGATGACCGGCACCGATGCCGACGCCGGGCACGAGCGCGCGCTCGAGCTGTTCCCCGAGCTCGAGAAGCGGCTCAACTATCCGGCCCGCTCGCTGTCGGGCGGGGAGCAGCAGATGGTCGTGCTCGCCCAGGCGCTCGTGTCGCACCCGCGATTCGTGGTCATCGACGAGCTGTCGCTCGGGCTCGCGCCGGTGATCGTCAACCGGTTGGTCCCGACGATCCGGTCGGTGGCGCAAGGCGGCGCCGGCGTGCTGCTGATCGAGCAGTTCGCGACGCTCGCGCTCGGGCTGGCCAACCGCGCGTACATCATGGAGGGCGGCCGGATCCAGTTCTCGGGCCTGGCCAGCCAGCTGCGCGAGAAGCCGGAGCTGCTCCAGTCCGCATATCTGCTGCGCGGCCGCAACGGCGCCGAAAGCGCTCAGGCGGCGGCGGGCGCCGAGCCGCGCCCCACATGAGCGTGATGTCGATCGAGCACGTGCTCGTGCTCAGCGACGACATCGAGCGGACGCGTGACTTCTACTGCGAGGTGGTGGGACTCGAGGTGGGCGAGCGGCCGCCGCTCGAGTTCCCCGGCTACTGGCTGTACGCCGGCGCGACCGCGTGCGTCCATATCGCCGAGCGCGGTCCGTACGCGGCCCACGCCGCCCGGCTCGGGCTCGCGGTGCCCGAACGCGAACCGGGCGTCGGGCCGGTCGACCACATCGCGTTCAGCGCCGGCGATTACGACGCACTGACCGAACGGCTCGCGCGCTGCGGAGTTGGCACGGTCACCAACGCCGTTCCGGGGGGACCGCGCCAGGTGTTCATCGAGGACCCGAACGGCGTGCGCGTCGAGATCAACGTGAGGAGCCGAGCCCCGTGATGCGGACCACCCCGCCGTTCCGGGCCGACCACGTCGGCAGCCTGCTGCGCCCGCCCGAGCTGCTCGAGGCGCGCGAGGCCTTCGATGCCGGCCGGATCAACGGCGCCGAGCTGCGCGCGGTCGAGGACCGGGCAATCCGCGACGTGGTGGCGCTGCAGGAACAGGCCGGGCTGCGGTCGGTCACCGATGGCGAGTTCCGTCGCGCCACCTGGCACATGGACTTCATCTTCCAGCTGGGCGGGATCGAGCATGCGCCCGGCGACGCCAAGGTCCAGTTCCGCAACGAGGAGGGAACCGTGGAGTGGACGCCGGCGACGCTCCGCGTGACCGGGAGAATCCACCTCGATCACGCGATCTTCGCCGATGCCTTCGAGTTCCTGAAGTCGGCCGTAGCTGGGGCGACGCCGAAGCTCACGATCCCCTCGCCGAACATGGTCCACTACCGCGGCGGCCGCGCGGCCATCGACGAGCGCATCTACCCGGACGTCGACGAGTTCTGGAGCGACTTGTGCGCGGCCTACGCCGATGAGCTCCGCGCGCTCGGCGAGCTCGGGTGCACGTATGTCCAGTTCGACGACACCTCGCTCGCCTACCTCAACGACCCGCACCAGCGCGAGTTGATGAGGGAGCGGGGCGCGACCGACGTCGAGCACCTCCACGAGCAGTACGTGCGCAACATCAACCGGGCGCTTGAGGGTAAGCCCGACGGGATGGCGGTCACGACGCATCTGTGCCGGGGCAACTTCCGCTCGTCGTGGGCGGCCGAGGGAGGCTACGAGTTCGTCGCCGAAACGCTGTTCGGCGGCCTGCGTGTCGACGGCTTCTTCCTCGAATACGACGATGCTCGCTCCGGCGGGTTCGAGCCGCTGCGGTTCGTTCCCCCTGGCAAGCAGGTCGTGCTCGGGCTGGTCACGACCAAGCACGGCGAGCTCGAGTCCAAGGACGTGCTCAAGCGCCGGATCGACGAGGCCTCCCAATACGTGCCGATCGAGCAGCTGTGCCTGTCGCCGCAGTGCGGCTTCTCCTCAACCGTCGAGGGCAACGTGCTCACTCGCGAGCAACAGATCGCCAAGCTCGAGCTGATCGTCGAAACCGCGGCCGAGGTGTGGGGAAACTGAAATGCGTGCCGCCGTCACCGAGGGAGTGCAGGCGATGGCGGTGATCGAGCGCCCCGACCCGGCCGAGCCCGGACCGGGTCAGGTCGTGGTGACGCCCGAGGCGGTCGGGATCTGCGGGTCGGACTACCACTTCTTCCTGGGCGAGCTGTCGCCCGAGGCCGGCGGATCGCAGTTCCCTCGCATCCAGGGCCACGAGATCGGGGCGACGATCGCGGCGGTCGGCCCCGGCTGCCGCGAGGACCTGGTGGTCGGCCGGCGGGTCGCGGTTTGGCCGTTGCGGGCGTGTGGGGAGTGCTACCCGTGCAGCGTCGGGCGTCCCAACACGTGCGACTTCTTCGAACTGATCGGCATCCACACCGACGGCGGTCTGCAGGAGCTGCTCGCAGTTCCCGCCGAGCAGGTCTACCCGATCAGGACCGATGATCCCGCGGTGGCCGCGCTGGCCGAGCCGGTGTCGATCGCGGTACGGGCCGTCAACCGGGCGAGGGTCGTTCCCGGCGAGCGGGTGGTGGTGCTCGGCGCCGGACCGATCGGCCAGTGCATCTGCGTGGTGGCGCGCGAGCGGGGCGCCCAGGTGCTGGTGGCCGACCTCCAGGACACGCGGCTGGTGCTGAGCCGCGACATCGGAGCGGACACGCTCGTATGGACCGGCCACGACGCGGTCGTCGCGGCCGCCCGAAGATGGGCTGGTCCGGCGGGCCCGCCGGTGGTGATTGACGCGACCGGGGCGCCCGCGGCGGTGCGCGCGATGGTCGACATGGTGGCGTCGGCCGGGCGCGCCGTGCAGGTCGGCATGTCGGGCGAGGAGGTCGTGCTGCGCCTCGGCAGCCTGACCGAGAAGGAGCTTGACGTGCTCGGGGTGAGCTGCTGCGGCGCGGACGAGTTCGGCGAGGCGGTGGCGGCGGTCGAGCGCAACACGCCGCTGCTTGCGCCGCTGATCAGCCACCGGTTCGCGCTGGAGGAGGCACCCGACGCGATCCGGTTTGCGATCGAGAACCCGACCGACGTGATGAAGGTGGTCATCGGCGATCAGTGAGGCGCATGCCTACGCGATCGTGGGCGCCGGATCCGCGGGTGCATGCTCGCGTCGCGACTGAGGCGGCGGGCTTCTTCCGTGCGCGCCCCGGCCTCGACGCGCCCGAGATCGAGTTCCACTTCGCGCCGCCCCTGTTCTTCCACGAGAGCCTGACCGCGCCCTCGGACCGTGGCACTGCTTCGGCCCGGTCGTGCTCCACCCCGCCAGCCGCGGGCGGGTGATGCGGCGCGCGCCGCTGCCCGACTCCAAGCCGCCGATCGGGTGCAGCTTCCTGACGACGGGGGACGATCGCGAGAGCACGTTCGCGGGGATGCGGACGAGAGGGCTCCGTTAAGGTGTGTTAGCTTCGCCGCGCGCCGCGGTTAAGGGAGCCGTCCAACGCCGTTTAGGGGGTAATGGCCTCCGTATGCTCGGCCCGATAGGGCCTGAGCAGGGCCCACCAGGCAGATCGATTCCCACGGGGAGGGAGCCCAGGTGCGACGCGTGATGCTCAGCGCGGGCGGTGCCCGCCAGGGGCGGCGGCGGGTGGTCGCGCTGCTGATCGCGCTACTTGGGGCGGCGGCGGGGATCGCACTGGTGCTGCCCGGCGGCGACGGCGCCACCGGCACTCCCTCCGGTCCTCAGCATCCCGCCGAATTCGCCTCGGCCCGGGTGACGCGACCGGCTCGGCCGCATGCGGCCAGGGCCGCCCAGATGCCCCAGGCCGTCGTGACGATCAGCCCGCGCGCAAGCACGACGCCCGTACCCCCCTCCTACTTCGGCCTGTCGACCGAGTACTGGGCGCTCCCGCTGTTCGAGCGCAACATGCCGGTGTTCGAACGCGTGCTCTCGCTCCTGCACGTGCCCGGCAGCGAGCCGCTCGTGCTGCGGATCGGCGGCGACTCGGCCGACCATTCGTTCTGGATGCCGAGGGAGACGACGAGGAGGATGCCGGCGTGGGCGTTCGCGGTCACTCCTGAATTCCTGGCGCAACTGCGGAGCCTCGTCGAGCGCGACCGGGTCAAGCTGATCGTCGACCTCAACCTGGTCACGGACACGCCGCTGACGGCGGCCGCCTGGGCCCGCGCGGCCGAGACCTCGCTCCCACGCGGAAGCATCATCGGGTTCGAGGTCGGAAACGAGCCCGACCTGTACACACGGTCGTACTGGCTGGCGACGATCGCGCGCTCGCCGCTCGAGGCCCGGCCGCTGCCGCTCGAGCTCACGCCGGACAGCTACGTCGACGACTTCGACGCCTACGCGCGCGTGCTCGGCGAAGGCGCGCCCGGCGTGCCGCTGATCGGGCCCGCGGTGGCGCATCCCAGGGTCAGCCTGAAGTGGATCAAGACCCTGATCGCCGACCAGCGCCCCGGGCTCGGCGCCGTCAGCGCGCACCTGTATCCGTACTCCGCCTGCGTCAAGCACCCGTCCAACTCGAGCTATCCGACCGTCGCGCGCCTGCTCAGCTGGCAGGCGGTGGGCGCGCTCGCCAAGGACGTCGCGGGCGCCGTCGCGGTCGCGCACGGCGCCGACCTGAAGTTACGTCTGACCGAGCTCAACTCGGTCACCTGCGGCGGGAAGGCGGGGGTCAGCAACACATTCGCCACCGCGCTGTGGGCACCGGACGCGCTGTTCACGCTGATGCGAGCCGGGGTCGATAGCGCCAACCTGCACGTCCGGGCGTACGCGATCAACGCGCCGTTCTCGCTCACCCCGCGGGGTCTGTTCGCGCGGCCGCTGCTGTACGGGTTGGTCATGTTCGCGCGGACGCTCGGCGCCGATGCCCGGCTCGTACGCCTGCACATGTCGCACCCCCGCTCGCTCAACCTGAGCGCCTGGGGTGTGCGCGTTCGCGGGGACCTCCTGCACGTGCTGCTGATCGACAAGAGCAACCGGACGGTCCGGTTCGACCTGCGCCTGCCCGCCACCGACCCGGCCACGTTGCAGCGGCTGCTCGCCCCGTCGGCAAGCTCCACCACCGGCGAGACGCTCGACGGCCAGCGGCTCGGACCGGACGGCACCTGGGTCGGGACGCGGCTCACCGAGACGATCACGCGCGGCGCTCACGGCGGATACGCGCTGACCGTGCCCCGGCGGAGCGCGGCGCTCGTGGGGGTGCGGATCGCGCCGCGAGTCAACGCTACGGCCGTGCCGGCGCCGGGACGGGCGGCCGGACGCCACCGGATCACGAGGGTCAGGCACCGGGCGAAAGCACGCTCGGACCCGACTATCTTGGCCGAGCAGCCGGGCCGCCGGGGCGTCCGCCGGGCCTGACGCTCAGAACACCACGGTTGTGTTGCCGTGGCGCAACACGCGGTCCTCGCAGTGCGCCTGCACCGCGCGCGCCAGCACCGCGCGTTCGACGTCCGCGCCGAGGTGCGTCAGCGCGGCGACGTCGTCGCGGTGGGTGACCCGCATCACGTCCTGCTCGATGATCGGCCCAGCGTCGAGCTCCTCGGTCACGTAGTGGGCGGTGGCGCCGACCAGCTTCACGCCGCGTTGCTTGGCGCGCGCGTACGGATCCGCGCCGGCGAACGCCGGCAGGAACGAATGATGGATGTTGATCACCGGGACCGCGAGGCGCTCGAGAAACTCGCCGGACAGGATCTGCATGTAACGCGCCAGGACCACGAGCTCGCAGTGGCCGTCGAGCAGCTCGAGCAGCCTCGCCTCGGCCTCGGGCTTGCGCTCAGGGTCGACCGGCACGTGGTGATAGGGCACGTCGAACAGCTCGACGTCGTCGCGAAGATCCTCGTGATTGGAGGCGACCACGACGATGTTCCCCTCGAGCTCGCCGCGCCGCCAGCGCCACAGGAGGTCGAGCAGGCAGTGGTCGTAGCGCGAGACGAGCACCGCGATCCGCTTGCGTCGCGCGGCGTCCCATAGTCGCCATGTCATCCCGAGCGGCTCGGCGACCTTCAGCCCGAACCGCTCGCCGAGGCCCTCACGCTTGTCCGGGGCCAGCGCGAACTCCATCCGCAGGAAGAACGTGCCGCCTTCGGGATCGGTCGAGTACTGGTCCGATCGGACGATGTTCGCGCCGGCCTCGTACAGAAATCGCGACACGCTCGCGACGATGCCCGGTCGGTCGGGGCAGGAGATCAGCAGGCGCAGCAGCGACTCGGCCACTGCTTCACGATGTCTCGAGTGGCGCCGGCGAGTGCTCGAACTGCGTGATGGCCCGGAGCTCCGCGACGCGAACATCGACCTCGCCGGCGGTCAGCCGCTCGACGCGCTCGGTGCCGAACTCCTCGACGTTGTACGACGCGAGCGCGGTGCCGTACGCCATCGCCAGGCGCACGACCGGCTGGGTGAGCGGCTTGTCGAGACTGCGGGCGAGATGGCCGACGAATCCGCCGGCGAACGTGTCGCCGGCGCCCGTCGGGTCGACGACCGTCTCCAGGGGATAGGCGGGAAGCGCGAAGAAGTGGTCTTCGGTGATCAGCGCGGCGCCATATTCGCCCTGCTTGGCCACGACCAGCGACGGCCCCATCGCGAGTACGTCGCGCGCAGCCGCGACGATGCTGGGCCGGTTCGTCAACTGGCGAAGCTCGGCGTCGTTCAGCATCACGCAATCGACGCGGCGGATCACCTCGACGAGCGCGTCGCGGGCGATGTCGATCCACAGGTTCATTGAGTCCATCGCCACGAACTGCAGCTGCCCGCACTGCGCGAGCACGCTCAGCTGGAGCTCGGGCTGGATGTTGGCCAGGAACAGGACATCGCAATCGCGCGAGGGCGCCGACAAGCGCGGCTGGAAGTCCTCGAACACGTTGAGCTGCGTGTCGAGGGTGTCGCGGGAGTTCAGGTCCCAGCCGTACTCTCCGGCCCAGAAGAACGTCTTGCCGTCCGGCACCCGCTCGACGTCGCCGATTCTCGTACCGCGGGTGGCGAGCACCCCGAGGTCCTCGTCGCCGAAGTCTGCGCCGACGCGGCCGACCACGTGGACCTCGTCGAAGAACGACGCCGCGAGCGCGAAGTGCGTGGCGGCGCCGCCGAGCATCCGCTCGCGCTCGCCGAACGGCGTCTTGACCGCGTCGAACGCGACCGACCCGACAACCGTGATGCTCACGCGCTGACGACCTCAGCCGCGGTGCCCAGGCCGGCGGCCTCGCGGAGCGCGGCCGCCTTGTCGGTCCGCTCCCACGTGAAGTCGTGATCCTCGCGGCCGAAATGCCCGTACGCCGCGGTCTTCTGGAAGATCGGGCGGTGGAGGCGGAGGTACTGGCGGA
>Ga0335078_10008532_pt1 | contig 15244 bp, 8 predicted proteins | sample Lox_Sample_32_FD_206711 | JGI IMG/M metagenome (GOLD analysis project Ga0335078, IMG submission 206711) | Soil microbial communities from Loxahatchee National Wildlife Refuge, Florida, United States - Lox_Sample_3.2 | ecosystem: Environmental > Terrestrial > Soil > Wetlands | place: USA: Florida... | reverse complement strand
TGACCCGGCGGAGAACGCACCCAGCAGCCGGGCATGCGCCGCCGTCTGCGCCGACTCCGCCGCGGCCAGCTCACGCAGGCACTGCGCCTGGACGACGCCGGGCAGATCAGCCGCATCCACCTGGTTGAGGTAGGCCAGCCCGGTGCGTACGGCGTCCAGCGCTTCGGTCACGCTGGCGGGTGGCTGCTGCGCCGTGTGCATGCCTGGCCTGCCTCCTCGCGTAGCCCTGGCGGGGAACCACTTTCGAAGTCATGTTCGACCATAGTGGCACCCACCGACAATTTGCCGGTGACAGCGCTAGATCGTTGACCGGTGATTCTGCGCGGGGCGCGGGCTGGCCTGCTCTGGCTAGCCGATCGGGTACTCCCATCCTTCCTGCCAGGCGAAGTCTTGTGCAGCGAGCTCTTCGAGTGGGACGCCGCTGATGAGGTGATCCAGGGCCCATCGGGTGGCGACGTGACCGATGACGAGGATCCGCTGCCCGTTCCAGCGCAGCGGCAGGTCGGTGAGGAACCGACCGGCGCGTGCGACGGCCTGCCGCCAGCTTTCGCCTCCTGGGTAGGGGTGGTCCAGGTGTTCGTGACGGCCAGCGTGCAGCTCGGCCACGGGCATCCCGTTGCGCTGCCCATAATCACATTCGCGCAGCCGCCAGTCATACAGCACGGGGATCGCGGAGGTGCCGAAGGCAGCCGAGGCTGTCTGGGCCGCGCGGGTCAGGTCGGAGCTGAACACGGCGGTGATCCCGTCATCCAGGCGCCGCCGCCCCAGTTGCTGCGCCTCCGCCCGGCCCCGTTCGGACAGCTGCCCGGGCAGCCAGCCCGTGGCGCGGCCCTGCTCATTGTCCACGGTCGTGGAATGGGTCTCAAAGACGAGATCGATGGCCACCAGCCAACTCTACGAAACGTGCTGCGGCACGCCGCGCGTAATGTGTAAGCGCTCCCTGATCGCCTTCGACCACCAGGCTGCCCATATTCCCGGTCAACGATCTAGGGGAGGGCGGCGTAGGCCGCGTCCTGGAGTTCGGTGTGCACGGCGGGCGGCTGCGGGCCCTCCAGCGCGCGCTGGGTCAGCACGATCACGGTCAGGTCCCGGGCCGGGTCGGCCAGCCAGGTGCTGCCGAACCCGCCCGCCCAGCCGAACGCGCCGGCCTGCGGGCCAGCGGTGATCACCGAGGTGCAGAACCCCCAGCTGACGTCCTCGAAGAAGCCAGGGCCGAGACCGCCGTACGCCTTCTGGGCCGGGGTCAGCTGATCGCGGGTCATCTCGGCGACCGCCGCCGGAGACAGCACCGGGTCCCCGCCGCGCAGCAGCATGCGGGCGAAGGCCAGCAGGTCGTCGGCGGTCGAGACCAGCCCGGCGGCGCCGTCGGGGAAGGTGGGCGGTTTGCTCCAGTAGCCCCCGGGCTCGTCCCACACCTCCAGGCCATCCGGAACCGGCCGGTACGCGGTGGCCAGCCGGCCCGTGCCCGTCGTCCAGAACCCGGTGTCCCGCATGCCCAGCGGCTCGAACAGGCGCGTGCGCAGCACATCCCCGAACGGCTCTCCGGCCGCCCGGGCCAGCAGCACGCCAAGCACCGAGGCGCCGGTGTTGTACATCCAGCGCTGGCCGGGCTGGGCGATCAGCGGGAGCGAGCCGAGCCCGGCGATCCAGGTGTCCGGGTCGGGCTGCTCCGGCAGGTTCGGCCAGCCGATCGTGGACAGGTGCAGTTCATCGGTGGCCGCCGCGACCGGCCATGGTTGGCCCGCACCGAACATCTCGGCCACGAAACCGAAGCCGAACGTGAACGTGAGGAGGTCGCGGACGGTGATCGCACGGCGGGCCGGGATCGTGTCGTCCAGCGGGCCGTCCATCCGGCGCAGCACCCGGCGGTTCGCGAGCTCCGGGAGCAGCCGGTCCACGGGCTCGTCCAGAGCCAGCCGGCCCTCACGGACCAGGGCCAGCGTGGCCGCCCCGGTGGCCAGCTTGGTGACGGAGGCGATCCGGAACACGGAGTCGCGCCGCACCGGCGGGCCACCGGCCGACAGCGAACCGGGCGCCGTGACGTGCACCTGATCGCCCCGGGCCACCAGCGCCACCAGGCCGGGCACCTTGTCCGCAGCCACGTGTGCGGCCGCCACCGCGTCGAACCGGCGCAAGCCGTCAGCGGTCAGCAGATCAGCCATGATTGGTCAGCTCCCTGAGTCGGCGGTTTCCATGAGGCAGACGAACCGCGGCCGGCCCACTCATCGGCCGCGCGGTTCTGTGGCGCCGGGCCGCACCGGGTGCGCGGGGTGGCGTGCGGGCGCCAGAATAAGTCACCAGGGTGGGCAGAATCGTGTGGCCGGGTAAGCGTTCGCGGTCACTGGTGGGTTAATGGGTGTGAGCCAAGACAGCGCCGAGTTCGCCGAGTTCTTCGCGGCGAGCTGGGACCCCTGCCTGCGGGCGGTGGCCGCCACCACCGGCAGCATGACGCTGGCCGAGGACCAGGTCGCGGAGGCGTTCGCGCGGGCGTGGGCGTGCTGGCGCAAGGTCAGCCGTCATCCCGCCCCCCGGGCCTGGGTGGTCCGCACCGCACTCAATGCGGGGGCGTCCTGGTGGCAGCGGCGCAGCAAGGAAACGGCGCTGGCCAGTCATGACGTCGCGGCGGCCGGCAGCCTGGGGACTGGCCTGGACACAGCCCTGCTCGCCGCGCTGCGCCGCCTGCCGGCCCGCCAGCGGGAAGTGGTCGCGCTGCGCGTCTTCCTCGACCTCGACATCGACACGACCGCCAGGCACCTCGGCATCGCGCCGGGAACGGTCCGGGCGCACCTATCGCGGGCCATGACGGCGCTACGCGGCGAACTCGCCCGGGCCCTGACCGCGGAGATCGGACGATGAACTACCAGGATCACCCGGACGACGGCACCGTGACCCGGGAGCTGCGCGATTCCCTGTCCGAACTGGCCGTGCCCGAGCGCCCGCCGCTGGCCGCGATCACCCGGCAGGGCCGCGGGCACCGGCGGCGACGGCGCCTCGCAGGCCTGTGTGTTGCCGGCGCCGCCGCGTGCATCGCGCTGGCCCTCGGCCTGGCCGGCGTGTTCGGTGCCGATCCGGCCCGCAGCCCCGGCACGATCCAGACCGCGGACTTCACCCTCACCAGCTTTTCTGACGGCACCGTTTCGCTGCGCCTGGGGCAGTTGTTCGACCCCGCCGCGCTCCAGCGGGCATTCGCGCACGACCGCATCCCGGCCCTGGTCACGACCGGCACCTACTGCTCGTCCAGCCCTGCGGCACCGGACCCGACCCGCGACGGGGTACTGCCCGGCTCGGGCCCGCCACCGCGCGGCTCGCGCCCGCCACGGCCCCCTATCCGCGGCGTCTTGCTGACGGCGAACTTCCCCGTGCAGCCCAGCCAGCTGGCCCCGTCCGTTGACCCCGTCACGGTAATGATCAACCCGGCGGCGATGCCCTCCGGCACCGAGTTGTTCATCGGCTTCTACGACCTCGGCCACACCGTCTTCGTGGGCGTCATCTACACCGGCTCCCACACCTGTCGCGCCGTCCAGGAGCCGCCCGGAGTCCCGTGGCGCTAATCTTCCCGGGGCCGAAGGTAAGCGTTCCGGGTCTCCGGGAGGGTTAACGGGCGTGAGCCACGACAACGCCGGATTGGCCGCCGCGCCCGGCGCCCCTGATGGTGGACCGGCGCCACAGGCCATGGTGGCGGCGGAGGGTATTGCCAAGACGTTCGGCAGCGGGCATATGGCGGTGCATGCCTTGCGGGGAGTGTCGTTCACGGTAGGCCGGGGCCAGCTCACCGCGGTGCGCGGGCGGTCCGGCTCGGGCAAGACCACGCTGCTGAACATCATCGGCGGCCTGGACAGCCCGTCGGCGGGCCAGGTGTGGGTGGACGGCCGCGAGGTGAGCCGGATGGGCGAGCGGGAGCGGCTGGCGCTGCGGCGGGACGCGGTTGCCTTCATTTTCCAGTCGTTCGGGCTCATCCCGATGCTGTCCGCCGCCGAGAACGTCGGGATTCCGCTGCGCATCGTGGGCATGCAGCCCGGCGAGCGCCGGGAACGGGTGGCGGCCATGCTGGCGCTGACCGGCTTGTCCAGCCATGCCGCACACCGGCCGAACGAGCTGTCCGGGGGTCAGCAGCAGCGGGTCGCCATCGCCCGCGCCCTGGCTGGCCGGCCGGCGTTGCTGATCGCTGACGAGCCAACCAGCCAGCTCGACCTGGAAACCGGCCGGGAGATCATGAGGCTGCTGCTCAGCGTGGTGCACTCCGAGGGCATCACCGCCCTGGTCGCCACCCACGACGAGGCGCTCATCGATCTGGCCGACCAGGTCATCGTGCTGGAGGACGGCCTCGTCCTGACCGGGCAGGCATCCAGGCGGGTGGCCGGGGAGCAGGCCCTGGCCGGGGACGCCGGAACTCCGGCCAGAGATGGTTGACCAGCCGCCGCCCAGGCCCGACCAGCCGCCCAGGCCCGACCAGCCGCCCAGGCCCGACCAGCCGCCCAGGCCCGACCAGCCGCCCAGGCCCGACCAGCCGCCCAGGCCCGACCAGCCGCCCAGGCCCGACCAGCCACCCAGGCCCGACCAGCCACCCAGGCCCGAGCCTGCCGACGGCCACCCGGGACCGGCTGGCCGCTGGCCCGCGCCTGGCCTGGGCATCGCCTTCCTCGCCCGCCGGGCCAGGTCCTCCTGGCTGCTGCTGGCCTGCGTGGCGGTCACAGTCCTGCTCACCACCGGGCTCGCGACCGTGCTCTGGACCTTCGCCGCCGCCGTGATCCCGCCCGGTGCGCAGCGCATCCTCGGCGCCCCGCGGGGCCGGGTGATCGGGCTCAGCGGCGTGGTGGGTGACACCGGGCAGGCGGCCACCGACTCGCGGTTGATCCAGACCACGTTGCGGAGGGCATGGCCGGGGATCGGCTACCAGATGGGCAGCGCGGTGTGGGCGAATCCAATCCCGCTCTTGCCGTCCCCGGCGGTCCGCGCTGAGGCGAGCCCGGTCCGGGGGCTGCCGACCCCGGACGAATGGCAGATCCAGGTCGGCGCGCTGGCCGGGATCCGGGCCCAGACGACGCTGACCGCCGGGACATGGCCACCTCCGCCGTCGCCCGGCAGCCCGCTCCCGGTAGCGCTGCCGGTAGCCGTGGCCCGCCGGCTCCACGTGGCGCCCGGCTCGGTGCTGAACAGCGCCAACCAGTCCGGCCCGGCCTCGGCCGGGCTGCGCGTCACCGGCGAATTCCGGCCCAGGAACGCGGCGTCGCCGTACTGGGCGATGGACCTGGTGCCCGTCTCCGGGTTCGGCGGCAACGCCATCCCGGCGGTCGGCAGCCCGGGTTCCGTCGTCATATACGGCCCCGCGGTGGTGAACCCGGCCGCGTTCGGCGGCGGTCTCGCCGCGGGCCAGGCTTCGTGGTTCGTGCTTCCGTCGGCCCCGGCCATGGCCCGGCAGGACATCGGCGCGCTGGCCGGCCGGACCAGCCAGGCGGTGACGAAGCTGACCACCTTGATCCTCCCGGCCGGGCTGCAGGTGACCACGCGTCTTCCCCCGCTGCTGGCCGGCATCGCGGGCAGCGTCGTGCTGGCCAGGTCGCTGCTGCTGATCGGCGCGCTGGCGTTGCTGCTCGTCGCGGCGGCGGCGCTGGTGCTGGCCGCGCGGCTGCTGGCCGGCCTGCGCGACGAGGAGTCCGCGCTGCTGCGGGCGCGTGGCGCCACCCGGTGGCAGCTGACGCGGCCGGTGCTGGCCGAGGCGCTGGTCATCGGCGCCGTGGCCGGCGCGGCCGGCGTGCTGGCCGGCGTCCGCCTCACCGGCGCGGCGGCCAGCGTGGGCAACGTGCGCCTGGACAGCCATCTGGCCAGCCGGATCGGTGCGCTGGCGTGGCTGTCGGCGCTGGTCATGGTCGTGCTGTGTGCCGCGGTGCTGGCCTGGCCGGCGCTGCGCGGCTGGACCCCGGATGCGGCCAGGGCCCGTCAGGGCCGCCAGGCCCGGCTCGCGGGGGTCGCCTGGGCGGGCGGCGACCTGGCCCTGGTGGCGCTCGCGGCGCTCGCGGTGTGGCAGCTGCGCGGCTATTCGGCGGTCGCGCATCCGGCGGCGGGGCCGCTCGGTGTCGATCCCGTGGTCGCCATCGCTCCTGCGCTCGCGCTGGCCGCCGTGGCGCTCATCCCGCTGCGTACGCTGCCGCTGCTGGCCCGGGCGGCCGACAGGGCCACCGAGCGGGGCAGGCGGCTGGCCGCCGTGATGGTGAGCTGGCAGATCGGCAGGCGGCCGATCCGCCAGGCGGGGCCGGTGCTGCTCGTCGTCGTCGCGACGGCCACCACGACGCTGGCGCTGGCCGGCTGGGCGAGCTGGCGGCGGTCGGCCGCCGACCAGGCCGCGTTCGCGGTCGGCTCGGACGTACGGGTCGGCGCCCCGCTCGGGGCGGCGCTGGACCCCCGGTCCATCATGCGAGAGCCGGGGGTGGCCGCCGCGACACCGGCCAGCATCGCCAGCATCGGCCACGGGGCCCAGCTGATCGCGCTGGGCGCGGCCACGGCCGGCCGGGCGATCCTGCTCCGCCCCGACCTGTCGCCGGTTCCGCTGAGCGCGCTGTGGCGGAGCATCATCCCGCGGCGGCCGCCCGGGCTGGCGCTTCCCGGCCTGCCCGGCCGGCTGCGGATCCTCGCGTCACTAGGTGCGGGCCCGGGCACGAGCGCGGCCGCACTGCGCAGAGACGCTGGCCCGGTCGCCGTGACGGCCACGGTCCAGGATGCCGACGGCGTCAGCTACCAGCTGTCCGCCGGGGCGCTGCCCACCGACGGCCAGCGCCATGCCCTGGTCGCCCCGCTGCCCGGCCCGCGGCAGGCCAGCTACCCGCTGCGGCTGCTCAGCCTCTCCCTCAGCTATGTGCTGCCGCGGTACCACCCGGCGAGCCCGCTGGCCGCGCCCACCGCCAGCCTCAGCATCTTCTCCCTCGCGGTGGCCGGGACGGCCAGCGGCCCGTTCGGCCGGCCGTTCGCCCACGGCGCCGCGCTGGCGGCGTGGCAGGCCTTCGGGTCCTCGCCGTACGTGCCGACCGGGCCCGCGGGCGTGTTCGAGACGTCGCCACCAGCGGACGGCGCGAAGCCAGCGGTCCGGGCCTGGCAGGGCACGGCGGGAGGCAGCCAGCAGCTCGTGTTCAGCACCGGGCACGATCCGTCGGCCTGGATCATGAACAACGAGCTCCTCGCACCGCAGAGCATCACCGGGCAGGCCGGGATCACGGCGCCACCGTCCCGGATCGCCCCGGCCATCGCCACCAGCGGCTACCTGACGGCCAACCGGCTGCACACCGGATCCACCATCTCGGTCCCGGTCGGCGGGTCTGCGGTCCCGGTCCGCATCGTCGCCTCGGTGACCAGGTTCCCGACCGTGTTCGGGCGCAACCGGGCGCTGATCACCGACCTCGGGACGGTCAGCGACGTGCTCGCCGGCAGCCAGGGGCAGCCGTTGCCGGTGACCACCGTGTGGCTGCGCACCGGTGGCCGCCTGCCGCACGTTCCGGCCGGGGCGTCGGTCGCCGTCCGCGCCCGGCAGCAGGCGGTGCTGCTGCACAGTCCGCTGCTGGAGGCGCCCCGCCAGGTCATGCTGGCCGTCGGGGTGGCGGCGGTGCTGCTGGGCGTGCTCGGCTTCTCGGTCAGCGTTGCGGCGAGCCTGCGCACCCGGCGGACGCAGAGCGCGGTGCTGGCCGCGCTAGGTGTGGGCCGGCGGGCCCAGGTCGGCCAGCTGTGCCTGGAGGAATTCGCGCTGAGCGTTCCGGCCGCGGCCGTGGGCCTGCTCGCCGGGATCGGCCTGGCCCGGCTGATGGTGCCCGCGATCACGCTGAGCGCAGGCGCGACGGACCCGGTACCGCCGGCCCTGGCCGTCCTGCCGCTCGGCCTGGCCATCACCCTGGCCCTGGTCACCGCGGCGCTGCCGGTCGCCGCCGCCGCCCTGTCCGTGGTACGCAGGCCGGACCCGGCCGCACAGCTGCGCGCGGAGGCCAGATGAGGGCGCCGTGGCGGCGGCTGCGCGCCGCCTGGACGACGCTGACCGGCACCGGGGCCGCCGCCAGCGTCGCGTTCGGCCTGCTCGTGTTCGCGTCCGTGCTGGCCAGCCTCGCGATCCCGCGGGACAGCACCGGCCTGCGCACCGCGGCGCTGCGGCACACTGTCGCGGCTTCGCCGCTTGACCAGGCCGTCCTCGGGACGATCAGCCTGACCGAGGCGTCGGTCGCCGTCAGCCAGAGCCAGGGCGAGAGCCCAGCCCCCGAGATCGCCGCGATCGGCGCGCGCCTGCGGTCGCGGCTGGCCGCGACCGGGCTGCCGATCGCCAGCGACCCGCCTGCCTGGTCCGCGCTGACCTCGGGCTACGGGCCGGTCACCGGCGCCGCCCGCGCCGCCGGGCGCGGGCGGCCGCAGTTCGAGGTGACCTACCGCACGGCGCTGGCCCGCTACGCCCACGTCGTGGCCGGGCGGCTGCCGACGGCCGGCCACCAGGCCGCCGTGCCAGCCGCGGTGACCACCGCCACCGCGGCCCGGTTCGGCCTGCGGGTCGGCGACCGCCTGCGGATGGGACCGCAGGTGCGGCTGGTGATCACGGCGATCATCCGGCCGCTGCACCCGGCAGCCGACTTCTGGACCGATGATCCCGCGGTGGCCCGGCCGGCGCTGATCGCGGGCTCCCCATCCAGGCCTGCGCATTGGGCCGGGGCGCTGTTCATCGGCGCGGGCGGCCTCCCGCGGGCGGTGTCCGGGCTGAACCAGAGTCTCATGCTGCTCAGCTGGGTCATCCCGGCCGACCTCGGCCGGCTCACCGCGGACCAGGTGAGCGCGGTGCAGGCGGGCATCAACGGCCTGGCCTCCTCGGGGCTGGTCATCGGCAGCGGCGGGCCGGCCAACGTGAGCTCGGGCCAGCTGATCTGCCCGACGGCGTGCCCGTTCACGACCATCCCGCCGATCACGGTGCCGGTCACCTCGCAGGTTCCGGCGATCCTCGCCCCGTTCGCCACCGCGGATAATGCCGTCGCTCCCGTGCTCGGGCTGCTGTACGTCAGCCTGGCCGTCATGGGCGCGGTGGTGGTGCTGCTCGGTGCCCGGCTGGTCGCACAGCGCCGCGCCGCGGAGTTCACCCTGATGCGTGCGCGCGGCGCGGCCCTGCACCAGCTCGGCTGGCTGGTCCTGCGGGCCAGCGCGATCATCGCGGTGGCCGCCGGGGGGGCGGCTGCGGTGCTCGCCATCGGGCTCACCCCCGGTGGTGGCGATCGCGTCAGCTGGTGGCTGGCTGGCGTCACGATCGCGGTGACGCTGGCCGGGCCCCTGGTGATGAGCGTGGTCCCGCAGCGGGTGGCGGCCCCGGTCGCCGGCAGGCCAGCCAGCCGGGTCAGCGGTCGGGCTCACGCGGCCCGGCGGATCGTGCTCGAGGCGGCGGTGGTCGCCGCCGCGATCGGCGGGCTCATCGTGCTCCGGAAGCAGGGCCTGTCCGCCGGGAACCCGTCCCTGTACCCGAGCGCGGCGCCGGTGCTGCTGGCCATCCCGGTGGCCGTCATCGTGCTGCGCTGCTACCCACCCGCCGCCCGCGGCCTGGCCGGGATCGCCGGCCGGTCGCGCGGGGTGGCCGCGTTCGTCGGGCTGGCCCGGGCCACCCGCACCCCGCCCGGCGCCGCCCTGCCCGCGTTCGCCCTCGTGCTGGTGCTGACGATGGTGGCGTTTCCCGCCATGATCAGCGCCTCGGTCACCCGTGGCCAGGTGGCGCGGTCCTGGCGGCAGGTCGGCGCCGACGCGATCATCCAGGCTCCCGCCCGGGCGGCGATTTCCCCGGCGCTGCAGCGCCAGATCGCCGCGCTGCCGGGCGTCACGTCGACCGCGGCCGGGGTGGTCGCCGCCGCGGCGCTGCCGGCCAGCGGGCAGGAGCTGACCGCGGTGTTCGTCAGCCCGGCCCGGTACGCGGCGGTGACCGGCCGGGCGCCGGGCGCACACTTCCCGGTGGGCGCGCTGTCGGGGCCCGCCGCGCAGTGGGCCGGGGCCGTGCCCGCGGCCGCCAACGCCGCGGCCGCCCAGCTCGTCGGCCCGGACCGGGCACAGCTCGTCCTGGACAGCAGCCAGGCCATGACGGTCCGGGTGGCCGCCCGGACCGGCGGCGTCCCCGGCGTCGGCGCCGACGCCGTCGTGGTGCTGCCCCGCTCGGCGCTCGGGTCACCCGCGCCCCCGCCGAACCTCATGCTGGTGGACGGGGCCGGGCTGGATGGGGCGCGGCTGCGCGCGGCGGTCAGCCGTGCGCTGCCGGGCGGAACGGTCACGCTGCGGGCCACGGCCCTGGCCGCGATCACCGGGTCCCCGGTGCCACAGGCGGCGCAGGTGGCCCTGGCGCAGGGGATCGCCGCGGCCGCCGGGTTCGGCGCGCTGGTCCTGCTGCTGTCGCTGCTGCTGACCGCGCGCACCCGGGACATGACGCTGGCCCGGATGGCGACGATGGGGCTGCGCCGCGGGCAGGCTCAGCTGATGCTGGTGGCCGAGACGCTCCCCGAGGTGGTGGCCGCTGCCATCGGGGGTGCCGCCTGCGCCTGGCTGCTCGTGCCGCTGGTCGGTCCGTCGGTGAACCTGGCGGCGTTCACCCAGGCCGGCGCCAGCGGCCCGGGCGTCACGGTGGTTTCCGCCCCGCTGCCGCTGGCCGCCGCGGCTATCGGGCTGGTGCTGGCCGCGCTGCTCGTGCTGGCCGCCCAGGCTGTGGTCAGCTACCGTCGCGGCAGCGCCCGGGCACTGCGGATCGCCGCATGACATCGCTGCATGACATCGCCGCATGACATCGCTGAGTGAAACCGCTGAGTGAAGGAGCCCAGGCAGATGACCGAGACCGGCAGCCCGGCCCTGGCCGGGGACGGCGGGCCCACCGAACGGATCCCGGCCGACCAGCCTCCCACGGGCGTAGACGGGATGATCGTCTGTGACCGGCTGGTCCGGATCTACTCCGGGGATGGCATCGAAGTGCAGGCGCTGCAAGGGCTGGACCTGCTGATCGCGGACGGGGAGCTGACCGCGCTGATCGGCGCGGCGGGCAGCGGCAAATCCACGCTGATGAACATCCTCGCCGGGCTGGACGCGCCGACGGCCGGGAAGGTGTGGGTGGCCGGCCGCGACCTGGGCGCGATCAGCGCCAAACAGCGGCTGGCCTACCGGCGGCGCACCGTCGGCTTCATCTGGCAGCAGACGTCGCGGAACCTGCTGCCCTACCTGACCGCCCGGCAGAACGTGCTGCTGCCGATGCGGCTCGGCCGGATCCACCGCCGGGAACGGCTGCGCCGGGCGGGCTTCCTGCTCGACACCCTCGGCATCGCGGACTGCGCCGACCGGACACCGGACCGGCTGTCCGGCGGTGAGCAGCAGCGGGCCGCGATCGCCACCGCGCTGGCGAACGAGCCGAGGGTGCTGCTGGCCGACGAGCCCACCGGCGAGCTGGACTCGTCCACCGCCCAGGACGTGTTCTCCGCCCTGCAGACCGCCAACACCGAACTCGGCGTCACGGTGCTGGTCGTCACCCACGACCCGGCCGTGTCCTCGCAGGTCCGCCGGACGCTCGCCATCCGGGACGGCCGGACCAGCAGCGAAACCATCCGGCACGCGGCCACCGACGAGCACGGCCGGACCTCGCTGCACGCGCGGGAGTACGCGACGCTGGACCGGGCCGGCCGGATTCAGCTGCCGCGCGAGATGACCACGCGCCTGCGCATGCGCAACCGGGTCCAGCTGCAGGAGGAGCCCGACCACATCGGCGTCTGGCCGGACCAGGCGGCGGCCCCCCGGGAACGTGACGGCTAGGCCGTGTCCCGTAGATCTTCAGCCAGCTGCGGCCAAGATCTACGGGACACGGCCTAACCCCGCAGCTGCTCCAGGGCGCGGTGGATGCGCTGCTCGGACACCGGGCCGGAGGTGCCGAGGGTCTGGGCGAACAGGCTGACCCGCAGCTCCTCGATCATCCAGCGCACGGCCCGCGCGTCCGGGCCCGCCCGCCGGGCGGGCGGCAGGCCGGCCAGGGCCCGCTGATAGTCCTCGGTGACCCGGTGCACGGTGGCCATCCGCTCGGCGTCGCGGGCCGGGGAGGCGGGCAGCTTGTCCAGCCGCCAGTTGATCCCCCGCAGGTAACGGAGCAGGTCGGGCAGCCGCCGGGCGCCGGTCTCGGCGATGAACCCGGGGTGGATGAGCCTGGACAGCTGGCCCCGCATGTCGTCGAACGCCGCGGCCAGCGCCGGGGCGGGCCTGCTGCCCAGGCTGGCCTCGGCCTGATGCGACTCGGCGAGCACCTGGGCGACCCGGGACACCACGTCGGCGGTGACCGCGGCCAGCCGGTCCCGGGCCACGTCCAGCAGCCGGGCGAACCCGGCCGCGTCCCAGGCCGGGCCGCCCGCCTCGGCGATGACCTGATCCGCCGCGGCCGCCGCGCAGTCGTCGAGCAGCGCGTCGGTGCTGCGGTAGGGGTGACGGCTCATCGCCAGCTTGGCGCTGACCGGCAGCCGGCCCGCGACCGTGCGCACCCCGGAGGGCACCTGCAGCAGCACCAGCCGCCGGGTGCCCCGGCGCATGGCCGCGTCGGCCGCCGCCTGCGTGTCGAACAGCCGGATGTCCACCGCGTCGCCCGCGTCGGCCAGCGCCGGGTAGGCCCGGACCTGCCCGTGGGTGAACACCCGGGGCAGCGCGCCCAGGTCCCAGGTGCGCAGCCCGGACCGGGTCAGCCCGCGGGCCGCCTCGCTCAGCGTGGCCTGCAGCCGGGGGCGCAGCTCCTGGCGCAGCGCGGCCAGGTCCTTGCCCGCGGCCAGCACGCGCCCGTCGCCGGTCACCCGGAAGGTCACCCGCAGGTAACCAGGCAGCCGGGATTCATCCCAGGCCGACCGGGGGATGCTCACCCCGGCGCGCCGGCCAAGCTCGGCGCCCAGCGCGTCCAGCAGGTTCCCGCCCGGCCGCAGCCGGGGCAGCACCGCGCGCGCGGTGTCCGGGACCGGCACGAACTGGGTGCGCAGCTGCTTGGGCAGCGACCGGATCAGCTCGGTCACCGTCTCCTCACGCAGCCCCGGCACCTGCCAGCTGAAGTCGTCGCCGTCCACCTGGTTCAGCTGGGCCAGCGGGATGTCCACGGTCACCCCGTCGTCCGGGTCGCCCGGCGCGAACTCATACGACACACCGAAGCCGTCCCAGTCGGCCGGGTAGTCGTCCGCGCTGATGTCGCCGCTGGCCGGGCTGACCAGGTCGGCGAGGGAGAAATTGAGCAGGTCCGGGTCGGCCGCCCGGGCCGTCTTCCACCAGCTGTCGAAGTGCCGCGCGGACACCACCTCGGCCGGTATCCGCTGGTCGTAGAAGTCGAACCGGGCCGCGTCGTCGGCGACGATGCCGCGCCGCCGGGCCTTGGCCTCCAGCTCCCCGGCCTGCGCCAGCATCTGCTGGTTGTGCGCCCAGAACCGGTGGTGCGTGCGCCAGTCGCCCTCCACCAGCGCGTGCTGGATGAACAGCTCGCGCGCGGCCACCGGGTCGATGCGGCCGTAGTTCACCGGCCGCGCGGCCACGATCGGCAGCCCGTACAGGCTGACCCGCTCGGTGGCCATGACCGCGCCGCGCCGGGCATCCCAGCGCGGCTCGCTGTAGTTCCGCCGCACCAGGTGGGCGGCGAGCGACTCGGCCCACTCCGGCTCGATCCGGGCCACTACCCGCGCCCACAGCCGGGAGGTCTCGACCAGCTCGGCCGCGACCACCCAGGCGGGCGGCTTGCGGGCCAGCACCGAGTCCGGGAAGATCGCGAACCGCGCGCCGCGCGCCCCCGCGAATTCGGTGGGCCCGCGCCGCCGGCCGGCCGTGTCCTGCATGCCGATGTGCGACAGCAGCCCGGCCAGCAGCGACAGGTGCACCCGGCCGGCCAGCTCGGGCGGGAACCGCTCGCCGTCCTCGGCGGGCGGCTGCGGGCCGCGGCGGTCCCGTCCGATCACCACGCCGACATCCGCGGCGGCCTGCCGCAGCTGGCCGTACACGTCCTGCCATTCACGCACCCGCAGGTAGTGCAGGTACTCGCGCTTACACATCCTTCTGAACGCGGAAGCCGACAACTCACGCTGCGCCCCGCGCAGGTAATCCCACAGCGCGAGAAAGGCGAGGAAGTCCGACCCGGGCACCGCGAAGCGGGCGTGCCTGGCGTCGGCCGCCGGGCGGTCATCGGCCGGGCGCTCCCGCGGATCGACGATGGACAGCGCGGCCGTGATGATCAGCACCTCGCGGGCGCAGCCGTTGCGCCCCGCTTCGATGATCATCCGGCCCAGCCGCGGGTCCGCCGGGAGCCGGGCCAGCTTGCGCCCGGTCTCGGTCAGCTGCCGGCGTTCCCCGAACGCGCCGAGCTCCTCCAGCAGCGCCGCCCCGTCGGTGATGTTGCGGGACTCGGGCGGGTCGACGAACGGGAAGTCGGCCATGTCGCCCAGGTCCAGCGCGGCCATCTGCAGGATGACCGAGGCCAGGTTGGTGCGCAGGATCTCCGGGTCGGTGAACTCGGGCCGCGCCGCGAAGTCCTCCTCGCTGTAGAGCCGGATGCACACGCCGTTCGCGGTGCGCCCGCAGCGCCCCGTGCGCTGGCTGGCGGACGCCTGGGAGACCGGCTCGATCGGCAGCCGCTGCACCTTGGTCCGGGCGCTGTACCGGGAGATCCGCGCGGTGCCCGGGTCGATCACGTAGTGGATGCCCGGCACGGTCAGCGACGTCTCCGCGACGTTGGTGGCCAGCACCACCCGGCGGCCCGGATGTGGCTGGAAGACCTTGTGCTGCTCAGCCGCGGACAGCCGCGCGTACAGCGGCAGCACGTCCAGGCCGTCCTCGCCGTCCAGCGCGTCGGCGGTGTCCCGGATCTCCCGCTCGCCGCTGAGGAAGACCAGGATGTCGCCGGGGCCGATGGCGCGCAGCTCGGCCACCGCGTCCAGGATGCCCTGCACCTGGTCGCGGGGCTCGGCGTCCGGGTCGTCGGGGTCGGCCAGCGGCCGGTACCGCACCTCGACCGGGTAGGTGCGGCCGGACACCTCGATGATCGGCGCGCCAAATTCTTTGAAATGATCGCTGAATTTCCCCGGATCGATCGTGGCCGAGGTGATGATGACCTTCAGATCGGGGCGGCGGGGCAGCAGCCGCCTCAGGTAGCCGAGGATGAAGTCGATGTTCAGGCTGCGCTCGTGCGCCTCGTCGATGATCAGCGTGTCGTAGCGCAGCAGCTGCCGGTCGTGAGCCAGCTCGGTGAGCAGGATGCCGTCGGTCATCACCTTGATCA
>Ga0335078_10008530_pt1 | contig 15246 bp, 10 predicted proteins | sample Lox_Sample_32_FD_206711 | JGI IMG/M metagenome (GOLD analysis project Ga0335078, IMG submission 206711) | Soil microbial communities from Loxahatchee National Wildlife Refuge, Florida, United States - Lox_Sample_3.2 | ecosystem: Environmental > Terrestrial > Soil > Wetlands | place: USA... | reverse complement strand
AACTATCCCAAGTATTTCTCCATGCTGTCGCTCGGACCCGACGGGGTGCGGGCATTCTCCGAAGGTTTCTTCGATCTTGCGGCGGCGCAGAAGCCGAAACCTCGGACCGTAGCGGTTCTATCGGCCGACGCCGAATTTGCGCGGACTTCCGCCGATGGCGCGCGGCAGAACGCGGCCGCCGAAGGTCTCGAAATCGTCTACGACAAGAGCTATCCGCCGGCGACCACCGATTTCGCGCCGACCGTGCACGCGCTACAGGCGGCAAATCCCGATGTGGTCTTTGTTGCGGCGTACCCGCCCGATACCGTCGGCATCGTGCGCGCGGCGAATGAGATCGGTCTAAAACCAAAAATGTTCGGCGGCACCATGATCGGGCTGCTGGTAACGCCGATCAAGATGCAGCTTGGTCCGATTATGGACGGCTTGGTCATTATGGAAAGTTATGTGCCGAGCTTCGATTTCCCCGGCGCGGCTGACGTGCTCAAGCGTTATCGCGCCGCCGCGGCGTCTGAAAAGATCGATCCGCTCGGTTACGGATACGTGCCGTTCGGCTATGCCGCTGGCCAAGTGCTGGCGCAGGCGGTGGAAGGAGCGCAGAGCCTCGATCCCGACAAGCTCGGCGCCTACATGCACAGCCACAAGTTCGAAACCGTCGTGGGCGAGATCGAGTACGGTGCGGATGGGGAATGGACGCGGGGACGTACCGTGTATGCGCAATTCCAGCACGTTGCGCCGAACGACTTCGAGCAATTCGCTACCGGTAAGGCGCAGCCGGTGCTCTGGCCGCCGCAATACAAAACCGGCGAAATGATCTTTCCCTACGCCGACGCGCGAAAGTAAGCGGCTTCAGATTACTCGTTCTTGCCGCCGATCTGCTTGAGCTTGGCGAAGACCGCCTCGACGTTGAGTTCGTCGGATTTTTTCTCCGGAGCCGGCTCCGCCGGCTCTTCCTTTGGCGCCGTGGTTACGGAAGCGGGCAGGAGAGTGGCCCCCTGCGCTTCGACCGGCGCCGGCTTCTCCTTGGCGGCGCGCTGAACCTCCAGATCGAGATCGATCTGTGAGCATAGCCCCAGCGTCACCGGATCAAGCGGCGTCAGGTTCGCCGAATTCCAATGGGTGCGTTCGCGGATCGCCTGGATTGTTGATTTCGTCGTCCCGACGAGGCGCATGATCTGGCTATCCTTGAGTTCGGGATGGTTGCGCACCAGCCACAGGATGGCATTGGGCCGGTCTTGACGGCGCGACACGGGCGTATAGCGCGGTCCCTTCTTTTGTTTTGCGTCGCCCGGCAGGCGGACCTTGGGATCGGCGATGTGCAGCCGGTGGTTCGGGTCCGCCTCCGCCTCCGCGATTTCCTCCCGCGTCAGCTGACCGGTCAGGATCGGATCAAGACCCTTGATGCCCTGCGCGGCGTCGCCGTCGGCGATTGCCTTCACCTCGAGCGGATGCAGGTTGCAGAACTGCGCGATTTGGTCGAACGACAGCGCGGTATTTTCGACCAGCCACACCGCCGTCGCCTTCGGCATCAGGGGCGCGATCGTCATAGCAAATCTCCTTTGCGCTCCGCCCGCCCTTCCGGGCGGAGCCATCTAGTCATCGTCGATGACTGAAAAAGCTGACGGAATATAGGCTTCCGGCTTCACACGTGCAACCGTCCGCTCTGGCCTCAATCTTGCACGCCTCAACCTTACGAGTACACCGCGGATTGTCTCGCCGCAAAGAAGGGGAGAGCCAAGTGCCAAGCGTCACTTTTGAGGCCGAGCCGGCGCCGCTTTCTGTCGATCTTGGCCGCGCTGCATTGGTGATCATTGATATGCAGCGCGATTTCCTTGAACCTGGCGGCTTTGGCGAGGCGCTCGGCAACGACGTTTCCCGCCTGCAAGCCGCAGTCGCGCCTTGTCGCGAGGTTTTGGACATGGCGCGGGCCCATGGCCTGCTGGTTATTCATACGCGCGAAGGCCATCGTCCCGATCTTTCTGACGCGCCGCCGCATAAGGTCGAACGCGGCGATCCTTCGACGCGCATTGGGGCGGACGGCCCGATGGGCCGGATCTTGGTTCGCGGCGAGCCCGGCCATGACATCATCCCGGAGCTTTATCCGCTCGGAGACGAGCCGGTTATTGATAAGCCGGGAAAGGGCGCGTTCTACCAGACCGACCTCGACCTGATGTTGCGCAACCGCGGCATCGATACGCTGTTTGTCTGCGGCGTCACCACGGAAGTGTGCGTCAACACCACCGTGCGCGAAGCCAACGATCGCGGCTTCCGCTGCATCGTCTTGTCCGATTGCTGCGGCTCGTATTTTCCTGAATTCCATGCCGCGGGGCTTGCCATGATCAAGGCGCAAGGCGGCATTTTCGGCTCGGTCACCGCCTCGAAGTCGCTGTTGAATTCGCTTAATTCCTTGCAGGCAGTTGCCTAAAACTTATCCGGGCCCTTGCGGCGCATCTGGACGGCAGATGCGGCCTCAGATGGACCCGGCGTGCCGCTTTTTTCCCAAGCATGACTGTTATTTCATCGACGGTGCAACTGTCGAGGCATCGCCGCCGAGAGGCCGGCGGGCCTCGCGTTCACCGGCTGCCTCGCCCTAAGAACCGATTGCGCCGCTGATTCATCGACTTCCGCTCATATCCACAACCACCAGCGCGGGCCGCCGGTTTGGCACGCGCTTTGCGAGGTGCATTACGCAATCTTTGACGATTGCCCGAAATTTTGCCGCCGGGGGGCACAGCCGACCACGCCGCACGCGCTGCTCGCAGGGACCGAGCAGGGCTTCGCGAGCTTGGCTTCTGTATCGATCGAACAGCTGCCAGGAGGGCAGAAGGGGAGCGTGCAAATGACGTCCACGACATCGACGAGTGGGTTTCAACCAAAACTGTTTACTCCCGGTGACTGGAACGCCTTTTTTGGTTTCGGCACCAACATCCTCACCAACATGCTGACGCTCACGATCCTGTTGCGGTTCGTGATCAAGATGCCGGATTCGATCGTATTCGGCCGCATCCTCCCCGCGGTCGGTCTCATGTTGTGCCTGTCGACGTTTTACTACGCGTATCTTGCTTACCGGCTGGCCAAGCAGACCGGACGCAGCGATGTATGTGCGCTGCCATCCGGCATCAGCGTGCCGCACATGTTCATTGTTACCTTCGTGATCATGCTGCCGATCGCTCTGACGACCCACGATCCAATCAAGGGCTGGGAAGCCGGTCTGACTTGGGTGTTCTTCCAAAGCTTCATCCTGATGATCGGCGGCTTCATCGCGCCCATCGTCCGCAAGATTACTCCGCGTGCCGCACTACTCGGCACGCTCGCCGGTGTCTCAATCACGTTCATCTCCATGCGTCCGGCGTTGGAAATGTACATGACGCCGGTAATCGGCCTGACTTGCTTCGCCGTGATCCTGGTGAACTGGTTCGGCGGATTCAGGTATCCTAAGGGAATCCCGGCCGGTCTTGTCGCCATCGCGGTCGGGATCATCATTGCCTGGGGTTCCAACCTCTTCGGTCTTGATTACGGTGGGCTCACCGGCAAAGGGATCACCGACGCCTTCATGAATTTCGGCTTCTCGGTACCGCTTCCTGCCGTGAACCACATCTTCTCAGGCTTCGAATATCTCGGCGTAATCCTTGTCACTGCGATCCCGTTCGGCATCTACGACCTGGTCGAAGCGATGGATAACGTCGAGAGCGCGGAAGCCGCGGGCGATGCGTTTCCCACCACGCGCGTGCTGACCGCGGACGGCGTCGTCAGCTTGATCGGTTGCTTGATGGGCAATCCCTTTATCAACGCGGTCTATATCGGTCACCCCGGCTGGAAAGCGATGGGCGGCCGCATCGGTTATTCGGCGCTTACCGGCATCATGGTGATCATTCTGTCGTGGTTCGGCATCATCTCCTTGATGCTGGCCATCATCCCGGTGGTCGCGATCTACCCGATCCTGCTCTACATCGGCATGCTGATCGGCGCTCAAGCGTTTCAGACGACACCGAAGGGACATGCTCCCGCGATTGTGTTGGGGCTCACGCCGCATCTGGCCGCTTGGGCTGGCGTGCAATTGGACGGTGTGATGCATGCGGCTGGCACCGACGCGGCCACTCTTGGTCTCGACAAGCTCGCCAACCAAGGTGTCCTCTACGCGGGTCTGAAGGTCATGGGCGGCGGTTCGATCTTGACGGGACTGGTACTCGCGGCCATCGGCGCTTTCGTCATCGACAAGAAATTTGTCAATGCTGCCGCGTTCGCGCTGGCCGGCGCCGTGCTGACCTTCTTCGGCTTCATGCACGGTGAAGCGATTGGCATTGCGGTGACGCCGGTCGTCGCGATCGCTTATTTGATCGTCGCAGCTTTCCTGTTTTCACTCAGCTACGCGCCGGCGAGTGCGCTCGACCGTACTGCGCCGCACGAAGCGCTACCGGAGCCGGCGGAGTGAGCTACCGCGCCGCTTCCTAGCCAAAAGGCGATAGCCCGGACGCCGTCATCCGGGCTATTTCCTTTCGCGTTCTTCTATTCCGCCGCCGCTTCGGTGGCGCCCGCGTTCTGGATCGCCTGCCAAATCTTGTTCGGCGTCGCCGGCATGTCGATGTGATCGATGCCGAGCGGCTTGAGCGCATCGAGGATGGCGCTCACCACCGCCGGCGGCGCCCCCGTAGCGCCGGCTTCGCCTGCGCCCTTGATCCCGAGCGGATTGGTCGTCGCCGGAACTTCCGTCAGTTCAGAAAGCATCTCCGGAAAATCTTCGGCGCGCGGCATTGCGTAATCCTGGAAGCTGCCGGTCACCAGTTGCCCGTCAGCGTCGAAAACAATCGATTCCATCAACGCCTGGCCGACCCCTTGCGCGACGCCACCATGGATCTGTCCTTCACACAGGAGTTTGTTGACGATCTTGCCGACGTCGCCGACGGAGGCATAACGCGCCAGCGTGACCACGCCGGTCTCCGGATCGATCTCGACCTCGCAGGCGTGGCAGCCGTTGGGATAATTGGACGGTTCAGCTGCGAAAGTGCCGGAAGCTTCGAGCCCGAGTTCGAATTGCGGCGGTAGGAACATCGGCCGGTGCAACGACTGGGCCACCGCAGTCAACGGCAACGCCCGGTCGGTGCCGACGATGTGGAAGCTGCCGTCCTTGAATTCGATGTCGCTTGCCGCTGCTTCGAGCATCATCGCCGCCATGGGCTTGGCTTTTTCGATGATGGCGTCGGCGGCGCGTTTGAGCGCGTTGCCGCCGACATGCATGCTGCGCGAGCCATAGGTCCCGCGGCCGACAGCAACCTCATTGGTGTCGCCCTGAACGAACTGGATCGACTCGAGCGGAACTCCGAGCCACTCGTGCACCATCTGCGCGTAGACGGTCTGGTGGCCCTGACCATGCGAATGAGTGCCGGCGAGGATCATCAGCGTGCCGCTTGGGTCGAAGCGGATGACCATGCGCTCATTGAAGATCGCGGCTTCTTCGATGAAGAAGCCGATACCGCGGCCGCGCAACTTGCCGTTTTTCTTTGATTCCGCGGCGCGCTTGGGGAAGCCGCTCCAGTCGGCAAGCTTGAGGCATTCGTCCATGACGCGCATGAACTCGCCGCTGTCATAGGCGACGCCTGAATGAATCTTGTGCGGCATCGCGGAAGGCGGAATGAAATTGCGCCGCCGCAACTCGATCGGGTCAATGCCGAGAACGCGCGCCGCGCGGTCAAGTAATTGCTCGATCAGATAAGCCGCCTCCGGCCGGCCGGCGCCGCGATAGGGTTGCAGCGGTGGCGTGTTGGTTAGCACCGCGCGCCCTACGGCATGCACCGCCGGAATATCATAGACGCCGGGTGCGAGCTTTAATGCGAACAGCGGCACGACTATGGAGGCGTCGAACACATGCGAGCCCATGCCGTGCAGCGCATCCACGCGCAAGCCGGAAATTTTGCCGTGCTCGTCCAGCGCTAACTCCCCGGAAACGACCTGATCACGCCCGTGCGAATCGCCGAGAAACGCTTCCGAGCGTGTTGACACCCATTTTACCGGACGTCCGCCGCAGCGGCGTGATGCCCAAAGAACGAGCGCGTCCTCGGGATAAACCGCGCCCTTCATGCCGAAACCGCCACCGACATCCGGCGAGATGACGCGCAGCTTGACCTCGGGCAGTTTCAACACGTCGCGCGCGACATGCGAACGCGTGCCGTGGGGATTCTGCGTCGTGGAATAGAGTGTATAGCTCTCGCTCTCGGGATGATATTGGCCGAGCGTCACGCGCGGCTCGATCGAATTGGCGTGGACGCGGTTGTTGACGAGCTTGAGCGAAACGATGTGTTTGGCATTGGCGAAAGCGGCGTCGGTCGCTTCTTTGTTGCCCATCATCAGGCCAACAGCCACGTTGTTGGGAGCCTCGTCCCACACCGCCGGAGCGCCCGGCTTCAGCGCGTCCTCCATGTCGACCACTGCAGGAAGCGGCTCATATTCGACTTCGACGAGCTCGGCGGCGTCGCGCGCCTGCGCCATCGTTTCCGCGACCACGAAAGCGACGCGGTCGCCGACCGCCCGCACGCGGTCGGTAGTGAGGATCTGGCGCAAGGTGCGATAGCCCTTCGGGCCGCCCATGTCCTCGGGCATGACCGGAACGAGAGGGCCCAGCTGGTCGGCGACGACATCGGCTCCAGTCAGGACAGCGAGCACCCCCGCCACCGCTTTCGCCTTGGCGGCGTCGATGCGTTTGATGCGTGCATGCGCATGCGGCGACAGGACCACTACGCCGTAGGCCTGACGGGGCAGGTCGATATCGTCAACATAACGGCCGCGGCCGGTGATGAAACGGGGGTCTTCCAGCCGGCGCACCGGTTGGCCAATGCCGAATTTTTGCACGCTGTCCTCCTCGAGACTGCGAAGCAGCAGCGCGCCCCTCCGGGCCGGCGCCGCGATTGCCCGTTTGATTTATACTCGGCATCGCCGGCAATGGTAGAGGCTCGCTGCACTTGACCGATCACGTCGATTCTGCCCATCGCCCCGCCCACCAAACTGCCGCTTCTGCGCCGAGTGACCTGTTCGGCCATCCCAAGGGCTTAACCTTTCTGTTCACCACGGAAATGTGGGAACGCTTCTCGTATTACGGCATGCGCTCGCTGCTCGTCCTCTACATGACCAAATATCTGCTCCTGCCCGCGCATGCGGGCAGTGCGCTCGGTCTTGCCAGCCTCAAGAACGCGCTCGAGGTGGTGTTCGGCCCGCTCGACGTGCAGCCGCTCTCCTCGCAGATCTATGGTCTCTACACGGCGCTCGTTTATCTCACGCCGATTTTCGGCGGTCTTCTTGCCGACCGCGTACTTGGCCAGCGCCGCACCGTGGTGATCGGCGCCGTGCTCATGGCGATCGGCCATTTCATGATGGCGGTTGAGCAGCTTTTCCTCGTCGCGCTTCTGGCGCTTATTTTCGGCAACGGCGCCTTCAAGCCGAATATCTCCACGCAAGTCGGTGGCCTCTATGCGCCGGGCGACTTACGGCGCGATCGCGCCTATTCCGTGTTTTATGTCGGCATCAATCTCGGTGCCTTCCTGGCGCCGCTTGTTTGCGGCACTTTGGGCGAGGAGGTCGGCTGGCATTACGGCTTTGCCGCCGCCGGGGTGGGCATGCTCATCGGGCTCTCGATTTATCTCTATGCATTGCCGCATCTGCCGCCGGACGCGCTTACCAAGGCGAGGGCCGGGCATGCCGAGCGGCGGCCGCTTCAGCGCGAAGAATGGCGCGCGGTGATCGCGCTCCTGGTCCTGTTCGTCCCTACGACATTGTTCTGGGCTTGCTACGAGCAGATCGGCAACACCACGATCCTGTGGATCGATTCCAGCGTCGATCGCAGCATCGGTCTCTTCGGACTGCGCGCACAGATCCCGACCACGTGGTTTCTCGCTTTCAATCCATTCATGATCTTTGCCTTCACCCCGTTCGTTGTCGCGTTGTGGGCGCGGCAGGCCGAGCGCGGTAGCGAACCCTCGACCGTCACCAAGATGGCGCTCGGCTGCTTCGGCGTCACCGGCGCGAACGTCATCTATGCCTTTGCCGCCTTTCATGCCGGTGGCAGCGAGGCGAGCTGGCTCTGGGTGCTTGCCGCGGTCGCCGTCGTTACCCTCGGCGAGCTTTATCTCTCGCCGGTCGGGTTGTCGCTCGTCACCAAAGTCGCGCCGGTCAGCATCCTCTCGATGATGATGGGGGTGTGGCTGGCAACGAGCTTTACTGGCGGCTTTCTCGCCGGTTATATCGGCAGCTTCTGGTCGCGCATGGAAAAGCCAGAATTTTTTTTAATGATTGCTGCGATTGCGGCGCTAGCGGGCGTAATCGTCTTCGCCTGTCATTGGCTGCTGCGCGGCGCGCTGCCCGATTAGGGTTGGCAGTTTCCTGATTTGTTTAGGAGACTGTAACTGTCTCCCTGCGCGGGGCTTTGCGTCGGCCGATATGCTATGTCAATAAATAAATTGCTCTTGGATAAGCGTTGGTAGGGTTCTTAGAAAACTAATTGCATGAGCGATCTTCGCGGCTGGTTACGCGCCCATAACCTCGAACAATTGGCGGAAACGTTCGAGGCCAACGATATTGACATCGATATCTTTACGGAGCTGAACGAAGCGGATTTTGAGAAACTCGGCGTCTCGCTCGGCAATCGGCGGCGCTTATTGAAGGCGATCGCAGAAAGCGGCGCTACGCCGATTGAATCGAAGACTTCTGTCGCCGAAGCGCCCGCGCCGTCCGAGGCCGAGGGTGCGGAGCGCCGCCAGGTCACCGTGCTGTTCTGCGACATGGTCGGCTCGACGGCACTATCCGAAGCAATCGATCCCGAACTCCTTGGTACACTCATCCGCCGCTATCAGGACGCCGTTGCCGGCGCAATCGGGCGCTACGGCGGTTTTGTCGCCAAATTCATGGGCGACGGCGTGCTCGCCTATTTCGGCTTTCCGCATGCTTTTGAGGATGCGGCGGAACGCGCCGTTCGTGCCGCCATCGGCATTCTCGCGGAAGTCGGAAAGATCACGCGTCCGGACGGAGCCGGTTTACAGGCGCGGGTCGGCATTGCCACCGGCCTCGTCGTTGTCGGTGAAATCATCGGTAGAGGCTCCGCGCAAGAGCGCACCATTGTTGGCGAAACGCCCAATCTCGCTGCGCGGCTGCAGGCGCTGGCCGCACCCGACGCAATTTTCATCAGCGAGGCGACGCAAAATTTGCTCGGCGGATTATTCGAGCTCGAATCCGCCGGCACGCATGAACTGAAAGGATTCGCGCGTCCGCTGCCGGTGTGGCGCGTGGTCAAGGAAGGCGTAATCGAAAGTCGTTTTGCCGCCATCCGCGCCGGCGCCACAACGCCGTTGATCGGCCGCGCGCACGAAATGGGGCTGCTGCTCGACCGCTGGCGGCTGGCGCGGCAGGGCGAGGGGCAGGTAGTGACCCTGATCGGCGAGGCCGGCATCGGCAAGTCGCGTTTGATCGAAGCGTTGCAGGACACCCTCGCCGCCGAGCCGCACGGCCTGATCTATTGGCAATGTTCGCCTTATCACAACGACAACGCGCTCTATCCAATCATCCATCACATGTGGCGCACCGCCGGTTTTGTCGCCGGCGATTCTTCCGCGGCGCGCGTCGAAAAACTCGGTGCCCTGTTCTCGCAGCGGGCCGCAGTTGATCCCGCGGCGGTGCCGCTTCTCGCCGAGCTTCTGTCACTTCCGGACGCGCCGCCAGTGCCCGGATCGCCGACGCCCGCGCAGCGCAAGATGGCGACGATCGCGCTCTTGGCCGACGAGATCGTGCGGCTCGGCGAAGCTAATACCATGCTCTTGGTCGTCGAAGATGCGCATTGGAGCGACGCCACTACGCTGGAATTGCTGACCCGCATTTCCGACGGCATCGCCCGGGCGCCCCTGTTGGTCGTCGTCACCGCGCGGCCGGATTTCGCGCCGCCCTGGATCGCGCGCGGCCAGGCGACCTCGCTAACGCTCGGCCGCCTCGGCCGGACGGATTGCGCTGGGCTCATTGCCGGCATCGCTGCCTCGCACGGGCTGTCGGCGGAGACCGTAACGGCGATCGTGGAAAAGACCGACGGCGTTCCCTTATTCGTCGAAGAACTGACCAAGAGCGTGATGGAGCAGGCCGGCGATGCGGGCGCCGCAGTGCCCGCGACGCTCAAGGATTCGTTGATGGCCCGTCTCGATCGTCTAGGTGAGGCGCGCGAGACGGCGCAAATCGCCGCTGTGCTCGGCCGGCAGTTTTCGCTTGCCTTGCTCGATGCGGTGGCGCCGAAGCATGGCGCCGAGCTTGAGGGTGCACTGGCCAAACTTGTCGCGGCCGGCATCGTCTTTCCGGAAGGCCGCGGGACGGAGCAACAATTCAGCTTCAAGCACGCGCTGCTGCGCGACGCGGCTTATGAAAGCCTGCTGTTGGCGCGCCGGCGCGAATGGCACGGGCGCACCGCCCGCGCGCTCGAAGAACATTTTTCCGAAGCGGCGGCAAATGAACCGGAGCTGTTGGCGCATCATTTCGCCGAAGCGGGCCTCGCCGAAAAGGCTTGCGACTATCGGATGAGGGCGGGAGACCGCGCGCTTGCTCGATCGGCCTATCTCGAGGCCGTCGCGAATTTTTCCGCCGGTCTCAAATTGGCCGATGCGCTGCCGGAATCAGCCGAGCGGTCGCGACGGCAATTGGGTTTGTTGCTCAAGCTTGGCCCGGCGCTCGGAATTACTCGCGGTATGCAGAGCGCGGCCGCCGACGACACCTATCGCCGCGCAGGCGAAATAGCCGAACAAATCGGCGATGGCGCGGCGCTGTATCGGGCAAAGTGGGGCCTTTGGCTTGGAGCCAATCTTGGGCGCAAGACAAAGCTGGCGCGGGAGCGGGCGGACGAGCTGGTCAAGCTCGCGCAGCAATCGAACGACGGCGACCAATTGCTTGAGGCTTACCATTGCCGCTGGTCCACCGCCTTTTTTCGCGGCGAAGCGGCCGAGGCTTTAGCGGACAGCCGTATCGGAACCGCTACCTACGACATGGCCCGGCATCGTCATCTCGGACCCGCTTTCGGCGGACACGATGCGGGGGTGTGCGCCTTCGCAGTCTACTGCAATGCGCTGCAACTTTCGGGCAATTCCGCAGAAGCAAAAAAGGTCGCAGCGCAAGCCATTGCGCTGGCGGAAACCCTCGACCACCCGTTCAGCTTAGCTCACGCTTTGCACAACGCTGCTCTAGGTCTCCAGCTTGCGGGCGATCGCGAAGCAACTCTGGCCGCCGCGCAACGCGCGGTGGCTTTGGCTGAGAAATTCGGGCTCTATGCGTACGGCGCGAGTAGCTTGGTTCTCACGGCATGGGCGAGCGCTGCCGGATCCGGGATTGCCGACGCGGCGGGCCTGATTGACGCCAAGATCGCAGCCGCCTCGGCCGCCGGTCCGGTGCCGCAATATTATCTCGGCGTTGCGGCGGACGTTTTGCTCGCAGCCGCCCGGGCACGGGATGCGCTCGCGCATCTCGACCGCGCCGTCGCCGGCGTTGACGAGCCGGGGATCGGTTTTTATCTGCCGGAAATTTATCGCCTGCGCGGCGAATGCCTGCTCGCGCTCGATCGCAATAATAAAGACCAGGCGCGGCGAGCCTTCGCCATGGCGTCTGATATCGCCCGGCAACAAGGCGCAATCATCTTCCAGCGCCGCGCCGAAGCGTCGCTGAAGGAGCTGGCCGGCTGAAGAATGCCAGCCCTCTTGTCTGGGACGGATTTTATAAATTCCGTGAAAGCGGCCGTCTGCCGACTAGTGCAGATGCCGGAGCTTGTCGGGGTTTCGCACCACATAGATGGCGGCGATCTTGCCGTCTTCGATTTCCAGCGCGGTCGTTTGCAGCTCGCCGTCGGCTTCGAGAGTGACGAAACCGGGCAAGCCGTTGATGAAGCCGGCACGAATGAGTTTCGAGGCGTTCTTCTGGAAATGCGCCGCTAGAGCGTGATGAGCCTTCATCACGGCGTCAAAGCCGACAATCGGGTGCAGGAGTGCGCGCCGCTTGCCGCCGCCATCCGCATGGGCGCTGACATCGGCCGCGAGCATGGCGCCGAGCGCGTTCATTTTGCCCCGCCACATTGCGTCGCTGCTGCGGCAACAAAAAAACCTCTCCCCGCAGCGCGGGAAGAGGTTGTTCGTCTGACAGGTAGAAATCAGTGCGCGGCTGCGGCAGCGGGAGCCGCCGCATGCGGCGTCTCCATCGCCGTCATGCGCGTCTTCACCGCCTTTTGCACTTTTTCAAAGGCGCGGACCTCGATCTGGCGGACGCGCTCGCGTGAAACCCCGAACTCGTCAGCGAGCTCCTCCAACGTGATCGGGTCGTCGGCCAGGCGGCGCGCCTCGAAGATGCGCCGTTCGCGATCGTTCAGCACGGTTAGCGCTTCGCCCAAGGCCTTATGCCGGTTTTCCGATTGCTCGGACTCGGCAAGCCGGCTCTCCTGGCTGACGCTGTCGTCGACCAGCCAATCCATCCATTCGCCAGAATCACCGTCCTCGCGGATCGGCGCATTGAGCGACGCGTCGCCGCCGAGCCGGCGGTTCATGTCGACGACATCCTGCTCGGTCACGCCCAGCCTTTTGGCAATGAGCTTGACCTGATCCGGGCGCATATCGCCCTCGTCGAGCGCCGAAATGCGGCTCTTTGCTTTGCGTAAATTGAAGAACAGCTTCTTCTGATTGGCGGTGGTGCCCATCTTCACCAGCGACCACGAACGCAAAATGTATTCCTGGATAGCCGCTTTGATCCACCACATGGCGTAGGTCGCCAGCCGGAATCCCTTATCGGGCTCGAAACGTTTGACTGCCTGCATCAGCCCGACATTGCCTTCGGAAATGACTTCGGAAATGGGCAGGCCGTAGCCGCGGTAGCCCATGGCGATCTTGGCGACGAGCCGCAAATGGCTGGTCACGAGCCTATGCGCCGCATCGCGGTCGCCGTGCTCGCGCCAGCGTTTGGCCAGCATGAATTCTTCCTGCGGCTCCAACATTGGGAACCGCCGGATTTCTTCTAAATATCTGGTCAGGCCGGTTTCACCCGACATAACCGGCAAGGCAGCAGTGTGGGCCATCAAGCGCCCTCCTAAAATTCACCCCCGCTGATGCGGCAGGCGGGTTTGCCGTCGCTTCCCGAGCCGACGGCACAAGGTTATCTCGCACCTGCAGCATACACGGTCCGGCCTAGCCAGCGGTAGCCAAAGAGGCATCACTTCGGCGCGATGCTGCCTTGATGTGAGTCAATAGGCGAAAATTCGCCTACGCCCATGCCTCTATTTTTCGCTAGAATCAGACCTCAAGGTCGCCAGCTTACCATGCAAACGGGCAAGATCCGGCGGCAGTTCCGAGCGGAACCGCATGATTTTGCCGGTAACCGGGTGCTCGAAAACCAATATATGGGCATGGAGTGCTTGCCTGCCAAGGTCCCGAAGGGCGATTCGGGCCGATTCCGGCAATAAGGCCGCCTTGCTGCGGTATCCGGCTCCATAAACGCCATCCCCGAGCAGGGCGTGGCCGATCGAGGCTAAATGCACTCGGATTTGGTGAGTCCGGCCGGTCTCCAGCCTGCACTCCAGCAGACTTGCCGGCCAATCGGCACGTCGGCCAGTTTTCGCAAGGTCTTTTGGCTTTCCATATCGTTCCAGCACCTGCCAATGAGTAACGGCGTCCCGCCCTCCTTGCTGCACGGCCATGCGGCTGCGGACGGTTTTATGCCGGCCAATCGGACGATCGATGGTACCGCGCGGCCGGTCAGGGGCGCCCCAGACAAAGGCGAGGTAACTGCGCTCGAAGGCGCGGCCGTTGCGTCCATGACCGGCAAACTGGGCGGCTAAGCTGCGATGAGCGCGGTCGTTCTTCGCCACGACCATGAGTCCGCTCGTATCCTTGTCGAGACGGTGGACGATTCCCGGCCGCCGTTCCCCACCGATACCGGAGAGGCTTGTGCCACAATGGGATATCAATGCGTTCACCAGCGTGCCGGTCCAATTGCCCGCCGCTGGATGTACGACGAGACCGGCGGGCTTGTTGATGACGATAATGTCGTCGTCCTCGAAGAGGACGCGGAGCGGAATGGCTTCGGCGCTCGGCTTGGCGGGGACCGGCAGCGGGACATCCACGCCGATCTCGGCCGCGGAATTGACCCGATAGCCCGGATCGCGGATCGTGCGCCCGTCCACGGTCACCGCGCCAGCTTCGATCAACCCTTTGAGGCGCGTGCGCGAGAAGTCACCGATATGCGCCGCGAGTAAGCGGTCGAGCCTTCCCCCCGTTTCGTCATCAGGGATGCGTATCGATCTATGCGTGGCGGTCATTGGTGACCAATGCGGGGATGCGAATGAGTGAGCTTTCAGGCGCGACCATCGAGCGCCAAGACGGTGAGGACGAACTAGGCCTCGCCCCGCTCGAAGCGCCCGCAGCCGACGCGACAGCGCCACTCATGGCGCGAGTGCGCCTTTTGATGATCATATCGGGATTGACCACGCTCGTTGCCATCGCCGCCGTCTTCGCCGTCATCGGCTACCGCGTTTTTCGTGTCGGCAACACTGGCCTGCCGGCCGCGGAGAGCATTATCACGCTGCCCAAAGGAGCGCGCGTGGTCACAAGCTCCGCCACCGGAGAATCCCTTGTTATTACGCTCGACATTGCCGGCGCGACCGAAATCCGCACCTTCGACCTCAAAACACTTAAGGAAACGGGACGGGTCCGTTTTGTTACCGCGCCGTAACGGCTCGCTTCCTCTCGTACTCGCCAGCCATGCCGTGGCCGCATACTTGCAGATGTGACAAGATCGGCAAGCGAGACCAGGCGTCACGTTACGTGGCGCCGAACAACAAAAGCACCGGGGAGGACGCCGATGGCCGTCGCGAGCGATAACTACGATTTCATTGTCGTCGGCTGCGGCGCCGCCGGTCTGTCCGCTGCGAACAGCTATGTCGAGACGGCCAAGCGGCAGGGTCGCTCGCCGCGCGTCGCCGTTCTGGAAAGCGCCCCGGCCGAGCAGCGCGGCGGCGCCACGCGCTGGACCACCGCACGCTTCCGTGCCCGCGAGGACTTCAGTCTCGATCCCTTATTCGTCGGCAAGGTAGAAAAGCTTTCGAAGGGGCTTGCGGACCTCGACTATTGCCGCGTGCTGGAGCGCGAAGTTCCCATTACGCTGCGCTTTTTGCAGGCGCATGGCGTCAAATTCCTGCATTTCGGTCCGCCCGTCGCCATGAGCGTCGAGCATGAGATCACGCCTGACGGCGGCGGCAAGGCGATC
>Ga0335078_10008529_pt1 | contig 15247 bp, 14 predicted proteins | sample Lox_Sample_32_FD_206711 | JGI IMG/M metagenome (GOLD analysis project Ga0335078, IMG submission 206711) | Soil microbial communities from Loxahatchee National Wildlife Refuge, Florida, United States - Lox_Sample_3.2 | ecosystem: Environmental > Terrestrial > Soil > Wetlands | place: USA... | reverse complement strand
GGTTCTCCGCCTGGGTGCGGTCGCCCTCCACCACCATCTTGTGGAAGCGCTGGAAGAGGTCCTCCGCCTCCGCCACCGTCTTGCCGCGGAGCGCCGAGGTCATGAGCGAGGCGGAGGCCTTGGAGATAGCGCACCCGGCGCCCTGGAACGAGAGGTCGGCGATGCGGTCGCCCTCGAGCTTCAGGTAGACGTGGTAGTGGTCGCCGCACAGCGGGTTCAGCCCCTCCGCGTCCGCGCTGGCGCCGTGGATGATGCGGAAGTTCCGGGGATTCCGGCCGTGGTCCAGGATCACTTCCTGGTAGAGGTCCTGCAGGTCGCTCATCGAAACATCTCCCGCACGCGCGCCAGAGCCGCCACCAGTGCGTCCACCTCCGCGCGCGTGTTGTAGAGGGCGAGCGAGGCTCGCACCGTCGCCGGAACGCCGAATCGCTGCATGAGCGGCTGCGCGCAGTGGTGCCCGGCGCGGATGGCCACGCCCTCGCGGTCCAGGATGGTCCCGACGTCGTGCGGGTGGACCCCGTCGAGGACGAAGGAGAAGACCGGGACCTTCTCCGGTGCCGTTCCCAGGAGGCGGAGCCCGGGCACGGAGCAGAGCCGCTCCGTACCGTACTCGAGCAGGTCCTGCTCGTGCGCGCGCACCCCCGCCTGGTCGAGCTCGGCGAACCACTCCAGGGCGGCGCCGAGCCCGACGGCGCCCGCCGCGTCGGGCGTGCCCGCCTCGAACTTGTAGGGCACCCGGTTGTAGAGGGTGCGCTCGAAGGTCACCGACAGGATCATGTCCCCGCCGCCCTGCCAGGGCGGCATGGCCTCGAGGCGGGCGGCCTTGCCGTACAGGGCGCCGATGCCGGTGGGGCCGAACACCTTGTGCCCGCTGAAGGCGTAGAAGTCGCATCCCAGCGCCGAGACGTTCACGGGCAGGTGCGGGACCGCCTGGGCGCCGTCCACCACCACCGCCGCCCCGCGGGCGTGGGCGACCTCCACGACGCGGCGAACCGGGTTCACGGTCCCGAGCGCGTTCGAGACGTGGGTGAGCGCCACGATGCGCGTGCGGGGTCCGATGCGCCGCTCCAGCTCCTCGACGAGGAGCGCGCCGCTGTCGTCCACGGGCGCCACCTCGAGTCGCGCTCCCTTCTCCTGGGCGAGCATCTGCCAGGGCACGATGTTCGAGTGGTGCTCCATGGCGGTGACGAGGATCTCGTCCCCGGCGCCGACGTACTTTCGCCCGTGCGTCTGGGCGACGAGGTTCAAGGCCTCGGTGGCTCCGCGGACGAAGACCACCTCGGAGGGGTCCGCGGCGCCGAGGAAGCGGGCCACCCGGGCGCGGGCCCGCTCGTACTCGGCGGTGGCGCGCTCCGCGAGCGCGTAGACGCCGCGGTGCACGTTGGCGTTGTCGTGGGCGTAGAAGCGGGAGACCGCGTCGATGACCCGCTGCGGCTTCTGCGAGGTGGCGCCGCTGTCCAGGTAGACGAGGGGCTTGCCGTGGACCTTCTGCCACAGCACGGGGAACTCGCGCCGCACCCGCTCCACGTCGAAGGGGGCGGGCCTCTCCCTCGCCTGGACCGCCTCGGCCGTGATCTCGGTCATGCAGCCTCCAGCACGCGCGTTCCGTCCGGCAGGCGCGCCGCCACCAGCTTTCCCACCTCGTCCCGCAAGGCCTTGGGGCGCACGAGCTCGACCATCTCCCGCGCGAAGGCGTAGATGAGAAGGCTCCGGGCGCGCGCCAGCGGCAGACCCCGGGAGCGCAGGTAGAAGAGGGAGTCGGGGTCGAGCTGGCCCACCGTCCCCCCGTGGCCGCACTTCACGTCGTCCGCGTAGATCTCCAGCTGCGGCATGGTGTCCACGGTGGCGTCCCGGGACAGCAGCAGGTTCGAGTTCATCTGGTGGGCGTCTGTCTTCATCGCCCCCTCGAGCACGCGGATGCGCCCCCCGAAGACGGCCCGCGATTCCCCGTCGAGGACCCCCTTGAAGACCTCGCGACTCGTGCCGTGGGGCCTGGCGTGCTCCACGAGCGAGTGGTTGTCCACGAGCCTCTTCCCGTCCGCCATGTAGAGGCCGACGATCTTCGCCTCCGCCCCCTCCCCGGCGAGCCTCACCCGCACGTCGCTCCGGGAGAGGGCCGCCCCGAGCGCGGTCGCGTGGGTGTGGAAGCTCGCGTCCCGCTCCGCCTCCGCGAAGAGGGAGGCGAAGTGGTAGGCGTTCGCCGGCTGGTTCTGGACCACGTAGTGGTCGAGCCGTGCGCCGGCGGCGAGGACCACCTCGGTGACCCCGTTCGTGAGGACCGTCGCCGTCCCCCGCGCGGCGTGCCTCTCCACCACCGTGGCCTCGCTCCCGGGCCCGGCGACGACGAGCACCCGGAACGGGCTCGCGGTCGCGAGCGAACCGCCCGCGGTGACGAAGACGAGCTCCACGGGCTCGGCGGCGCGGCACCCCTCCGGCAGGTGGACGAACGCCCCGTCGGCGAGGAGCGCCGCGTTGAGCGCCGAAAGCGCCAGGCCGGGCGGCGACGCGAGGCGGCCGAGGTGCGGCTCGAGGAGCGCGGGCTGCTCCTCGAGGGCGCGCCCGAGGCTTCCGGCGAAGGCCCCGGCGGGAAGTCCGGCCGAGTCGGACAGGTCCGCTCGCAGCCGGCCGTTCACGAACACGAGCCGCGGTCCCAGCCGGCGCCCCGCCAGCCGCTCGAGCTCCGCCGCTCCGAGCGGGGCGGCCGGGTCTCCGAACGTGAAGCGCTCCGCCGCCAGGCCGGCGAGCGAGGTGAAGCGCCACTCCTCCAGACGGGGGCTGGGGAGTCCCAGGCCGCGGAAGGTCTCGCGCCCCTTGCGGCGGAGCTCCATCGCATAGGCGGGGAGCCCGGCCGGGGCTCGCGGCTCCGCGAGCAGGCTCTCCTCCACCGGGGTCACGGCGACACCTGCGCCGGCTCGGCGAAGGCGCCGCGCTTCGCCTCCTCGTCGATCCAGGCGTAGCCCTTCTTCTCGAGCTCGAGCGCCAGCTCCCGCCCGCCGGAGAGGACGATGCGGCCGGCGGCCATGACGTGGACGACGTCCGGGACCACGTACTCCAGGAGCCGCTGGTAATGGGTGACGAGGATGGTGGAGCGCGTCGGGCTGCGGAGCGCCTCCACGCCCTTCGCCACCACCCGCAGGGCGTCGATGTCGAGACCGCTGTCGATCTCGTCCAGGATGGCGAGCCGGGGCTCGAGCACCGCCATCTGCAGGACCTCGTTGCGCTTCTTCTCGCCGCCGGAGAACCCCTCGTTGAGGCCGCGGCTCATGAAGGCCGGGTCCATCTCCACCGACTTCATCTTCTCCTTGGCGAAGTCGAGGAAGTCGACGGCGTCGATCTCCTCCTCGCCGCGCGCCTTCCGCTGGGCGTTCAAGGCGGTGCGCAGGAAGTAGAGGTTGCCGACGCCCGGGATCTCCACCGGGTACTGGAATCCCAGAAAGAGGCCGGCGATGGAGCGCTCCTCGGGCGAGAGGGGGAAGAGATCGCGTCCGTCCAGCCGGGCCGTGCCCGCCGTCACCTCCGCGGTCTCCCGCCCGGCGAGCACTCCGGCGAGCGTGCTCTTCCCCGATCCATTCGGGCCCATGATGGCGTGCACCTGGCCCGCGTTCACCGTCAGGCTGAGACCCTTCAGGATCTCACGGTCCCCGATCCGAGCCCGCAGGCCCTCCACGGCGAGGATCGGCTGGTTCTCCTGTTCCCTCGGGCTCATCCGACGCTCCCCTCCAGGCTCATGCCGAGCAGCTTTTGCGCCTCCACCGCGAACTCCATGGGCAACTCCTTCAACACCTGCCGCGCGAACCCGTTCACGATCATGGAGACGGCGTCCTCCTCCTTGATGCCGCGCTGCCGGCAGTAGAAGAGCTGGTCCTCGCTGATCTTGGAGGTGGTGGCCTCGTGCTCCACCTTCGCGGTCGGGTTCTTCACCTCGATGTACGGGAAAGTGTGGGCCCCGCAGCGCTCGCCGATGAGCAGCGAGTCGCACTGAGAGTAATTACGGGCGTTCTCCGCGCCCTTCTGGATCTTGACGAGACCGCGGTAGGTGTTCTGACCGCGCCCGGCGGAGATGCCCTTCGAGATGATGGTGGAGCGCGTGTTCTTCCCGATGTGGATCATCTTCGTGCCGGTGTCCGCCTGCTGGCGGTTGTTGGTGAGGGCCACCGAGTAGAACTCCCCCACCGACTCGTCTCCCTGCAGGATGCAGCTCGGGTACTTCCAGGTGATGGCCGAACCGGTCTCGACCTGGGTCCAGGAGATCTTGGAGCGGCGCATGGCCTTGCCGCGCTTGGTGACGAAGTTGTAGATGCCGCCGCGCCCCTCGGCGTCGCCCGGGTACCAGTTCTGGACCGTGGAGTACTTGATCTCCGCCCCGTCCAGGGCCACGAGCTCCACCACCGCGGCGTGGAGCTGGTTCTTGTCCCGCACCGGGGCGGTGCAGCCCTCCAGGTAGGAGACGTAGGCGCCCTCGTCCGCCACGAGCAGCGTCCGCTCGAACTGGCCGGTGTCCGCGGCGTTGATGCGGAAGTAGGTGGAGAGCTCCATGGGGCAGCGCACGCCCTTCGGGACGTAGGCGAACGAGCCGTCGGAGAAGACCGCGGAGTTGAGGGTGGCGAAGTAGTTGTCGCTGTAGGGCACCACCGAGCCGAGGTAGCGCTCCACGAGCTCCGGGTGCTCCCGCACCGCCTCGGAGAAGGAGCAGAAGATGACCCCCAAATCGGCGAGCTTCTTCTTGAAGGTGGTGGCCACGGAGACCGAGTCGAAGACCGCGTCCACGGCCACGTTGGCGAGGCGGGCCTGCTCCTCGAGCGGGATCCCGAGCTTGTGGAAGGCGGCCCGCAGCTCCGGGTCCACCTCGTCCAGGGAGGCGAGCTTCTTCTTCGGCTTCGGCGCCGAGTAGTAGACGATGTCCTGGTAGTCGATGGGGGCGTGGCGCAGGTGGGCCCAGCCCGGCTCCTCCACGGTGAGCCAGTGGCGGAAGGCCTTGAGGCGGAAGTCGAGCAGGAATTGAGGCTCCCCCTTCTTGCGGGAGATGAGCCGGACCACGTCCTCGGTCAAACCCTTCGGGATCCGGTCCTCGTCGATGTCGGTGACGAAGCCGTACTTGTACTTCTGCTCGGTGAGGTCTCGCAGCGCGTCGCTCATGGCGTGACTCGGCTGGGAAGGGCGAGGTGGACGAGCCCGGCGGGCTCCGGGCGCATCGCCGAGAGGGGAACGTCCTGGAGCGCTCGCTCGATGGCGCGGCTGATGGGTCCCCAGCGCTCCCGCGCCGCGCAGAATTCCTCGAGGTCGCAGTTGCCGTCGACCCCGGTCCCGCACTCGGTGATCCCGATGGGGCCCTCGATGGCCGCGATGATCTCGCCGATGGAGATGCAGTCGGAGCCCCGGGCGAGCCCGTAGCCGCCGTTGCGGCCCCGGTGCGAGACGACGAGCCCGGCGTGGGCGAGCGACTTCAAGAGCTTGCTCGCCGTCGGCAAGGGCACGCGCGAGCGGTCCGCGAGCTCCTGAGCGGTGTGGAGCGACCCCTCGCTTCCCATCGCCATGTGGGTGAGGAGGACGATTCCGTAGTCGGCGAGCTTCGTCATCCGGATCATTCGCGCGTACCGCCCCGGAAGGGGCGACCCCTTTCGATTCGCAGCCGACTTTTTATCTGGACCGTAGCAGTCCTAATAGCGAGCTTCTGGCGCGAGCGCAACCGAATCCACGGGAACCGCTGGGAATTCCTAGGCGAGCGAGGCCCGGTGGAGAGGGCCGTCGAGGGTTTCTCCCGCGCGGTCGAGGTAGAGGTGGTCTCCGACGATGGTGAGGCAGAGGCGCACGCGTCGCTCCTCCCTCGAGGCGAGGGCGGCGAGGAGGGCCGGCTCGACGGCGGCGACCGCCACCCGACCGAGCCGCGAGAGCCCGGCCTCCGCCGCCTCGGCAGCGAAGGCTTCCATGCGCCTCGGGGAGTCGAAGAGCAGGGCCACCTCGGCACCTGGGTTTCGGTCCGCCTCCTGCTGCACCTTCGCCGGGTCCTGCCTCCCCACCCGCACCCAGAGGGTGACCGCGCCCGTGGCGTCGCGCGCGATCACGTCCGGCAGGGCCGGCTCGCACAGCCCCGGCCCCGGCTCGCTCCCCTCGCGGTATCGCCAGCAGTGGGCGAGGACGCGCAACCACAGCCGCTCGAGCGACTCGGAGGGATGCCGGGCGAGGCGGAGGGAGACGCGCTGCGAGATCCCCAGGTCGACGTGCGAGAGCTCGACCTGGAAGTCGTAGAGCGTCACCGGGAGCGCCACGCCCGCACGGTAGCAAAAGGCCGGCCGCGGCGGGACCCCCGGGCGCGCCGCCCGGCGGCAAGGGGCCTTGCCCGGGCCAGGCTAAAAAAGAAGGGCGAGCCCGCTGGCCGGGCTCGCCGCTCGAGACTCTGGGGGCGCCGAGGAGCCGAGCGCCTACTTCTTCGCGACGGTGGCCTCTTCGATGATGACCGGGTAGGCGTAGCCGGCGCCGAAGTCCTTGTCGAGCCGGACCTTGCCGGTGGCGACCACCACGTCGCCGACGTTCGCCGCGTCACCGGTGGTGACGGTGATGTCGTTGTCGCCCTTGGCCTGGGCGCCCGTCCCGTCGCGCAGGTGGATCCAGTTCTTGCCCATGATCCCGGCGTTGTACTTCACGACCTTGCCGCGGACCGCCACCACCTTCTCCTTGAGCTGGGCCTTCTGCCCGTAGATCTCGGCGATGGTCTTCCCGTTCGCACCGCTGGCCTTCGCGACCTTGATCTCGCCGACGTCGGCCGGCCCGGCGGCGGCCGCCGCGTGCTGGGCCGCCATGCCCGGGGGCATGGCGCCCGGCGGCATCCCGGCCGGCATCGTGCCGGTCGGCATCGTCCCGGCGGGCGGAGGCATCCCGGCCGGCGCCCCCCCGGCGGGCGGCATGCCAGCGGGCGCGCCAGCCGGCGCCCCAGGAGCCGCCGCCCCGCCTGGCCCGGCGAGCGTGGCGAAGAGGATCTTGTCGAACTTGCGCTTCAGGGTCTTGCTCTCGAACCCGTCCATGGGCATCGGGTTCTGGAGCGTCACCTCTGCCCCGTTCTCAACGGAGGTCTGGGGCACCGCCGCCCAGATCTCGCCGGAGGCGACGGAGAGCCGGAGGTAGCTGTACGGGGAGGCGTCGATCCTCTCGAGGACCTTGCCGGTCACCGGGCTCCTGCCGCCCGGCGCGCCCGTCGGGGCCTGGCCCGCCATCACCGGCGGCTCCGACTTCTTGCAGGCCGTGAGGGCCAGCGCGAGAGAAACGACTAGGGTGAAACGCATTTGATATTCCTCCGGAAATGTTCTGGCTGGAAAAGGCGCCGGTACAATAACCCACTAGGGGCGAAAGTCCATCCCCATCTACCCCCCTTTGAGCCTCCTCCTCTAGCCTCGCAGCCTCCAGCCGCTGCGGAGGATGCCGTAGGCGGCGCCGAGGGAGACGGCGCAGAGGCCGGCCGCGATGGCGAGGCCCGGAAGAGCCCCTGCATGGGAGCGGCCGAGCATCCCCCAGCGCAGCGCGTCCACCATGAAGTAGACGGGGTTCGCGAGCGTGAGCGCCTTGAGCGGCCCGGGGAGCATCGCGGCCGAGTAGAACACCCCGCCGAGGAAGGTGAGGGGCGTGATGACGAAGGTGGGGAAGAAGTTCACTTGCTCGAAGGTCCGGGCCCAGATGCCCGTCACGAAACCCAGCCCGCCGAAGGTGACGGCCACGAGGACGACCGCCAGCACGGCGTATAGCGGGTGCGCCACCTCGAACCCGGTGAAGCAGGCGGCGACGAACCAGACCACCGCGCCCACCAGCGTGCCCCGCACCGCGGCCGCTCCCACGAAGGCAGCGAGGATCTCGCCGTAGGAGATGGGGGAGACGAGGAGGTCGATGACCGTCCCCTGGAGTTTCATCACCATGACGGAAGACGAGGTGTTGAGGAAGGAGTTCGTGATCGCCCCGAGCATGACGAGCCCCGGCACGATGAAGCGGGCGTAGGGGACGCCTTCGACCTCCCGGAGCCGGGTTCCCAGGGAGAAGCCGAACACCAGGAAGTAGAGGCTGGTGGTGACGAGCGGGGAGAGCACCGTCTGGCCCGGCACGCGCAGGAAGCGCCGCACCTCCTTCTTGAAGAGGGTCCGCGGCCCGAGTCCGATCACGGGCGCCGCCCCTTCCCGCCTCTCTCGAGCAGGGTGACGAACACGTCCTCGAGGCGCATGCGGCTCGTCTCCACGTCCCGCACCGGCAGGCCAGCCTCGGCGAGCGCCGCCAGGGCCGGCCCGAACGAGGCTCCGGGCGGCGCCACCACCGCGACCGCCGTGCCCCCGTCCTCGAGCCTCGCCCCGAGCGCCTGCAAGCTCCTCGGCAGTTCGGCCGCGGGCGCCGACAGCGCCACCCGCAGGGTCTTCCCGGCGTAGCGCTCGAGCAGCCGCTCCTTCTCCTCCACGACCAGGATGCGCCCCTCGGCGATGACGGCCACGCGGTCGGCCAGCTCCTCCGCCTCGTCCAGGTAGTGGGTGGTGAGCACGATGGTCGTCCCCCGCGCCCGAAGCGTCCGCACGTAGGCCCAGAGCGCCTGCCGAAGCTGCACGTCCACGCCGGCGGTGGGCTCGTCGAGGAACAGGACCTTGGGCTCGTGCACGAGGGCCTTGCCGATGAGGAGGCGCCGCTTCATCCCCCCCGAGAGAGAGCGGGTGTTCGCGTGCCGCTTCGACTCCAGATCGAGGGCGACGAGGATCTCCTCGAGCCGCTCCCGCGAGAGACGCACCCCGAAGTAGCCCGCCTGGATGACGAGCGTCTCCTCCACCGTGAAGAACGGGTCGAAGTTGATCTCCTGGGGCACGAGCCCGACGGCGCGGCGCGTGAACCGGTAGTCCGTCACCACGTCGCGGCCGAGGACCTCCGTGGTGCCCGCGGTCGCCCGCACCAGCCCGGCGACGATGCTGATGAGGGTGGTCTTCCCCGCCCCGTTCGGCCCCAGCAGGGCGAAGATCTCGCCGCGGGGCACGTCGAGGTCGACCCCGTCGAGGGCGGCGAAATCCCCGTAGCGCTTGGTGACGCCGCGCAGAGTGACGACCGAGTCCATGCCGAACGGGAGTGTAGCGCCCGGGCGCGCGCCCGTCGCGGCGAGATCGGTTCCCCATCCGCTGCCCGTGGACGCCCGGGGTCGAGAGCCCGTAGGCTCGCCCCCATGGGCCGCAGAGGCGTGCGCCTCGAAGAGGCGGGGCGCTGGGTGTTCAACCGCTTGGCCGCAGACTACCGGCAGCGGCCGGAGTACCCAGAGCCGCTCGCCGACCGCCTGGCGGAGCTCGCCGGCGGGCGGGGCTCCGCCGTCGCCGACGTGGGAGCCGGCACCGGCCTCCTCTCCGTCCCGCTCGCCGATCGCGGAGTCCGGGTGTTCGCGGTGGAGCCGGCCCAGGCGATGCGAGAGGTCCTGGCGGAGCGAGCCGGCGCCCGCCCCATCGCCCTCGTCGCCGGGACCGCCGAGGAGACCGGGCTCCCCTCCGGGAGCGTCCAGGCCGCCGTGGCGGCCGACGTGCTGCAGTGGATGGAGCCGGAGCGGGCCGGCCGGGAAGCGGCCCGGGTCCTCGTTCCCGGCGGAGCGCTGGCAGTGGTCGTGGCGCGCCTGGGCGGGACCCCCTTCGCGGACGCCCTCTCGGCGCTCCTGGAGCGGGCGAACGAGAAGGCGCGTCCCCGGCCGGCCGCCCGGCTCGCCCAGCTTCTGCGCGCGGCCTCGGTCGCGCGGGTGGAAGAGGAGAGCTGGCACGACGAGGTGGCGCTTTCGCCCGGGCGGCTCGAGGCCGTGCTCCGCTCCCTCTCCCTCGTCGGGCCCGCCCTCGGGCCGGCCCGCCTCGCTCGACTCCTGGCGGAGGCCCACGGCCTCGCCCGGGCTCACGGCGGGGCCGCCTGGTCGCGCGAGATCACGCTCACCTGGGGTCGGCGCCCGGGCTCTTGAGCACCGCCTCCTCCGCGCGCCAGCGCGCCACCGCCGCCTTCGAGTGCACCCGCTCCTCCGAGAGGTGGCGCCGGAGCGCGCCCTCGAGCCGCGAGTCCATGAAGGCATGTGCGCTCCAGGTCTCCGCCGGCTCGAAGCCCCGGGCGAGCTTGTGCTCGCCGCCGGCGCCCCCCTCGAAGACGCGCAGGCCGCGCTGGATGCACTGCTCCACGGAGTGGTACAGGGCGACGTTGAAGTGGAGGAACGGGTGCTCCTCGACGGCTCCCCAGTAACGGCCGTACAGCCGCTCGGTGCCGACCACGTTGAACGCCATGGCGACGAGCTTCCCCTCCCGGCGCGCCTCCACCACCTCCAGGTTGCCGGCCATGGTCCGGAGCACCCGCTCGTAGAAAGCCCGGCCGAGGAAGCGGCGACCCCAGGCCATCCGGGACACGGAGGCCTCGTGGAGCCGGGCCACGTCCCGGGCCCAGCGCGCCGCCGCGTCGGCGAGCTCGGCGCCGGGCACGCTGCGGATGGCGATGCCCTGCCGGGAGGGCGCGGCGCGCTCGCGCCGGATGGAGTTCCGCCGCTTGGAGCTGAAGCGGCCCAGGAAGTCCTCGAAGTCCCGGTAGCCGGCGTTCACCCAGTGGTACTGGAAGTCCAGGCGGAGTGCGAGTCCGGCCTCCTCGAGCTCCTCGGCCTCGTCCTCCCAGGCGTAGAGCGCGTGGATGGAGTGGATGCCCTGCTCCGCGCAGAGCTCGCGGAGCGCCGCCACCAGCGTGCGGGCCAGCCGGCGCCGGTCCTCGCCCGGAGCGGCGAGGAGCCGCCGGCCTGTGGCCGGGGTGAAGGGGACGCCGAGGACGAGCTTCGGGTAGTAGGGGATGCCGGCCCTCTCGGCGGCATCGGCCCAGTGCCAGTCGCGCCCGAAGTCGCCGTCCGAGTCGTACTTGAGGTAGGCGGGCGCCGCTCCCACGAGCCGCCCCCCCCGCCGGAGGAGGAGGTGTCTCGGCGACCAGCCCCGCTCCGGCGCAACCGCCCCGGACTGCTCCAGCGCGTCGAGCCAGGCGTGGGAGAGAAAGGGCGTCGCCCGGGCCGGCTCGTGGGCCGTGAGCTGGTCCCACTCGGAGGCGGGGACGTCGGCGGCGGCCGAGCGCACGTGGACCTCGATGTCGCTCACGCGCCCGGATTCATACGGAGGGGGCCGCAGAGCCGCAAGGCCCGCGCCTCCCGGCCGAGCGGGCCGAGGGCCGGCGCGGACGGCTTTCCGTTCCCCCCCGCCAGGAGAGCGCCTGCGGCCGCCTTTGCGTCAGATGGGGTCGAGAGCCCAGTCGCACGCCCCTTCGGCGCAGTGTCGGGCGAGAAGCGCGTAGTCGTCGTCCACCTCGCGCTGGGCGTGCTCCACCTCGGCCTCCGTCAGCTTGCCGAAGCGCCCCTGCAGGGAGAGGTACTCGGAGACCTTGCGAGGCGGCGGGGCCACGGTGATGCGCCAGCAGACCCCGTCCGCGATCTCGTAGAGCGGGAAGAAGCGGGTCTCGACCGCGAGCCGCGCCGCGGTGATGCTCAGGCGCTCCTCCATCTTCCAGCCGGGAGGACAGGGGGAGAGGCAGTGGAGCATGCGGAACCCGCGGGTGGCGATGGCCTTCCGCATCTTCTCCACCATGTCCTGCGGGAAGCCAGGACTCACGGTGGCGAAGTAGGGGATGCGGTGCGCGGCCATGATCCCGTCGAGGTCCTTCTTGCGCTGCTTCTTGCCGGCGGCGGAAGTGTTCGTCCAGGCGCCCTCCGGGGTGGCCCCGGAGCGCTGGATGCCGGTGTTCATGTAGGCCTCGTTGTCGTAGCAGACGTAGAGGATGTCCTCGTTGCGCTCGGCCGCGGCCGACATGGACTGCAAGCCGATGTCGAAGGTTCCGCCGTCTCCGGCCCAGGCCACCACCAGGACATCGTCGGTTCCGCGGGCCCGGAGCCCGGCGCGCACTCCGGCGGCGGTGACGGCCGCGGTCTCGAAGGCGCAGTGGACCACGTTCACCTGGCAAGCCGAGTACGGGAAGGGACCGTCGATCACCGAGCAGCAGCAGGCCGGGATGCAGAGGACGGTGCGCGGACCGGCGAGTCGCAAGAAGGTGCGGAGGAGCACGGGCGCCCCGCAGCCGGGACAGGCCAGGTGGCCGGGGTCGAAGAGCTCCCTCTCGGGCAGTTCCAGGACGGGAGCGGGCCCGGGCCTGGGTCGGGGGGAAGTCACTCGCGCAGCCATGTGCCCTCCGGGACCGGCTCGGCGACCGCGGCCGCCTGGAACGCCGCCTCGACGGTGCGTGGCGTGACGTCGCGCCCGCCCATCCCGGCGATGAAACCGTGCACCGGAGGCGAGTCGCGGACGCCGCTGAGCGCCGCGCGGACCTCCTGGCAGAAGATGCCGCTCGCCCCGTAGGAGCAGTTCCGGTCGAGCACGGCCACGCGCCCGGCCACGGGCAGCACCGCGCGCAGGGCCGCCGCCGGGAAGGGGCGGAAGGTCCGGACGCGGACCAGGCCGGCCCGGTGCCCCCGGGCCCTGAGATCGTCCACGGCCTCGCGAGCGGTGGAGGCCGCGGTGCCGCTCGCCACCAGGATCTCGTCCGCGTCCTCGCAGCGATGGCAGTCGATGAGGCCGACGCCGCGCCCGAAGCGCCGGCGCCAGACGTCGGACAGGTCCGCGATCTCCCCGAGCGCAGCCTGGTGCGCCGCGGCGAGCTTGGCGCGCATGGACTCGTACTCGGCGGGGCCGACGAGCCCGCCCACGGCCTTGGGGCGGTCGACGTCGATGCGCCAGGGGGCCTCCCAGGTGGGGATGAGCCCGCCGAGCTCCTCCGGGGCCGGCACCGACACGGGCTCGGCGGTGTGGGAGAGGAAAAAGGCGTCGAGCACCACCATCACCGGCAGGGAGAGGCGCGGAGCGAGCGCGAAGGCCTGGATGGTCGAGTCCAGGACGTCCTGGGCGTTCTCGCAGTAGATCTGCACCCAGCCGGTGTCGCGCTGGGAGAGAGTGTCGTTTTGGTCGGCCCAGATGTTCCAGCCGGGGGCGAGCGCCCGGTTCACGGCGGCGAGCACCACCGGCAGGCGCGCGCCGGCCGCCCAGTGGATGAGCTCGTGCATGAGGGCGAGCCCCTGTCCGCTCGTGGCCGTGAAGGCTCGGGCCCCCGCCTGGGCGGCCCCGATGCAGGCGGCAAGGGCGGAGTGCTCGGACTCGACCGGCACGTACTCGGCCCGCGAGATCCCCTTCTGCACGAGGGAGGCCAGCGTCTCGATGATCGAGGTCTGCGGGGTGATGGGGTAGGCCGCCGCCACTTGCACGCCGGCCCGCGCCACCGCCCAGGCGACGGCCTCGTTGCCGGTGAGCAAGCGGTCCTCGCCCATCAGGCCCCTCCCCGCTCTCGGAGCGCGAGGGCGCCCCGCGGGCACTCCTCCACGCACACGCCGCAGCCCTTGCAGCGGCTGGCGTCCACCGAGTAGGCGCCGGGAGCACCCCGGACCACGGCCCGGTCCGGGCAGAGCTGGTAGCAAAGCTCGCAGCCGGCGCAGGTCCCGCAGGCGAGGCAGCGCGAGGCCTCGCGCAGCGCCTCCTCCCGGGTGAACCCGAGCCTCACCTCTCGCTCGTCCTGCCGCCGCAGAACGGCGTCTTCCCGCCCGCGGGCCCAGGGCACCGCGGGCCGGTGCCAGGCGGGCCGCACCCGCTCGAACCCGGCCACTTCCGGGGCGGCGCCGCGCTCCGCGAGGAGGTTCGTGGCCGGGGCGGCACAGCCGAGCCCGGTGGCGAGCGCCGCCGCCGCCCGCCGCCCCTCCCCGATGGCGTGCGCCACCGTGCCGCCCGCGCCGGCGCAGTCGCCGATGGCGAGGACCCGGCCCGCGAACGCGGGCCCGGGGACCACCCGGCCCCGCTCCACCCAGCTCTCCGGCAGGCCGCCGCGGTCGAGTTCCTCTCCCGCGGCGGCGACCACCAGGTCCGCGTCCAGGGTCCGCTCCGAGCCCGGGACGGGCACCGGGCGCGGCCGGCCGCTTCCGTCCGGCTCTCCCGGCCGGGCCCGCAAGCAGCGGAGCGCCGAGGCGCGGCCTTCCCGGGTGACCACCTCGGCCGGGAGGAGCCAGTCCTCGAGCGCCACCCCCTCCTCGAGCGCCTCCTGCACCTCGTCGGCGAAGGCCGGCATGTCGGCCCGGCCGCGCCGATAGGCCACCGTCACCTCGAACCCGGCGCGGCGCAGGCTGCGGGCGCAGTCGAGGGCGGTGTTGCCCCCTCCGACCACCACGGCGCGGCGGCGGGCGGGAGCGGCTAGCGGAGGCTCGCGCGCGGAGAGGAGTTCCAGGCCGTCCACCACGCCGCTCGCCCCCTCTCCGGGGACGCCGAGCCGCCGCGGGGCGTGTCGCCCCACGGCGAGAAGCACCGCGTCGAACTCGCGGGAGAGGGCCTCGACTTCTAGGTCCCGGCCGAGCCATCTCTGGCCGGCGAAGCGCACTCCGGGCCGGAGTGCCCGGGCCACCTCCGCCTCCACCACCGCGCGGGGGAGGCGGTACGGGGGGATTCCCGCCGAGAGGAGGCCTCCGGGCCGATCGCTTCGGTCGTAGAGCGTCACCTCGCAGCCGCCGAGGCCGAGGTAGTGGGCGGCCGTGAGGCCGGCGGGGCCCGCCCCCACCACCGCCACGCGCGCGCCCGTCTCCGGGCTTCGCGGAAGCTCGACCCGCTCCGCCAGCACGAGGTCGCCGAGCGCGCGCTCCACGCCCGGGATGTCCACCGGCCCCTCCATCTTCCCGCGGTTGCAGGCGGCCGTGCACGGGTGCGGGCAGACGCGACCGGTGATGGCAGGGAACGGGTTCGCCGCCAAGACCACCTGCCCGGCCTCCCGCACCCGCCCCTGGGAGAGGAGGCGGACCTGGTCCACCACGTCCTGGCCGGCCGGGCAGGCGGCGGCGCACGGAGGGGTCAGGTCCCCGAAGACCGGCTCGCGGGAGCGCCAGTCGCCGGTGCGGTTGAAGGCGGTGCTGGAGAGCGACAGGGCCACCGGCGGCACGTCCGCCGGCCCCTCGAACTGGATCCGTCCGTCCGCGAGCCGCCTCACGCCGCTCCCCCCAGGGCCAGAGCCGGCGCCGCCCGTCGCAGGGAGAAGCGGACGTCCTCGAACGATTGCCGGGCGGCATCCACGTTGGCGTCGGCCCCGAACGGCGCGGCCTCGCGCACGGCCGCGAGCAGCGCCTCGAGTCCCACGAGCCCGGTGGCGCGCGCGAAGGCACCGGCCATGGGGCTGTTCACGACGGGCAAGGCCCCTCCCCCGACGCCCCGGCTGCGGGCGATTCCGGTGGCGTCGAGCG
>Ga0335078_10008528_pt1 | contig 15249 bp, 13 predicted proteins | sample Lox_Sample_32_FD_206711 | JGI IMG/M metagenome (GOLD analysis project Ga0335078, IMG submission 206711) | Soil microbial communities from Loxahatchee National Wildlife Refuge, Florida, United States - Lox_Sample_3.2 | ecosystem: Environmental > Terrestrial > Soil > Wetlands | place: USA... | reverse complement strand
GCCGCGCGCTCCTGCCGTCGAAGCCGGTTCATCAGGTGCATTACTCGACCAGCTTCAGTGAGCTATTCCGCGGCATCTATGCGCGGCGCACCTTCGTCGTGTGGACGCACTGGTTCTGCGCCTATTTCGTCTCGAACGGGTTCCAGTCCTGGGCCGCAACGCTTTACATGAAGATCGGCGGCCTGCCGGTGAAATATGCGCTGATGCTGACGATCGTGACGAGCGCGTTGCAGTTGTGCGGCACCTACACGCTGGCGCTCACGGTGGACCGGCTGGGGCGGGTGCCGTGGTTTGCCGGCTCTTTCCTCGTGGTGTGCAGCGGCGCCGTGCTCGGCGCGACCTTGACCGGGCCCTTCGCGCTGCGCGGCTGGGAGCCGCTTTTGCTCTGCGGCATCATCATGACGGTCGGCAACATCAACGGGCTCGGCGTCTATGTCTATACGCCCGAGCTTTACCCGACCCGCATGCGCGCCTGGGCGACCGCGATGGGCAGCAGCTTCAATAGGCTCGCGAGCTTCATCGCGCCGTCGCTGGTCGGGTTCCTGCTCGCCGAGTACGGCAGAATCTCGATTGTCTTCGTCATGTTCGCCGGCGTCGCCCTCTTCGGCGCCGTGGTGATGGGCACGCTCGGCGAGGAGACGAAGCGGCGCACGCTCGAGGAACTGTCGCCCTAGCGTCACTGCCAGGCCGGCCTGCGCCCAATTGCAATTGCGATTGACTTGCATTTGCAGTTGAGGATAGTTTGGCCGGCATGGGAGGATCTTGGACAGGGCCCGGCTACCGGGCCGGCGCCCAACTGGCGCGAGCCGCCGCCTTCGCCGTCGGCGCGCTGCCGGCGCTTGCGGGCCTCGCGCCCGCCGCGCCGCCGACGCTCGCGGTTCCGACCCAGGAGCAGCTCGAGAACGCCCCGCCGTCGGGCGGCGGCCCCTTGAGCTTCCTCAATTCGCTCCAGCGCACCAATTTTCTCCTCGGCGACATGTGGGGCTTTCGCACATTGCTGAGCCGTTTCGGCATGTCGTTCGCGCTGCAGGAGACCAGCGAGATCCTGGGCAATGTCAGCGGCGGCAACCGGCAAGGCGCCGACTATGACGGGCTCACGACGATGCTCCTGCAGCTCGACACCAGCCGCGCCTTTCACTGGTATGGCGGCACCTTCAACGCCAGCGCGCTGCAATCTCACGGCCGCAGCCTCAGCGCCGACAATCTCTATACCTTGCAGACCGCGAGCGGCATCGAGGCGGATCGCGCGACCCGCCTGTGGGAGCTTTGGTACGACCAGAAATTCCTGCAGGAGGACCGCCTCGACGTGAAGGTCGGGCAGCAGAGCCTCGACCAGGAATTCATCGTCAGCCAGAACGCGCTGCTGTTCGTCAACACTATGTTCGGCTGGCCGATGGTGCCGTCGGCCGACCTGCCGGGCGGCGGCCCGGCCTATCCGTTGTCGGCGCTGGGCGTGCGGTTCCGCGCCCGGCCGATCGATCCGGTCACGATCCTGGCGGGCGTCTTCAACGGCAGCCCATCGCCCAACAACGCCATTCCCGATTCCCAGAAAGCCGATCCTTCGGGCACCAGCTTTCCCTTGAACGGCGGTGCGCTTGCCATCGCCGAGCTGCAATATGCCTATCCCTCGCTGGGCACGATGACTTACGCCAACCAGTCCGAGCCGCTCGCGCGCACCTACAAGCTCGGCTTCTGGTACGACACCGAAAGCTTCGCCGACCTGCGCTTCGACAATACCGGCACGTCGCTCGCCAATGCCGCGGCGACCACCGGCGTGCCGCAACAGCATCGCGGCGACTACAGCATCTATGCCGTCGCCGATCAGCTCGTCTGGGCGGATGAGGAAGAGGCCGACCGGACCATCAGCCTGTTCGCGCGCGCAATGGGAACGCCGGAGATCGACCGCAACCCGGTGATCTTCAGCCTCAATCTCGGCATGAACTTCCACGAGCCGATCGAGCATCGCGACGACGACAGTTTCGGCATCGGCGTGGGCTTCGCCGCGGTAAGCCCACGCCTCGCCGGGCTTGACCGCGACACCGCATTTTTCAGCGGCACGCTGACGCCGATCCGCAGCACCGAGACTTTCATCGAGCTGACCTACCAGTATCAGGTGTCGCCCTGGCTCCAGCTTCAGCCCGACTTTCAGTACGTGTTCAATCCCGGCGGGGGCGTCGCGAACGCCGCCGGCACGGCCAAAGTCGGCGACGAGGCGATCCTTGGGCTGCGCACCAACATCCTGTTCTGACAGGCGGGATGCGTCACGGCGCCGCAACGAAGCCAATCTCGGCTCGGACCTCTTGACGGGGATGCGGGCGTAACATAATGTGAATGACACTCATTCGCATTTAGCCGGGAAGGGCGCGATAGGGCTGAAGATGCGGTCGAGGCTGTACTTTGTGGGTGCGGCGGCGTTTCTGGCGACGGCATCCTTGGCGCGCGCCGAGGGGCCGCAAGGTCTGCTTGAGACGATCCACAAGCACGTCACCAAAACCTCGACCGTCACCGATAATGGCGACCTCAATCCCTATGCGGTCGTGGTGGCGCCAGTCTCCGCCGGCAAGATCCGGCAAGGCGACGTGCTGGTCGACAATTTCAACAACATGTCGAATCTGCAAGGCACCGGCACGACGATCATCGATTACAGCCCCGCCACGCAGCAGACGACGCTGTTCGCCAAGCTGCCGCAGAAGCTGCCGCAATGCCCGGGCGGCGTCGGCCTGACCACGGCCATGACGATGCTGAAGAGCGGCTGGGTGATCGTCGGCAGCACGCCGAGCACGGACGGCACCACGCGCACCAAGGGGCCGGGCTGCCTTCTCGTGTTCGACGCGAACGGTCAGCTCGTCACGAGCTGGACCGGCCCCAACATCAATGATCCCTGGGGCAACATGGCGGTGCTCGACAATGGCACGAGCGCGCTCCTGTTCGTCAGCATGTCCGGCTTCGACATCCCCGGGCCCGAGGTGCACGATCCACAGACCGGCTATCCGGTGACGGTCAACAAGCAGACGGTGTTGCGTCTCACGCTCTCGATCCCCGAGGGCAAGCCGCCCGCCGTCACCGACGAGACGGTGGTGGCGAACGGGATCAGCGCGCGTGCCGACCGGGACGTGTTCTTGATCGGCCCGACCGGTCTGGCGCTGACCGTCGACGGCACGCTCTACGTCTCGGACGCGATCAACAACCGGATCTTCGCGATCCCGGATGCGACGACGCGCAAGGACAGCGCCGGGCTCGGGCGCACCGTGACCGAGGGCGGCCTGCTGAAGCGGCCGCTTGCGCTCGCCTTGACCGGCGATGGCCACATCCTCGCCTGCAACGCCCGCAACGGACAGCTCGTCGAAGTGAATCTCGCGACCGGCAAGCAGCTTTATGCGCAGTGGATCGACACCAACCAGGCGCAGTCGCCGCCCGGCAACGGCGACCTCTTCGGCATCGCCATGACGCCCGACGGAAGGGGGTTTTATTACGTCGAGGACGACGTCAACACCTTGGTGGAAGCGGTACGATGAAGCGCGACGAGACGGCGCCGACGCGCCGCGGCTTCTTGACGACGACGGCGCTCGTCGCCGCCGCGGGCATGCCGCTCGGCGCCGGCGCCGCGACCGAGACGGCGGCCCCCGCAGCCGCGCCCACCGCATCGGCGCGCGACGCCGAGCCGTTCTGGGGCCCGCATCAGGGCGGCATCCTCACCGCCCTCCAGGCGCATACCTATTTCGCCGCCTTCGACCTCGTGACGGCAAAGCGCGCCGAGGTCGTTGCGCTGCTGCAAGCCTGGACCAAGGCCGCCGCGCGGATGACGCGGGGCCTGCCGATCGAGCCGTTCGCGCAGACCGAAGCCGCCGTCCCGGCCGATCTCGACAGCACGACGACGACCACCACGACCACCACCACCTCGGATGACTATGGTGCCTCGTCCTCCGGCGCGGCTGCGACCACGACCGTCGCCGCGCCCGACAGCGGCGAGACGGCTGGATTGTCGGCCGCGCGCCTCACGCTGACCTTCGGCCTCGGGCCGGGGCTTTTCGTCAAGGACGGCAAGGACCGTTACGGCCTTGCGAAGCTGCGCCCGGAAGCCTTCGTCGACATGCCGCGCTTCGTCGGCGATCAGCTCGTGCCGGAACACACCGGCGGCGACCTTTCGGTGCAGGCCTGCGCCGATGATCCGCAGGTTGCCTTCCATGCCGTGCGCCAGCTCGCGCGCCTCGCCGACACGGTCGCATCTGTGCGCTGGACCCAGGCCGGCTTCATGCCGCGCTTCGGCGCCAAGGAGACGCCGCGCAATCTGATGGGCTTCAAGGACGGGACCAACAATCCCTCGGTCGCCGACGCAGCGGACATGGCGGCCTTCGTCTGGGTCGGCGACGAGGGGCCGACATGGATGCGCGGCGGCAGCTATCTCGTGGTGCGCCGCATCCGCATCGCCTTGGAGCACTGGGACCGCACGCCGGTCGGCTTCCAGGAGAAGACGATCGGCCGCCACAAGGCCTCGGGCGCGCCGCTCGGCAAGACGCATGAATTCGCGCCGCTCGACCTTGCCGCGACTGGCGCGAACGGCAATCTGCTGACGCCCGAGAACGCGCACGTGCGGCTCGCCGCGGCCGAAAGCAACGGCGGCGCGCGCATCCTGCGGCGTCCCTATTCCTACAACGACGGCGTCAATTTCACGGCCGAGCGATGGCCGCCGTGGCGGCAGGGCATGGAATACGACGCCGGCCTGTTCTTCCTCGCCTATCAGCGCGACCCGCGCACCGGCTTCCTCAAGCTTTACGACCGCATGTCGAAGTTCGACATGATGAATCAGTTCGCAACCCATGTCGGCGGCGGCATGTTCCTTTGCCCCGGCGGCGTCAAGGACGGCGAATTCATCGGACAGCGTCTTTTCGAAAGCGCCTGAGGGCGCGGGAGATTTCGATGTACGTGTGCTTGTGCAACGGCTTCACCGATCGCCAGGTCCGCGCGCTGCCCGAGGCGGCCGGCGGCTCGACCGCCGGCATCTATCGCGCCCTCGGCGTCCGCCCGCGCTGTGGCAAATGCGTGCCGATGGTCAAGGAGATCGTGCGGACGGCTGCCCGCGACCGCTCCGACCGGCCCCTGGTGGACGCCCCGGTCCCTGCCTAGGCTAAGCCTCCGGGAGGAAGCTCGGGGAGGGCGCCATGCAAGCCGACGCGCAGGTGCTGCAGCACCTCAACATCATTCTCAAGAATGAGCTGACGGCCATCAACCAGTACTTCCTCCATGCCCGCATGCTGCGGCATTGGGGCGTGACGAAGCTCGGCAAGCACGAATACGACGAATCCCTCGGCGAGATGAAGCATGCCGACCGGCTCATCAACCGCATCTTGTTCTTGGAAGGCCTGCCGAACCTGCAGGATCTCGACAAGCTTCTGATCGGCGAGGACGTCGAGGAAATCCTCGAATGCGATCTGCAGCTCGAGCAGAAGGGCGTGGCCGACCTGCGCGCCGCGATCCTCCACTGCGAGACCGTCCGCGACTTCGGGAGCCGCGATCTCCTGGTCGAAATTCTCGCCAGCGAGGAGGACGGCATCGACTATATCGAGACGCAGCTCGTCCTGATGAAGAAGATCGGCGTGCAGAACTATACCCAGCTTCAATCCGAGGCGGACGAGGAATAGCCGCCGCCTAAAGCCGCACGACCGCCGTTTCGCCGTCGATGGCGATGTCGCTGCCATGGCGCCGGGAAAGGCGCTGCACCCGCGCCAGAATCGCCGCCGCCACTTCGCCGCGCGCCAGCACCGGGCGGCCGCGCTGCGCCCGGCTCAGCCCCGCGCCGAGATCGAGCGGATAGAGCCGGAGCTCGGCGAGCGCGCCGCCCGCGAACACGCAGGACGCGGCGACGCCGTGCCAGTATTCGCTTGTGGCCGGAAAGCCGCGCGTCTCGTTGCCGGTGCGCGCGTCGAGGAAATCGGTGGGCGTCGCGCGGTGGTCGAGGCCGAAGCGCGCGTAGGATTCCGCGGGAAAGACCGGCACGTTGTCGTTCTGGAAGATGAAATTGCCGAGGCTGTAGAGAATCGGCCGGCCCTGCCACAGCTCGACGCCGAGCGTCAAATGCGGCCCGTGGCACGCCACCACGTCGGCGCCCGCCTCGATCGCCGCGCGCGCGAAATCGACCGCGAACTGGGCCGGCTCCTCCATGCCGACGTTGCTTTCGGCATCGAGCCGTCCGGCCGCGCCGAACTCGTGGTTGTGGAACGAGAAGAGGACCCAGTCGGCCTGGCGCCGCGCCTCGGCGATCCAGCGCAGATTGGCCTCGCGGTCGCGCGGATTGGCGCGGGTCGCCACGGCAAAGCCCGCGCCGCGCACGAACCGCTCGCCGAGGAAGGTGAGCTCGTCCCGGCTGTCCTCGGGCGCTTCCTGCGCGCTGAAGAACATCCGGCGCTGGCGCGCGCGATGCTGCGTCAGGCCAAGTCCGTGGCCGATCGCGCCCAAGGCCGCGAACGCCGCCTCGTCCACTGTATAGGTGTTGGCGAAGCCGAGCGCGTTGACGCCGGGCCGGCCCGGCGCGTCCGGCCGCTGATCGGCGGCGCGCGTCCAGCTCGGGAAGAACGACGTCGCGGCGAGAAGTGCGACGCGCCCCGCGGCGGTGTCGCAATAGGCGGGGCGTTGCGCCTCGGCGAGATTGCGGCCCGCGCCCGCAACCGGCATCCCGCGCGCGCGGAGATGCGCCAGCATCGCGGCAAGCCCGTCCATGTCCCAGTCGGTCGCGTGGTTGTTGGCGGCCGACATGATGCCGATGCCGAACCATTTCAGCTCGTCGATGAGCGCCGGCGGCGTGCTCATCGGCGTGCCTTGCGTCACGATCGGCGTGCCCTCGTGCGGCTCGCGCACGGTCGTCTCGAGATTGGCGAAGCCGAGATCGGCCGCGCGGAAAAGATCGCGCAGCGCCAGGTAATCGGGCTCGTCGAACGGCATGAGACGGCGCGCCGGCATCGCGTCGCCCGCCAGCATCAGGCGGATCGCGCGTTTTTCCGAGCGATAGATCATGGCGCCGCGGCGCCTGCGGTTAGGCCGGCTGCCGTTCCGCCTCCGCGCGCGCCTGGCGGAATTCGGCGACCGTCATCGGCTCGGCGAAGATCTCGAACGAAATGCCGTTCGGGTCGTAGAAGAACACGGAATAGCTGCTGCTGCCGGCGTCGAGCCCGCCGCCCGCCGGCCCCTGGATGTGCGGCGGCCCCTCGAACGGCACGCCGCGCTCTTTCAGCCGCGCGATCCATTGATCGACCTCGGCGCGCGTCTGGACGCGCAGCGCGATGTGGTGGAGGCCGCGCTTTTCCTTCTTCGAATCGCCGCTCGGCAGGCGGTCGCCGTCCTCGAACAGCGCGAAATTGTGGTGCGTCTCGCCGTCGAGGCTGACGAAGGCGATGCGCCCGCGCGGCGTCGTCTCGCGGCTCGTCACCGCCGCGCCCAGAACCTCGAGAAAGGCGATTTCCTCGTCGATGTCGCGGACATGGAGCCCGACATGGCCGATGAAAAACCGGTTTGCCATTTCTTCCTCCGTGGAGCGGCGTTTTGCCATCTTACCGCAAACCCGGCTGCGCCTCGACCCCCGAGCCGAGATAGGCGGCGCGCAGCCGGTCGTCGCCCTGGAGCGCGGCGGCGCTGCCGCTCGCAACCACGCGGCCGGTGTCGAGCACATAGCCGCGGTCGGCCATGCGCAGCGCCGCCGACGCGTTCTGATCGGCGAGCGCCACGGTGACGTTCTGCTCGCGCCGCAGCTTCGCCAAGGTCGCGAGCACGTCGCGCACCAGCCCGGGCGCAAGCCCGAGCGACGGCTCGTCGCAGAGGAGAAGCCGCGGCTCGGTCATCAGCGCGCGGCCGATCGCCAGCATCTGCGCCTCGCCGCCCGAGAACGTGCCGGCAAGCTGGCGCTGGCGTTCGGCCAAACGCGGGAACAGCGCGAAGACGCGCTCGAGCGCTGCGGAATTTCCGGCCGGCACGCGCACGCCCAGCTGCGCGTAGGCGCCGAGGATCAGGTTCTCGCGCACCGTCATGTCGGGAAAGAGCTGGCGGCCCTCCGGGATAATGCCGATGCCGAGCCGGATGCGCTCGGCCGGTGCGACGCCGGCGAGATCGCGGCCGAGGAAGCGGACGGTGCCGCTTTCGGGCGGCAGCACGCCCATCACGGTCTTGATCAGCGTGCTCTTGCCGGCGCCGTTGGGCCCGAGGATCGCCACGAACTCGCCCTCGCGCACGTCGAGATCGATGCCTTTGACCGACTGGATGCTGCCATAGGCGACGTGGAGCCCGCGGATCTCGAGCATCGCCTCAGGCGCCAAGATAGGCCTCCACCACGGCCGGGTCGCGCACCACCTGATCCGGTAGCCCGTCGGCGATCTTGCGGCCGAAATCGAGCACCACGACGCGATCGACGAGGCCCATGACGAGCGGCATGTTGTGCTCGACCAGCAGCGCCGAGCACGCGGTCTCGCGCACGATGTCGCGCAGGATATGGGCGAGCTCGTGCTTTTCGACCTCGTTCAGTCCGGCCGCCGGCTCGTCGAGCAGCACGAGCTGCGGCTCGCTCGCCATGGCGCGCGCGATCTCGGCGACGCGCTGCAGGCCGAAGGGCAGTGCCGTCGCCTTCGTCGCGGCATAGGCGGTGAGGCCAAGCCGCCCGAGCCACGCATCCGCTCGCCGCGCCGCCTCGCGCTCGAGCCGGCGGTGCCGGCCGAGGCGCAGCATCGCGGCAAAGAGGCCGCAGCTTCCGGCGCGGTAGGCGCCCATCATCACGTTCTCGCGCAAGCTCAGCTCGCCGAAGAGCCGCACGTTCTGAAAGGTGCGCGCGACGCCCAGTTCCGCCATACGCTCGGGCGCAAGCCCGGTCACGTCGCGCTCGGCAAAGGTGACGCGGCCCGCGCTCGCGCGGATGACGCCGCAAAGCGTGTTGAAGATCGTGGTCTTGCCGGCGCCGTTGGGTCCGATGAGGCCGACGATCTCGTTCTTCCCGATCGCGAACGACACATCGTCCACCGCGCGCAGTCCGCCGAACCGCACCGACAGCCCGGCCACCTCGAGAAGCGCTGCCGTCATGACGGCCGCAACTCGGCTGCGGCGCGACGCGGCCGCGCCAAGGTCTTGAGCCGCGCCAGGATCAGGCCGCCATGCTCGTTCGACTGCACCAGAACGACGCAGATAAGGAGAAGCCCGAAAATGAGATATTGCAGCCCCGCCACCACTTGCGTTGCCGACGAGCCGCCGGCCCAGCCGATCACCACCGGCAGCGCCACGACGATGGCCGATCCGACATAGGCGCCCCACAGCGACAGCAGGCCGCCCAAGGTCAGGGCCGTGAGCTGCGCGATGGTGGCGTCGGTGCCGAACGGGCCGGGATTGGCGATGCCGAGATAATGCACATAGAGGCTGCCGGCTGCGCTCGCCACCGCGGCGCTGAAGGCGAAGCTGCGCGTCTTGAGCCCGGCCACGTCAACCGCGCACGAGCGCGCTGCCGATTCGCTCGAGCGAATGGCCAGAAGCGCGCGCCCGAAGCGCGAGCGCGTGAGGCTCAATCCCAGCACGAGCACGGCGAGCGAGACGACGAGCCCGACATAATAGAATTGCCGGTCCGCGAAGAAGCTCATGCCGCCGATCGTCAGCGGCGGAATGCCGGGAAGCCCGTTCGGGCCCCCGGTGATGCTGGACAGCTCGCGCGCGAAGGTGAGCGCGATCATCAACAGGCCGAGGCTCGCCATCGACAGGTAATATCCCCGCAGGCGAAAGATCATGCGGCCCAAGGCCAGCGCCGTCAGCGTCGCCAGCACGATGCCCAGCGCCATCGCCGGCAGCGCCGGCCAGCCCTGCTTCACCGTCAGATAGCCGCTCGAATAGGCGCCGATCATCATGAAGGCGCCCTGGCCCAGCGAGAGCTGGCCGCAATATCCCGTCAGCAGCACGAGCCCCATCACCACGATCGCGGTGATCTCGGCGAAGATCGCGGTGGTGAGCCAGACGCCGTCCAGCACCTGGCCGAGCGCCGCGAGAAACACGGCGCCGGCGACGAGCCGCACCAGATCGGCGCGCGTGAAATGCGTCGCCGAGACGGTGCGCGAGAGGATTTCCTCGTGCTTGTCGTCGGCTGCAGCCTGCGGCTTGGTGCCGAGCAGCCCCTGCGGCCGCAGGATCAGCACGAGCAGCAGCAGACTGAAGGTGATCGCGTCCTGATAGGCCGACGAGATGAAGCCGTTGCCGAACCCTTCGGCGAGCCCGAGGATGAGGCCGCCGACGATCGGTCCGTAGGTCGCGGAAAATCCGCCGAGCGCGGCGGCGGTGAAGCCCTTCAACCCGAGCCCCAGCCCGATATCGACCTGCGCTAGCGATATCGGCGCCCAGACCGCGCCGCCCAATCCACCGAGCAGTCCGGCGGCGATGAAGGCGTAAAGGCCGAGCCGGCGCGCGTCGATGCCGACGAACGCCGCGCCCAGGGGATTGGATGCGCCCGCCCGGAGCGCGAGGCCCATCACCGTGCGCTGAAAGAACGCCGACGTCGCGACGGCCACGAGCGCGAGCGTACCGATGAGCCACAATTCCTGCGGCAGCACGCTGACGCCCAGCACGTTCAAGGGCTCGCCGCCGGTGAAGGGCGGCACCGGGATCGGCTCGGCGCTCCAGATCGTGGTCACGGTGCCGCGGATCAGGATCGAGAAGCCGATGGTGATGAGGACCGATTGCGCGATGGTGGCGCGCCGCGCCGGGCGCAGGCCAAGCTGGTAGAACGCGCCGCCGATCGCGGCACACGCGATGACGGCGATGATGGCGCTCACGCCCACGGGCACGCCGGCGCGCGCCAAGACGCCGGTGAGGATCGCGCCCAGCATGGCGAGATCCCCTTGCGCGAAATTTATGATGCCGGTGCTGCGGTTGACGAGGGCGAAGCCGAGGCCAATGAACGCATAGAGCGCGCCATTGGCCAGGCTCGAGAAGATCGTCTGCGCGACGGTGACGAATTCCATCGCGCCGCTATTTCGCTGCCAGCCATTTCCCGTGATCGTAGGTAAGCATGGCGATGCCGCTTTCGAGCGAGCTCTCGTGGCTCTGCGGCGTGAAGGTCCAGTAGCCCTGGATCCCCGGCACATTGGTCAGGGATTCGAGCGCGTGCAGCAGCGCCTCGTGATCGAGCGCCTTGGCGCCCAAGGATTTTGCCGCCACCTGGGTCAGGATGATCGAATCGGCGCACGTGACCGAAAGCCCGACCACCTCGACGCCGGGATCGATCTTCTGGAACTCGGCGCGGAAGGAGGCGAGGTTCTTGGCCAGCGGATCGTCGCCCGGCGCGCCGAAGGCCGCGGCCTTGTAGCCGATATAGAGGATCTGCGAGGCCGCTTCGCCGGCGAGATCGGCGAACGCCTGCGTCTGCAAATTGACGCCGGCGACGATCGGCTGCTTCATGCCGAGCTGCGCGATCTTCTTGGCGATGATGGCGCCCGGCGGCGGGTTCGACGACATGTCGAAGATGGCGCCGGGATTGTCGGCGCGCACATGAGTCACCTGCGCCGTCATGTCGGTGTCCGTTTGGGTGTAAAGCTCCTCGTCGGTGATGGTCACGCCGGCAGCGGCGGCGGCAGCCTTGAGATTGGCGGCGACGTCGGCGCCGAACGGGCCGTTGTCGCGGATGTCGGCGACGGTCTTCACGCCATGCGCCTTGAGGAAGGCGATCGCGGCCGGGATCTGGTCCTCGTTGGTGGCGAGCGCCTTGAACACCCATTTCTTGAGCGGCCGGAAATTGACGGTGGCGCCGGCGAGCGCGAAGGTCGGCACGCCGCCTTGCGCCACGGTCGGCAGGATCGCCTGGGTCTGCGGCGTCGTGCCGGCGCCCAAGAGGAGATCGACCTTCTCGTCGAACAGGAGCCGGCGCGCGCACAGCACCGCCTGCTGCTCCACCGTCTGCGTGTCGCACACGGTCATCACGACATGCATGCCGCCGATCCCGCCCTCGGCGTTGACCATGGCGACCGCGGCCTTGGCGCCCTCGACCAAGTACTTGCCGATGTCGGCGGCGGGTCCGGTCAGCGCCAGGATGGTGCCGATCTTGAAATCCTCGGCGTGGCTCTGCGTCAGCGGCAAGCCCGCCAGCGCAAGGGCAAGGCAGAGTTTCTTTCCTCGCATTGTATGTCCTCCCTCAGTTGGGTTTCCGCTCTTTCAAGAGCTTCCGCGTTGCGTCCTCGACCACGGTTCCCGCGAAATAATCAGGGTTCATCGAAAGATGGTACATGGCGGGATTGACGAAGGCGAAGTCGCGCAGATTGTCGGCGGTGAGCAGTTTCGACTGCACCAGCCGCCAGGCCTCGCCGAGGATGGTGGTGGCATCGAGCACGTCCCAGTGGCCGATGTCCGAGCCGAGCATCGCCTTGAGCGGCAATCCGACCGGCGACAGCTTGCGGTCGAACGCGACCGCCACCATCCGGTCCTCGGCCTCGCAGCCGAAATAGAACGGATCGACGAACAGCTCCTTCAGGCCCTTGATGTCGCGCATCGCGCACGCCGCGAACTCGTCGAAGAGATCCGGCCGCTTGATGTGGAAGCGGCCGTGCGGATCGGCGCGGATGCGCTCGGGCCTGAGGCGCGCGTCGCCGAAATCGCGAAACAGCCGCTCCAGCAGATCGATGTCGAGGAGATCGGGATTGAGGTTCTGCTCGAGCGCCTCGGCGTTGCGTTTCTCCCAATGCTCGATGATGTCGCTGAGCAAATTGAGCGCCCAGCTCACGCCGCCCTCGAGGAACGCGAAGGAAAGTTTCGGGAAGCGCCGCGTCACGCCGGAAAAGAACAGCGAGCGGCAGAAGAAATTGCAGCCCTCGGCGAAATCGCCCAGGTGATTGAACACGTAGTTGCTGGGCGAGGCGCGATAGCCGATGCCGCGCGATGAGGTATGGCACGCCGGCGCCACTTTCAGCTCCATGCAGCGCCGCCAGAACGGGTCGTAGTCGTAGGGCGAATCCATCACGATCGAGCGCGTCGATTGCGTCTGGAAGGCAAGCGGGTCTTGGCCCGGCGCGGCCTGGCCCGGCCCGCGCAGCTCGGTGCCGATCATCACCGCCTTGTAGCCCAGTTCGCTCACCGCGAAATCGAGCTCGCGGATCGCCTCTTGGGGCGTATAGGTCGGAATCACCGCGACCGGCCGCAGCCGGTCGCCCGAGCCCCGGAACATGTCGGCATACATGAGGTTGAGGGCGCGACAGGTCGCCTGGCGCAGCTCGTCATCGACGATATAGACGTGCGCGAGGCCGAGCGTCGTGTAGCAATGCGCGAAATCGATGCCGAGCTCGTCCATGCGCGAGCGGAAATAGCGCGGCAGCAGCGCGAGCGCGCGGTCGCTCGTATGCTCGCCCGACGACAGGCCCCACCAGAAGCCCTTGACCGAGGCGCCGTGCGCGCCGGCGTTCTGGAACGCCTTGGCGGCGCGCGCCGCGAGCGATTTGCCGCCCACCTGCTCGAGACAGTCCATGAGCGCGAAATCGGTCTCGACGATGTGCGCGTCGGCGTCGATCACGGGATGGCCGAGCTTGGCGCGAACCTCGGCCCCGGTCAGGTGGCTATAGCCGCTCATCGCGGCTCCTACCGTCCCTTGATGAAGGGGATCGCGAGGCGATAGACCGCGTCGGCCGCATCCCACGGCACCATGTGCTTGCAATTCTCGACGATGTGCAGGTTGAGCTCGGGATGCATTTTCTTGAAAAGCTCGGCGCGGTCGCCCGCATGCGCGCGGTCGTTCCGGCCGAAAATCAAGAGCAGCGGGATTTTGAGCTCGAGCATCCGCTGCCACAGCGGCACGGCCGGCTGCGCCCCGCCGCCGTCGCCGGCATTGGCGCGCGCGGTGAATGTCGCAAACGCGCGGCCGATGCTGCGGCTGTGGCGCAGCGCCAGTTCTTCCGGCGTCACGAGCTCGGTGTGGAAAAGGTCGGCCTGCATCAGCTTCCGCGTGTCCTCGATGGAGGGCTCGGCTTCGGCCATCTGGCGATCGACGCGGTGCGCCACCTGCGCGTAGCGGCCCTCGACATCGTCCGGGAGCGGCGGCAGCAGCGTGCCGGTGCCGAGCACGACGAGGTGCGAATAACGCTCGGGCTCCTTCAGGGCGAGCTGCACGCCGATCGCGCCCGAGCGCGAGTGGGCGAACAGCGCCGGCTTCTTGAGGCCGAGCGCGTCGCAGAATTTCGGCACCATGTCGCGCTGGTAGGCCAGCGACAGGTCGCTTCCCACCTCGCTCAGGCCATAGCCCGGGAAATCGAACGCGATGGCGCGCAGGCCCGCCTGCGCGAGCGGCGCGAGATTGCGGCGGAACACGTCGGCCGACGACCCCAGCGAGGCGCCGTGCATCAACAGCACGGGGTGCCCCGCGCCCTCCTCGATATAGCGGATGCGCAGCCCGTCGATGGCGACGGACTTGTCGGCGGTCATGTTGGCGAGATGGGTGTCCATGGGGCGTCCTCCTGCGCCCTATGTTCGGCCGGAATCGGGCCCAGGACAACCGCCTTTCCCGCGCCCTGCGGCCGGCGCAAAATGGGGCCGGAAGGAAGGCGAATGGATTTCGGCATCTTCAATCTGATGGGCGCGCGCGATCCGGGAAAGCCGGCGGCGCAAGTCTTCGCCGAGGTGGCCGAGCAGACGAGGCTCGCCGACGAGCTCGGCTACGCGATCGCGTGGTTCGCCGAGCATCATTTCTCGAACTACTGCCTCTGCGCCTCGCCCCTGATGATGGTGGCGCATTGCGCGCCGCAAACGAAGAAGATCGCGCTCGGCACCGCGGTGGTCGTGCTGCCGCTCTACAATCCGGCGCGGCTCCTGGCCGAGATCGCGATGGCGGATGCGGTCTCGAACGGGCGCCTCGCGCTTGGCATCGGCACCGGCTATCAGCCGTACGAGTTCGATCGCTTCGGCGTCGATCTCGCCCGCAACATGGAGATGGCGGAAGAATTCTGCGATCTCCTCGAAATGGCCTTCACGCAGGATTTCTTCAGCTACGACGGCCGCCATTACAAGATCCCGAAGACGCACATCCCGTGCCGCCCGGTGCAGAAGGCCATCCCGGTCTGGCTCGCCGGCCACACCGAGCATGTGTTCCGCGCGGCGGCGCGCCGCGGCTATCGCGCGCTCTCGTCCGGGCGCACCGGATCGGCCGCGGCGATGAAGGAACAGCGCGCGATCGTCGAAGAGGCCTATCGCGTCGAGGGCAAGAGCTATGCGGCGGCGCGGCTTGCGATCAACCGCTTCTGCTGCATCACCGACGATCGCGACGAG
>Ga0335078_10008527_pt1 | contig 15249 bp, 14 predicted proteins | sample Lox_Sample_32_FD_206711 | JGI IMG/M metagenome (GOLD analysis project Ga0335078, IMG submission 206711) | Soil microbial communities from Loxahatchee National Wildlife Refuge, Florida, United States - Lox_Sample_3.2 | ecosystem: Environmental > Terrestrial > Soil > Wetlands | place: USA... | reverse complement strand
GCCGGCGGTCACCGCGATGGCGGTCAAGCGTGAGAACACCTTCATGTCTCGTTCAGCTCCCTGTTCCTGATCTCGGTCATGACCGCCAACGACGAGCGCAAAGGCAGGCTTCGGCGCAGATCGCGACGGTACGACGCCGCCTGCTTCCGGCGGGACTTGCTCCACGACTCTCAAGTCCTGGCAGGCATCGGCGGGATAGGGGAATCCCGGTTTCTCCAAACCACAAATCGGGGTCTGCTGCAATGCACTCGTCGGCAGCGCTGGCTTTGCCGTGGACAGCGGCATTCCGACGCCGTCACGGCGGCCGAAGGCGCCCGCCGCCACCTTGCCGCGGCCACAATGCCTTGGTTTGGGTCGGCTTGACACTACGGGCTCAGGATGTAGGCAAGCCTCGCGCGGCAGCCGGGCCAGCGCGAGTGATTCGCGCAAGGGTGGACGCGCTTGGCAAGCCCGTGAGGGGCGGCATTCGCGGCTGGTCAGGGGAATACGATCATGGCCAATTTCGACGGCGGATGGCGGATGCGGCCATTGGCCTGCGCCGCTACCTGCCTCGCCTTCCTCTCCATCGTCATGACGGCATGCGGCGGCCAAGCTTTGGCCCAGGGCGCAGTCAAATCGGTGCACGGCGACTGGCAGATCCGCTGCGACACGCCGCCGGGCGCGCAAAACGAGCAATGCGCGCTGATGCAGAGCGTCACGGCGGAAGACCGGCCCAATGTCGGATTGACCGTCATTGTGCTGAAAACCTCGGACCAGAAAAGCCGGCTCATGCGCGTCGTCGCCCCGCTCGGGGTGCTATTGCCCTCGGGGCTCGGTCTGAAGATCGACAACGAGGACGTGGGCCGCGCCGGCTTCGTCCGCTGCCTGCCCAATGGCTGCGTCGCCGAAGTCGTCATGGACGACAACCTGATCAATAAATTGCGCACCGGCAAAACCTCGACCTTCATCATCTTTCAGACGCCCGAGGAGGGCATCGGCTTCCCCATGAGCCTGAAAGGGTTCGGCGAGGGCTACGACGCGCTGCCATAGCGCACCTGCCGACAATTGACGCGTCAACGCCAGGGCGTACTTTCCCGCTAACAAACGCGAGGGGGAGCGCATGAGCAGGATTGGTCGCAGGCTTGCTGCTGCGAGCGCCGCGCTGTTGGCAGCCGCCGTCGCGGCACTCGCGGTGCCGAGCCTGGCCCAAAGCCATTATCCCGATCACCCCGTCGTGCTGATCGTGCCCTACGGGCCCGGCGGCGTCGCCGACGTCGGCATGCGGCTGCTCGGCGACAAGTTGTCGGCCCGCCTCAAGCAGCAATTCGTCGTCGAAAACAAGCCTGGTGCGGCCGGCATCGTCGCCGCCAAGGCGGGCGCCGATGCCGCGCCCGACGGCTACACGCTGTTGATGACCGGCAACAATACCGCGATCGCCACCGCTTTGTTCAATAAACTGCCGTTTGACGTTTTGACGGACTTCGCCTCGGTCTCGACCGCAGCCTTCTTCGATCTCCTCATCGTCACGCGTGCCGGCTCGCCGTTGCATTCGGTGCAGGATCTCATCACGGCGGCCAAGGCCAATCCTGGCAAGCTCAATATCGGCACCATCGTCCCTGGCAGTACGCAGAATCTGGCGGCGCTCTTGTTCGACAGCACAGCCGCAATCAAAGCGACCATCGTGACCTTTCGCACGTCATCCGACATGGCCAATGCGGTGATGCGCGGCGACGTGGATGCATCGTTTGAGTTTTACGCGGCGGTCCACGGCTTCCTCGACAGCGGGAAAATGGTGGTGCTGGCGTCCACCGGCGCAAAGCGCACGGCATATTTACCGAATGTCCCGACCGTCATGGAAAGCGGCATCGAGGACTATGATGTGGCCAGTTGGAACGGGCTTTCGGTTCCCGCCAAGACGCCGCAGACCGTGATCGACACGCTCAATGCGGCGATGAAGGCAGTCATTCCCGACCCGGACATCCAGGCCAAAGCGCAGGCCGTCGGCATGGAAATGCGCTGGAGCACGCCGCAAGACATGACCGCGCGCATGAAGGCCGACATCGCCAAATGGGGCGACGTCATCGCCAAGGCCGGCATCCCGAAGCGGGATTGAGCGCCCCTCGCCGCACGGACGCGAAGCGACTATGTAGGAAGCTGCCATCGCCGTATCGCCCGAGGAACCTGCAATGACCGAAGCCCCCATTTCACTTGTCGATCGCGCCGGGCTCGACCGGCCGCGCCTCGCCAAGATCATTTCCCGCGGCCTCGACGGCGCCGATGACGGCGAATTGTTCCTCGAATACCGCCAGGCCGAGGTGCTGGCCTTCGACAATGGCCGGCTGAAGCAGGCCACCTACGACACTTCGCAGGGATTCGGCCTGCGCGCGGTGAAGGACGAGGCGGTCGGCTATGCGCATGCTTCCGACGTGTCGGAGGCGGCAATCGAGCGCGCGGCCGACGCGGTGCGCGCGGTGAAGGGCGGCTATTGCGGCCATTATGCCGAGCCGCCGGCGCGAACCAATGTGAAGCTCTACGGCGACGACAGCCCGCTCGCCGCACCGTCGTTCGAAGCCAAAGCGAAGCTGTTGCAGACCATCGACGCCTATGCGCGCGCCAAGGATCCGCGGGTGCGTCAGGTCAGCGCCAGCCTTGCCGCCACCTGGCAGGCCGTCGAAATCTTGCGCGGCGACGGCGAGACCTATCGCGACGTGCGGCCCTTGGTGCGCGTGCATGTCTCGATCGTCGTCGGCGACGGCAACCGTCAGGAAACCGGCAGCGACGGCTACGGCGGGCGCGAAGGCTATGAGCGTTTCATTGCGACCAATGCCTGGCAGGGCGCGGTCGACAACGCCATCCGCCAGGCGCTGGTCAACCTCGAAGCAGTGCCGGCGCCCGCCGGCGAGATGGACGTCGTGCTCGGCCCTGGCTGGCCGGGCGTCATGCTGCACGAGGCCGTCGGTCACGGGCTTGAGGGCGACTTCAACCGCAAGAAAACCTCGGCCTTTGCCGGATTGATGGGACAGCAGGTCGCGGCCAAAGGCGTCACCGTGGTCGACGACGGCACGATCTCGCTGCGCCGCGGCTCGCTGTCGATCGACGACGAGGGCACGCCGACCAACCGCACCGTGCTGATCGAGGACGGCATTCTGATCGGCTATATGCAGGACCGGCAGAACGCGCGGCTGATGGGCATGAAGCCGACCGGCAACGGCCGGCGCGAGAGTTTTGCCAATGTGCCGATGCCGCGCATGACCAACACCTACATGCTCGCCGGCACACGTGACCCCGCCGAGATCATCGCCGCGGTGAAGAACGGCGTCTACGCGACGTATTTCGGCGGCGGCCAGGTCGACATCACCTCCGGCAAATATGTGTTCCAGTGCACCGAGGCTTATCGCATCGAAAACGGCAAGGTCGGCGCGCCGATCAAGGGCGCCATGCTGATCGGCAACGGCCCGACCGACTTGCATCGCATATCGATGGTCGGCAACGACCTTGCGCTCGACCACGGCATCGGCACCTGCGGCAAGAACGGCCAGGGCGTGCCGGTCGGCGTCGGGCAGCCGACGCTGCGCATCGACCGCATCACCGTCGGCGGCACGGGCTGATCGATTTTCTCCAAATGCTGCGCAGGGGACTTTCTCGGATGAAAGGCTGGATCAAGAGCCTCTTCGACATCGCCGTCATTATCCTGATCGTGATTGCGGGAAAGACGGCCATCGCCGAGCCGTATTACGTGCCGTCGGGTTCGATGGAGCCGACGCTGCAAATCGGCGACGAACTCCTGGCGACCAAATATCCCTACGGCTACAGTTCGGCGTCGCTGCCGATCTTCGTCACGCTGCCGAATACGGAACGCATTCTCGGTGCGCTGCCGCGACGTGGCGACGTCGTGGTATTCCGCTGGCCGGGCAACCGCTCGCAGATCTGGGTCAAGCGCGTCGTCGGCCTTCCCGGCGATCGCATCGCGATGCAAAATGGGCGATTGTGGATCAACGGCGCGCCGGTCGGTCTTAAGGCCGACGGCATGGGCTGGTCGGAAGACGAAAGCGGCGCCCGGCAACCGGCGTCGCGCTTCATCGAAATCCTGCCGGGCGGACGCCAGCACACCATCCTCAAGGAGCAGGTGTTCGGCGTGCTCGATAACATGCCCGAGATCACGGTGCCGCCGGACCACCTGTTCGTCATGGGCGACAATCGCGACGATTCCGCCGACAGCAGGGTTCCGGTCGACGCCGGCGGCGTCGGGCTATTGCCGGTGTCCGACCTGGTCGGGCGTGTCGACGCCTTGGTCGGCTCGTGGGATATGGCCGCCGCCAAAGGCAGCCCGGTGTGGGACTGGCCGTCCGACTTGCGGCTGTCGCGGTTCTTTACGGCGGTGAAGTAACGCGCGTTACCGCACCACGCCGGAGATGCAGCAAGGCCGGTGCCGCGGCGGCTTGATGGTCTCTTTCAGATAGCAATGCGCGCCTGGGGAGCCGTAGCCCGGGCGGCGATAGGTCCAGGCCCGGCAGCGCTTTTCGGCCTGGCAGGCGGCGGCGCAGGCCTGGCCTTTAGGATCCGGCGGCGTCTCGAATGACCGATAATCGCCGCCGTAACGATCGATCGAATATTCGATGGTGCCGGCCTGCGGCTCGATGACGCCGGCGCCGCGCACGCCCGACACGCAGCAGCTCGATTGCGTTCGCGGCACCACCTCGCGCTTGAGGAAGCACATCGCCGGGGCGCCCGATGCGGTCGGATAGGAAAAGCTCCAGGCGCGGCAATTCCTCTCGTGCTCGCAGCGGCCGGCGCATACCGCGGGATCGCCGCTCGGGACCGGGGCGCTGGCGTAATCGCCGCCCGGCCGATCATAGCCGGATTGGGCCAGGGCCGGTTTCGTGCCGGGCGCAACCGAGCCTATGGCCGCCAGGATCAGCACGGCCAAGCCCGCCAGGAGTGCCCGCGTCATTGCGTCAACCTCGACTTTGCGGCCGTGCCCTCGCGCCCCCTCTACAGAAGAACGCCGTTCCAGCCGAAATGCCACAAGAATTTTGCGCCAATAGCGCGCTGTGAATCCGTGGGCGCCGCGTCGCAGGCCGGACTTTGCCGCCGGCACCCGCGCGAAATTGCCTCACGGTAAGCCGGGCTCGATCAAGGACGATTGGGTTAATTTGTGCCGATGTCCGAATCGACCAGCGCCGCCGTGCGGTCCGCTACCATTGTCTCGGCCACGGCTATTCTGCTGGCGCCGGCACTGTGGAATCGCTTTCCGCTTCTGGAATACGATACCGGCGGCTATCTGGCGCGCTGGTTCGAAGGCTATCTGGTGCCGAGCCGGTCGACGACCTACGGCCTGTTCCTCGCCGCCGGCTGGCCGTTCGATTTCTGGCCGATCGTCGTTCTACAGGCTGTCGCCGCGGTTTGGATCATCGGGCTGATCCTGCGCGTCCATCGATTCAAGCTCTACCCGGCCGGATTGATCGCGATCGTGACGGCGCTCGCGGCGACAACGGCGTTGCCGTGGCTCGCGAGCGAGCTTTTGACCGATATTTTCGCCGGCCTCGCCGTGCTCGCGCTGCATGTCCTGGTGTTTCACGGCAAGCAGATCGCACCGAGCGAACGTGTCGCGCTGATTCTGTTCACCGCTTTTGCCGTCTCGACGCACAGCGCCACTTACGCCGTGCTGCTGGCGCTCGCCGTGCCGGCGTTGGCCGTCTCGCTCTTTGCCCCAAGGCTGGTACCGCGCTTCGGCATCATGCGCGCCGTCGCGGCGCTCGCGCTCGGTGCCGCGCTGCTCGTCGGCGCCAATGACGTGGTGGCAGGCAGTTTCGCCTGGACGCCGGGCGGTTACGGCCTCGCCTTCGCCCGCATGCTGCAAGATGGAATCGTGACGCGCTATCTTGACGACCATTGTCCCGATCCCCGGCTTCGGCTCTGTCCCTACCGCAACGAGCTGCCGCGCGATGCCGACGCGTTTTTGTGGGACGATAGCGTGTTCAACAAGCTCGGCCGCTTCGCCGGACTGGACGACGAGATGCGCAGCATCGTGCTCGCAAGCCTGCGCGACTATCCGGAAATGCAAATCGAGGCGGCGCTGACCGATACCGCAAAGCAACTTGGCGCGGTGGCGACGGGTTATGGCGTGCTGACCACCATTGCCCACACTTACGGCATCATCGAGCGCTACACGCCCTCGGTGGTCCCGGCGATGCGCGCGGCGCGGCAGCAGCATGGCGAAATCGGCTTCACCGTCGTCAACGACATCGATGTGCCGGTTGCATGGATCGCCACGGCGTTGCTGCCTTTACTGGCGGTCTATGGATTGTGGAACGCCGATTTCGCCGAACTCGCCGGTCTTGCCGCGACTCTGACGCTCGCTTTGCTCGCCAATGCCGCGTTTTGCGCTGTGATTTCGCATTACCAGGATCGCTACGGTGCGCGGCTGGTGTGGATCGCGGTTTTCGCCGTTGCGCTTGCGGCGTGGCGTGCGGTCGCGCTGGCGCGCGAGCGCAAACCCGCGATCACGCGCGAAAGTGCTTCGACAGCTTAAGGCCTTGCGCCTGATAATTCGAACCGATGCCGGTGCCATAGAGCTGGTCCGGCCGCGCCAGCATCTTCTCGTAAACCAGCCGGCCGACGATCTGGCCGTGCTCAAGGATGAACGGCACTTCGCGCGAGCGCACTTCCAGAACGGCGCGCGCGCCCAATCCGCCGGCGCCGGCATAGCCGAAGCCGGGATCGAAGAAGCCGGCATAGTGCACGCGAAATTCGCCGACCAGCGGATCGAACGGCACCATTTCCGCGGCGTAATCGGGCGGCACCTGCACCGCTTCATTGGAGGCTAGAATATAAAATTCGTCGGGATCCAGGATCAGGTTTTTATCGCCGCGCGCTAGGATTGGCTCCCAGAAGTCGGCAACATCATAAGCGGCGCGCCGTTCGACCTCGATGACGGCGGTATGCCGCTTTGCGCGATAGCCGACAACGCCGCCATTCGCGCCCGCCGCCTTTCCTTGCTCCGGTGCAGCGCCGACGTGGGGACCGGCGCCGGAGAGATCGATGCTGACCGCGACGCCGTCGCCCATCACGGCTTCGGCGCGGTCGACCAGGCGCTCGCGCGCGTGCAGCGCACGCAGCTCGTCGGCGCCGAGCCCGGCGTCGCCGTGGCGCAAACGCAATTGCGACAGCCGCGAACCTTCGCGCACCAGAATCGGAAACGTCTTCGGGCTGATTTCGGCGTAGAGCGGACCACTATAGCCGGCTTCGATGCGATCGAAACCGCGGGTCTCGTCGGCGATCACGCGGGTGAAGACGTCGAGCCGCCCGGTCGAGCTTTTTGGGTTGGTCGCACCGGCGATATCGCCGGGCAAGGCGAGCCGCTCGATCAGCGGCACGATGTAGACGCAGCCGGTTTCCAGCACCGCGCCGCCGGTCAGCGAAAATTCGTGCAGTTTCAGCTCGATAAGGCGCTCGGTCACGGTCGTGCCCGGCCCAGGCAAAAAGCTCGCACGCACCCGATAGGCGATGGCGCCGAGACGCAGATCGAGGCTTGCTGGCTGGATTTGCCCCGGTGCGAACGGGTAATGCGCCTTGATGCCGCCGGCCTCCGCCAGCGCCGCGATCATGCGGTCGGGCAATATTCCTCGATCGGAAGGTGCGAAAGACAGCGTCAATTGGTCACCTGAGTTCTCTCGGCGATCTAACCCGATGCCCGGTTTGACGCAAAGATGCGTGCGGCGTATAAGCCGCATTATCCCGTGGTCATTTGAGCCGGCCGGCTTGCAGCCACGTAAAACAAATCGCTAAAAGGCCGGGGACGCGTGAGCCCGGCCCGAGGATTTTCCTCCCGGCCGGGTTTTTGTTTGGCCAGTGCTTGGCCGATTTGGGAGGCCCGCAATGCCCGCGTCCGCGAAGAAGAGCTACCGTCCCGAAACCCGCTTGGTGCAATCCGGCACGTTGCGTTCGCCGTTCGGCGAGACTTCGGAGGCGCTGTTTCTCACCCAAGGTTATGTCTACGACAGCGCCGCCCAAGCCGAGGCGCGGTTCAAGGGTGAGGACCCCGGCTACCAATATTCGCGCTTTGCCAATCCGACCGTGGACATGTTCGAGCGGCGCATGGCCGCGTTCGAAGGCGCGGAAGCCGCGCGCGCGACCGCGACGGGCATGGCCGCGGTGACGCTGGCGCTGGTCGGCCAGGTCAAGGCCGGCGATCACGTGGTGGCATCGAAGGCGATGTTCGGCTCCTGCCGCTATATCGTCGAGGACTATCTGCCGCGCTTCGGCGTCGCCTCGACGCTGGTCGACGGCTGCACTCTCGACGCCTGGCGCGATGCCGTGCGGCCGAACACCAAGGCCTTCTTCCTCGAAAGTCCGACCAATCCGGCGCTCGATGTGATCGACATTGGCGAAGTGGCGAACATCGCCCACGCGGCCGGCGCCACGCTCACCGTCGACAATGTATTCGCCACCCCGCTGTTTCAAAGTCCGCTGGCGCTCGGCGCCGATTGCGTCGTCTATTCGGCGACCAAGCATATCGACGGCCAGGGCCGCTGCCTCGGCGGCGTGATCCTCGCCTCGCGGCAATTCATCATGGACAAGGTCCACACGCTGTTGCGCCAGACCGGCCCGTCGATGTCGCCGTTCAACGCCTGGGTATTGCTCAAAGGTCTGGAGACGCTCGCCGTGCGGGTACGCCGGCAGACCGACAGCGCGGCGACGCTCGCGGTAGCGCTCGCCGGCCATTCCAAGGTGACGCGGTTGATCTATCCCGGGCGTCCCGACCACCCGCAAGCGGCGGTCGTGCAAAAGCAGATGCGCGGCGGCTCGACGCTGGTGGCGTTCGAGGTCGCCGGCGGCAAGACTGCCGCATTCCGCTTTCAGGATGCGCTCAAGCTCGTGCGCATCAGCAACAATCTCGGCGACGCCAAGAGCCTCATCACCCATCCGGCGACCACGACGCATCAGCGGCTGACGCCGGCGCAGCGCGCCGAGCTTGGCATCAGCGACGGCTTGCTGCGCGTGTCGGTCGGGCTTGAACATCCCGACGACATCGTTGAAGACGTGATCGCCGCGCTCGACGCTGTATAATTTTAAGGCTGATTTGCCGGCTGGACCGGATGCACGGCGGCCGCCGCGACCGGCCGGGTGGCGGCTTCCGTGATCGCTGCGCCGATCAATTTCGCCCAGCAGGCGTAGCCCCAGTCGTTCATATGCAACTGATCCGGCGCCACGAAAACGTCAAAGCCGAGATGCTGAACCTCGTGCCAGTCGCGCATCACCGCGAAGCGGCGGAATAGATCGACGTTCTCTTCCTTGGCTGCGAGCGCAACCTGATCGACCATGTCCATGGTCTCGGATTTGGCGAGAACCTTGGGCGCAAATTGCGGATCGATGAGAACAATATCCGCGCCCGCGGCTTTAAGCTGCGCGATGCCTTGGTGAAGCTCGACCGCGTGCGGCTGGAGCGGATTATCGCGCAACACCGAATTGGTGCCGACCTGCCACAGCACGAGTTGCGGACGGGCTGCGATCACATCGGTCGCAAACCGCGCGATCATGTCGTCCGTCACTTCGCCGTTGACGCCGCGATTGAATACCGTGACGTCGTGGCCGGGAAGGCGCGCCTTAAGCTCGACGGCAAGCCGCGCCGGATAGGTCGCGGCGGGCGAACTCGCCCGTGCGCCTGCGGTCGACGACGATCCGATGGCGACAATGACGAGCGGCTTGCCGCTTGCCAGCCGCCGCATGGTATGGACGAGCGGGTGATCGAAATGCGCCAACTCGGCAGGCGCGGCGCAGGGGACCTGCCGCGGCGCCATGAGCGAAGCGGACGGCGCCGCCGGCTTCAGCACATCCGACGAACTCAGATGTCCTCCCGGTGCTACCGCCGGCGTTGCGGCGGGCGTCGTCGCCGACGCAGCGACCGGAGTGACATCCGGCGCCAGCAAAAGCTGCGCGTCCGGCATTTCGCCCGGTGTTTGGCCGAGCACCTGGGCAAGCTCCTGAGGAAGCACCTGGGCCTGCGCGGCAGTGTGCGCCGCAATAACAAGGTGCGCTGCAATAACAATGTGCGCTGCAAAAAACGCGGTCACCGCCGCAACCCGCTTAAAGCGGGCGAACAATATTCGTTGGTCGGCGGTCATTGCGTCGTTTGCATTCTCGTGGCGTCGAGATGAGCAGTACCGATTATCTGCGACGCCAAGGCCCAGCCAATGCAGTCGTGAACACGACGCGCCATATCATACTTCTTTGTCGCGGTATAGAGATCGAAACTGCCGGCGTCGTTCCAGTAACGCATGATCGCCAAGCGATCGAACAGCGCTGCGCCGCGCTGCTCGGCAACCACCCGCATGACGTTGGCATAAGCCGAGACGTCGAGCATCGACTCGGTGCGCGGGCTGTATTGCATGTTCATCAAAATGGTGTCGGCGCCAGCCGCTTGAATCTTCTCGACACCGTCGTTGAGGCTGTCGCGAAAATCGTCCGGTTCGACGCCGTCGAGCGCATCGACCGTGCCGGCTTGCCAGATCACCAGCGCCGGCTTGTCCGCAGCGAGGATCTTGTCCAGTCCGGAGACCATGGCCGCGGTGGTTTCTTTCGATTGAACGTGCGCGGTGACTTTGATGTCGACGCCGGGCAAGTGCTGCTTGAGTACGTCTTCAAGCCGCGCCGGATAGGCCGAACGCGCGCCGTCGGGACCAGCCAGGCCCGAGGACCCCGAACCGATCACGGTGATGGCGACGTGATGCTCGGTCTTGACTGCGTTGAGCACGTGAGTGAGATCGATATCGCCGTCGATCAGCGACTGCGGGACCTCGCATTGCTCCGGCAGCGACGCCGCGCCCGCGGCGTCCGCGAAACCTGCGACCAGCGGCGCAAGCGTCGCAAGGACAGCGATGCAAAGCTTCATGCGTTTCCCCCCGCGAGGTCGGCATCTGGCGGTTTGGCCCGCGCTGTAGAACCTCGTCCCTCCATGGTCTTGTACCACGATATCAGGTTCGCTGTCGCAATCATGATGAGAATGCCGATTAAACTAATGACAATTTGGATGAGCGGCCCGCCCGACCATTCGCTGATGATGAATTGGCCGGCGAATGCCAAGAATACGCCCAGGCAGAAGATCTCCAGCGAGTGCTGTCCGCAGCGGATGGCGGGCGCCAGATAGGGCGATTTCAATGCCGGCCAATCGCGCGGCACGAACCGAACGGTGACCGCCGCCAGCGCCAGGAAATGGGCAAAGCGCAGCACGTCGAGATTGGTCTTGTCGATCGGGTACATCCAGGCGCTGAGCCAGGTCGGCACGAAGCGCGCAAGCGGTTCGACATACCAGGTCAGCGTAATGGCGAAGGCAAACAACAGATAAGCGAGCGCGACGCCGAGCACGATGCGCGAGCGCAGCACGCCCGACAAGCGTTGCGCGCCCCCCAGAGCACACCAGGCGCCGAAGACGAACAACAATTGCCAGGCGAACGGATTGAAGAACCAGACGCCGTTCGGATAGGCCGGCAAATTCCAGTCGAAATTCCAGGCCAACACATAGACCAGCGCGGAGCCGGCCAAAGCAAAGGCCGGCTGCCGCAGCAACAGCCATAGCATCGGCGGGAACAACAACAACAGCACGATGTAGAGCGGCAGCACATCCATGTTGACCGGCTTGAACTTCAACAAAAGCGCCTGAAAGATCGTAATGTCGGGTTGTTTGAGGAAATTGAGGATGTTCATTTCTTCGGCGTAGAGCGGGTTGTCGAAGGTCGCCGCCACATAGGCGATCTCGGCCATGAAGATCGTAAACAGAAAGATGTGCGCTACATAGATTTGCCAGGCACGGCGCAGCACGCGCGCGCTGGCGATGATAATGCCGCGCTCGCGCATGGCTCGGCCGTAGACGAAGGCCGCGGTATAGCCGGAAATGAAAATGAAGATCTCGGTGGCGTCGGAAAAGCCGTAATTGCGGATGGTGAACCAGTTCACCACGTTCTGCGGAATGTGGTCGAGAAAAATCAGCCACAACGCCACACCGCGGAACAGATCGAGCCGCAGGTCTCGTTCGGCAAAGCTCGGCAGCGCCGCACCCATCGGCGGCGGCTGCGCAGCCATTTGCTTGCCAAGGATGGGCTTCACGGTCGCTTCGACTCCTCGCAAGACGACCGCGGCCCATTCCACGGCGCACGGGCGTGTTGAGGCAATTTAATCCCGCAAGTGTGGCTTGAGAAAGCGCGTCCGCTTGGTTATTGCAACGCCGGGGACGACGTTGTTCACTTTTACCGGGAATCGTTCACTTATACGTGCAACTGCAGGCGCTAACGCCGGCGCGGGCGACAAGCTCGCGAGTCTTTGCGCCGAGACCAGGGGCAGGAGCAGCGTCATGTATCGAGCGGTGACCCGCAATATAGAGGTCGTGGTGACCCCCCGCTTCATCGCCGACCGGTCGTCGCCGGAGAACAATTACTTCTTCTGGGCCTATACGATCTCGATTACTAACAACGGCGCCGAGACCGTGCAGTTGAAAACCCGGCACTGGCGCATAACCGACGCCAATGGCCGCCGCCAGGAGGTGCGCGGCGCCGGCGTGGTGGGCGAGGAGCCGGTGCTCAAATCCGGCGAAGCGTTCGAATATACCAGCGGCGTGCCGCTGCAGACGCCGTCGGGTTTCATGGTCGGCAGCTACGGCATGGTGGGCGCCTCCGGCGAGCATTTCGATATCGAGGTGCCGGCCTTCTCGCTCGACAGCGCCGAAGCCAAGCGCACGATCAACTAGGCTAGGTGTTATGATCCCGGCGCCCTGACGCTATAGCGGCGCGGAACCCGGCGCTGCGATTTCGTGCGGCGCGAATACATAGGTCGAGCTGCAAAACTCGCAGGTCACCGTGATGCGGCCGTTCTCGATCATGTCGTCGCGATCCCGCTGCGGGAAGCTTTTCAGCATGTTCTCGACGTTGCCGCGCGAGCACGAGCACTGCGCGGCCACCGGCGCGGCGCGAAATACGCGCACGCCGCGTTCGTGGAACAGCCGGTAAGCGAGCCGTTCGCTCGACAGATCCGGATCGAGCAGTTCGAGGTCGTCGACGGTATCGACCAGCGAACGGCCCTCGACCCATGCATCGTCCTCCGGCACCACGTGCAGCGCGGTGCCGGGCGGCGCGTCGCCCGGATGCAGATCGGCCACACGCGCCCGCTCCGGCGCAGCCGGCAGGAATTGCAGCAATAGGCCGCCGGCGCGCCAATGCCGGCGGGCGCCATTCTCGCCGCCCCGGAACTCTTCGGCGACACCAAGACGCACGCGGGTCGGAATTTGCTCCGAACGCGCGAAGTATTCATGCGCCGCCTGTTCCAGATCGCCGCCCTCAAGCGCGACGAGCCCCTGATAGCGGCTCATCTCCGGTCCCTGATCGATGGTCATGGCAAGATGGCCGCGGCCGAGCAATTGTCCCGGCGCCGCGGCATTGGCGGCGATCGCTTGGGCGACGCGCTCGGCGTCGAAGCGGGCGCAGGCCCGCACATTGCCGGGCGAGGTGAAATCGACCACCAGCATGCGCACGGGACCGTCGCTTTGCGTCTGCAGGATAAAGCGGCCCTCGAATTTGAGCGCCGAGCCGAGCATGACGGTCAGCACGATCGCCTCGCCGAGCAATTTCGCCACCGGCGTCGGATAATCGTGGCCGCCCAGAATGGCGTCGACAGCGGCGCCCAGCCGCACGATGCGGCCGCGCAGGTCGAGCGCCTTGACCTCGAACGGCAGGATCGTGTCGTCGAGCCCGATCTGGGCCGGCGCGCGAACCGGGATGGCGGTGTCGGGATTGCTCATGCGCCCGAATATAGGTGACGACGGGGCGTTTGTGAGGCCTTGCCGCTTCCTCGTCAGCCGTGGACCTCAAGGCACCAGGTCAGGATGCCCTTCTGCGCATGCAGCCGATTTTCGGCTTCGTCGAACACCACCGATTGCGGTCCGTCCATGACCTCGTCGGTGACCTCTTCGCCGCGATGCGCCGGCAGGCAGTGCATGAAGATCGCCTCCGGCTTGGCGCGGCCCATCAGCCGCGCATTGACCTGATAGCGTTTGAGCAGATTGTGGCGGCGCGCGCCGTTGCGGTCGCCCATTGAGACCCAGGTATCGGTGACCACGCAGTCGGCGCCTTTGACCGCTTCGTCGGGGTCGGTGCCGAGACCGATGGCGGCGCCGGAGGACTTTATCCAGTCAAGCAGCGGCTTCTTCGGCGCCAGCTCCGGCGGTGTCGCGATGCGCAGGCAAAACTCGAAGCGCTCGGCGGCGTGCATCCAGGAGGTCAGCACATTGTTCGCATCGCCGCTCCAGGCGACGGTGCGGCCCCGGATCGAGCCGCGATGCTCCTCGAAGGTCATGACGTCCGCCAGCACCTGGCAGGGATGCGAGCGCCGGGTCAGTCCGTTGATGACCGGCACCGTGGCATAGCGTGCCAATTCGGCGACGGCGGCCGAATCCAGCGTCCGGATCATGATGGCGTCGATATAGCGCGATAAGACCCGCGCGGTGTCGGCAAGCGTCTCGCCGCGGCCGAGCTGCATCTCCTCCGCGGTCAATAGAATGGCGTCACCGCCGAGCTGACGCATGGCGACCTCGAAGGAGACGCGGGTCCGCGTCGACGGCCGCTCGAAAATCATCGCCAGCGTCTTGCCGGAAAGCGGCTGATCGGCGCGGCTACCGGGCGAGGTCTTGAACTTGGCCTTCATGGCCCGCGCCGAAGCGATAATCGCCCGCAGATCGGCGGCCGGGACGTCGATCAGATCGAGGAAATGCCGGACGCCGGTCATCCGGCGGACTCCTCTTTGCCGCTCCGCGGATGGGCGCGGTCGAGCCGCGACAAGGCGCGGTCGAGCCGCGCTACGCCCTCGGCAATTTCCTGTTCGCTGACGATCAGCGGCGGCAACAGGCGCACGACATTGTCCCCGGCGCCGACCGTGAGCATGTGCTCGGCGCGGGTTGCGTCGACCAGTTCGGAGGCCGGCACCAGCATCCGCAGGCCGACCAAAAGGCCTTCGCCCCGCACCTCGGCGACCAATGAGGGATAGCGATCCTTGATTTCCGCCAGCCGCTGCTTGAGCAGGATACCCGTCCGCTTGACCCGATCGAAGAAGCCGGGCTCGAGCATCACGTCGAGCGTCGCATTCACCGCGCTCATGGCCAACGGATTACCGCCGAAGGTCGAGCCGTGAGTGCCCGCGGTCATGCCCTTGGCCGCCTCGTCGGTCGCCAGCACGGCGCCGACCGGAAATCCGCCGCCAAGTGCCTTGGCGAGCGCCATGATGTCCGGC
>Ga0335078_10008526_pt1 | contig 15250 bp, 11 predicted proteins | sample Lox_Sample_32_FD_206711 | JGI IMG/M metagenome (GOLD analysis project Ga0335078, IMG submission 206711) | Soil microbial communities from Loxahatchee National Wildlife Refuge, Florida, United States - Lox_Sample_3.2 | ecosystem: Environmental > Terrestrial > Soil > Wetlands | place: USA... | reverse complement strand
CTGCCGTACCACTCGCGGGCCCTGCTTGCCTCGAACTCGACCAGGTTGGCGAACCGCGCCTGCATCGCCGTGCCAGGGAACGGCTCGGGCTCGCCGAACGGCGCGAACTCGATGCCGAACTTGTCCAGGTCCTCCTTGGGCAGGTAGACGCGGTTGTTGCGGAAGTCTTCGCGGACGTCGCGCAGGATGTTGGTGAGCTGCAGGGCGACGCCGAGGTCGTCGGCCAGCTTGTTCTGCTTCTCCGGCTGCCCTGGCTGCTGCCCGGTGCCGTAGATGCCGAGGGACAGCCGCCCGATGCTGCCCGCCACGCACCGGCAGTACCAGAGCAGGTCGTCGAATGTCTCGTAGCTGGCCTGGTTGACGTCGGCGAGGCAGCCGTCGATCAGCTCGTTGAACGCGCCGAGCGGCACGGCGAAGCGCTGGCCGGCGTCGGTGAGCGCGACGAGGACAGGATCGTTGTCGTCGAGTGGCGCCATGGCAACGAGGGCGTGCACCTGGCCGCGGGCCGCCTCGAGCTGCGCGGCCTTCTCCGCCGCGGGCAGGTCGCCGTCGCCGATGTCGTCGATCCGCCTGGCGAAGGCGTACACGGCGGCGAGGGCGCGGCGCTTGCCCTGTGGTAGCAGCCGGATGCCGTAGGCGAAGTTCCGTGCCTGCTCCCAGGTGATCCGCTCACACTGGGCGTAGGCGTCGTCGGCGTTCACCTTCACCTCCCCTTGATGTAGCAGCGGGCCATCATGGCAAGGGTGTCCGCCTTGCCCGGCCGCGGCGTAGCGCGCAGCACATCGTAGCGGCCGGCCTCGATCGCCTTCAGCGTCGCGCGGCCGCCTGCCACGTAGCCGGCGATGGCCAGCCTGGCCATGTGCTTAAGGGTGCCAACGAGCGGGGCGCCGTCATCGAGAAGCCGGCGCGCGCGGTCGGACTCGAACGCGATCAGGTCCCTGACGTTCTGGCTTGCGGACGGCTCTGCGAGGTCCGCCTCCGTGACGTTGTGCGCTTTCATGTCCTGAGTTGGCAGGTAGATCCTGCCGTTGGCGAGGTCCTCTGCGACGTCCTGGGTGTGCTCGATCACCTGCAGCGCGGTGCAGACGCAGTCGGATGCGTCGATCCGCTCCGGCGTCGCCGCGCCCAGGATGTAGAGCACCACCTGGCCGACCGGGTTCGCGGACAGCCGGCAGTAGTCCGCCAGATCCTGGTAGGTCTCGTACCTGGTGACGAGCTGGTCCTGCCGGTTGGCCTGGATGAGGTCGTAGAGCGGCTGGCTGGGGACGCCGCACGCGCGGACGGTCGCCGCCAGCGCCCTGATCGCTTCGAGCTCGGGCTCTTTCGCCTCTGCCGCGTCGTAGATCCGCGCGACGTCCTGCTGCAGGTCGTCAAGCAGCTTGAGCCTTGTCGCGGTGACCGTCGCCGCGCTTGCGCCTTTCTGCATGCCGGGCAGTGGCTCATCGCCGATGTCGTCGACCAGGCGGGCGAAGCCGTACAGGGCGGTCAGGTGGGCGCGCCAGCGACCGGGCAGGACCCGGAGCGCGACGGGGAAGTTCTCCGCGGACGCCTTGGCCGCGACGGCCAGCGACACCTCCGCCGCCACGGCGAGGTCCGCTTGCGGCTTGTCGTCTTCATCGAGGCCGCCACCCCCCGTACGGCCGGCCCCGGTGCCCGTCCCGGACCGCACAGCCTCTCCTCCCCAGTTTGTCACCTGTCCATTTGGGCACAGCTCGGAAATAAATGCAAACAATGACGCCCCCGTCACCTGACGCGGCTGTCGGAGAACCATGACGAGCCCGTCAGGGAAACACTTGCGCGCGCACCACGGCCTCACATTGACCGTGCTTAATTAGTTTGCATCGTGGAATGCCGTTATGCTAGCGAAAGCGAAAAGGCCTGACCAAACACCATCTGACCTGGGCGTATACTTTCGATCACCCGCCGTGGTCCACGCGTGGCCGCCCGGCTGAGCAGGGTCGGCTAACCGCCGGCGCAGGCTGTTTTACCCATCGGCGCCATTTTCACGCGCGGCGGCGCGACGGCTCAGAAAATCGCGGATATGACACATTGCCGAAACACTCTTACACGGCGTGCCGCGCCGAGCGCGGATCGTTAAACGGCGGTGCCTGGTGAGAAACCGCACGTTGCGCGGGCGCGGGCCGTGCCGCTACCCCGGGTCCCGCTCGATCTTCCCCGGCTCGACGAGGTACCGGAGCGGGGCACGTGGTGCAAGCGGTACCGGAGCGGAGCACGTGGTGCAAGCGGTACCGACCCGGGCCCATGCCGCCGGGCAGGCGCGGTGGCCAGGGATGCTCTTTGCATAGCTGGTGACCACGGCTTGTCATGTTTGCATAGCAGCGGGTTGAACATTTGCCGCAAATCGGTCGTGATCATGGGTGCCCGCTATGCAAAGACGACAAATTCTGGTCACCAGCTATGCAAGCTCAACTCACTACGGGGACGGTCGCGGCAGTGCGCCGACGAGCAGCGCCGCCGCGGCGGCGTGCCCGCCGGCCAGGTAGCCGTCCTCGCCGAGCCGGGCGCGGAGCCAGGCGTCTTCCAGCTCAGGGGCGCCGGGCAGCCGCCACAGCTGCGACAACGGGATGTGCACCACGGCCTGGGTGTCGGCGCCGGCCCGGGCGGGCACAAGCCGGGCCCGCAGGAGCAGGGTGCAGGGGTGACTCCACTTTCGCGTCGTGAATTAGGCCACGCCTGGGCTTGTCCAGAAGCCGAGCCAGACATCCTGCACGGCCCAGGACGCCGAAGGAGACGAGAATGGGATTCAACTGGTATCATTTTCCCATGGAGGCTATCGTTGACCAGGCGGGGCGTATCGTGCTGCCTAAGTTCATCCGGGACGCGCTCGGCCTGCTGCCGGGCACCAAGGTAGATATCTCCCCCTACGGCGCCGGGGTGCAAGTTGTCCCCGCCGGCCGAACGGCGCGCCTGGTAGAAGAGAACGGCGTCCTCGTCTCGGCGGGCGAAACTCCTGTCGATGACGACATACTCTTCAGCCTCATCGACGCCGGCCGTAGATGACCATCGCGGTCGATACGAGTGTCGCCGTCCCGCTCCTCGTCCGTTCACATCAGCATCACGCGGATGTCGTCCGTTGGTGGAACGGGCAGGAGATCGCGCTGAGCGGACACGCGCTAGCCGAGACCTACTCCGTTCTCACCAGGCTGCCCGGCGATGCCAGGCTGGCGGCAGACGACGCAGCTCGCCTGCTTGACGCCCGGTTCACAGCGCCTCTCGCGCTGGGCGCGGACGCCGCCCGGAAGGTGCACAACACGCTGAGCCGTCTCGGCATCGCCGGCGGGGCGGTTTACGATGCGCTGGTGGCGCTGGCAGCGCGGGAGAACGGAATACCTCTTGCGACCAGGGACGCGCGGGCACGCGGAACCTACGATGCAGTCGGCGTCGCAGTGATCCTCGTGGCCTAGAAAGGTCACCCGCGCGGGGCAACGTTGCACAGGGGTGACTCCACTTTCGCGTCGTGATTTCCTGCTGGGCGGGCGTCCCGGGTTCCCGGCCGTGCGCCGTGAGCTTGCCCCTGCCTCGTCAGGCTCCGCGCCCGTGCCACCCGGGCACGCCGTCGGCCGAGCCGCGCACCCGCCTCGCCCGCCTCGGCACGGAATCATCGGATGTTGTTCCGACCACATATGGGCGGTAATCACATCCGATAACTTCCTGGCCACGAGCAGCGGGCCAGCGGCTGCCCCTGCCGTTACGGCAGCGCCGGCAGAGGCGGAAGGGACGGCCGACCCGGCTGTCGCCACGCAGACGCGAGGCTGCGGCGCGCAGGCCAGCCGCAGCGCGTCGTGAAACCGCTGGGCCTCGGTGCGGTCGGGGAAGGCGGGGCGGGTCAGTACCGCCAGATGAGGACGAGGGCGCAGTCGTCGCCGCTGGCGACGATGCGCTGCATGGTGGTAACGAGTTCCGGCGCGCCCGTGTTGAAGCCGGCGACGACCAGCCGCTCTGCCTCGCCGAGCAGCCGGGCGATGCCCTCGTCGATGTCTCGTCCCGGCGCCTCGACCATGCCGTCGGTGTACAGCATGATCGCGTCGCCGCGGCGGAGCACCCCCTCGTCGGGGACGTCGGGCACCGCGGCCAGGTCGGGGACCACGCCGAGCACGATGCCGCGCGCGGCGGACGTGCTCCACCGGCCGGTGCTCGCGTCGAACCGTGCGGCCGGCGGGTGGCCCGCCGAGTAGAGCGTGTACTCGCCGGAGGACAGCTCGATCGACAGGTGCACCGCCGTCACGAACCCCTCGTCGGCGGGCCTGCGGCGCAGGTAGGCGTTGGCGGCGGGCAGGAACTGCTCCCGCGGCACCGAGCCGAGCACACCGCCGAACGCGCCGGACAGCAGCAGCGCTCTGGTGGCGGCGTCCATGCCCTTGCCTGACACGTCGACAAGCGACACCTCGAGGGTCTTGCCGTCGCTGTGCGAGATCACGAAGTCGCCGCCGAAGGAGGAGCCGCCGGCCGGGCGGAGCACCACGGCGGACCCCCAGCCGTCGCCGAGTTCGGGCAGCGTGCCCTGGGCCCGGATGCGGTCGCGCAGCTCGATCATCATCCGGTCGGCGCGCAGGCCCCGGGTGCCGAGCTTGCCCCTGGTGTTGGACAGCACGTCCGCGAAGTAGGCGGTGGCGGCGATCGTCACCACGATGCCCGGGCCCGCCTTGTGCAGCGCGATGTCGTAGAGCAGCCCGACGGCCGCGACGGCGACCAGGATCCGCAGCGCCCGCGGCCACAGCAGCAGGCCGCCGCACAGGATCGGCAGGATCATCACGCCGGGCGACACCAGCCATTCGGACACGTGCGCGGCGATGACCGCGACGGCGACCGTGATGAGGGCGAGCACGATCGCGACGCGGCGGTTCCTCGTCACCACCTGCCGCCTGGCCTGTTCGGCAAGCCACTGCCCGAAATGCCTGAGCGCGCGCGGCACGTCGCGCGCCTTGGGGCGGGTCGCCGGAACTTTCATGACCTGCGCAGGTTATCCGCAGATCGGGCCGGCCGCACACGGGTCCACGTCGCCCGTCCGGGCGTCATCGCGTGCCAGCGGAACATTTGCCATCGAAAACCATTCGCATCCTGCGGGCCGCGCGGGATATCGACTCCATCATGGCAGACCCGTATCCGATCCGCCCGGTTACCGCGGACCCGATTACCGCGGAGGAGTACACCAGCCGTCCCGCCGCGGATAATAGGGCCATGGCGGTTACCAAGATCACCGTGTCCACGGCGATGCGCGCCAGGGACGTGTCGCGCCCGCACGCGGAGCACCTAGCCGAGGCCGCCGAGCGCGAGGAGGCGGCTACCCGCCGACCGGAGGTCCCGCCGACCGTCCTGCCCCCGACGGCGGCCGCACCGGCCCCGGCCCCGCAGCCCGCGGAGCCTGGCCCTGCGGAGCCCGCGCAAGCGCCGTCCCGGCGTCGCCGCCGGCGCGGCCGCTAGCGCCGCCGCTGCGCAAGAGCAAGATCATGAAAGTCGTCAGCGAGCGGGCGAGATGAGGGACTAAGGCAGCTCGCCGGCCTTCTCGTAGGCGGCGATCATGGCGAGCCGCCTGACGTGCCGCGCCTCGTTGGAGAACGGGGTCTCCACGAAGGCTTTCACGAACGACAGCGCGTCGTCCTGGCGGTACATCCGGGCGCCGAGGCTGAGCACGTTCGCGTCGTTGTGCTGGCGGGCGAGCCGGGCGGTCTCCGCTGTCCAGGCGAGCGCCGCGCGGACGCCAGGCACCTTGTTGGACGCTATCTGCTCGCCGTTGCCTGAGCCGCCGATCACCACGCCGAGGCTGCCCGGGTCGTCGGTCACGCCCTTCGCGGCGCGCAGCACGTAGACGGGGTAGTCGTCCTCCGGGTCGTAGCTGGCGGGGCCGCAGTCGACCGCCTCGTGGCCAGCCTCGCCGAGCCAGGCGACGATAGCCGCCTTCAGCTCGAAGCCGGCATGGTCAGAGCCGAGGTACACGCGCACGGGGACAGTGTGTCACCTCGCGGGCAGGCGGGTACCGCGTGCCCCCTGGTTCGGCCCGCGCCGCGGCGGGTAGCCGCCCGCACGGGCCGGCTGCCGCGCCGAGGAAACCCGGTCACCGTTGATGACTATTCAGACACTCCGTGTAATAATGGCGACAACTCGCCTGACCCGGGCGGCGAGGCGGCCCTCTGCCCCATGGGAAGATCATTTAGTAAACCCGCGATTACGAAGGGGACCACCTGGTGACAGCTAACCTCACCCGTGACGAGGCGCGCAGCCGTGCTGAGTCGATCACCGTGGAGTCCTACCAGGTTGAGCTCGACCTGACCGGAGGCGACACAACCTTCCGCACCGCGTCGACGATCCACTTCGGCTGCACGCGCCCCGGCTCGGCGACCTTCGTCAACCTGGCCGCGCCCCGGGTCCACGCCATCACGCTCAACGGCACGCCGGTGAGCCTGGACGCCTTCGACGGCGAGCGGGTCGCCCTCGACGGCCTGGCCGAGCGCAACACGCTCACCGTCGACGCGGAGTGCGCCTACTCCCGCAGCGGCGAGGGCCTGCACCGCTTCACCGACCCCGCGGACGGCAACGTCTACCTGTACTCCGACCTGGAGACGTTCGACGCGCACCGGATCTACGCCTGCTTCGACCAGCCCGACATGAAGGCCACGTACCAGCTGGCCGTGCGGGCGCCGCTTGACTGGCACGTGGTGTCCAACATGGCGGCAGAGCCCGACGGCGGCGTGCCGGCCGAAGACGGCGCGCTGCTCTGGCGCTTCCCGCCGACGCCGGTGCTGTCGACCTACATCACGCACGTGTCGGCCGGCCCGTGGCACATCGTCAGGTCAGAGCACGACGGCATACCGCTCGGCATCTTCTGCCGCCAGTCCCTGGCCAGGTACCTGGACCCGGACGAGATCTTCGAGGTCACCAGGCAGGGCTTCGACTTCTACCACCAGGCCTTCGGCATCAAGTACCCGTTCGGCAAGTACGACCAGCTCTTCGTGCCCGAGTTCAAGGCGGGCGCGATGGAGAACGCCGGGGCGGTCACCTTCCTTGAGGACTACATTTTCCGGTCCCGGGTCACCGACCAGGCGAGGGAAGCGCGCGGCGAGACGATCCTGCACGAGATGGCGCACATGTGGTTCGGCGACCTGGTAACCATGCGCTGGTGGGACGACCTGTGGCTGAACGAGTCGTTCGCCACCTGGGCGGGCACCGAGGCGCAGGCCCGGGCCACCCGCTGGGCGAACTCGTGGACCACGTTCACCAGCGCGTGGAAGGCGTGGGCCTGCAAGCAGGACCAGCTGCCGTCCACCCACCCGATCGCCGCCGACATCCCGGACATCGAGGCCGTCGAGGTGAACTTCGACGGCATCACCTACGCCAAGGGCGCGGCGGTGCTCAGGCAGCTCGTGGCGTACGTCGGGTACGACAACTTCCTTGCCGGGGTGCGCGCGTACTTCGCGGCGCACGCGTTCGGCAACGCGACGCTGGCCGACCTGCTGCACGCGCTCGAGGAGACCTCGGGCCGCGACCTCGGCTCCTGGTCGCGGGAGTGGCTGGAGACCGCCGGGGTGAACACGCTGCGCCCCTCCTGCAGCGTCGACGCCGAAGGCCGGTTCACCGCCTTCTCCGTGCTGCAGTCGGCCGCGCCGTCGCACCCCACGCTCCGCTCGCACCGGATCGCGATCGGCCTGTACTCGCTGACGGCCGGCGGCCTGGTCCGGACGTCGTCCGTGGAGACCGACGTGACCGGCGACTGGACGCCGGTCCCCGCGCTCGTCGGGGTGCCGCGGCCCGACCTGGTGCTGCTGAACGACGAGGACCTCACCTACGCCAAGATCCGGCTCGACCCGCACTCGCTGCGCACCGCCGTCTCGTCCGTCGGCCGGCTCACCTCGTCCCTGCCCGCCGCCATGGTGTGGGCCGCGACGTGGGACATGGTGCGAGACGGTGAGATGGCGGCGCGGGACTACGTGCGCCTCGTCCTCGGCGGCGTGGACTCGGTGCGTGACATCAGCGTGGTGCAGACGCTGCTGCGGCAGGCGGCACTCGCCGCGCGGCAGTACGCAGATCCCGCCTGGCGTGCCGCGGGACTGGCCCTCATCGCCTCGTCACTGCGGTCGCTTGCCGCGACGGCGCCGGCCGGCTCGGACCACCAGCTCGCCTACGTTCGCGCGCTCGCCCTGGTCGCCGCCGCACCGCAGGACCTGGAGTTCCTCGCCGGGCTGCTTGACGGCACGACCGCGCTCGACGGGCTCGCGGTTGACACGGAACTGCGCTGGGCGCTGCTGCGCCGGCTGGTCAGCCAGGGCGTGCGCGGCGAGGATGCGGTCGACGCGGAGCTGTCACTTGACGCCACCGACGCCGGCGAGCGGCAGGCCGCCGGGTGCCGCGCCGCGATCCCGACGCTCACCGCCAAGCGCGAGACGTGGGAGACGCTGACCGACGGTAAGCTCACGATCGCCATGTTCCGCGCCACGATCATCGGGTTCGCCGAGCCGGACCAGCCGGCGCTCGTCCAGCCCTATCGTCCGGAGTTCTTCGCCGCGCTCGGCCAGGTGTGGGCGGAGTGGTCCTCGGCGATGGCGCAGGACTTCGTGACGTACGGGTACACGATCGGCGCGGTGGACGAGGGCACGATCGACGCCACGGACGCCTACCTGGCATCCTCGCCTGAGCCGCCGGCGGCGCTGCGCCGGCTGCTCAGCGAGGGGCGCGACGAGGTCGCCCGCGCGCTGCGCAACCAGGCCCGCGACCGGGCGGCGGCCTCGGCTTAGCAGACGGCGGGAAAGGCGGTGACGCAGGCCGTGGCAGTCCCGGCCGACGATCGCGGAACCCGTCGGCGCCAGGCAGGCGGCGGGACAGGCGGCGGGACAGGCGGCGGGACAGGCGGCGACGCCCGGGTTACCGGTAAATTTTTCACAACCGGTAAGAAAAAGACGTATGGAACGTCTTTTTCTTACATCCGGTGAAAAGTTTACCCGATACGAAAAATTTACCGGTAAAACCACGTACCATTGGGGCGCGCGGTGCGTTAGCACGCGCCGCGGCACGCTGGCGCGGCCGCCGACCATGCCTCGTAGTGCCGCATCGCCCGGGGACCGGGTGGAACCAGCGCCCGTTCTGGCGATTGCCTTGGTTGTCAGCCGGCGATGGCGGCGGATACCGCCTCGCGCACGTGCTTGGCGACCTCGTCGAGCGGGACGGCGACCGTCTCACTGGTGGCGCGGTCGGTGAGCTCGGCGGTGCCCGACGCCAGGCCGCGCTTGCCGATCGTGATACGGAACGGGATGCCGACAAGCTCCGCGTCGCTGAACTTCACCCCGGCCCGGTCCGGCCGGTCGTCGATGATCGCGTCAACTCCCGCGTCGAGCAGCGCGCGGTATGCCCGCTCCCCCGCCTCGGCGACCGCGGCGTCATTCTGCTGCGCGACGATGACGACCGCCTCGAACGGCGCGACCGCCGCCGGCCAGACGATGCCCTTGTCGTCGTGGTGCACCTCGATGCACGCGGCCATCGCGCGCTCCACCCCGATGCCGTAGCAACCCATGACCGGCTTGACCGGCTTGCCGTCGGGCCCGGAGACCGTGATGTCGAAGGCGCTCGTGTACTTGTGGCCGAGCTTGAATATGTGCCCGACCTCGATGCCCTTGATCACCTGGAGCGGGGTGCCGCACCGGGCGCACAGGTCGCCCTCCTCGGCGGCGCGCAGGTCCACCCACCGCCCGGGGTTGATGTCCCGTGCGACGTCGACGCCCCGCAGGTGCATGTCGTCGGTGTTCGCCCCGGTCGTCATGCCCGAGCGGCCGCGCAGCGCGAGGTCGGCGATGACCGGCAGGTCGGTGACGCCGACGGCGCCGAGCGAGCCGGGGTGGGCGCCGAGCGCGGCGTAGATCTCCTCACCCTCCGCGGGCCGCGCCGCGACCGCGCCTGTCGCGTCGATGAGCTTCTGCTCCTCGAGGGCGTGGTCGCCGCGCAGCAGGACCAGGGTGAGCTTGCCGTCAAGTACGTAGACGAGGGTCTTGACCTGCCGGTCGGCCGGCGCGTCGTAGCCGGTGGCCAGGTCCTCGATGGTTCGCACGCCCGGCGTGTCGAAGCGCTGCGGCTCGTGCAGCGCCGCGGCCGCGTCGAGTGCCTGGTCGGCCGGGGCGAGCGCGGAGACGGCCGCCTCGATGTTCGCCGCGTAGCCGCACTCCTGGCAGTAGATGATGTTGTCCTCGCCGGTGTCCGACGGGCAGATGAACTCGGTCGAGCCTGAGCCGCCCATCGCCCCGTTGGACGCCTCCGCCGGGATCGCCGGGATGCCCATCCGCTCGAAGGCGCGCAGGTATGCCGTCCGGTGCGCGTCGAACGACTTGTCAAGGCCGGCCGCGTCCAGGTCGAAGCTGTAGGAGTCCTTCATGGTGAACTCGCGGGTCCGCATCAGGCCCGCCTTCGGCCGCGGCTCGTCGCGCAGCTTGGTCTGGAACTGGTACCACGTCTGCGGCAGCTCGCGGTAGGAGTTCAGCTCGGCGGACAGGCTCGTCACGACCTCCTCGTGGGTCATGCCGAGCGCGAGCTCAGCGTTCTTGCGATCCTTCAGCCGGAACATCTCGTCGCCCATCAGCTCCCAGCGGCCGCTGCGCTGCCAGAGCTCGGCCGGGTGCATGATCGGCATCAGGATCTCCTGGGCGCCGATCCTGTTCATCTCCTCGCGGATGATGCCGATGACCTTGAGCCTGACCCGGATCGCCAGCGGGAGCAGCGAGTAGTGCCCCGCCATCAGCTGGCGGATGTACCCGGCCCGCAGCAGCAGCCGGTGGCTGGGCGCGCCCGCCTCCGCGGGGTCCTCCCGCAGGGTCGGGATATGCATGGTTGACCAGCGCACGTGTTAACTCCGTCTTGTCGCGTCTACCTGTCGGAGTGTATCGCCGGCCGGGGGCTTGGCCTGACCCTTATCGACGCCTGGGGATGACCGCGCGGGCCAGCCAGGCCCCGGCGAGCGCCTGCAGCACGGCGAGCAGCGCGACGGCCGCCACCGCGAGCCACGCGTACGCCGGCAGCCCGGCGAGCGCGGCGATCGTCCTGGCGGTCGCGCCGGCCGGCCGGCCGTCAAGCGCGAGCAGCCACAGCACGACCAGCCAGCCGCCGGCCGCGCCCGCCACCGCCGGGAGCACGCAGCCGCGGCGCGGGCGCGGCCCGGCCCGGCCGAGAGAACCACTGCCGAGCAGGCCGGCGCCCGCGCCGGCCGCGAACGGGACCCACCAGGCACCGAGCCAGGCGCCTGCGCCGCAGCACACGGCGGCCACCACGAGCACGGCGGCGCGCAGCGCGAGCGAGCCGCGCACCGCGCGCACAGCGGGCGCGGCCGACGCGGCCGACGCGGTCGGCTCGGCCGGCTCGGCCGGCTCGGCCGGCGTCACCGGGCTAGCCACTGAGCCGCCAGACGGTCGGCCCGGCGGCGGACCCCGGCGCGGGTACCGGCAGGTACTTACCGTCCCACCACAGCGGCACCAGGTTGTCGTACCACGGCGACGCCGGGTTCTCCGACTGGCCACCGGGGTACACCCCGACCGCGTACACCGTGCCGACGTCACTGACCGTCAGCTTCTGCTGGCCCGCGGAGGTGGAGCCGCCCTCGAATACGGGGGCGTTGGCATCGGTCCACGTGTAGGCCTGCGAGCGGCCGAGCGAGACGATCATCCGCCAGCTCGGGCCGGTGCGCGCGACGAGGCCGCCGTCCGCCGCGTCCTCGGTGAACGGGTCGCCGCCCGCGGCGCGCGGGCCGTAGCCGAGCCCGGCCGCCCCGGTGATCGACGGGAACGACCTGCTGTGCAGCCGTCCCCAGGCCCACGTCGACGGCGCGCCGCCAAGCTTCTTATCGAGGTGCGCCACCGCCTCCTTGAAGGCCGCGACGATGGCGGCACTCGCCGTGCCCGGCCCGTGCCCTGACGGCCCGGCGAACGCGGCGTTCGACTGGTCGCCGAGCGTCCACGCCTCCAGGTCCTCGTTAAGCGGCGGCGACCCCGCCGACACGCCAAGGGCGCCCCGGTCCTCGCTCACCGGGACCTTCGCCGCCTGCCACCAGGGCGCGAAGACAACGTTGAGGTAGCTGCCCCAGAACGTCCACCACAGCGACGCCGCGGCCGACCCGGCGTCCATCTGGCCGTTCCATGACCGCAGCAGCGCCGCCGCCTGCTTGTCCGCGCCGGACAGGCCGGCCGCGGAAAGCGCGCCGCGCACCGCGGGAAGCAGCCGGGCCGCGAGCGGGTCGGTCAGGTCGTTCTGCAGCCTGGCGATCGACGCGGCGGTCAGCGGCTCGGCCGCCTCCAGCGAGGTGTAGGCGTGCGCCGCCCGGTAGCCGGGGTCGTAGAAGTCGAACGCGGTGCCCACGTAGTACGGGTAGTCGCCGCCGACCGGCCGCTGGTTGTCCGTCGCGATCACGTGCGACGGCGGGTCGTAGGACTGCGGCACCGCCGCATACGGGATCACCCCGGTGACGTCGCACGCGCCGCTGCCCGGCATCGGCAGCCACGGCATGCAGCCGGCCGGTACCTGCGGGTAGTAGCCGGGTGCGATGACGCCGATGTTGCCCGCGGTGTCGGCGTAGACGAAGTTCTGCGTCGGCGCGTGCCACCCCGCGAGCGCCGACTTGAACTGCGCGAAGTTCGACGCCGTGTTCACTTTTAGCAGGGCGTTCATGTCGTCCGATGGCGCGTTGCCCATCCAGTCCACGGCCATCGTCTGGCCGTCCTGGCTCATGATCGGCCCGTGCGCGGTGATCTCCACGGTCAGCTGCCTCGTGGCGCCGCCGCGCACCGGGATCGAGTAGCGCGCCACGGTCAGCGGCCGCCACTGGCCGCGCCAGTAGTACTGCGCGCCGCGGACCCGCTCGGCGTAGTAGAACGTCGCCGAGTTCTGCGTGTCAGTCAGCGACCAGGCGATGTGCTCGTTGTGCCCGAGCAGGATGCCGGGGAAGCCGGGCACCGTCACCCCCGCCGCCTGGTAGCCAGGCGCGGACAGTGCTACCTCGTACCAGATGGACGGCAGCGTCTGCGGCAGGTGCGGGTCACCGCCGAGCAGCGCGCCGCCGCCCGCCACCGCCGGCCCGTTCGCCGCCCACGCGTTGGAGTCCGGGTAGTGGTGGATCTGGTTCGGCTGCAGCCGGCTGAGCTGGTCAAGCACGCTCGCGACCGCCTCGGTCACCGTCGGCGAGTCAGCAGAACGGGCGCTTGCCCCGCCCGCACCGCCGTTACCGTGGACGCTCGCCGTGGCCGCGACGGAGGCCGGCGCGGAGCTAGCGATGTCCGGCGCGACCGGGGTGAGCGGCGCCGTTACGTAGGGGCCGGGGTCATAGGGCGCCTGCGCGTTCTTCGCGAGCACGGGGAACCAGTCGGCGGCGCGCGCCGCGCCGAGCGACTTGGCGAGCAGCGCGTAGTCGAGCGGGCCGGTCGTGTAGTCGAGGTCCTGGGTGAGCACGCCCTGGATGACCAGGCTGTCGACCGGCGTCCACGCGCGCGGGTACTGGCCGGTGAGCGTGAACAGCGCGGGCCAGTCGCCCGAGGCGCGGACCGCGGCGATGTCGTCGTTGACGCCCTGGGCGTAGGCGAGCAGCGCGGTGCGCGCGGCGCCCGTGGTGTGCGCCCACTCGTTCTGCGCGGTCCGCAGCAGGCCGAGGCGCAGCTCGAACTCGTCGCTCGGCAGATCGCTCGCCCCGCCGAGCTGGGCGAGGCGGCCCTCGCCGAGGCGCCGCTCGGCGTCAAGCTCGGTGAGGCGGAACCTGGCGAGCACGTACCCGAGCGCGAGGAACAGGTCATGCGTGCTGCCGGCCGATATCGACGCCACGCCCTGCGCGCTGAACGAGACCGTGGCGGGGCTCGCCAGGCCGGCCACGGTGAGGCGCTCCGAGCTCACGGGCTCGCCGTCGGACGCGGACGTCCAGGCGCCCCGTCCGGGGTCGAGGGCCGGGCCGAGCGCGGGGATCGTCCCGTACCCGAACCCGAGAACGCCAAGCAACAGCGCCGACACGGCAACCGCGCCTGCCAGGCTCACCACACGCCGCGCCGGCCACCTTCGGCCGTCGCCGCCACGTCCCGCACGCTTCAGCATCCCGCACTTTTTACCACGACAGCCGGCAACGAGTCGCCAGCGGCGGGTGGCCGGGAGGGACCTGCCCCGGCGCCTCCCTGGCGCCTCCCTGGCGCCTCCTGGCCGACTGCTCCCGCCCGGCCGGCAAGGGCGGTTCCTGCTGGGTTTGCCGTGACGGCCGGGCCGGGTGAGGCGCATGTTGGTACCAGCCGTCTTCCCTGGCAGCACCGTGATTGCGAAAATTTTCATGATCATGAATGGTTTTTGGTACTATGACGCTAAGAAAATTTCGTGATCATGACCTGGGCTGTGATAACGGCGACTTTCTCGCGCATCCGCCTTCGAGGCGGCGATCGGCCCGACTTAATAGCATTGTTACCTGCTGGTTTCACATTCGCTGCAAAGGGGACGGGTCATCATGAGCGCACATTGCACCTTGGATTGCGCTCCCGATTGCACTCCCGGCTTTGCCGTGCCCACGCTGGATCTTGACTTATCGTAACCAGTGAGATACAGGAGAACGCAGAGGGACGACCGAACTAGGCTGATCGAAAGGACCTATTTCCTGCGCCATTAGGGACGGCAGCCTGTTTTCAAGACATCATTTTAGGGGCACTCTGATTACAGAGCGCCGCCTCAAGGCAGCAGAATCGGTACTCTGAGATGGTGAGATGGATGGCTTGGCCCCGGATCAAGAATTCCAGGTCATCAGCGGAGCCCGGTATACACCCGCACGAGGGCGTGCAGGCAACCGTAACGCCGGCACCTGACGCTGAGCCGCCCCCTGGCAGCGGGCAGAACACGGGGGTGAGCGGTACCAGGCACGGCGTCGTGCCGAACCCAGCCGCCCGCCCCGGGCCCGGCGGCCCAAGGAGCGGCCGGCTGTCCCGCCCGATCCGCTACGCGCACACGGGGACCGGCACGCCGGCCTCCGGCGACCCAGCCTCCCCCGGCCCAGCCTCCCCCGGGTCGCCGACGGCGCCCACCGCACCCGCCCCGGTGCCCCCGGATCGAGCCGACGAGCCGGAGCCGCTGACCGGCATCGTGCTGCCGCCCGTCGCACCGGCGCGGCCACGGCCGACCAGGAAGCCGCGGGCAGCCGACGACACGCGGGCGGGCGACAGCACGCGGGGGGGTGGCGACACGCGGGCAGCCGACGACCCACGAGCGGGCGACAGCACGCGGGGGGGCGGCGACACGCGGGCAGCCGACG
>Ga0335078_10008525_pt1 | contig 15250 bp, 15 predicted proteins | sample Lox_Sample_32_FD_206711 | JGI IMG/M metagenome (GOLD analysis project Ga0335078, IMG submission 206711) | Soil microbial communities from Loxahatchee National Wildlife Refuge, Florida, United States - Lox_Sample_3.2 | ecosystem: Environmental > Terrestrial > Soil > Wetlands | place: USA... | reverse complement strand
GAGGCCTGGCACGTGGCACACGGGGCGCTGCTCGAGAACTTCGGCGACTGGTGCCGCCCCGCGGCCTATCCGCAGCCTGGCGAATCGCTCGAGGCGGCCGCGCAGCGCGAGGCACGCGCGGTGCGCATGGGCGCGGGGCTCCTCGACGGCTCGCCGCTCGGCAAGCTCGAGGTCTTCGGCCCGGACGCGGCGCGCTTTCTCGACCTCATGTACGTCGGCACGATGTCGACGCTCGCGACCGGCCAGGCCCGCTACGGCGTGCTGCTCGACGAGAACGGCACGCTGGTCGACGACGGCATCGTCGCGCGGCTCGGGCCCGAGCACTTCTGGGTCAACACGACGAGCGCGGGGGCGGAGCGTACCGCGGCGGCCTTCGAAGAGTGGCTGCAGTGCGAGTTCACGGAACTTGAGGTGCTGGTGACACCTGTGACCTCGCGTTGGGCCAACGTCACGGTCGCAGGCCCGCGCGCCTGGGAATGGCTGGCGCGCGCCGGCTTCGATGCGGCGCTCGCGCCGGCGGCGATGAGGCACATGACACTGCGCGCGAGCGCGCTCGGACGCAGCCCGCTGCGGGTGCTGCGGGCGAGCTTCAGCGGCGAGCTCGGCTACGAGGTGAATCTTCCTTCCGATGAGGCCGCCGGCGTCCTCGAGCGCTTATGGTCGCAGGCGGGCGCGGTCGGCGGAGTGCTCTACGGCATCGAGGCGCTGCAGGTGCTGCGCGTGGAGAAGGGCTTCATTCACATCGGGACCGACACCGACGGCACGACGCTGCCCGGGGATGTGGGCCTCGCGCGCGGCATCGAGCGCAAGGCGGCGAATTTCGTCGGACGCCGCTCGCTGACGCGCCCCGCGGCCGCCGATCCGGCGCGGCAGCAGCTCGTCGGGCTGACGCCCGTCGATGGACGCACGCTGCTGCCGGTTGGCGCCCAGATTGCCCCTCATGCCGCGCCGGCTCCGACCGAGGGCCGGATCACTTCGAGCTTCATGAGCCCCGAGCTCGGCCATCCGGTGGCCCTCGGCCTGCTCGCGCGCGGCAGGGAGCGCCTCGGCGAGCAGCTGCGCGTGTATCACCTGGGCGTCGAGATTGCGGCGCGCGTCGTGGCGCTTCCCTTCGTCGATCCCAAGGGAGCGCGCGTCCATGGTTGAGGCCGTGCCGCTCCATGCGGCGACTTTGCGCTACTTCTCGCCCGCCGGACCCTTCGCCGCGGCCGTGGCTGCGGCTACTGGAATGCCAGTGCCCACACCGCTCACAGCCACCCTGTCGCAGCACCTGGTGCTCGCCTGGCTTCGGCCGACGGAGACGCTGGCTTTGAGCGAGGAGGGCGCGCCCATTGCCGAGCTCAGGGAGCGGCTCGCGCAGGCGGCAGGCGGTTACGTCGTGGACCTGACCGGGGGGCTCAAGGCATTCAGGGTGCGTGGCGCGCGGGGGCCGGAGCTTCTCTGCCGGCTGGGCAGCGCTGCGCTGGCGCTGCGCGTCGGCGAGGCCCGGAGCGGCCGCTTCGCGGATGTGCCGGTGCTGGTCGTGTGTGTGCGCGTCGAAGAGACGCTGCTGGTTGTGGACCGCGCCTACGCGGAGCACCTGAGAGGCTGGATCGAGGCGACGGTCGCGCCGAATGGACGTGATGCGGTCCCGAAACTGGAATAGTCCGTCAATTGTTAGAAAACCGTCTAAGTGAGGTCCCTTGAGCCTCTATAGAGGGGCTCAAGCAAGCCCAAATAGATGATTTTCTAACATTCCGGCTGGATATTGAAATTCGAGACCCTCATGCGTGCTCGAGTCGCAAATTGCCGGCCGCTGGCGCGAGGGTTTGTTCTCAGCGAGTATGAGTGCTCAAAAAAAGGGTGCGCCCATGGACAAGAAAGCAATCGACCGGCGCTGGCTGCCGCTCAATGCCCTGCGCGCCTTCGAAGGCGTGGCCAAGCACGGCAGCTTCACCGCGGCAGCCAATGCGCTCCTGATCTCTCAGAGCGCCCTGTCGCGCCACGTGATCGCGCTGGAACGCCTCACTGGGGTGCAGCTCTTCGAGCGGCGACCGCACGCGCTCACCCTCACCAAGGCGGGCCAGCACCTGCTGCCGGCGGTCGTCAAATCCTTCGACCGGCTCGAGTACGCGCTCGATGACATCCGCAACGAGGGTGCCCCGACCCAGCGCGCCCTGCGCGTGCAGATGCCGCCGAGCTTCGCGGTGCAGCTCGCCGTCCCCATCCTGCGCGACTTCCGCCGCGCCTGCGCCGACGTCGACATCGATCTCATCAGTCCCTATGGCGTGGGTCCGCCGTTGGGTGACGTCGACGTCGCGGTCATCTACTCGAAGCCCACGGTCAGCGATCTCGTGACCGACCTCCTGTGGTCAGTGCGCCAGTCGGTCGTCTGCCATCCCAATATCGCGGCCGCGAACCGCGGCAAGGACCTTGCGGCCTTCATCGAGGCGAACGAGCTGATCCATGTCAGGATCGCCGACACACCGCGGCATCATTTCTGGACGGAGTTCACGCGGCAGAACGGTCTCGCCGGCGTCGATGTCGAGAGGGGCATGGTGTTCGACACGGCGGTGCTCGCGGCCCAATACGCGCTCGGCGGGCAGGGAATCGCGGTGCTCGACACCAATCTGTTCGCCGATGAGCTGCGGGCCGGGAGCCTGGTGAGCCCCTTCAACGCCACGCTCGACGACGGCTACGGCTATTACCTGATCACCCATCCTGAGGGACTGGCGGATACGGCGATCGCCCTGTTCCGCTCCTGGCTGATCGAGCGCTTCGGTCCCGCCGGGGCCGCCGCGGCCCCGGCGGTGCAATTGGTGGTGTCAAACGAATGAGAAACGACGCACGGGTGGTGGTGATCGGCGGCGGAGTGGTCGGCGTGAGCGTGCTCTACCACCTGACGAAGGCGGGGTGGAAGGACGTGCTGCTGATCGAGCGCGGCGAGCTCACCTGCGGCTCGACCTGGCACGCGGCCGGCGGCATGCATACCATCAACGGCGATCCCAACGTCGCCAGGCTGCAGCAGTACACCATCAACCTGTATAAGGAGATCGAGCAGATCTCCGGGCAGTCCTGCGGCATACACGTCACCGGCGGCATCATGCTGGCCGGCACACGCGCGCGGCTCGACTGGCTGAAGATGGCCAAGGCGCGCGGCCGCTATCTCGGCATGGAGCTCGAGATCATTTCGGTCGACGAGGCCGCGCGGATCTTCCCGCTCATGAACAAGGAGCACTTCGTCGGCGCGCTCTACGACCCGATCGAAGGACACGTCGATCCCTACGGCGTGACGCATGCCTACGCCAGGGCGGCACAGATCGGCGGCGCGCAGGTGGTGCGCCACACGCGCGTCACGGACCTCAAGCCGCGCGCCGACGGCAGCTGGGACGTGATCACGGATCACGGCAATGTGCACGCCGAGCACGTGGTGAACGCCGGCGGGTTGTGGGCGCGCGAGGTCGGCCGCATGGTCGGGCTCGAGCTGCCGATTCTTGCCATGGAGCACCAGTACCTCATCACCGAGGACATTCCGGCGCTCAAAGGACAGAAGGAGCAGCTGCATTGCATCGACTTCGAGGGCGAGATCTACACGCGCCAGGAGCGCGGCGGCATGCTGCTCGGCACCTACGAGCGCGCCGGCGTGCCGTGGTCGCCGCGCGCGACGCCGTGGGATTTCACCCAGAGCCTGCTGCCGAATGACCTGGAGCGCATAGCACCGAGCCTCGAAGTTGGCTTCGAGCATTTCCCGGCGCTCGGTGAGGCCGGCATCCGCAAGGTCGTCAACGGCCCCTTCACCTTCGCTCCGGACGGCAATCCCCTGGTTGGCCCCATCCGGGGCTTGAGGAACTTCTGGGTCGCCTGCGGCGTGATGGCCGGTTTCAGCCAGGGCGGCGGGGTGGGACTCGCGCTGTCGCACTGGATGGTGGACGGCGACCCGGGCGCGGACATCTGGGGGATGGACGTCGCGCGTTATGGCGACTGGGCGACGCTCGCCTACACCAACGCCAAGGTCCGCGAGAACTACTCGCGGCGCTTCCGCATCCGCTTCCCCAACGAGGAGCTGACGGCGGCGCGGCCGTTGTGCACCACACCGATCTACGAGCGGCTGCAGGCGAGGCACGCCGTGTTCGGCGACTACTGCGGACTCGAGCACGCGCTGTGGTTCGCGCCGAGCGCTGCGGAGGCCACCGAGCTCATCACCTTTCACCGCTCGAACGCGCACGCCCACGTCGCCGCGGAGTGCGGCGCGGTGCGCGATTCAGTCGGACTGCTCGAGATCTCCAACTACGGGAAATTCGACGTGACCGGAGCGGGTGCCGAGGAGTGGCTGTCGCACGTGATGGCGAATCGCGTGCCGAAGGTCGGCCGCATTGCGCTCACGCCGATGCTGAACGAGCGCGGCAAGCTGATCGGCGATTTCACCATGGCGCGCGTCTCGCAGGACCGGGTGTTCCTGGTGTGTACCTACGCGGCCGAGAATCACTACCGGCGCTGGTTCGAGCGTCACGCCCCGCCGGCGGGCGTCAGCGTGCGCCCCTGTGCCATGCAGTACGTAGGACTGTCGGTTGCGGGGCCGCACTCACGCGCACTGCTGCAGAGCGTGACACACGAGGACCTCTCCAGCGCGGCCTTTCCGTTCCTCAGCTTCCGCCGCATGGACGTCGGCATGATTCCGGCGCTGGTCGGGCGCATCAGCTTCACCGGCGATCTCGGCTATGAGATCTGGGTGACGAGCGAGTACCAGCGCGCGCTCTATGACCTGCTGGTCGGGGCGGGCGCCGCGTACGATCTCAGGCTCTTCGGCGGCCGGGCGCTGAATGCCATGCGTCTCGAGAAGAGCTTCGGCACCTGGGCGCGCGAATACCGCCCCATCTACGGTCCTTACGAGGCCGGGCTCGGGCGCTTCGTGGATCTGAGGAAGGACAGCTTCGTCGGGCGCGCCGCGGCGCTCGAGGAGAAGGAGAGCGGCGGCAAGCTGCGCCTCGTGACCTTCACCATCGACGCACGCGATGCCGATACCTCGGGAGACGAGCCCATCTGGCACGACGGCCGGGTGATCGGCTGGGTGACCTCGGGCGGCTACGGTCACAGCGTGCAGCGCTCGCTCGCGCTCGGCTATGTGCCGAAGGAATACGCCGAGGTGACCGGCGGATTCGAGATCGAGATCCTCGGGGAGCGCTGCAAGGCGACGCGACAGCCGGCGGCGGCGTTCGACCCCGACGGCAGCCGCATGCGCGCCTGACAGTCAGGCGACGAACATGGCGAGCGCGCTCGCGGTGAGCGCGGGCCTGCTCTCTCCCTCGATCTCCATGGTGTTCTCGGTCGTCACCAGGTAGCGCCCCGTGCCTTTGTTGTCGACCGAGGCGATCGTGATGTGGTTGCGCACGCGCTTGCCGGAGCGTACCGGGGCGACGAACCGCACCTTCTCCAGCCCATAGTTCACGACCGACTTCGGGGAGATGCGCTCGAGCAACACCTCGAAGCTCGTCGGCGCGATCAGGGACAGGGTGAGAAAGCCGTGGGCAATCGTGCCGCCGAACGGTCCCTCGCGCGCGGCGCGCTCGGCGTCGAGATGAATCCACTGGTGATCGCCGGTGCAGTGGGCGAACTCGTTGATCCGGTTCTGGTCCAGAAGGATCCAGGAGGAGACGCCGATCTCCTCGCCGATGTGCTTCGCCAGGTCCGCCACGGGCATTCTGTTCGCGGGCATCAGCTAATCTTACCAAGGGAGCGGATGGGGCTCGTCGTCGGCATATAACCAGTATGCATTGCACAAGTCATTCGCGTTATTAGCCTGTTAAAGTTTGAGGAAACATATAGATATCATATACATAAGTCACTTACTATTCTTAGCTATCTTATTTCTTGCAATGCATACAAACCACGGTAGAATCCGGGCAGCCAACCCCCAAACCGCCTCGCGAGGAGCTGCCATGACCGACCGCACTTACGATCTCAACACCTGGCTCGAGACCTACAAGGACACCTTCGCCTCCTTCAGCAAGGCCCAGCAGGACGGCTTCAAGGCGCTCGAGCGCTTTGCCCGCTTCAACTACGCCGTCGCCGGCGACTACCTCGAGGCAGGTCTCGCGCACACCAAGGCGGCTCTGAGCGCGCGCGCCGCGGTCGGCACCCAGGCGATGGCCGACCTGCTCGCGAAGCAGGCCGAGCTCAGCAACCAGCTGAGCGAGAAGCTGCGCGTCCGCGCGCAGGAGTTCTCGACCCTGGCTTCCGAAGTACAGGAGTCCGTCAGCAGCTTCGCCGCCGAGGCCGCGACCCGCGCCGCCGGCACGAAGAAGGCGGCGTAAGAACCTCGCGCCGATAGCCGACCGGCACCGCTGACAGATCAGAAGGGCGATCCCGCTGGGGTCGCCCTTTTTTTTGAGCCCCTCGCGCCCGTAGCACGTAGCATGCGAGCATGTGTCGAAGGACGAGCTGTTCCCGCCCGGAAGCGTGCTCGCCGGCGAGAGCTTCATGATCAACGAGCTCTCGCTCGGTTGTATCTTCGACTTCGCCCGCGTGCAGGCGCTGACGCTCGGGGTCGGCGGGCTCGCGAGCACTTACAGCTATCCGGCCACGCTCATTCCTGCCTATGGCGATCGGCCGACATCCTGGATGCTGTTCGTGCGCGCGCGGCTCTAGCCATGTCGTTCAATCCGACGGCGGCCAGCGACTACCCGCGCACCTACCGCGCGGCACTGTGGCTGCGTCTGGCAGTGAGCGCCGTGGGCGCCGCTTTCTTCGTGATGGCGGGCGCTCTCGCGTTTCTGCTCGGCGGCCAGGCGCGTTCACCCGGGGCGCTGGCAGGCGTGGCGCTGCTGGTGATCGGCGTGGCGGCCTTCGGCGCCTGGATGATTGCCGCGATGCTTCGTTCAAAGATCGTGCTGACCGGGGACGCCGTCGAGGTCCACGGCCTGATTCGCGTGCGGCGGCTCGCGCGCGAGGGTCTCGCCGGGCGGCGGGTCGTCAGCCTGCAATACGGACAGAAGATGCTGGTGTTGAGCGCGAAGGACCCGCGCGTGCGCGACTTCAAGATCTCCTTCTCGTCCCTGCGCACCGACGCTGTCTGGGACGCCTGGATTGGCGCGCTCCCCGATCTCGATGCACAGGACGCGCAGGCGCTCGAGGCGGAGGTGGCTGCGAACGCCGAGCTGGGGCAGACGCCGCAGGAACGCCTGGCGCGCCTCGGCGCGGCGAAGAAGCTGGCGAACGCGCTGAACGTGACGACCTATGCGGTTGCCGCCTGGGGCTACATCTACCCGCGGCCCTACGCGCTCGCCGTGCTCGCGCTCGCGGTGCTGCCCTGGATCGCGATCCTGCTGGTCGCGAAATCCTCGGGGCTCATTCGCGTCGACTCGCGACGCGGCGATCCACGTCCCACGCTGGCGATTCCGGTGATCATCCCGGGCCTCGTGCTGCTGGCGCGGGCGGTGACGGATGTCGGAGTCCTCGACGTCGAGCGCGCCCTGATCGTCGCGGCGATGGCGGCGGCGCTGCTCAGCTGGGCGGCGATGATGAGCGATGCAGCCGCTCGCGCACGGTTGTGGAGCGCGCAGCTGTTATTGCTGCTGTTACTTGGCTGTGCCTACGGATACGGCGCGGTGGTGCTCGGCAACAGTCTGCTCGACTCCTCGCCGGGTGAGAATTTCCGCGTCGGCGTGCTCGCCCGGCACGTGAGCCGCGGCCGCAACACGTCCTACCACCTGACGCTCGACCGCTGGGGGCCGCGGACTGAACCCGCGGAGGTAAGGGTTACGCGGGATCTCTACCTGCAGTCCCCGCCGGGGAGCACGGTGTGTGTGCACCGCGGGCCGGGGGTTCTCGGTATCTCCTGGTACGACGTCGTCGGTTGTGGCGGCTGAGCCCGCTCGCACGGGTGACCGATCCGTGCGGCCACCCATGCGAGTCTCACCATCCCTGTCAGCGCCACGATCCTCCTCAGGCGCGTCCCTCAGCCCTGCCGCAGGTGCGCGGCGTACACCGAGGCCAGCATCGGGCTGTTGACGTCGCGCACGGCCTGCGCGATCGCCTGTCGGCGGCATTCCCTGGCCTGATCCATGGCGTGCAGATCGCGGATGTCATCGGGCAAGCACACTCGGTAGGCCGCCGACACGATGCGCCCGTAGAGCGCTCGCGATCCCTGCTCGGTCGAGAGATCGAGAGCCGAATAATGGACCGTGGCCGACGGGGCTGCGGCGCTGGCGGCATGTGCGTTGCCGACGGCGCCGATGGCGGTACAGGTGGCGAGCACGCCGAAGGCCACGGCGGTGCGCAGGCGCCCGCCCGCATTGAGCGTTGCAGAGGTCATGGGTTTCTCCTTTCGAGCGCGTCACGACCTTCGCGACGCTGTTGATCAGATTCCCAAGATGCCCGTTGCGTTTAAAGGCGGCGGCGACGCGCTGGTCCCGCGCAAACACGAATTCGTACCGGCGCGTTCCTGGTCGTTTGCGCGCGGCGCGCAGCGCGCGCTGCGGCACGCGGATTCGTCCCGTGGATCGACGCAATCGTCCCACTGCGCTCGGCTGCGGCACTTCGGCGCGCTTGCGGGTAGGCTATGCTCCTGCGAATGAGCGTCTCGCCACTCGAACGGATTACCCCCGCAGTCCTCGGCGTCGCACGCGCCGGCGATGCCGCCGGTGAGCGCCGCGCTGCGCGCGCCCGCCGCAACTTCTGGCCGCAGCTGGCGGTGCTCACCGGCTTCTGGATTTACGTCGCGCTCTCGAACCTCATGTATGCCAACACCATGGGTGAGAGCCTGAAGTCGTTCGACGTCACCGATTTCTTCGCGCCCTGGGACGCGCGCCTGGTGCAGCACCTCGTCCTCTATCCGCTCTTCATACTGTGCGCCTGGGCTTCGCTGCGCATCGGCTGGCGGCCGCTGTGGCGCACGCTCCCGATCCAGCTCTCCTGCGCACTCGGCTTCGCAGTGCTGGCCGCCCCGGCGCTGGTGCTGGGCGAGATGACCGTGGGAGAGTGGCACGGCACGTCCTGGATCACCCACCCCGAGCACAGGAGCTACGCGAACTGGGCCGAGTTCTTCGCCGGTCCGGCGGTGCCGACCTGGATCGCGAGCGCGACCAGCTTCCTGGTCACCTACGGTTTCGGGCTGGCACTCATCACCAGCTTCGGCTTCTATCAGCGCCTGCGCGACTCGCAGCTGCGCTCCGCCGCGCTCGAGCGCGCGCTGGCCGCGGCGCACCTCGCGGCGCTGCGCATGCAGCTCTCGCCGCACACGCTCTTCAACCTGCTGCACACCATCCGCGGCCAGATCGCCTGGGATCCGCCCGCGGCGCAGTCGATGGTGGTGCAGCTCGGCGATCTGCTGCGTCGGCTGTTGACGGCGGGCGAGCAGGAGTTCTCGCGCCTCGGCGATGAGCTGCAGTTCGTGCAGCTCTATCTGCAGCTGCAGCAGCGGCGCTTCGCCGATCGCCTGAGCGTCTCGGTGCCGCCGCGCGATGCGGCGCCGCTCGCCTGGGTGCCGAGCCTGATCCTGCAGCCGCTGGTCGAGAACGCGGTGGTGCACGGGCTCGGCGGCCACGAAGGTCCGGTCAACGTGCGGGTCGAGGCGAGCGTCGTCGGCGAGACGCTGGTGCTGCGGGTGCTCAACAACCTCGCCCCCTCGTGGCGCGGCCTGCACGGGCCGGGGATCGGCCTCGCCAATGTGCGCGAGCGGCTCTCGGTGCAGTTCGGTGAGCGCGCCCGCTTCACGGCCGGACCCGGCGATGATCAGCAGTGGGTGGCGGAGATCCACATGCCGCTGTTGCGCGACGGGCCCGAGGCGGCGCCGCGCGCACCGCCGGATGCCGATCAATGATGGATGTCATCATCGTCGACGACGAGCCGGCGGCGCGGCGCACGGTGCGCGAATGCTGCGAGCGCGAGGCGGACCTCAACGTCGTCGGCGAATTCGGCGACAGCCGCGCGGCGCTCGAGGCGATTCGCGCCCGCCCGCCGCACGTACTGTTCCTCGACATCCAGATGGACTCGATGACCGGGATAGCGCTGGCGCGGGCGCTCGATCCGGCGACGCTGCCGCTCATCGTATTCGTGACCGCCTACGACCACTATGCGCTCGAGGCCTTCGAGGTGAGCGCGGTCGACTACCTGCTCAAGCCGTTCGACGAGGCGCGCTTCCGGGCCACCGCGGCACGGATGCGCCGCCGGCGCGAGGAGAGCAGCGCCGACCGCCAGCACTCGCTCGAGTCGCTGCTCGAGCAGCTCGAGCGCGGTGCGCGCGCCCGCGATGCGCAACCGCGGGTGCTCGCGGAGGCCGGCAGCCGCATGCACATGCTGGACGTGGCGCAGGTCGAGGTGGTCGAGGCCGACCGCAACTACGTGCGGCTCACCATCGGCCGCGAGGTGTTCCACGCGCGCAGCACGCTGCAGCAGGCAGAGCGTTCATTCCAGGCGCAGCCGATGCTGCGTATCAGCCGCTCGTGCCTCGTGAACATGAGCCACGTGAAGGAGATCAGCCGCACGCCGCGCGGTGACTTCATCCTGGTGTGCGCCGGCGGCACCACGGTCACCAGCAGCGAGGGCTTCCGCGACCCGGTGCGCCAGTACCTCGAGCGGCTGAAGCTCGCGCCGGCCTGAGGCGGGCGCGCCCCGCAAAATCCTGCGGCACGCTCCGCGGCGTGCGCTAAAGTCGTGCCCTTGAGTACCACGACTCCGACCCGGCGGGCAGCGCTGTGGGCACTCGGCGTGCTGACCGCCATCAACCTGGTCAATTACCTCGACCGCTATGTCGTGCCGCCGATCTTTTCCGACCTCAAGAGCGCCATGCAGCTCTCGGACACGAAGCTCGGACTGCTGCTGCCCGCCTTTCTCATCGTCTATTCAGTCGCCGCACCGCTGTTCGGCGCCCGGGGCGACCGTGGCGCACGCCCGCGTCTCATAGCCGGCGGCGTGTTCGTCTGGAGTCTCGCTACCGTCCTCTCCGGTCTCGCGCAGAGCTATAGCCAGCTGTTTGCAGCGCGCGCACTGGTCGGCATCGGGGAGGCCGCATATGTGGCGATCGCGCCGGCGCTGCTCGCCGATTTTTTCCAGGCCGGCAGCCGCGGCCGCGTGTTCGCGGTGCTCAATATGGCGATCCCGGTCGGCTCGGCGCTCGGCTTCATCGTGGGCGGCCTGGTCAGCGTGCACTTCGGCTGGCGCGCGGTGTTCTACCTCGCCGGCGCCCCGGGCCTGCTGCTCGCGGCGGCGCTCCTCTGGCTGCCCGATCCGCCGCGCGGAGCGCAGGACGGGACCACGACGGCGCCCGCCGGCGCAACGCGCTCGTCGCTCGCGGTGTACTTGAGCCTGCTGCGCCAGGGACCGTATCTGCTGCTGGTGCTTGGCTACGCGGCGTATACCTTTGCTCTGGGCGGGCTCGCGAGCTGGATGCCGTCTTTCCTCGAGCGTGCACACGGGATCCCGAAGGCGCAGGCCTCCACCGGTTTCGGCGCGATCGTCGTGATCACCGGATTCCTCGGCACCTTCGCGGGCGGCTGGCTGGGGGACTACTGGCTCAGATACTCGCGCCAGGCGTATTTGTGGTTCTCGGGCGCAACGACGGTCCTCGCGGTGCCGTTCGCCGCGGTGGCACTCACGGCGGATGCGCCGCCGATCTACTACGGCGCGATCGTGGTCGCCGAGCTGCTGCTGTTCATGTCGACCGGGCCGATCAACGCGGCGATCGTCAACATCGTCTCACCGTTCGAGCGCGCCTCGGCCATGGCACTGTGCATGCTGCTCATCCACGTGCTGGGAGACGTGCAATCACCGTGGGTGATCGGCTGGCTGTCGGATCAATCCTCGCTCGCTCGTGCCGTGCTCATCGTACCGGTGGCCATCGCCCTCGGCGGGCTGATCTGGTTCGCGGCGGCGCGCAGCGCGGCGCGCGCCGCCGCCGTGTCCGCGTGAGGCGCGGCGGGCGTGCCTTCGATGCCGGGCTGCCACCGGCGGCCCGGCCGCTGACGACGGCGACCGCCTCCGAAGTCGCGGCGCTGCTCGAGGCGGCGCTGCGCTCGCGCGACGGCCTCATGGGCGCGCACTGCATTCACGAGCTGTGGATGCGCGGGGAGTTCGCCGCGCGCATCGAGGCGGCGCTCGAGGCGCTCTGGCGCCGCGCGGCCGCCACGGTGCCCGAGTGGCTGCCGATGCGCTACATCGAATGGCTCCCGGCCGCCTATGAGACAGCGCTCGGCTTTCGCCCCGGCCGTCGCGGCCGCAGCAACGTCTACCTCGTGCTGCTCGACTTCGCCGACCGCAGGAGGGGGCCGTACGGCGTCTACGTGGGGATGAGCCGCTACACGCCGGGCGAGCGCTTCGATCAGCACAAGGCCGGGATACACGCCGCCGGCAGCGTGCTGAAGCGCGGCCTCGAGGTGCTCACCGGGCCGACGCTGCACCTGCAGTGCCTGGCGCGCGCGGAAGCGCAGCGCGTTGAGGCGGCGCTCGCGCAGGCGCTCGCGGCTGCCGGGCTACTCGTCGAAGGCGGTCATTGACGCGTGACGAAGGCGCGCTCGATGACGTAGTCGCCGGGCTCGCCGCTGCGGGGCGAGATGTGGAAGCCGTGTGCGTCGAGGAGCTTCGAGGTGTCGCTGAGCATCGCGGCACTGCCGCAGACCATGACGCGGTCGGTCGCCGGATCGAGCGGCGGCAGATCGAGGTCGCGCGTCAGCCGTCCGGACTCGAGCAGCGTCGTGAGGCGGCCGCGGTGCACGTAGGGCTCGCGGGTGACGGTCGGGTAGTAGCGCAGTTGCGCGCGCACCTGCGGCCCGAGCAGCTCGTGGCTCTTGAGCTTCTCGAGCGACGCGCGCACCACCTCGGTCTCGCGCGCCCAGCGTACCCCGTGGACCAGCACCACGACCTCGAAGCGCTCGTAAGTCTCCGGGTCGCCGATCAGGCTGAGGAAGGGTGCGGCGCCGGTGCCGGTGCTGAGGAGGTAGAGCCGCTTGCCCGGATTCAGGTCGTGCAGCACCAGCGTGCCGGTGGGCTTGCGGCTGACGAGCACGATATCGCCGGGACGCACGTGCTGCAGCTTCGAGGTGAGCGGCCCGTCGGGCACCTTGATGCTCAGGAAGTCGAGGTGCTCCTCGTAGTTGGGGCTGGCGATGCTGTAGGCGCGCAGCAGCGGCCGCCCCTCGATCGGCAGTCCCACCATGACGAACTGTCCGTTCTCGAAGCGCAGGCCGCGATCACGCGTGGTGGTGAAGGAGAATTGCGTATCGGTCCAGTGATGGACGGCGAGCACGCGCTCGCTGCCGATGGCTGCTGCCAAGGATCTCCTCCAAGTGTTGGTTCCCGGAAGACATGTTAGCCGGCCGGTGCGGGCGCGCTCTGCGTATTTATACTCATGGCCTCAGAAGCGCGGGTTATGAGGCCGGTCAGAACGTGCCGCCGAGTCTCGCCTGCGCGAGCGCCCAGGCGCACGCCCACACGCACAGCAGGCCGAGCGCGAAGTAGAGCCACGCCACGCGCTGCTCACGCTTCTCCATGCGCTCGGGACCGAGCGGGGAGATGAGGAACGGCCGGCCGTCGGCGGGCTCGGAGACGACGCTGACGCGCTCGATGTTGGATTGCAGCCTCTGCGACTCGCATTCCCGGGCAGCCGCCTGGCGCGCGCTTTCCCACTCGGCGGCGCTCAGCTGGCCGTCTTGGTCAGCGTCGAAACGCGCCAACAGGCTCGCCTGGTCCTGTTTCCACTCATGGAGCCTGGCGGCGGTGGCGGCGGCCAGATCGCCCGTCTCGGAGTGCGAGCGCAGCTCGCCCATGACGCAGACCTCGGCGCCGACGTCGAGCAGCCGTTCGGTGTAGCGGTACGGACCCATGAGGAGCGCGGTGTTCACCGGCGGCGGCCCACCGATCGGCCGTGAGCTGTTGCCGTACCAGGTGTTGACTCGCGAGGGGGTGACCTCGGCCTTCACCGGCCCCACCAGGCACGAGGCATCGTCGTCGGCCAGCACGAACAGCTCGACGCTGGTCGCGCTCTCGACCGTCTGCCACTCCACGCGGCCGCGGGAGTCGCGCCGCTCTTCGGCAACCTTGAAGTCCCACCACACGCACGCGCGGCCGCTGAGCGGCGCCTCGGTCGCTGCCGCGGTGGCGGGCCGCGCGTGCCCGGCCAGCTTCACATAGCCCTGGGCGGCGGAGCGGATGTGCACCAGCGGCGTGTCGGCGAGCAGCCGGTCGCGGCGCAGGCGGCGGAAGAACCCCCACAGGCAGAAGAGGGCGCCCGCGCCGGCGATGGCGGCGATCACCGCCGGGTTCTGCACGTGGGTCACCATCTGCGGCGGCTCGGGGCTCGCGGCGGCGGAAGCGCGGTCGGCTGCCGCTCAGCGCGAGAAGGCAGCCTTCAGGTCGACGTCCGACTTCTCGTCCGTCTGGAAGTGCAGCAGCTGTCCTTCCGGGAAGTTGCCGAGCCCGGCGATCAGCACGCCCGGGAACGAGGCGATGCGCACGTTGTTGGTGTTGATGGCGTCGTTGTACACCTCGCGGCGGTCCGCGATCGCGGTCTCGAGGCCGCTGATGCGGTCCTGCAGGTGGCGGAACGCCTCGTTCGCCTTGAGCTCGGGGTAGTTCTCGGCGACCGCATACAGCCCCGAGAGGCCGGTGCGCAGCTCACGCTCCGCGGGGCCGAGCGAGGCCACGTTGCCGGAGCTGCGCGCGGCGTCGACGCCCGCGCGAGCGCGCATGACGCGCTCGAGCGTCCCCGGCTCGTACTGCATGTACTGCTTGCAGACCTCGACCAGCTTCGGCAGCTCATCGTGGCGCTGCACCAGCAGCACGTCGATGTTGGACCAGGCGAGCTTCACCGCGGCGCGCACCTGCACCAGGCCGTTGTAGGCGCCGATGAGATACCCGATCACGGCGATGAAGAGAAAGAGCACGACCAATAGACCTAACATCGGGCGACTCCTGAGGGCTGCAGGCGGCTGTTGCCGGCATAAAGTCGGGCCGGAGCATACCCCTTACAAGGCAAATGCAATGTGAAGGTTTCGGCACCCGCCGAGGACGTGAACCCCGTCACATCGCTCCGGCCGCGCAGTTCACCCGCGCCCGGCGTCCGCCCGCCCTCAGGCCGCCGTTACCCGCAGCTCGAGGTCGATCCCGGCGAGCTCGTAGCCCTTCCTGAAGTCGCGGATGTGTCGCGCCATCCACTCGTGCGCTGCCTGGGGCTGGCGCGCCTCGAGCGCCTCGGCGAGGCGCCGCTGCGCGGTGGCGATGCGCGCGCGCGCCTGCGGCACCTTGTCGATCATGACGCCGAGCGAGGGCTCGAGCAGCTGCA
>Ga0335078_10008524_pt1 | contig 15251 bp, 9 predicted proteins | sample Lox_Sample_32_FD_206711 | JGI IMG/M metagenome (GOLD analysis project Ga0335078, IMG submission 206711) | Soil microbial communities from Loxahatchee National Wildlife Refuge, Florida, United States - Lox_Sample_3.2 | ecosystem: Environmental > Terrestrial > Soil > Wetlands | place: USA: Florida... | reverse complement strand
ATCACCTCGCACTACAACTATCGCGTCGAGATCGGCGACCGCCTGGCCAAAACCGCCGCCGCCCTGATGGATCTCAAGAAGGACATGGTCCGCTCGGATTCCCCGCTCGATCATGCCAAGTTCGGCGTCGTCGATCCGCTCGACGAGAAGACCGGCGGCCTCGCCGGCCGCGGCAAACGCGTCACCCTGCGCGGCGCGCACGGCGAGATTCTGGCCGACTACATTTTCGGTAAGCCGGTCGAAGGCAAGCCCGGTTACCGTTACGTGCGCGTGCCCGGACAGAAGCGCACTTACGCCGTGAAGACCGACGCCGATCCGTCCGCACGCTTCGCCGACTGGGTCAACGCCGGACTGCTGCGCATCGCCAGTTCCTCGATCCGCAAGGTGACCATCAACCGCTACAATCTCGATCCGGTGGCGGGACGCTTGGCCAACTCCGAGACCTCCGTGCTGACGCAGGACCACGGCCAGTGGAAATCCGCCGCCGGACAAAAGCTGGACCTGTCCGCGGTGCACGCCATGGCCGCCGCGCTGGATACTCTGAAGATCGTGGACGTGCGTCCGAAGCCGCCCAGCCTGGCCGCCAGCCTTCGCAAGGAAGAGGTGGAGCTGTCGCTCGAGACCGCGCTGTCGCTGCGCCAGAAAGGCTTCTTCATCACGCCCGAGGGCCGCGTCTATTCGAGCGAAGGCGATATGACGGTCGAGACCAACAACGGCCTGATGTATTCGCTGCGCTTCGGAGAAGTCGCGGCGGGAGACACCAAAGCCGGCGCGCCCGGCGACAACCGCCATCTCTTCGTGATGGTGCACTTCGACATGGCCAAAGCCGCAGCCTACGGAGGCGACGCCGCCGCCGGCGAGCGCGCCGCCCGCGAGTTGAACGATCGCTTCGCCGATTGGTATTACGTCATCAGCGGCAAGGATTTTCAGAACCTCCGCCTGGGTCGCGCCGCGAAGCCGGCCGCGCCGCAGCTCCCGCCCAACCAGCCGCCGTCGCCCGCCGGGCCTCCGTCGTAGGTTTTCGCGCGGCGCAAGATTTGCCCTGACTGCCGCGCGAGAAACGCTGCCGCTAGCGCGCCGACCCGCGCATCGGCGAGCGATAGCGGCGGGGCGCGCCTGTTCTTGCGGCCTCGCGGGCGCCTTCCGCGCGGCGAGTCCGGCGACGACTCTGATTGCTTTGCGCGAGCCTGCTTCGCGACACGCAGCAGCCGGCTCGTTCCGAACGGAGCGACTCAGCCCGCTTACCGCTTGCGTCTCAGATGCCTAAAACGACACCTTGGCGGAGAGCTGAAACTCCCGCGGCGTCCCCCGGCCCGTAGAATAGCTGCTGATCGTGGTGGTGATCACGCCGAAGTTGGTCTGACCGAAGACTGCATTAGGAGCGCCATACTGAGCACGGTTCAGAACGTTGAATACATCGGCCCGAAAGCGCACGTGCATGCGTTCGGCAAAAGAGACATCCTTCGCCAGTGCAAGATCCACGTCCGATATGGCCGGGGCGCGAAAGGCGTTGCGCCCCAGATCGCCAAAAGTCCCGGAAGCGGGCGTGGCAAAAGCGGCCGGGTTTACCCATTCGCCCGGAGTGGATCCGCCTGGCGGCGTCAGAGAGACGCCCGGCACGTAGTCGGGCCGTTCTTCCCCACTGATCGCGAAGCCGCCCGGCACCGACCCGTTCGGACGGTTGATGGTGATGTTGAAAGGAAGCCCGGTCTGCGTCGATCCTATGGCGCTCAGCGTCCAGCCACCCAGCACCGTCCGGACCAGGCCCGGCGTGCTCAGATAGCGCTTTCCCGCCCCGAACGGCAATTGGTAAACGGCCGAGAGATTGAAGGAGTGGCGCACATCAAAGTCGCTGCTCGCCTTATCGCACGCTCTGCAAAAGGAGTCCTGCGGCGTGTCCGAATCCCCGCCGCCGATGCTGCCGTCGTTGATCGAATGAGACCACATATAATTCGCCGAGAGCAGTAAGCCCTTCTGAAACGCCCGGCGCACGTTGAGTTGCAACGCATGGAAGGTGCTGTTTCCAACGTCGCCGCGCCACGAAACCGGACCGAATGCCGGATACGGCGCCACCCCGGTCTGCGGGTTGAGAAGGTTTGTGTAAGTCGTGGTCAGAACATACGTTCCTTTGTTGCCGAGATAGCTGGCGGTTCCCAGGATATTGAAAGGCAGTTTCCGTTGAATCGAGGCGGTCCATGCCGCGACATAATCGTCTTTCCGGTTGCGATCCAGATCGCGCGGCGAAACCACGCCCAAACCTCCGGCTTCCGCGTACTGCAGGAACGGGGTCAACGGATAGGATAGGGTTGGAAATTTCGTGTTGCTGAAGGAGTAGCGGTCGACGGTATTCGAGATCGGAAGGTTCTGGTCGTCTTCCTGGCCATCGGTATGGTAAATGCCCCCGCCGGCGCGCAAAACCGTGTCGCCATGCGCCCACGCGATGCCGAGACGCGGGTCGATATCGTCGTAGCGGGGATGAAAGAAGGCATCGGTATTGGGGCAGTACCCGCCGCAAGTGCCGAAATCGAACGGAACGTCATGGTTGCCAATCGCATGCAGAGCATTGAAGAAGTTGTAACGGACTCCGGCTGTGATCGTAAGATTGGCTGTCGCTTTCCATTCGTCTTGCACATAGGCGAAGTATTGAGTCTTGCGCTGCCGCACCAGAGGGAGAATCGCGGTATAGGAAGCGGACCCCATGCTGTTGTCCAGGAAACTGGCCGTCGAGGTGTAGGTCAATGTTCCGCTCTGGGAGGTGCCCTGGTTGAGCAGAATCCATCGTGTCTCAAACCCGAACTTGATCAGGTGTTTGCCTTTCGCCCAGGACAGGTCGTCGATGAGATCGAATGTCTTTGACGGATAGTCCGTGGTCGAATATCCGGTCAGGGAGCTGAAGCCGGATACCGCCACGCCGAACGGAACCTCGGAAAGATTCGCGGTGTGATAGAGAGTCTGGTTCACGCCGAATTTCGCTTCGTTGATCAACGAGGGGCTGAACACATGCGAGAGTTCCACCACGCCGTTGTTGAATTTGGTATCGGTCAGCGCTAAGGCTGTCAGTTGGCCGGTGGGAATCGTCTGGACTGCTTCGTCCGCGTTAAAGCGGACAAATGCCGTGGTGCTCTGGGAAAAATAATGATCGAACCGGATCATCCCGGAATCTTCGTTGTTGATTTGTCTGCCCGGCGCATCATACTGCCAGACGTTGGGATTGGAAGTCGCCGACGTGCCCGCGGGATACGCCTGCAGGATGGGCGCCAGCGCGGGCGAGGCCAGGGCCGCTTGCGCCGCAAAAGCCGGGCTCGGCGTCAGGCCGATCTGCGTGCCATCCAGCCGCTGCCGCAGACCCTCGTAATTGGCGTAGAAGAAAGTGTTGCCATGCACGATCGGCCCGCCAATCGCCGCTCCGAACTGGTTCAGTAGAAACGGGTCGGGAGAAGCTCCGTCGAACGGCGAGCGGGCGTCGAGCGCGTCATTCCGGAAGTAATCGAAAACCTCCCCATGAAGAGCGTTCGTACCCGAGGGCGAAACGACGGACACCTGGCCGCCCGCGGTTCCGCTCTGCGTGTCGGCGCCGAAATTCTGCGACTGCACCTGGAATTCGTCGATGGAGCCGAGAGGAATGTTCAGGCGCATGTACTCCCGCTGCTCCTGATTGTAAACGGCGGTCGCATCGATTCCGTCGAGCGTCAGATTGTTATCGTCCAATCCGTGCCCCGCGAAGCGGATAGTTCTTTGGTCGCCGGCGCCGTTGTTGATGGCGCCCGGCGCGAGCGCGGTCAACGTCGCCCAGTTCCGGCCGTTAATCGGCAAGTCGTCGACTTGCGTGTGCTCGATGGCGGCGCCCATCGTCGCGTCCACCTTGTCGAGCTGCACCAAAGATTCCGTCACGGTGGTCTGCTGTTTTCCTTGCTCCAGTTCCAGCCGGACGTTCAGGGTCCTGGTCTGCCCGACGTACTGTTCCACGCTCTCCGCATTAAAGGTCGAGAAACCGGTCTTGAGAAACCGGACCGAGTAAACGCCTGGCGGCAGACCGGGCAGGTCATACGTACCCTCCGCCGTGGTCAACGTCTCCCGCTGAAAACCTGTCGCGTTCCCGGTGGCGCGCACGTTGGCCTGCGGAATCCGATTGCCCTGCTGGTCGGTGACGATTCCCGTGATGGCCGTGCGTTCCACCTGCGCTCGCAGGACCATGGAACCGAGCGGCTGGAGAAGAAGGACCAGGACCACAAGCGCGCGGCGGCGGGAGCGCGAATCTGTCACGGTTTCGTCAACGACAACCGGTCGAACTGCGCCAGGCGGACCGCAGGGAGCAGCGCCACGATCCAAGGGAAAAAGCGGACTCATCTGTGTTGAATCTCCTTCGCGGACAAATGTAGCGAACGGCTGTTACGGAGTGATGACTCCCAGGTTCTCAGTCCAACAATTATTCGCTTCTCCCAAGCTGGCTGAGCGCTTTGGGATGCGAGCCAGCGCTGCCAACTTCGCCTTTATTAGCCATTATCCCAAGCCGCGAGGCAAGTGGCGAGCGGACTCCGCGAACTCAAACAGACCCCGGTTTCCAGACTGCGCGATGTGACAGGCGGACAACCCGCTTTGGAGAGCACCGATCTTCCTCCTTTTCGACGAAGGCAGAGGCAATACGATTCCGTCACATCCAGCCGCTGGCAAGAGACGTGTATCATAGCTATGCGGGGGCTATGCGGACCATGCCTTTATCGATGAATTTATCGAGAGGGACTGGAACCCGCCGGCGGCGCTGACCATCACCCAGGGGGCGGCTGGCTCCAGCGCGATCACCGTCGCAGTTACAGGCGGCTTCAATGCGGCGATTGCGCTGAGCGCCTCGGGCTTGCCCGCTGGAACCACGGCTAGCTTCAGTCCGTCTTCCATCGCCGCGCCGGGATCGGGATCTTCGGCCATGACGATTACGGTGGGCTCATCCACCGCGGTGGGGGTCTACACGGCTACGGTGACGGGTTCGGGCGGGGGACTCACGAAGACGGCCACCGTCTCGCTCTCGGTCGCCTCCGCAACCGGCGGCACGCAGTTGATCGCGGACGGCGGCTTTGAATCCGCCACGGCGTCCGGCAATAGCGCGCCCGGATGGACTGCCACCACCAACATCTCGGGCGGCAACGTGATCATCTATCATGGCACTTACCCGCATTCGGGAGCCAACTATGCGCGGGAGGGGGCTTACAACAGCTCGATCGACACGCTCACGCAAACGGTGACGGTCCCGTCGAACATCACGTCGGCCTCGCTGACCTTCTGGGTGAATGTGACCACGAAAGAGACCTCAACCACAAAGAAGTACGATTATCTTTACGTGGAGATTCATAACTCGTCCGGTACGCTCCTGCAGACTGTGCTGACATTGAGTAACCTGGACAACAAGTCGTCCAATAACACGAGCGGAGTGTACTTTCAGCCGGCCGCCGTCGACCTTTCGGCGTATAAGGGGGAGACGATTCAACTGGTGTTCCACGCCACTACCGATTCCGAATACACCACGACGTTCCTGATTGACGACGTGTCGCTCATCGCGCAGTAGTCCGCCGCGGGTGGCCGGATGCGCGGGCCTACGCGTGGGTGGCCCGCCTACTTCGCCAGCGCGCGAAACGCCGGCTTCGGCCCGGACGCGCGCGCACGCCGGAGGTTCGGCCGCCGGAGGGCCGCGGCGCCGGGGCTGGCACCGGGTGTGGTGTCATAGGCGACCTGCAGGGCGGTCGCGGCGGGGCCGCTAAACTGGAGCACCTCGACTGCGGAATACTTCGTTCCGCCATCGATGAGGATCTTGAAGATTCCGGACGGCAACGAAGCCGGGACCAGATCGGATAGAAGAGTTCCGTAAGTTCCGCCTTCCCCGTAGGAGCCGTCGGCGAACGACTGCAGGGGAGGGAGCGTGGGTGTCGTGCCCGTCCCGGCGAGGGATCCGGTGCTGTCGTAGACCGAGACCGTGTAGCTCGCGGCGGTGATATCTTCGTTATAGATCGCCAGCGAGATCCGGTTGGCGCCGCCGTCGTCGATTCCCTCGGCAGACCACTGGGTCCAGAGCGCGGTGTCCCAAGCGATCGGTACGCTCAGCGACCAAGGAGTGGTGGGCAGGGCCGAATAGAGCAACTGCGGCAGCACGTTGCCGCAGGTAGTTTCGTCGGGACAGTAAAACACGGCGTACACCGAGCCGGTCGCGGTGGCGCCGTAGCCCGGGGCGCCGCTGGTTGCGCCGAGCAGGTCGACCTCCGCGGGCTGGTCGGCGGACAAAGCGAAGTTCACCTCATTGCCGGAGGAGGTGGAAGCGCCGCCACCCGACGTAGTATCCAACTTCAAGTCGTTTCCACTGGCGTCATAGAACGAATAATCGACGCCGATGGCGGCGGAGGCGGGCGCGGCTACGCGGATGGAGGAGCCCCATCCCCCGCCCGCGGCGAGCCATACGAACGTGCCGCTCACATAGCAGGAATAACCGAGCGTCGCCCCGGAAGAGTCGGTGATCGCAACGGGCGATTCGCCTCCCAACGCGGTGCAGTCCGGCGGCGACGCCACGGGGGACCAATACACAGGTCCGTTGCCCGCCGCACTGTACAGCGAGGCGGCCGCCAGAATTATGAGAGCAAAAAGAAGAAGCGATTTGTTCCGCACGAAAAATTCCTCCAAACCGGTTGTGTTTCACGGGTTGCAGACGACGCGGGCGCAGGCGGCCGGATTTTTCGCCGGGATGCCGGGCGGCAAGCTCCTGCCGCGCGCGACCGCTCCGTCTCACTCAGTCCGTGGCCTTCCTGGCAGCCGGCGCCGTTCCGCGCTTCGATTCCCGCGGCGCTTTTTGCTTCAAAGATCGCCTGTAATGCGCGAGGAGCTCGGCGCGGTTCTGGCGCAGGTCGATTCCACTCGGCCGGACGGGATAGGGCCGGTTGCCCATCAACCCGCTCCAGAGAATGCGATTGAAGTCTTCGGAATCGACGCGATCCGCGTCCGTGAAGTCCATTCCCTTGGTGACCCGCGCCCAATATTTGGCATCGTGCGCCGGCTTCGGCACGACCATTCCGATCGGTTGGGGAGGCAACGGCAGCGACGTATTGTAGAGAAGCGCGGAGGGGGCGGCCGCAAAAGTCCATGGGCTCGGCTTTTTGTTGGTGAACAGGTCGGCCTGGTTGAAGATGTCGGCCATGGGCGCGGCGAGGGCGTCGTTCAGGTTCATCGGCGGGATGCCCAGAACTTCTTCAATGGTGCGCAGCAGGTTCAGGGTGGTGTAAGCCGTGGTGACCAGCGCGCCCTGTTTCACGTACGCGCCCGCCACATACGCGGTGGTGCGGTGCGAATCGACGTGGTCGCCGCCATCCTGGGCGTCGTCTTCGACGACGAAGATCAGAGTGTTGTCCGCATACGGGCTGTTGGCGATCTTCTGAACCAGCAAGCCGACGGCGTAGTCGTTATCGGCCACTTCCAGGTCCGGAGTATTCACGCCGTCGATCGCGGTGCTGTAGTTTCCGGTGTGATCGTGCATGAAGCGAACGAGTGTGAGAGAAGGCGGAGCGGTCAACATACGTCCCGCGTGATGGCCGCCGGCGTAGCGGGCATCGAAGTCGCGCGCCCACTCCTGGTAACGGTAGAAATCCGGAAGCGAGTTATCGAAGCCGCGAAAATAGGGGTCGGTGAACGGGTTCAGGGCGGCGCTCGTCGGGTGGGCTACGATCGTGCCGGTAAGGAACGGGTAGCGCGCCACCGGAATCGTGTAGGCGGTGGTTCCGTAGAGCGTCCCGTCGATGAAGAAACCGTAGTTGCGAACGGTGAGGTGCGTACAGCCGCCCGGCGGAGGCGGGACCGGTTGGACCGGCGCACACGTTCGCATAGCGGCATCCCACAGATGGCCTTGGTTGAGTGCGTGATCCGGTCCATCGGGCGACGCCACGTCGACCTGGCCGGGCAGCACATCCGGGTCGGACGAAGTGAAGGGATCGGCGGCCTGGCGCGCGGCTACGTTTGCCTGTACGCTTCCCGCCGGCGCGGCAGGAATCCCAACGTTGACATTGCGGTTCGTACCCTCGGAATCGAGGCTTAGCCCGCGGTACGCGTAGGTGACCGGATATTGGTGTTCGACGACATCGGGGGCCTGCGCCGTAGTGGTCCACAGCCAGCCGTCGTAGCTGACTTCGGCGGTGCACAGGAAGTTGTCGAGGGTGACAAACGCGGCCGCCAGATTATGCTGATTCGGCGTGATGGCCGCTCCAAACTCGACCAATGTGGGATCGCCGTTGCCTACGGGCAGGTCGCCCAGAACCTGGTCGTAGGTGCGGTTCTCCTTGATGATGAAGATCACGTGCTGGACGGCCTGGCGCACAGCCGCCATCACCGCAAGATCGTTGGCGCTTTCGACGCTCGCGAAATGGTTGTTGATGGCGACCTGCGCGGTCAGAGTGGCGAGTTGCGCGCTGTTGGGGACCGGGAAACTTTGGAAGCCGGCCCTGGTCCGCTGGGGATTGTACTGGTTCGATGGATTGCAATTCGGCGAATTCGGCGGCCCGTAGCCGCCGTAGCAGAAGAGGGGATTCGCGTCCGTCGGCGACTTCATATTGACGACGTACGCATACACCGGCGCGCTCCCGGCGGCGCCGCTGCCGGGGCTGTTGAAGCTCACGGAGTTGGGGTACCAACCGGTCGGAATCAGTCCCACCACCTGGTCGCCGATATTGGTCCCGCTGAGCGCCACCACCGAAATGCAATTCAGATTGCCGTCCGTCACCCAGAGCTGCGTCTCATCCGGCGACAGCGTGACGCTGTTGGGGTTGGCGCCGGTGAATTGCGCGACGGAGGACGGCAGCAAGGGCGCGACCACCGGGATGGTCTCGAGGATCACGTTGGCCGTGGTGTCGATTACGTCGACCGTGTCGGACTGGTCTTCGGCGACATACAGCAGCGTCTGGGCCGCATTCAGCGTCATGCGGTTGGGTTGGCCGGTCACATGGATGCGGGCCGCCACCGACAGCGTCGCGCCCAGGTTCACGACCACGATCTCGCGGTCGCGAATGCTGGATATATAGGCGGTCGCGCCGGCCCCGGCGCCCTTGACCACGACCCAAAACGGATATTCGCCGCCGGGAACGCCCGCCATGGTGGGATCGTTCTTGCCGGGGCGCAGATCGAGTCCAGGGATGCTCGGGTTGGGGCCGGGCGCCATCGTCCAGTGGCCGAGTCCTCCGGTGAACACGGTGACCGAGTCGTTGTAATAATTCGCCACCACGAGGGTCTGGCCATCTTTGGAGATCGCCAGGCCGGCGGCGCACGGATACACGCCCACCTGGCTGTTGACGGCGATGAGGCCGTTGGGCGAAAGGTTGAGCCCAATCCCCAGGTTGTTGTGGCCCAAGGCAAGCGGCCAGGCGGGCTCTCCGGCGGAAGAACTGCGCAAAGCTTCCACCCAGCTTCCGCCGCTCAGAGTAAAGATGTGGACCACGTCGTCTGTGCCGCCAGCCACGTAAAAGGCCGCGCCGGACGGATCGAAGACAATGCCGTGATACGAATCGCGAACCTGCAGGACTTGCGTCTGTTGCGGCGTGGGCGTCGAAATGTCGAAGACGAAGACGTACTCATTCGAGTCCGGGCCATACCAGGGGTAGGGCGGTGTCGAAGCCTTCAGGTTGTAGACGCGGTTGTACCCGCTGGTCAGAATCAGCAGGGTCTTCCCATCCGGACTTACCACGGTGGAGACCGCTTGCCCGGCCAGCCAGTCCGGCTGATCGGCCAGACCGGGGTTGAGCCCCTGGAATTGAAAACCCGCGAGCGGCTGGGGCGCGATCAGTTGGCCCATATTGGGCACGGCTTGAGGCGGGGACTGCGCGGGAACCTGGGCTCCCAACAGGATCAGCGCAAGCGGCAGGACAGCTTGCGACGGCGGGAAACGGGCGTGGATTTGGCTTGTCATGGATGCCGTGCTCCTCGATACCCGGGTGAAATCGATTCAGGGTAATCGTGGGGTCGAAGCGCCGATAATCTCAATCGCGGTGGCGCGGACACCGCGGCTGCGTGTCCGGCAGGACTGAGCGGCGGAAGCAAGCGGCTCGCCCTCCCGAAATCCCCGTTGAAGCCGCAAAAGCGCCCGATCGCGGATCACAACTGACAACTCCTCCCTTTTGTATGGTTTAATGGGATTTTTCCGGGGAATGGCGAACGCGGCAAAATCTTTGCGCAGAGCCTGGAGGGCGGCTCACCGGCGGGCGCGCGAGCTGCGCATGATCTACAAGGGCCTGGTCTCGACGGACCACCCGATCCTGGCGCACCTCATCCCGATGCGGCGCTGCAATCTCGCCTGCGCGTATTGCAACGAGTACGACGATCACTCCAAGCCGGTGCCGCTTGAAACCATTTGCCAGCGCATCGACCGTCTTGCGGAGCTGGGCACGACCATCATCACCATCAGCGGCGGGGAACCGCTGCTGCATCCGGACCTGGATGCGATCGTCGCGCGCGTACGCGATCACCGGATCATCGCCGGCATGATCACGAACGGATATCTGCTCACGGCCGAGCGGATCCAGAGGCTGAACCGGGCGGGGCTCGAGCACCTGCAGATCAGCATCGACAACGTGACGCCGGACGAGGTTTCCAAGAAGAGCCTCAAGGTGCTGGACAAGAAGCTGCAGCTTTTAGCCGAGCACGCGGATTTTCATGTGAACATCAATTCGGTGGTGGGAGGCGGCATACGCAATCCGCAAGACGCGCTGGTGGTCGGCAAGCGCGCCGTGGCGCTGGGCTTCACCTCGACGGTGGGGATCATACACGACGGCACCGGGCAGCTACAACCGCTGGCTCAGGCGGAGCGCGAAGTTTACGCGGAAATGCGCGGCATGGAGAAGCGCAGTTACGCGCAGTTCAATTATTTCCAGGACAACATCGCGCACGGCAGGGAGAACCATTGGCGCTGCCGCGCGGGCGCGCGCTACTTGTATATCTGCGAGAACGGGCTGGTGCATTATTGTTCGCAGCAGCGCGGGTATCCGGCCAAGCCGCTGGCGGAGTATACCGTGGCCGACATCCGCAGGGAGTTCGTGACGGAGAAGTCCTGTGCGCCGCGCTGCACGGTCGCCTGCGTGCACCAGATTTCGTATATCGACTTCTGGCGGGCGCCGCAGAAGGCCGTAGCGGCGGAGATGCCGGAGGCCGAGCGGTTGGTGCAGATCCGGTAACGCCTTGCGCGGGGTGGGAGCGTGGAGCAGCGGCGCCGGTCACCGCAGGGCCTTCCACACCAGAAACAGCGCTCCGGCCAGCAATCCCACGGCGGCCTGGTACTCGCCGTTCCGCATGTAGAGCGGCCACTGGAAGGAGCGGGAGTCCCGCGAACGGAAGTTCGCGGCGGAGCTCCGAAGCGTACGCCAAGGCCACAGCGCGGGCACGCGAGCGGCGTACGCGGCGTATTCCGGAAACAGGCTGCGGAGGTGCTGCTCCTCCAACTGCATCACCGGCAGATAGACGAGGCCGAACACAGCCGCGAAAAGCAGGCCGAGCGCCAGGCTTTGGGACGCGACGGCGAGGCCGGCAGCCACCAGTAGAGTCCCGAGATAAAGCGGATTGCGCGTATAGGCGTAGGGTCCGCTGGTTGCGAGAGCCTGGTTTTTCGCGAGATGCCCGGCGGCCCAGGCGCGCAACGCAAGTCCGGTGAGGGAAAGCGGCAGGCCGAAGGCCAGGGACCGCGCGGCGGGATGGGAGAACCAGGCGAAGGCCGCCACCAGCGCGAAGCCGAGCGGCACACGCAGCCGGGCCACGAGGTCCGCGTAGGGCTTGGGAAAGCGCGGCGGTATCAAGCCAGGCAATCCGCCGTATGGCGCCGCGAGGCCAGATGCGGCCGCAGGGCCTCGAAAACGGCATCGGGGGAGATCTCGCGCATGCTGGAATCGATCTGCTGCCGCCGCTTATAAGACGTCACCGCGCCGGCGCTGCGGAGGACCGTGAAGCCCGGTCCGTAGGGGCCGGTCTGCGCGGGGTCGGTCGGGCCGTAGATGGCCACGCCGGTCTTGCCTAGGGCAGCCGCCAGGTGCAGCGGTCCGCTGTCGACGCCCACGACGGCGGCCGCACGGCGGGTGGCATGGATCAGCCCCTCGAGGGACGAGAGATGCAGCACCGCGTCCGGGGCCCCGGCCAGGGCATCCCGCGCGGCAGGCGGGCCGTTCAGCACCAGCGGCATTCCGGCATCCCGGCGCAGACGAGCGGCCAGCCGCCCATAGTACGCCAAGGGCCACTGCTTCGCCGGCCAGCCGCTCAACGGATTGGCGAGGACGAAGGGTCCCCCGGGCAGCGATCCTTCGGGCTTTCCGGGCGGCAGGGCAAACGAATGCAGAACCGTGGAAGCGCCGGCGCCGGCGGCCAGTTCGAGATTGCGATCGACACGATGGCCGGCGTGCGTGAGCACTTTATCGGAATAGAAGAGGGCGGCCAGCGGCTCGCGCGCTTGCGAGGGATGGAGGCCGTAAATGCGGTCTGTGCGCGCCACGCAGGTGGCCAGGGCGGATTTGATCAGGCCCTGAAAGTCCACCGCAAAATCGAACGGCTCGGCGCGCAGCTCGCGCCAGGCGCGCGCGAGGCCGGCGCCGCTGGTGCGATCCAGCAGCAGGACGCGGTCCACAAAAGGGTTCGCATCCAGCAGCGGCGCCCAGCGGGGCTCGACGATCCAGGTCAAACGCGATCCGGGAAAGCTGTGCTTGAGCGACGCCACGGCGGGCAGGGCGTGGATGATGTCGCCCATGGCGCCGAGGCGGACCACCAGGATGTGGCTGCCGCTACCGGGATTGCCGCCGGTGTACATATTGAATCAACTCGCGCCTGCGTGATTCGTGGGCCGCTTCCAGGCGGACGGTGCGGTCCGCAGGGAAAGCCGCCAGGAGGGTGCGCATCCCGAGGCCGTCCAAACTCACCACGTAGTCTACCATTTCCAGTCCGGCCACCATTTCGGCGCGGGCGCGGGGAGGGAGCAACGGCTCTTCCGGATCCGTCAGCGCCACCAGGAGGACTCCGTCCGGCAGGGCCGCGCGCGCGGAGGCCAGATCGCGGACGTGCGCCGCGAGGAGGACGTCGAAATGGCCGGTCACCAGGACCGCGGACGGGCGGCCATGGGCCAGCGCGGCGGCAGCATCCGGCGTGACGATTTTGGATCGCGTATCCACTTAGGGTGCGGTCTCCTCCCAGAGTTGAAGCGCCACCGAAACCACACGCGCGGCGGTGACGCGCGTCATGCAGCGGTGGTCGATCGGGCAAGTGCGCAGCAGGCACGGGCTGCCGTGGGCCAGCGCGGCAGCATCCGGCGTGACGATTCTGGATCGCGTATCCACTTAGTGTGCGGTCTCCTCCCAGAGTTGAAGTGCCACCGAAACCACGCGCGCGGCGGCGACGCGCGTCATACAGCGGTGGTCGATCGGGCAAGCGCGCAGCAGGCACGGGCTGCACTCGACCAGTTCGCGGATGACGCGGGCGCGGGCGCCGGTGGGTCCCGTGGTGGTGTCGTCGGTGGCGCCGAACACAGCCACGGTGGGGACGTCGAGCGCCGAGGCAACGTGCATACCGCCGGAATCGTTGGTCAGGAACAGGCGGCAGGCGGCGGCCAAGTCGATGAACTGCCGCAGCGTGGTGTGGCCGGCGAAGTTGTGGACGGCAGGGCCGGCGGCGCGGATCGAGGCGGCGATGGTTTCGCAGAGCGGGTGTTCCGCCGCCGAGCCAAACAGGGCGACAGATGCCGAGTGAGTTTGCGCCAGGCTGGCCGCGGTCTCGGCGAACCGCTCGGGGAGCCATCGCTTGGCGCCGCCGTATGCGGCTCCCGGGCTGAGGCCGATGACCGGCGCGGGGATGCCGGCCTGGCGCAACGCGGCGAGTCCGGCCTCGCGCGCCTGCTCGCGCCGATCGAGGCGGATCCCGGCGCACGGAGGATACTCGTGGATGAGCCCGGCGCGGCGGAGCAACTCGAGGTAGTAGAAGCGTTCGTGGCGGGGGATCTCGCCGGGCTCGGGCGCGGGGACCGGGTCGGTGAGCAGCCAGCGGCGGCCGTCGCGGTTATAACCGATGCGGCGCGGAATGCGGGCCATCCACGGCAGGAGCGCGGAATCGAAGGAATTGGGAAGCAGGATGGCCGAATCGAAAGCTTCGGCGCGAAGCTGGGCGGCCGCATGACGCCGGCCGCCCGCGTACGGCAGCACATGGTCGATGGAGCGTTCGCGGGCATAGAGATCGGCGACGGAGGCTCGCGCCAGCACGGTCAGATGGGCGCCCGGGCAGGAATCGCGGACCGCGCGGACGGCGGGCAGCGACATGACGGCGTCGCCCAGCCAGTTCGTGGCACGGATCAGGATTTTCGTTTTGGTTAGAGACAGCACACTATTGTAACGCCCTGGGGGAAGGTTCGAGGTCCACTCGCGCCTCGATCCCCGTTTGGCGGGGCGCTCTCTCAGAAAAGGAAGGCCACCGGCGGCAGGTATACCGCGAGGAGTGACGAGAGACTCACGGGCACTCCGGTCTGACATACGAAAGCGGCTGTCTGACGCGGCGCCGAGCGCTTCGGAGACTAGTAAGACAGAAGTTATCGCCGGGTAGACCAGCAGGCGTTCCGGAAGCCTGTTATCCCGCGCGGGTGGGTAGGTGCAGTACCGAAAAAGACCAAAAGATATACGGTAAGAAGCTTCCGCTCGAAGGCGGTTGTTGTATACTGGCGGGAGTCTGGGTTCCAGAGAAAAAGCGGAGGCTGGGTCACAATCGAGACCATCTCTTGAAATCGGAGGAGATTCCGGGTTAACCGCCGGCCGATCCCTGACACGCAAACTTCCCAACACTGGACCAGAGGAGAAACCGTGATTCGAAAAAAACGAACATCATTGCTAACGGTCGCCGCGCTCGCGGCGGTCGTGAATATCGTTTGCCAGGCGGAGTCACTGCCGCCGTCGACGCATCATGTGCGCGATGCGGTCGTCAATGGACAGGCCAAGCCCGTCGCACATATGCCTGCGAACCAGACCATGACCCTGGACGTGGTGCTCCCGTTGCGAGACCCGGCAGGGTTGCAGTCGTTCTTGAAGGAAATCTACGATCCGGCCAGCCCGTCCTACAGAAACTTCCTCAGCGTGGCGGAGTTCACCGAGCGGTTCGGACCCACGCAGGAAGACTATGACGCCGTGGTGCGTTTCGCGCAAGCCAGCGGCTTCAAGGTCGTAGGCGGCACGCGCGACGGCATGGACGTGCAGATCAAGGGCCCTGTTTCGGCCGTGGAGAGCGCGTTC
>Ga0335078_10008523_pt1 | contig 15252 bp, 8 predicted proteins | sample Lox_Sample_32_FD_206711 | JGI IMG/M metagenome (GOLD analysis project Ga0335078, IMG submission 206711) | Soil microbial communities from Loxahatchee National Wildlife Refuge, Florida, United States - Lox_Sample_3.2 | ecosystem: Environmental > Terrestrial > Soil > Wetlands | place: USA: Florida... | reverse complement strand
GTCCTTGCGCACCTGCACGGTCGCGGCTGCGGCTTTCTCAAGGTCCCTTGCTGCTCCTGTCACATGCGCGCCGTGGGCCGCAAGAGCCCGCGCCGTCTCAACCCCGATGCCTGCGGAAACGCCCGTGACAAGAACGCGTTTTCCGCGCAAATCGATCCCCGACAGAACCTCGTCTGTGGTTGAAGTTGCTCCCCATACTTGTGTCATTTGTCTCTCCTCATTAGTGCGTTACTGCTTCGGGCCAGTGCATCTGTTCGAGATCGGCAATCAGTCCGGGTCCGGTTGGGCGCCAACCGAACCGCTGCCGTGTCTGAACGGCTTGAAGCTGGCATGTCGAAGCCCGCGAACATCGCCAGCCAGCCAAAATGAGCCTGCGCTTCCTCCTGAGAGATGCTGACCACGGGCACCTTCAAACCTTTCCAAATTACTTCAGCGATCTTCCGCATCGATATTCCCTCTTCGGCGACCGCGTTGTACCTGCTGCCAGCCTCGTTCTTCTCCAGCGCAAGCCCTGTAGAGATGAGCAACATCGAGAACATGCGCCGCCGGCCAGCGATTGAGTCCCTCGCCAATGTACGCTGAGGCCCCCTTCTCACGGGCCACCTGGACCGCGTAGGTGATGAGGCCCTGCTTGACCGTATCGTGGACCTGAGGAAGACGCACCACCGACACGTTCACACCACGCTCCAATACAGCCGTGCCAGCAACTTCCGACAGTCTGCGCGGATTCGTGTGGTTAGGATCGAAATGATCTTCGGTAGCGGGTTGACCTGGAGCCGCGTTTCCCATTCCCGTTCCGGAGGTGATCACCAGTGGGCGGTCCGATCCCCTGAGCGCGTCGCCGAGAACTTCGATGGCACGCCTGGCCTTTTCACAGACCTCAAGGAACTTCGAGAAGTCGCTTCCGAACGCGCTGTGATCGAAAGCACAGTGAATCACCCCATCCGACTGGGCTGCGCCGCTGCGCAGACTTTCCGGATCTTCCAGACTTCCTCGATGCGCCTCGGCTCCAGCGGCAATGAGAGACTGCGCACCGACATCCGACCGCGTCAGTCCGAGCACCTGATGACCCGCGTTGATGAGCTCCGGAATGATGGCAGATCCAATAAAGCCCGTAGCCCCTGTAAGAAATACGCGCATGTTGTTTTCTCCTTCCGTTCCGTTCGCGTGGCGAATTCGTAACGACAGATATTGACGAATGGTTCAGCACCTGCTAAAACGGAGTTAGTCTCCGTATCTGTAGATTAACGGAGACTATCTCCGGTTGCAAGATTTTTTCGAGACATGCCCATCAAACGCAAACAGGCTTCTGTTCGTAAGCCGCGTAGTGACGCGCAGCGGAATCGCGAACGAATTCTGGAGGTGGCGAAGGCGGCTTTTACCCGCTCCGGCGCAAACACGAGCTTGGACGACATCGCCAGAGACGCCGGCGTCGGTCCGGGAACGTTATATCGTCATTTTCCTACGCGCGAGGAGCTTCTGGTGGCGGTTTACCGCACTGAGATGGAGAAGTTGGCCTCAGCGGAACAGAAGTTCGCCGAAGAGTTACCCCCAATCGAAGCATTGCGCGCCTGGTTGCTGTTGTTTGTCGACTACATCGCCGCCAAGCAACTCATCGCCCCTGCGCTCAATGCGCTCCTGGGTGATCCAAAGAAAGTGTTTGAGGCTTCTTACGCGCAGATGTGGGAAGCGATTCGAGCCCTGGTGAAGCGTGCAGTCAAGAGCGGGGACATCCGTAAGGATCTCGGTCCCATCGATCTGTTGCGCGCGCTGATTGGCGTCGCCAACGTGGCCACCAGTCCGGACTGGCAGGAGAGCGCCAGAAGACTCGTCGACATCCTCATCGCCGGTTCACGTCCAGCTAGATAGTCCGCCTGGGTGGTTGCGCAATCCGGGAGTTCGGTCAGCCGCCGAAGAAAGCCGTAGCATGAGGTTCCGCTTCTGCGAGGAAGCCCCTCCAGTAACACCGAATTTGGCCAAATCCCTGTACACGTTTTGTACAAACGGGCTGAGATTCCTGCGAACAAGGTGGTTCCTGCGATTGCGCTTTCAGTAACTTATAGGAAACACGAAAAGGCGGAAAATACGGGTTCGACCCCCGTTAGCGCTACCAAAACCATTTAACATCAGAGCCTTACACGCGTGTGTGCAAAGGCTCGAATCCAAACTGGATTCGCGTCGGCCCAAAACGAACTTTTGAGCGTTCTTCGGCGTGAATAGAAAAGCCGGATATTGCTTTTCAGCGCTCCGGCATAACGGACCGACCATACAGATTCCGCACATGATCGACATCGCGCTACCAAGTCATGGTTTTTGTCGGTCTCCATGCAGGCTGCCGCGCGTGAGGTTCGGCTCGCCCCATGTCGCGGTCGCGCCGCAGAGGAATTTCGAAGCGAAATCCATTCAAGACTCAGGGATACATTCTTCTAATCGCATTAGCGGAACTGCACTCCGTTCCGCTCGCCGCCCAAAGCCGCTCTCTCACGGCTCAATCAGCCCATCCGCAAGATGTGTGTTGCAAACGAATATGGTTAAGCTTATGCTAGTCGTTCGTAATTTATTTTGGACCACACGAATGACTCAGCCGGGATCAGCACGCCAGTGGTGTCCTCCTGCCTCTTCGAGGATGGCGTTCACAATTGCGGTTGTTCTTCTCTTTGGGCTCGTCAGCGGCCTTTTCCATCATCATCGGTCCGCATCAGAATCGGGTGCCTGCACCTTTTGCCACACAATCGTTAACGCACAGGTGGGGAAGCAGGTTGCAATTGCGTTAAGCAACCCGCCGTTGCTCGCCATGGGCACAGTGGAACTATCCGGCGATCCTGAGCCCGCTGTTACATTCTCGCTCGCAACCCTGATTCCGCGCGCTCCGCCCATCCTGCGCTAAGTCTCAATACGTTGCAGTCTATTCACGATACAGCCGCCTCGTTGAGCGAGCGCGACTGTTGTGTCGCGTAGCGATTAAGTAGCGCATTTGATATTACCCATTCTCTTAAAAGCACAGGAGCCTCCGTGAGCATTTGTTGTTCGTCGTTGCCTCGCCGGAATTGCAGTAGCTTTCCACTCGGCCGAATGTCGGCCGCCATTATATTTTTGACAATCTCGTCGATGATCGCCAGTGCGCAGACCGGAACGAGCAGTATTCGAGGCCAGGCCCTCGACAGCCAGTCTCGCGCAGTGCCGGGCGCTCACATCACGCTAACCGATGTGAATAACCGACTGACGCGGACCGACCTCACAGGTGGCGGCGGGGAGTTTACATTCGTCGGATTGCCGCCGGGCACCTATCGGTTGGATGCGGAGGCGACAGGGTTCAAAAAACTGACCATTGAAAAAGTCATCGCGCCGGTCGACTCCAGTATCGAAATTCCAGTGCACTTTGAAGTCGGGGCAATCACGCAGGCAGTAACGGTATCGGCGGCGCAGGACTCGCTGCAGAGCGCTGATGCGGCCCTCGGGAATGCGTTCGACACTAAACGCATTGAGGATCTCCCGTTGAATGCCCGCAATATTGTCGGGCTGCTCTCGCTGGAACCCGGCGTCACCCGCTCTGGAGAAGTGAATGGTGCTCGCCGGGATCAGGCTAACGTAACGCTCGACGGTACCGACAATAACTACCAGTTAAGCGGCCTTGATCCGGTTGCCGGAGCGCGTGGGCTTGGATATGTGGCCTTTGGAAGTGTTCTTCGGTCCACGCCTGAATCGGTTCAGGAGTTCAGGGTTGTAACCACCAACCCGGACGCGACGGAAGGCCGCTCCTCCGGAGCTCAGGTTGTGCTGATCACGCGCTCCGGAACCAATCAGTTTCACGGCAGTGCATACGAGTTCAACCGGAATACCGACTTCACGGCTAACGATTGGTTCAATAATCAGGCGGGGCGATACCTTCCAACCGACTCTCAGGTGCTTCAGGGAATCGCCCAGGCTGGCGCCGAGAAGGTACCGCGCCCTAAATTAAACCGCAATGTTTTCGGTTTTACAACAGGCGGTCCCCTAATCAGGAACCGATTATTCTTTTTCTTCAATTATGAAGGTCTGAGAGAGGCGAGTGAAACCTCTGAAACTCGTACTGTGCCCACGGCGACTTTTCGTCAGGGCATTTTCCAATACCAGAATACCGGCGGTGGCGTCACAACTGTCACGCCGGCGCAGTTCGCCTCATTGTTTCCGGGCACAGGAGGGGAAAACCCCGTGACGCTGCAGTATCTGCAGGCGGCTCCGCTGCCAAACTATACCGGCATCGGCGACGGACTCAACCTTGAGGGCTACCGGTTCAATGCCAAGACGCCGGGAGCTTATGCCACGGATATTCTGAAACTGGACTATCGAATCTCGGATCGGCAGCTTCTCTCGATCCGAGGAAATTATCAGAACGACAATTACTTTCTGCCGCAGCAGCTCCCGACGTCCGCACTGCCACATTTGTGGGTTCACCCCAAGGGATTTACCGTTGGACACGACTGGTCAATTGGGGATCATAAAGTTAATACTGTTCGATTCGGCTTTACGCGCGAGGCGCTGACCCAGGAAGGCGACGCCGATCAGAATACTGTCCGCTTTTACACTTACCGTCCGACGACAGAGCAACGATCCAACTGGCTTACCAGCCCCGTGCTCAACGGCACGGAGGACTTCGCCGTCTCTTCCGGACGCCATACCCTGCATTTCGGCGGGAATGTGCGCGCGATCGGTAACAATACGACAACGCTCAAGAACTCTTACGATCTCCTCTCGACGAATTATGCCTTTTATCCCAGTCCGACCACCACTCTGCTGGGTCCACTCGGCAATGTTACGTCCTCTTTCAACACCAACGCTGAAGCCGGTGTGGCTATCCTGCTCGGCCGGCTGACTCAGTACACAGCAAACATACTGTACAGCGCCGCTGGCCAGCCCCTTCCGCCCGGGTCACCCGCGGCGCGGTCATTCGCAACGCAGGAATACGAGGGCTACGCACAGGACTCCTGGCGCATCAGACCCAATCTGACTCTGGTCTATGGATTCCGGTACAGCGTGGATCGACCGATCTATGAACGCAATGGCTTTCAGACCGCCCCGTCGATTAACCTGAGCAACTATCTCGCGCTTCGGGAGGCCGGTGCAGCCGCGGGTCAACCTTATAACACCCCCCTCAGTATCGTATTAAGCGGTCCGGCGAACGGCGGGCCCGGCGCGTGGAAAACCGATTGGACCAACATCGCACCGAATGCCGCTCTCGCCTGGAGCCCCCGGTTTCAGAGTGGACTTTTAAGGATGCTTGCGGGTGAGTCTGGCAAGTCAGTGATCCGTACCGGATTTCGCGAAATGTTCGATCACTTCGGCAGCGCAGCCATGGCATTTTACGATCAGAACAGCTCGTTGGGTTTCTCTACAACCTCCCAGACAGCATCCGGGCAATTCAATCTGACGAATAATCTCCCGCCCCTTCTCACTACTGCCGTGAGTACGCGAAACTTCCCGGGCGTAGTGCAACCTGGGCCGTTGACGTTCCCGCTTACTTATCCTTCGAACCAGGCGATACGAAACGATGCCGCGTTGGACAGCAATCTGCAGACGCCACGCGAATACGAATGGAACTTTACGCTGGGCCGGCAACTTACGAAGTCACTGACTCTCGAAATGAGTTACGTGGGGCGTCTGGGACGGCACTTATTGGTCTCGCGAGATGTTATGCAGTACAACAACCTGGCCGATCCATCGTCAAAACAGACCTGGTATCAGGCAGCGGGGTTACTGGCGCAGCTTCACAATCAGGGTCTGCAACTCGGACCAAACGGATTCAATAAAGCAATTCCCGGTATTCCGTTCTTTGATGATCTGTTTCCGGGAAACTCCATCCAGCAGGCCGCGCAAAAGCTCCTCGGTAAATCCCTTCCGGCTCTGAATGGAATGACGCCTTCGCAGCAGATGGCCGCGGTCGTAGCCGGCGGGGCGAATGGACTCGATATAACCAATTGGGTCCAGCTGCAATCCATGCTCAACAATTTCTCCAGTCTGGGCTCTGCCGCATTCATCCAGCCTCAATACTCATCGTTGCTCACGTACTCGACCGTCGGCACCTCCAGCTACAACGGGCTTGTCATCGCGATCCGCGAGCGGCTTTCGGCCGGCCTCACATTCGACGTGAACTACACGCACAGCAAGTCATTCGATACGGGCTCGACCCTCGAAGGCGGAGGCGGCCCCAATTTCGCTGGACTTGCCCTGAATGCCTTCAACGTGAACGGCTCGCGCGCTCTCTCCGATTTCGATATTCCAAACAACTGGAATGCGAACTTCGTTTGGTCTTTACCGGTAGGTCATGGAAAGCGGTGGGCGAAGAACATCCCTGGCGTGCTGGACGCCTTCATCGGCGGATGGCAGTTGACCGGGATCTGGCGTTATCAGACCGGCCTTCCCATCAATTTCCAGGAAGTTGATGGCTTTAATGCCGTTGCGTCGCAGCAGGTCAGCAATGCGGTGCGGACTCGTCCTGTGTCCACGACCGTCGCCGACGTGAATGGATATCCGAGCATTTTCGCGAATCCCGTTTACGCCTACCAGTCTTTCGTGAACGCGATGCCTGGCCAGCAGGGAGACCGGAATGTATTTCGCCTCCCTCACTACACGACCATGGATGCAGGGTTGTCCAAGACGTTCCATATGCCGCGTCATGAATCTCATACACTTCAGATGCGCTGGGAGATTTTCAATGTGACCAACTCTCAGCCATTCGGGTCGCTGCTTTTCGGGGGCATCGGCCAGGACCCCTTCGACAGTCAGCCGCAATCGACCTGGGGCCGCTTCGGTGGGTCTCAGACGCCAGTGGATGAGGGCCGCCCAGGGCGGATCATGCAGTTCGGTTTGCGTTACGCATTTTAGGACGGGGCGGAGTGATCCAAACCTATAAACGCCTTTTGGCGAGTTCAACTCTATGCACCCGATTTACCGTGTCGCAAGACGAGATCTGATCGAGAGATGGCGAGACGGCAGACTGCTCTGGTCTTCCGTCTCGCTCTGCGTTCTGCTGGCCGTATCTTTCGGTTTCGGCTGGCACACCTACGAGCTCCGGAGTTCTCAGCGTAAGGCTATCCAGGATTCAGAGCGAGCGCGTTGGCTCGCACAGCGCTACCGCAGCCCACACGTGGCCGCGGGTCAGGGAGTTTACGTTTTTCGGCCCGAGCCACTTCTTGCCTCACTTGAACCCGGTATCGATTCGTTTGCCGGCATTGCGACTCACGCCGAAGAGGATCGGCATTTCTTTACATGGAAGCCAGCCGAAGATGAACTCGTAGCGCATCGTTTTGGGGAAGTCAGCGTCGCGAGCGTCCTCCAGTTTGTCGTGCCGCTGTTCATCATCGTCCTGCTTTACTCCACCTTTACGAGAGACAGAGAAACGGGCATTCTGCGCCTGACCATGAGCCTCGGCGTGAAGCGCTGGCACTATGTTGCCGGTAAGCTCCTTGGGGGCCTGGCTCCGGCGCTGGTGCTCGTGCCATTGTTCCTCTCTATTGCCATCGCATTACGCGTCCTGGCCGGCGGAGCAGCTTTCGTCGAGGTAGTTCCGGCACTGATTTGGATCGCAGTGTCGTTTCTGCTGCTTTTCGCGACCTTCGCCGCTCTGGCTCTCGGTGTTTCGGCGACGCCAACCGCCTCGGACGTATTGAACGTGCTTCACCTTTATGCCCTGGCGGAGCGGGATCACGGCGACGAGTTCGATGAGATTGTCGCGGAACTCATGCAGAAGTACCATTCACCGGATCTCGCCCATCTTCCAGTAAGCCCTGTTGGAGTCAACAGAACCCGATCTATGGAGCGCGGCGAGCCTGTCTCCGTCGCTGCATTCGATTCCGTTTACAACAGCTATCTTCGCCATGATCGTTTGATGCAGTGGATCTCGCTGGCATCCCCCACGTCAGCGGCGCAGGACATATCAACTTCCCTTGCGGGCACCGGCCCCGGAGAGTTCGTGGACCTGGCGCATGCAGTTGAGGCTTACCGCTATTCGCTCAACCAAACGATGAATCGAGACATTGTGGAGCACTGTCCACCCACTATTCCGGGCTACAGGCTCGCGGACGATTACCACCGCGGCATCGAAGTATGGAGTCAGGTGCCGGCCTTTTCATACACTCCCGTCAATCTCAGCACCAGAATTCTGCGCGAGGGAATCGCCTGGTCAATCTCGATCTTCTGGTGCATTCTGGCGATGGCCTTCGCCGCCTTCCGCATCGCGCGTATGGGGGTGGACGCCTGATGTTCTTACGTGAATGGAAGTTTTTCTATAAACTGCCGATCTTTTGGATCGTACTTGCCGTGTCATGGCTTTCGCTCGGCCTCGGAGGGTGGAACGGATATAAGCGCTGGTCGAGTCAGGTGACGCAGGCACGCTTACTGAACCAGCAGTTTGAAGCCACGCTCGCGCGTCGACAGGAGAGTCTGAGCAAAATCGAGAAGGCGTTCGCTTCCGGCCACCCGGAGACCATCCGCCCGAGTAATCTCATTTGGGGAGTTACGCAACCGCAGTTCATCTCCGCGAACGATCCTCCAGTCTCAGTTCTTCCCGCGGCGCCCTTAGGCTTTTTGGCCACAGGCAGAAGCGATACTCTGCCCCGTTCCTACACGTCTTCGGCATTTCGTGGATTGGAACCCAATGCCCCTACGACGGACGATCCGGTCGCACTGCTGATCGGAGATTTCGATCTGAAATTCGTCGTCCTGGCGATACTGCCTCTGATCCTTGTCCTGTCCTGTTTCGATCTGCTGGCAACAGAGCGAGAAGACGGAACGCTTCGGCTTCTGCTGTCTCAGCCCACCTCTTTCAGGAGATTGCTGCTCTACAGAGCCTCGGTTCGAGGAGTCTTAGTCGGAGTATCGTTACTTGTCACTATAGTCGCTCTCGCTTTCGCGGTTTACCTCGCGAGCGGATTCATCTGGACAGGACGGCTGGCTGTCTACACGACGGTGTCAGAAGCCTACCTGGCTTTCTGGCTCCTGGCGGCCGTGGGGGTTAATCTTCTGGGGCGATCAGGCACATCGAACTCGCTCCTGCTTGGTGGAACGTGGGCGATCATGGTGATTTTCCTCCCTGGTATGACTCCGGTGCTTGCAGAAGCGATCTCTCCAACACCTTCGCGTGCACTCTACATCGACCTCGCGCGCGCGGCCCGGCTGGAATTCTATAACGCCGCCCCCGACGAGCAGGGAAGGAAGCTGCAGGAACAGACGATGCTGGCGGCGTTTTTCAAGCGCCATCCCGAGTGGGCCAAAGAACCGAACCGCCAGTCACTCTACCTGGCATCAAAGGGAGAAGAGTTCAATCTGGAGGTCGAGAAGATCACAAAACAGTTTGACGCCGCGAGAGAGCACCAGGACAAGATAAGCGCCTCGATTTCAGTATTCAGCGTTACCGCCACAGTGGATCAAATCCTGACGGCAATCTCCGGAAACAGTGACGCACGTCAAGCGACATTTCTCAGGCAATCGCTGAAGTTCTTTAGCAGACAAAAAGAGTACTTTTGGCCCAGGATATTTCGCAATGAAGTATTCAGAACATCTCAGTTTGTTGAGATTCCACGTTTCGCGTTTACCGAGCCTTCCACTCAGGAGGTGTTCCAGCCGTTATTGCCTCTCGGTCTGGTCTTTGGGGCATGGTGCGCGAGCCTGACGATCATTACGCTGTGGCAACTTCGACGTAAGCCCATTCTCTAGGAGTTTCCATGCTTGAAGCGATTCAGCTAACAAAACAATATGGCTCTCATCTCGCGCTTGATCGCTTAAACCTGAAGGTCGAGCCGGGCGAAGTGTTCTGCCTGCTGGGCGCTAACGGCGCCGGCAAGACGACCACCATCAATCTGTTTCTCAATTTCGTCGATCCCACGTCGGGGAAGGCGTTAATCAACGGCGTCGATGTGGCGGCGGATCCGGTCGGCACAAAGCGGTTCGTTTCGTATATTCCGGAGCATGTCATGCTGTATCGCCACATGACAGGCCTGGAGAATCTTGAGTATTTCACTGGTCTGATACCAGGAGTGAAATATTCGGATGAACAATTAATAAACCTGTTGCGCACCGCCGGTCTTCCCGAAGAAGCGACGAATCGGCGTGTGGAGGGCTACTCCAAGGGAATGCGCCAGAAGGTCGGCCTTGCGATTGCGGCCGCCAAAAACGCAAAGGCCCTCTTGCTGGATGAACCCACGTCGGGTCTCGATCCGAAGGCAAGCAACACCTTCTCTGAATCCATCGCAGAGATGAGCGCACACGGAGTTGCGATTTTGATGGCTACTCACGATCTTTTTCGGGCTAAAGAATCAGGAACACGAATCGGGATCATGCGCGATGGGGTTCTTCGCGAGATTCTGCGTTGCTCCGAGATCAGCCATTCTGAGCTCGAACAGCTCTATCTTCACCATATGAACTGAGGCTCTCCTGAGTATGACAGTTGCTGACCGGTACCGACTGGATACCCGTATGAGATTTTCTGGAACCATCAATCACGCCGCAGCGCTCATGGTCATTTGTTGTTCCGGTATTCGTGCCCAAACCGCGTGCGCGACCGGCATGGCCACGGCCGTGATCGTGCGTGATCCAACCGGTGCCGCAATTCCAGGGGCTTCGGTGACAGTCGATTCCGGTCCTTCAGGCCTGACCGGGACCGACGGGCGCTATCGCACGCCCTGCCTGCAGAACGGACGGCACACACTGCGGGTTACTGCAAACGCTTTCGCTGATCAGGCGGTGAACTTCACCGTGCCAGGCAGAGCGGACTTAAGTGTCACGCTCCGGCTGAGCACGGTGACGACAAGCATTAATGTTTCGGGCGACGACACGACGTTAACAGGGGAGTCCTCTACAGCGGCTGGACCGACACAGACGATTACTGGAAGTCAACTTGCCATGCTCGCCGATGATCCGGACGACCTTCTGCGCGAACTGCAGCAGCTCTCGGCGGCAAGCGGAGGCGCACCGGCCAATGCGACGATTGCGGTAGATGGCTTCGATAACGGCGAGGGCAGCACGCAACTGCCACCAAAATCGTCGATCGCATACATTAGGGTGAATCCGGATCTGTTCAGCGCGGAATACCGTAATCCGCCGTTAAGCGGCGGGCGCGTTGAAATATACACGAAACCTGGGCAGAGCGTATTCCACGGCGCTCTCTTCCTGACGAATTCCAGCTCATGGATGAACGCGCGTGATCCCTTCTCGACCGCGAATGTGTCGCTGGGGAAGCAGCGATATGGATTCGAGCTATCGGGACCTATCCTCAGGAAAACCTCTGATTTCTTCCTATCTCTGGAGCATCGCGACATTTCGAATGACGCCGTGGTTAACGCGATCGGTGTCAATGCAGCCGGCATCGAGAGACCGATCCTGGATACGGTTACAGCGCCGCAGCACCTGTGGAACGGCCTTGCAAAAACGGATTGGCAGTTTGGTCCTAAGAATACATTCATCGCGAGTTTCAGCTCTGCCAGAAATGACCAGCCAAACTTTGGTGTGGGGGGTACCGCGCTGCCGGAAACCGGCGCCGAACGCCGCGGCTACGGTGACAGCCTTCACCTGTCGCTGGTGACGATCATCTCTCCGCACATCATGCATGAGGCGCGCATTGGTCTTGAGCGGGATGGTACGACCTACACGCCAACGTCCACGGCGCCATCGGTTTCGGTAGCTGGAGCGTTTACCGCGGGCGGCTCGCCGACGGGCGCCACCCAGCAGCGTGAGCGTTATGTCGAGATCATCGACGACGTAGTTATCCAGACAAAGAGACACCTGCTGAAGGCAGGTCTGCTCTCAGAGTTGTCCCAGATCGAAAGTTATGCCCAAACAAACTTCAACGGCGTATATACCTTTGGAGGCATGACTACAGCTTCAGGACAAACGGTGACAGGAGTTCAGCAGTATGTGAATGCGCTGAACGCCGCTCCGAACGGATCGCCCACGGAATTCAGCAATACTACCGGTTCGCCATACCTTCAGGTGTCTCAGATTCGCAACTCGCTGTTTATTCAGGACGACTGGAAGGTACGCTCGAATCTGCATGTCGCGCTCGGCATCCGGTACTACGCCCAGGATCACCCAGCCTTCTCTGGAGAATTGCAGCCCCGTTTAGGTATCTCATGGTCACCTGACAAGGCGGCAACCTGGGAGTTGCATGCGCATGCGGGAACGTTCGCGGGTCGGTTCGGCGTTCATAACTGGAACCAGATTCAACTCGCGAACGGTACAGATCGGAGTCGTAACCTGGTGTATTCTCCGTTGTGCCCGGGCGCCTTTGATCCCAACACTTGTCAGCCGCTCTCCTCTGGTACGGTGCTGCACAGCCTGATCACGGTTGCACCTGACCTGAAAGACACACATTGGGGTTCTGAAAACGTTGGATTTACGAAAAGACTCGGGAAAGGTCTCTCGTTTACAAGCGACTACTACCTCTGGCAGATGTGGGACTATGAACGAACGGAGAATATCAATCCGCCAATCAATGGCCAGCCGACCGGGCCGCGCCCATATGGGCCGAATATGAATATTCTTCAGGTTCAGAGTACGGGACGCGGTTATGGCAACGTAGAGTTCTTCGCGCTTACTGGCAAGTCGAAGTATTTGCAGTTCTACGCTGGAGCAACGCGTTCCGATCTCATCGATGACACGGACGATAACGTTTTCTTCACTCCGATGACTACGGGCGTGAATTCAGGTGAATATGCACGGCGTGACAGTCAGGGATTGTGGCAGGTGTTCGGAAACACCACGGTTCATCTGCCGAAAAAGGTGGAGTTCAGCGCGATCTATAACCTCAACGGCATGCAGCCATACAACATCACAACTGGATTTGATAACAACGGCGATGGTGATTTCAATGATCGACCACAGTACGCCCCGGCAGGAACGCCGCTCTGCTCGACGAACCGAAATGCGTCGCCGTGTGGGTACGCAACGCCCTGGGGTGAATTGGTGAACTCGGGCGGCACACAGTATCTGCCTCGCAACAAGGGAAACATGCCATGGACGGTCTACCTGGACATAAACCTTCAGAGAGCGTTCGTTCTGGTAAAGGACCGTAATGCGAAACATCAACAAGTGCTGCTGGTGAATATCCGTAGCTCGAATGTGCTGAACCACGAGAACGTAACCTCCGTCGGCACGGTCCTGGGATCGCCGCTCTTCGGTCGTCCCTATGCGGCGGCGCCGGGACGCCGGGTGGAGATGGGAGTGCGGTACTCATTCTAGGGTCCTGCTCAATTTCGCTTCATCGCTTTGGCATTTGAAGACTTCATGGCGGTCGGAGTATAGACGTCTGAGTCGCCCTGGAAGGCCACCGGGAGTACGGGATGTCGAAGACTGAGGCGGAAGTCGTCACCCGGACAACCCGGGTAGTCGAGGAGTGGAGGCACGAAGCAGGCAGGCTTCGCGTTCCTAAAGCGGACCGCGAGTTAATGGCGCCAGCATTCGAGACCACGGCCCCATGAGACATCCCGCGAGAAGCGACATTTTTCAGAACTGTATGGTTCCCTGGCCTCCCAGCAATTCTGAAACCCGTTGGCCGAGTCCCTGTACATGTTTTGTACAAACAGCCTGAGATCGCTGAGGACAAGGCGATTCCTGCGATTGCGGTTTCAGTAACTTATAGAAAACACGAGAAGGCGGGAAATACGGGTTTGAATCCATTGTCGGAATTGATCGGTCCCCGCGTGTCGGCCGGAAGAAACAGAACTGCGACATCCAATTCCGGACTCGGGTTCACCGAGTTTCAGCAGCGCTGCCGGCCTAACCCAGAATTCGTACCGCTAGAACTCAGTTCTAACAACCTTGGTTGACGGTGGTCGGGGCGGCAGAATAATGCCGAACCAGGTGAGATGTCCAGCCGCAAATCCAGCAACAAGCTGCTTTCTTCGCCTGCTCTCAAAGCAGGTGCGTGAAAGAGATGAGTGTCCAATGAAATCAAGGATTTCCAGGGCGACTGGCCCGCGCACCTATCTTCCTCATGCGATCCGAACCAGATTTGGGCACCAGGGCCCATTTACAGCTCGTCTAAGCGCTTGAAAACATGGGTCTGTGGTTTTGGCACGGTCTGGGGCTACCGTGAGGTTCTGGCACGGTTTTGACACGGTCGAAGTATAGGCCCTTGCAGAGTATGCCGGAAGTAATTTAAAATCAGAGATATAGAAAGTCGGGGCGTAGCGCAGCCTGGTAGCGCACCTGCCTTGGGCGCATCCCATCCCCTTCTAACGGCTCTAATAATTCTCCACACTTCTCCGTGTTTTCAACAATTTGGGGAATCTGCTTTTCGCTCAAGGCTAACCCCAAAGGCTTCAACGCGACGAGTTTGGACACGGTTTTGACACGGTTCGGGTTAATCACCGCAGGGTCGACTGGGAGTGAACTGTGTGCGGGAGGATCGGATCAAAGGTGAACGACAATCAGAGGGGATCAGAAGCCATGGAACGAGTGCCCGACAGTTATGGTCAATTTCTCGCAGAACTGAAGAGCAGGATTCAAGCGGCGCAGTCGCGGGCATCCCTCGCGGTTAACCGGGAACTCGTCCTGCTGTACTGGCAGATCGGTCGTGACATCCTCGATCGGCAGGAACGCGAGAAGTGGGGTGCGAAAGTGATCGATCGGCTGGCGACGGACCTGAAGCGATCCTTCCCCGACATGAAAGGATTCTCACCTCGCAACCTGAAGTACATGCGCGCCTTCGCAGAGGCGTGGCCGGAAGAGCCAATTGTGCAAGCGGTGCTTGCACAAATCACCTGGTACCACAACCTCGCCATCCTTGAAAAGCTGGATACGTCCGAGGATCGCATCTGGTACGCAAAGGCGTCAATTCAGCACGGCTGGAGCCGCAATGTCCTCGTGCTCCAAATCGAAGCTGGACGGATGCACCGGCAAGGCAGAGCGGTTGCGAATTTCGATCGCACGCTTCCGGCGCCACAATCTGACTTGGCACGGGACATTACGAAAGACCCTTACAATTTCGATTTCCTCACCTTGGGCGACGATGCCCATGAGCGCGACCTGGAGCGCGGTTTGCTCGATCACCTCCGACAGTTTCTGCTCGAACTCGGCGTCGGCTTCGCGTTCGTGGGGAGTCAGTATCGGCTCACCATCGGTAACGAGGACTTCTTCATCGATCTCCTCTTCTATCACCTCAAGCTGCGAGCTTTTGTCGTGGTGGATCTGAAAATGACGGCTTTTGAACCGGAGTTTGCCGGCAAGATGAACTTCTACCTCTCAGCCGTCAACGACCTCTTGCGTCATCCCGACGACCAG
>Ga0335078_10008522_pt1 | contig 15252 bp, 13 predicted proteins | sample Lox_Sample_32_FD_206711 | JGI IMG/M metagenome (GOLD analysis project Ga0335078, IMG submission 206711) | Soil microbial communities from Loxahatchee National Wildlife Refuge, Florida, United States - Lox_Sample_3.2 | ecosystem: Environmental > Terrestrial > Soil > Wetlands | place: USA... | reverse complement strand
CACGACCCGCCGGCCGTCGACGGCCTGACGGTCGCCTACAAGTACGTGCCGGCGAAGCCGCTCGAGACCCACGGGCAGGGCATCCAGACGCAGGTCGGCGGGGACTGGTACGACATCATCCCGCTGTCGGCCGGGCGGGTCGGCATCGTCATCGGCGACGTGGAGGGGCGCGGCGCCCGCGCGGCCGCGACCATGGGCCAGCTCAGGGCCGCGCTGCGGGCATTCGCGCAGGACGACAAGCCACCCGCGGAGATCCTGCGCAGGCTGGACGACTGGTGCCGCACCCTGGAGCCCGCCGGCCCGCAGGCGCACGACGTTCGCGCTCCCGACCCCCCCACCGTGAGCTGCACGTACCTGGTCTACGACGCCTGGTCGCGGACGCTGTCGTTCGCCAATGCCGGCCACGACGCCCCGCTGCTGATCACCGATCATGAGGTCGGGCAGATGGAGATCGAGCACAAGGGCGTGCTGCTCGGCGTGCGCGGCAAGGGCATGCCCGGCGTGCCGACCTACCGGGAGGAGACCCGCTACCTTCCCCCGGGCTCGGCCCTGGTGTTCTACACCGACGGCCTGACCGACCGGCGGCCGCGCGCGGACGGCGACGGCCACTACACCGAGGCCGAGGCGCTGCAGATGCTCTGTGACGCGGTGCGCGCGGTGGCCACCGAGAGCGTGGAGGCCATCGCCGAGGCGGCCGAGAAGGCGGTGCCGGGGGAGATCGACGACGACATGGCGATCGTCGTCGTGCGTACCTCAGGCGTGGAACTGGCCTCGCGGGAGCGCAACTTCCCGGCCGAGCCGATCCGGGTCTCCGAGGCCAGGCGGCTGGCCCACCAGACGTTCACCAGCTGGGGCATGGATATCAGCCAGGCCGACCTGGCCTGCCTGCTGGTCTCCGAGGTGGTCACGAACGTGGTGCTGCACGCCGCCGTGTCGCCGAGCCCACGGCACGAGTTCGACCTGGATGCGGTCGGGCCGGACGCGGGCATCCTCGACGACTGGTCGGCCTCGCCGTTCGCCGACGACTTCCCCGCCCCGGTCGGCGGCCGGGAATTCACCCTCCGGCTGCGCCGCGGGGATTCCGCCGTCTGGGTCGAGGTCTTCGACCCCGACCTGCGGCTGCCCCGGATCCGGAGCGCGGGCGAGAACGACGAGGGCGGCCGCGGTCTCTACCTGGTCGACCAGCTGGCGACCCGCTGGGGTTCCCGGCCCACCCAGGATGGCAAGGCCGTCTGGTTCGAGATCCCGATCAAGGGCGGCGCAGGCTAGCCGCGGGCTCGGGCGTCACCGGTGCGGCAGGGACCAGGCCCACAGCACGAGCCCGGCCAGCACCACCCCGATGATGATCATTAACCAGGTTCGGCCGGTCGACCCCATGCCCATCCGGCGCCGCATCCGCACGGTGAACAGGGCTATGAGCACCCCGATGAATCCCAGCAGGATCAGTCCATCGGTCATCGCGGTCTCCCGGGGTGTCGCCTGCTCCGAGCATAAGCCGCGACACGGCAAAATCAGCCGGCCGGCCGCCGCGCCTTTCGCGCCGTGTGCCCGCCGGTCAGGCGGCGCCGCCGGCCGACCCCGCTGAAACCTTCCCGCCGTCTGCCTGGCGGTCAGGCGGCTCCGTCGCTGCGCATCGGCGCGACCACCGCCAGGTCCGCCGCGCTGAGCACGCCGGGAACCGCGGTCACCGCGTCCGGCCCCCGCACCGAGTCTCGCAGCCTGCGCAGCACGCTGGCCTGGCGGGCGAGCGCCTCGATCCGCTCGTCCACCAGCCGGGCCGCCTGGTCTCGCTGGCCGGCGCTGACCGAGCGCCCCAGCGCCAGGCGCGCCAGCGGCTTGATCTCCTCCAGCCGGAAGCCCAGGTCCTTGAGCGCCAGCGCGGTGTCGATATAGCCGCGGTATTCGCGCGGATACCGGCGGGTGCCGCCCGGTGACCGGCGCGGCTCGGGCAGGATCCCGAGTTCCTCGTAGTACCGGATGGTCCGGCTGCTGACCCCCGCCGCCTTGGCGAGCTGCCCGATGCTGACCAGGCCCGCCGTATCCTCCACGATCTTCGCTGCCATGCCCGCGCCCCCTGTTGCCATGCCAGCTGGCCCGGCGGTGCGCAGTGCCCCCGCGCGCCAGCCCACCGGTGGCCGATGACCCCGCCGGACCGCCGTTCCCGGCGAGCCCCCTCGCCTGCACCCGGCTGGCCTCGGTATATCACGGATAGTAGCCTCTCGACTACCAGCAGACACCGGTTCTCCCGGGAATCCCCCGGGCCGGCGGATCATGGCCGGCAGGTCTATGGAGCGCGCGGAACTCCGGAGTAACCTCAAAGCAGGGGCCGACCGGGACGTTTCGGTGAAGAGCGGGCCGGCGGCAAGGCAGCGAAAGGGCGGACATCGTGTCGGAGGCATACATTGTCGGGGCGGTGCGCACTCCCGTCGGCAAGCGGAACGGCGGCCTGGCGAAGGTGCACCCGGTAGACATGGCCGCGCAGGTCCTGACCGAGCTGATCGCCAGGACCGGCGCCGATCCCTCCGCCGTGGACGACGTCATCATGGGCTGCGTCTCCCAGGTCGGGCCGCAGTCCATCGACATCGCCCGGAACGCCTGGCTATCGGCCGGGCTGCCGGAGAGCGTCCCCGGGGTCACCATCGACCGGCAGTGCGGCTCGTCGCAGCAGGCCGTCCACTTCGCCGCCCAGGCCGTCATGTCCGGGACCCAGGACCTCGTCGTCGCGGCCGGCGTGGAGAACATGAGCATGGTGCCGATGGGCACCACGGTAGGGCTGCCGCTGGAGAAGGGCATGCCGGGCCCGTTCGGGCAGGGCTGGCGCGACCGGTACGGCGATCAGGAGATCTCCCAGTTCCGGGGCGCGCAGATGATCTGCGAGAAGTGGGGGATCAAGCGATCCCAGCTCGAGGAGTTCTCGCTGGAGAGCCACGAGCGGGCCGTGCGCGCGATCGACGAGGGCCGGTTCGCCCGGGAGATCGTCGCGGTCAGCGGGATCACGACGGACGAGGGGCCGCGCCGGGACACGTCCCTGGAGAAGATGGCCGAGCTGAAGCCGCTGCGCGAGGGCTGGGAGCTCACCGCGGCCACGGCCTCGCAGATCTCCGACGGGAGCGCCGCGGTGCTGGTCGCCTCCGAAGCCGCGGTGCGGCGGCACGGCTTCACGCCGCGGGCCCGGATCCACGCGCTCACGGTGACCGGTGCCGATCCGGTGTTCATGCTGACCGGCCCGATCCCGGCGACCGAGCAGGCGCTGGGGCGGTCGCGCCTGACCGTCGACGACATCGACGTGTTCGAGGTCAACGAGGCGTTCGCCCCGGTGCTCCTGGCCTGGTCCGCCGACACCGGCGCGTCGCTGGAGAAGGCCAACCCGAACGGCGGCGCGATCGCGCTCGGCCACCCGCTCGGCGCGACCGGGGCGATCCTGATGACCAAGCTGCTGCATGAGCTCGAGCGCAGCGGCGGCCGGTACGGCCTGCAGACGATGTGCGAGGGCGGCGGCCAGGCCAACGCCACGATCATCGAGCGCCTCGGCTAGCGCCCGCCGCGGTCCGGGCGCCCCTCAGCCGGACCGCCGCGCGCCCTGACCGCAGCCCGGCGGTGCCTCGCCCCCGGTGAGGCCGCGAAGTCGGCCCTCGCCCCGGTGAGGCCGAGAAGTCGGCCCGCCGGGCCGGGGCCGTTTCGGCCCGCCGCCGCCAATAGTGTGGATGGTGCCATCGCTGTTGCTGTTTCAGCAGCGGCGCGCCGGCCACACTATTGCCGCGCCGCAGGCCACCCGTCCGCACTGCCCGTTACGCCCCGATATGCTGGTATATGGGCAGGGCCAGCGGAGCCGGAAGCCCGCCTGCTCCGGGCCGCGCCTGATTCTGGCCTGCTCTATCCATGTTTTGGGCGCGTCCGGAATCCGGCCTTGGGGCCTCCCGGCTCGTGCCCTCCCGGGTCGGCGCCGCCCACGGTCCCGGGGTCCGGGCCAGCCCGTGGGCGATCTCGGTCTCCGGCCCGCACCACCTCGGGCTGCCCTGGATCCCCGGCCGCCCGCCGACAGCTTAGGTTTCCCTTGAGCGCCAGGGAATATATAATTCAAGTTACAAGTTATATGTAAGCGAGGACCTAGGTTACCTGGATAACCGAATCCTGGTACTCACTTGGAGGTGAAACGCATGCTGCTTACCACTTTTGATCCCTTTGCGCAGCGGGCCGACTACCGTCGGCTGGGCCGGATGGACGCCATCCGGCGCGAGAACGAGGTCGAGCTCCGGTTCGACCTGCCGGGCATCGACCCGGAGAGCATCGACGTCTCGGTGGACCACGGCGTGCTGACCGTCAGGGCCAGCCGCAACGAGGAGTACACCGAGGGCGAGAAGCCGGTCATCCGCGAGCGGGTGATGGGCACCTACGTCCGCCGGGTCCGCCTGTCGGACGCGGTCGACGCCGAGAAGATCGAGGCCGGCTACACCGATGGCGTGCTGACCGTGCACGTCCCCGTCGCGGAGCAGGCCAAGCCGCGCAAGATCGAGGTCCGTTCCGACGCCAAGGCGATCGCCGCCTGACGCAGAGGTACGCTGTCCGGGCCCGCGCGGTGCTGTCTGCGCGGGCCCGGATTCATAACCGGAGTCAGCCATGCCACAGATGCCACTCGATGACGAGAACCGGCCGTTGTTCACCGTCGGCCAGGTGGCAGAGATGCTCGAGATCCAGCAGGCGTTCCTGCGCCGCCTGGACCAGCTGCGCGTGGTCACGCCGTCCCGGTCCGACGGCAACCAGCGCCGTTACACCCGGCGCGAGATCACCGTCGTTCAGTACGTGGTGAACCTGGTGGACGAGGGGATGACGCTGCCCGGCGTCCGCCGGGTGCTCGAACTGGAGGCGCGGATCTCCGAACTCAAGGCCCAGCGGGACGCCCTCCAGGCCGCGCTCGCCGAGCGCGAGGCGCAGATCGCCCGGCTGACGGCAGGCGCTCGGTAGCCGCCGGCCCCGAGACGGCGCGTTCAGGCTGGCGACTCAGCCGATGTGCCGGTGGACGTTGTCATGCTTGGACGGCCCGGGGACCACCTCGGCCACCCACGGCCCCGGGATCGACGGGTCGATGATGCCCTGCTCCAGCCAGGTGTACCGGCCCGACATGACCCGCCGGGCCAGCGCCGCGTCGGCCGTGTCGGTGTTCTTCCAGAGCTGGCCGAAAAGCTCGTCGACCCGCTGCCTGGCCTGCGCGCAGAATGCGCCGGCCAGCTCGACGCCGGTCTTGCCCCGCCCGCCGGGGTCTTCGGCGGCATCCATCTGGGCGCGCACGCAGACCGCGCTCATCGCGAACAGCTCCGCGCCGATGTCGACGAGCCGGCCGAGGAAGCCCTGCTTGCGCTCGAGCCTGCCCTGCCACCTGGCCATGCCGTAGAAGGTCGCGCGGGCCAGCTTCCGGCTCGCCCGCTCCACGTACCGCAGGTGCGGCGCGAGCGGGCCGAACTCGGCGTAGCTGCGGGGAAGCTGGCCCTCGCCGGTGACCAGCGTGGGCAGCCAGCGGGCGTAGAACCCGCCCGCCTTGGCCGCGGCCCGGGCCCGGCGCGACGCGGGCAGGCCCGGCTCGATCACCTCGCCGGCCGCGGCGAGGTGGGCGTCCACCGCCTCCCGGGCGATGAACAGGTGCATGATCTCGGTGGACCCCTCGAAGATCCGGTTGATCCGCAGGTCACGCAGCAGCTGCTCGGCGGGCACCCCCCGCTCGCCGCGGGCGGCCAGCGACGCGGCGGTCTCGTAGCCCCGGCCGCCGCGGATCTGCACCAGCTCGTCAGCGACCCGGCAGGCCATCTCCGAGCAGTACAGCTTGGCCAGCGCGGCCTCGATCCGGATGTCGCGGCGCTTGTCGTCGGCGAGCTGGCTGGAGAGCTCGACGATGGCCTCGAGCGCGTACCCGGTGGCGGCGATGAACGCGATCTTCCGGGCGACGGCCTCGTGCTCGGCCACCGGCCGCCCCCACTGGATCCGCTCGCCGGACCATTCCCGCGCGATCTTGAGCGCCACCTTCCCGCCCGCCGCGCAGCTGGCGGGCAGTGAGAGCCGCCCGGTGTTCAGCGTCGTGAGCGCGATCTTCAGGCCCTGGCCCTCCGCGCCGATCCGGTTGGCCGCCGGGACCCGGACCTCGTGGAACCGGGTCACGCCGTTCTCCAGGCCGCGCAGCCCCATGAAGCTGTTGCGCTGCTCGACGGTGATCCCCGCCGAGCTGCCCTCCACCACGAACGCGGTGATGCCGCCGCGGTTCCCGCCGCTGTCATCTTTCGGGACCCGTGCCATCACCACGAGCAGGTCGGCGACGACACCGTTGGTCGTCCACAGCTTCACGCCGTTCAGCACGTACTCGGTGCCGTCGGCGGACGGCGTCGCGGTGGTGCTCAGCCGGGCCGGGTCCGAGCCGACGTCCGGCTCGGTCAGCAGGAACGCGCTGATCTCCCCGCGCGCGCACCGCGGCAGGAAGCGCTGCTTCTGCTCGTCGGTGCCGAACAGCGCCAGCGGCTGCGGCACGCCGATCGACTGGTGCGCCGACAGCAGCGCCGCCACCGCGGGCGATAGCGACCCGACGATCATCAGCGCCCGGTTGTAGTACAGGTGGGACAGGCCGAGCCCGCCGTAGTGCGGCGGGATCTTCATCCCGAACGCCCCGATCGCCGCCAGACCCTTGACCGTTTCATCGGGGATCCTGGCTTCCCGCTCGATCAGGGCGCCGTTCAGCGACGCCTCGCAGAATTCACGCAGCCGGGCGCAGAATTCCTCCCCCCGGCGGCTGGCCTCCTCGGCCGGGCGCGGGTGGGGGCTGATCAGGCCCAGCTGGAAGTCGCCCAGGAAGAGCTGCCGCCCGAAGCTGGGCAGCGCCCACTCGGCCTCCCTGGCCTGCTCGGCGACCTGACGGGCCTCGGACTCGGTGACCTGGTGCTCGCTCACGGGGCTGATCCTTGTCCTCGTCGGCTGGTACAGAGTTACTGCCCGGTAAAGGCCGACGGTAACGCGGAAGCCGCGCGGGGGCGGGAGGTCAGGACGCGGGCTCGGGGATGTCGGCGCGGCTGACGAACACCTGGGGACTGATCTGGTGCAGCGCGGAGAGCACGCTCACCAGGCCGTCATCTTGCGGGAGCTCGACCACGACCTCGCCGGTCGTCGCGGACCTGGCGGTACGGCCCGGCAGCTCGCGCAGGCGGGCCGCTGGCTGCGTCGCCAGCACCTCGTTGAGCGCGGTCCGGCTGCCCGGATCGTCAGGCACCGCGATCCGGATTCTCCACAGGGGCATACGGAACACTCCGTCCGTCAGCACTCGTCTGTCGACTGTTCATCCGGACGGTTGCCGACGTGATTCCGTCACGTAACGAAGACGTGAAATCGCGCTCAGACATCAGTCCGGTAGAAATTCACGTAGGACCGCGAGGGGGTGGGCCCGCGCTGGTCCTGGTACCGGGAGCCGTATACCGGCGACCCGTAGGGATGCTCGGCCGGCGAGCTGCACCGGAACAGGCACAGCTGGCCGATCTTCATCCCCGGCCAGAGCTTGATCGGCAGGGTGGCGACATTGGAGAGCTCCAGCGTCACGTGCCCGGAGAAGCCCGGATCGATCCAGCCGGCGGTGGAATGGGTCAGCAGGCCCAGCCGGCCCAGGCTGGAATTGTGCGTCGGGATGAACCCCGGGCCGGCCAGGAACTGGCCGCCCGGGCTGCTGACCTGGATGCACCGCACCGGGCGCGAGCCGGCCTCCCGGACGCCGACGACGGCCCGGTGCCGCGGCCCCCGCCCGGGCCAGGCGAACCGCACCCGGTACGCGGGCGGCAACTCGACGCCGCCGCGGGTCACCGCCGTCTTCTGCTTCACGGGACGGCAGCTTAGCCCGGCGGCCAGCTCAAAGACCGCATCCGCGAGACACTCATCGACGCTGGTGAACTGGCCGCGGCCGGCGCCGGCGGCCGCGCCGGCCTGGCCGGCCTCGAGCAGGCCGCGCAGCAGGGCCTGCCGCTGGGCGGCGGATGACCGCAGGTAGAGCGCGGGCACGGGGCGGCTGGCGGGCGGGCCGGCCATGGCTGCGCGGCCCAGGCGCTTGCCGAGCTGGTACGGCTCGTCGGGCAGCCGCAGGTGCGGATAGCGCACGGGCCCGGCCAGCCGGACGTGGTGGTTCCAGGCATCTCCGGCCCGCAGCGAGCCGGCGATCTCGCCGGTCGTCCGGACCGCTCCCGGCCTGCCGTGCCTGCGGTCGGCGGCGGTGCGGGTTACCCAGCCGTGGGAGACGTCGGCAACCAGGGTCAGGCCGTCCGAGAACACCACCTCCCGGCAGGGCCGGCCCACCAGGACCGGCGTCGCGGCGACGACCGCGGTCGGGCGGCCGGTCTCGTCGAATACCTGGTCGCCGACCCGAAGCTCGCCCATGCGCCGCCATCCGCCCGGGGTCGGGATCGGGGTGTCGGCCGCGAGCGCCTTGCCCTCCAGCCGCCCCGCGATGTCGTCCGGCAGGCTCACCACCTCGTAGGTGGAGGCCAGCACGAACTCACCTGGGTGCAGGACGAACGGCTCGGCGCCGGCCGGTTCCACCAGCCGGGTCAGCTCCGGCTGCTCCTCGGCCGGGTCGATGTGCGGGTAACGGTGGTTCTCGAACACCCGGAAGTACCGGTCCAGCCGGACGTCGATGCTCGACGGCTGGATGAGCTCGGGCGAATACGGGTCGAGCTTCACCCGGCCCGACTCCACCTCCGTCTTGATGTCCCGGTCGGAGAGCAGCACCCTGGCAACCTATCGGTTCCGGTACCATGTCGGGACGGGCTCGGTCGGGCCGCCCGGATCGCGGCGGCCGCCGACCCTCTCGCGGGTGTAGTTCAATGGCAGAACGTCAGCTTCCCAAGCTGATAGTGCGAGTTCGATTCTCGTCACCCGCTCCACACGCTCCGGCCCAGGTCAGGGCTTCCTCGGAAATGACCTTCGGCCACCTTTGACCGCGGAGCCTCTGTGCCACCTCCGCGCAGCGATCAAGGGCCAGACGGGAGCCTGCCCGGACCGGACGCGGGCCATCCCGTGCAACGTGTGGGCGGCCGACAGCAACGGCGACAGCAACGACAGCAGCCGACCCCGCTCGGCCGCCGTCGGCCGCGCACCCATTCACGCTGACAGGTTGCGCTAACGCTTAGGTCACATCCTGGCCGCCGCCAGGCATGCCCGACCAGCATGCTCACGACCACGAAAACCGCTCTCCACAACCGCTTGACAAACATCCATAGGGAATCAAACCCCGGGCCTCCGCAGCTCGTCGGCCCTCTTCCCGAAGAACTGGGGAGGGGGAGCCAGGCGCACGCCGACCGCCTTTTTCGCGCGGGCCTCCTGCCTTCGCGTCATGAGTAACAGATAACCCGATACCGGCGCGAAATGTCGCGTATGGTACGGAGCTGCCGGGGACAGAGCAAAGGCCAGGCACAGAAGCGCACGGTGAGGCCCTGACCTACGCTAGGTCGGGACCTCCGGCCCGTAGCCTCAGGACTTCTGCCTCTCTAGGAAGGCAAGAATTCTGGCACACTATTGTTCCCCAGAGTAACAATTTGAATGGCGGTGTCGCGCCGTCAGCGTGATGACGAGACAATCAGGTCCCGGAGGAAGACGAGACGATGCCGGGAGCGGGCGAGGACAATGGGCGCTGACTTCGGAATGACCTCCAGGCCAGAAACAAGGGGGGAACGCCAATGTTTGAGACGATTCTTGAGATACTCGGAATCAAGGCGCCGAAATTTGATCCCGAAACGTTGTCACGAACCGCTAGCGCCCTGGTCAGTTTAGCCCTGACCTGTATTGTCTTCGCGATCGTATGGCTGGCTTTCGCCAGCCGCAGCACGCGGGGTCTCATGTTGTGGCTCGCGCCGACGGCGTTCGCCTTCCTCGCGGCCGTGTTCATGTTGATGGCCGGGATGAACTCTCTCAGGGGAGACGCCGCGGCCATCAGGAAAGACGCCGCGGCCATCAAGAAAAGCGCCGCAGCCATCAGGAAGCACATCCAGCCAGTCGACCCAGGTTTCCATATGGGCTGCCGGGTCGGCCGCAGACGCTTGGAGTGCGGAATCCTTAAGGTCGCGCCGCAAGACCCTCACCTGATCTCGGCAGGCCTGCCTGTGAGCCAAGCCGAATTCACCCTCTGGACCGATCGTGAACTTGAGGCCCAGCTTTCAGGGGGTGCGCTATTCAGCCACGCAACTCTCGGCCGCTTCCAGCAGGCCACGCTGTACAACGAGCTCATCGTATCCGTGAATAAGCTGCTCATGAGCGCATACCGGAAGAGTGTGCATATCAAATCCATAGGAATCGCCGTACCCGGCGGCGTGTACCCGGATCTCGGCCACTTCGACGGGCTGGTTGAGGGCACCCCGTTTCACGCGGACGAGGACATCACGGGAAAGGTGGCCGAACGTCTCGTTCAGGAGGTCGACCTCGACGTTCTCAAGGAGGTCCTCGGGACGAGCGATCCGGAAGCCATGCGGGCCATGATAAATCTGGACAACGATGCGCGCTGTGCCACACGCTGGCATCTTGTCGCGAATCCCACGTGGCAGAACATGGCATGCGTCTTTGCCGGGTCCGGGCTCGGCTCCGGACTGGTCTTCGGCCAGGAGGTCTTCTACGGCAACCGGTTCCGGGCCGGGGAAATCGGCCACGTGAATCTCAATCCCGGTAGCCTGTTGCTCTTGGACGGAAATGGGGATAAGGCACTCCAGCCACGCCACTGCTCATGCGCCAAAGAGGGCTATCACTTCGAATCGCTGGTCGGCATCGGAGGCCTCGGGCACCTCGCAGAGGTCATCAACAAAGACCACCTCGGCCAGATATGCAATGCCTACATGGCCGACCCGGGCCAGCGCAAGCAAATCGAGGCGGAGAAGATCGACGCTGACGATGCCAAGGGAATGATCACCTTGCGCGCGCTCGCCTACGTCGGACTTCAGGATCGGGTATTCGACTCTCATAGAATGCCTATGAACGAGAAATTCCTCAACCTAATTCTTCATGACGGGATCATTAACGAGTATCTAGCGCAAGTGGCCATGACGTACGCTCGCCTGTTCGGCACGGGCATCGCCGCGCTGCTGGCCGCCCTCGACATCGAGCACGTCGTATTGTGCGGAACCATTCCTGAGTTCCTCCATAACAACTTGCGCTTCACTACTGAGGTGCAGAAGAGCCTGGACGATAATATCCCCGGGGAGCCCAGGGGAGCGGTCAGTGTGCATTACAGGGACATGCGGCACACGGGTTGGCGGGGCGCGGCGCTTCTATCCAACGACCCAGGCTACAGGCGCCGACGCTTCCCTCAAAGCCTGTCTCCCAGAGAACCGAAGAGCTCGGCGGTGTAGGAGACGGACGATGCGAGATCTCGATCGGTGGGTGGTCGTTGGGCTGGACAATGGCGGAACCATGAACAATGCCACGGTGCTTGACGCCGCCGGCCGGTTCCTTGTCGATCATCTGGTCGAATGCCCTAGCTGCGTCCAGGACGGCCCAGACAAGGCTGTCGAGGCAATGGTCAAGTCGCTGGATCATGTTCTGGGGATTACCGGAATCCCTCGTGCCGCGGTGCGTGCCGTCGGGCTTGACACGCCGGGACCGGTTAGCGCGGACGGCATCATCTCATCCAGGGGATCCACCAACTTCTCAGACCCAGGATGGCGTGGCTTCGCCGTCCGCCTGGCGCTGGAAAACCGCCTCGGACTTCCTGTTGTGTATAACAACGATGCGAATGCCGCGGCGCTATATGCCCACTATGCGCATTTCGGAGCACGCATAGCAGCGCTGCGCTCGTCGGTATCTGTGATCGTGGGCACTGGTCTTGGCGGCGGCGTGATCGAAGCGGGGAGAGTTGTCCGCGGAGCGGCCGGGATGGCCGGAGAGCTGGGACATATATGGGTGCCGATGGATGGGCTGCTCGCGCCCGACCAGCCGATGCCGACCTGCAACTGCGGCTTGTCCGGCGACGCCGAGAGCGTCGCATCGCTGATCGCGATCGAAAAGAACCTGCTGCCCTACTGGCTGGGCTGTTTTCCTGGCCATGAACTGGGCAGGATCGGACCTCTCGCGATGGCCGCGAAATCCGTCCGGGGCTACGGAGAAGCCGGTGATCCGCTGGCGCTCAAGATCTTCGAGCAGCAAGCCATAGCCATTGGCAGGCTGCTCACGATAGCAGCGAACTTCACAGACCCCGACGTCTACCTTCTCGGCGGCGGCGTAGTCGAGGCGGCACCGCACTTCCGCGACTGGTTCCTCAGGCTGGTTCGGGAGCATACCCTTCTCCGTGACGAGCAGGCACGCGCAGCGTCGATCGCGCTGGTGCCCGATCTGGACATGGCTGGTGCCCGTGGCTCGGCGCTCGCGGCACATACGGCGGTGAAGAGGAGCAACAGCGGCGCTGCAACTGCGGCACCGTGACCCAGACAGCTTCGGACATCGAGCGGCGCTCGCCCTTGCGCCCGCGGTGGATGCGGACCCGGTAGAACAGCCGCCCCCGCGCGCCCGGCTTGAGGCACACCAGCCCCGCGACCGACACCCGGCCCGAGCCCTTGCCGCCAGACCGTGACCACGGGGGTGTGGCCGCGGCGGGCCCAGGTGCGGGCCTTGGGCGGGCGCAGGTTCTGCCCGGCCTCGTCCTCGAAGCAGATCCACGCTCCGGTCGCCGCCGCTAGCCTCGTGCCTTCGCCCAGGTCCGCGCCCGCCACGCCGCGATCGCGGCCTCGTCACGCTCGGCGGCCCGGTGCGCGGGCACCTGCGGGGTGAACCCGATCCGGTGCAGCAGGTACGACGTGCCCCGCAGTGTGTAGCGGACATGAAACAGCCGGGCGATCAGTACGGCGACCCTCGCCAGCGTCCACCGCTGATCCTCACCCCAGCCCCACGCGGCCGGGCCAGCCTCCAGCGCGGCGCGCAGCCGGCCCAGCTGCCCGTCGGCCAGCCGGCACACCGCCCCGCCCGGGCCTTTGGAAGCCAGGGCGGCTTCGCCGCCGGCGCGCCAGCGCCGCCGCCATACGTAGGCCGAGTTCGGCGAAACCCGCAGCCGCCGCGCCACCTCCGGCGGCTCGATCCCCTCGGCGAACCACGGCGCGGCCTGCAGCCGCACCGCCTCACGCCTGTCCCGCCCAGCGGCGGTCAGGCCACCACCATCTGATACCTCATATCTCCGCACTAGTCCCGCCAACCCGCCCAGTCACTACGACACGCCGGGCAACCCCCACATCATCAAAATCCTGACAATTCAACCCCTGTAGTGGTGACCTTGCCGTGCCACGAAGAAGAACACGTCGGCGGCGCGGACCTGGCTGCCGGTGACCTCGGCGAGGCCGTTGCTGCGCAGTGAGGAGAGGTAGCCGGAGCTTTTCAGCGGGCCCGGCTCCGGCAGCGACTGGCGCCCCTGTCCGCCCGCCCGTCGCGGTGTTCCTCGCCCGCGCCAACCCCGACGTGCCCAGGCACGAGGGCATCACCTACTTCCTCATCGGCGCATGCGCCAGCCGGGCGTCGAGATCCGGCCGCTGCCGCACACAGGCGGCGAGGCCGGGTTCTTCCAGGCGTTCCTGGACGGCGTGCGAGTCCCCGGCTCCGGGCGGGTCGGTGCCGGGGGCGCCTGCTGGAAGCTCGCGCGGGCGACTGCGGCACGGCTGGCTGGCTGCCCGACGGCCGGAACGGCGGCCCATGGGCAGTCCTCGCAACCGAGACGCCCAAGTAACCGGGGATCTCTGAGCCCGCCAGCACCCTCCTGCTTCGCCCATAGCCCCATCACGCGCGCCGTGCTGTACGCTTATCACATGACCACGGATAAACAGATCATTGGATCGCCGGTCGTGTTCCGGCTCGATCAGGGCTCGGGCGTGCCGACGTACTTGCAGCTTGTGCATCAAGTCGAGCACGCGCTTCGGCTTGGCTACCTCAAGGTGGGGGACCGGCTCCCCAAGGTCCGGGATGTGGTCGCCGCGCTGACCATCCACCCGAACACGGTGCTGAAGGCGTACAAGGAGCTGGAGGCCAAGGGCCTGGCCGCCGGGCGGCCGGGGCATGGCACGTTCATCACGGGCACCCTGGAGCCGGTCACACTGCCGGAGCTCGCCGGGCTGCGCCGCGGACTGCTGTCCTGGCTGAAGGCCGCCGACGAGGCTGGCCTGGATGAGGCCGGGGTGGCTGCCCTGCTCGCCAACGTCACGCGGGACTACTACGGCGGGCGTGCCGTCCGGCCCGAGAAGGAGAATGCCGGAAGCGAGGGTGTCGCGTGAACATCATCGAGACCGCTGGCCTGGGCAAGAACTACGGCCGGACCTGGGCCCTGCGGGACTGCACGTTCGCGATGCCCGAGGGGCACCTGGCCGCGCTGGTCGGGCCCAACGGCGCGGGCAAGACCACGCTGCTGCACCTCCTGGTGGGCCTGACGGCCGCGGCCGCGGGCTCCGCGACCGTTCTCGGGGGGCTGCCGGCCGGCTCGCGCGCCGCGCTCGACGGCATCGCGTTCGTCGCGCAGGACGCGCCCGTGTACACGAACCTGACCGCCGCGAACATGATCCGGCTCGCCCGGAACCTGAACCGGAGCTTCGACCCTCCCTACGCCCGCGCCCGGCTGGGCGAGCTTGACATCCCGCTGGACCGGAAAGCCGCGAAGCTGTCCAGCGGGCAGCGGGCACAGCTCGCGCTGACCCTGGCGCTGGCCAGGCGGCCGCGGCTGCTTATCCTCGATGAGCCCCTCGCGGCGCTCGACCCCCTTGCCCGGCACGACTTCATGGGCACGGTGCTCGCGGCGGTAGGCGAGGACGGCGTGTCCGTGCTGATGTCGTCCCACGTCCTCGCCGAGCTCCAGCGGGTCGCCGACTTCCTGATCCTGCTGACCAAAGGCCGGGTCCGCGTCGCCGAAACGGTCGAGGACCTGGTCAGCACCCACCGGGTGCTGACCGGCCCGGCCGGCTCCGCCGACCAGATAACGAGAAAACTGGACGTCATTCAGGATCAGCGGGGGGAAGCGCAGGCCCACCTGCTAGTGAAGGCGCAGGGCCCGCAGGACCCGGTGCCGCCGGGCTGGGAGGCGCACCCGGCCGGCCTGGAGGAACTCGTGCTCGCCTACCTGCGCAGCGCGGGCGAGACCGGGCCGGCTCCCCTGCTCGGCAAGCCCACCGCGTCCGCCGGAGCAGCATCATGAGCGCGCTTACCCTGGCCACCGGGCAGAACGACTCTGCCCGCACCCCGCGCCCCCTCCCCTGGCGGCGGATGGTCCTGGTCACCTGGTTGCAGCAC
>Ga0335078_10008521_pt1 | contig 15253 bp, 11 predicted proteins | sample Lox_Sample_32_FD_206711 | JGI IMG/M metagenome (GOLD analysis project Ga0335078, IMG submission 206711) | Soil microbial communities from Loxahatchee National Wildlife Refuge, Florida, United States - Lox_Sample_3.2 | ecosystem: Environmental > Terrestrial > Soil > Wetlands | place: USA... | reverse complement strand
GGTACTCGATGAGCCCTTAAACGGCCTCGATCCGCTTATTCGCGCCGAAGTGATTGCGCTGTTCCGGGCCCTGGCCGGCGAAGGTCTGCACCTGATCATCTCCAGCCATGTCCTGCACGAGGTGGACGTGATCTCGGACCAGGTAGTGCTGCTCAACTGCGGTTATGTCGTGGCGGAGGGACAGATTCACAGCGTGCGCGATGAGATCGAGGAACATCCCATACAGATTTTCATCCGCTGCCGCCGGCCGGCGGAACTGGCGGCGCAGGTGTTCCGCGACGGATGCGTCGTGGAGGCGAGGCTGAGCCCCGAGGGCGACGGTCTGCTGGTGAAAACGCGCGATGCCGATCGCTTCTACCTGGCGCTGAACCACATCGCCCAGGATGGGTTCGAGATTGAGTCGGTAGCCCCGGCGGACGCCGACGTGCTGTCGGTTTACGAGTACCTCGTGGGAACCGGGGAGTCCACCAAATGAGCACCAGCGAAAAAAACTGGACGCTGTGGCGGGCGCAGATGGTGGCCATCCTGCGGCTGGAACTGAAGAAGACCCTGCTCGCCCGCCGCGGGCTTTGGGTCTACTTCCTCGCCTTCGCGCCTGTCCTCATCTTTGCCATTCACGCTTACCACCAGCTCCAAACGGGACAAGTGGGAGACATCGGAGACGATACCCACATCTTCGCCGGCATTTTCCAGCTCTTTTTCTTGCGGCTCGCCGTCTTCTTCGGCTGCGTGGGCATTTTCACCAACCTGTTTCGCGGCGAAATGGTGGAGAAGAGCCTCCATTACTACTTTCTCGCGCCCGTGCGCCGCGAAGTGCTGATGGTGGGGAAATTCCTGTCGGGGCTTATCGCCGCCGCGGTGATTTTCGGCGTCAGCATGGTGTTGCAGTTCTTCGTCCTCTATTCGGGCTTCGACTCGGCCACGCGCCAGGAGTATTTTTATCACGGTCAGGGACTGGTTGCTCTCGCCAGCTATGTTGGCGTCACGCTGCTCGCTTGTCTTGGCTACGGAAGCCTGTTCCTCGCCGCCGGCGTCCTGTTCCGCAATCCGCTGGTTCCGGCGCTGGTCCTGCTGGTGCTCGAGGCCATCAGCGGATTCCTGCCTTCCTTCCTGCAGCACTTCAGCGTCATCTTCTACCTCAAGTCCCTCTGCCCGGTCAGCGTACCCGCCGAGATCTTCATGGATCAGGGGCCGCTGGCCTTCCTGGCGGTCAACGCCGCTCCCGCTTCAGTTGCCGTCTCAATTCTGGGCCTGGTGGTGATCTCCATGGCCGCGCTGGCGTACTGCGCGGCGCGAGTGGGTCGAATGGAGATCGACTACGCAGCGGAATGAACGGTCTCAAACTTGAAAGAAGAAAGACGTTTCTCACCAGGACACAAAGTGGGAGAAGAGCAAAAAGGACCGGTTCTCTGGGACTCTTCGTACCTTTGTGTCTTTGTGAGAAACTTTTCGGTTTTTTCAACCTTCAATCGGCAATCTTCAATCGGCAATTAACCAGCGCCTGTGTCATCAGGGCCTCGAAGCCCTGGTTGGACTTGCGGAAAGCCTCCTGCGCCGCCGGCGTCGCACCTTCCTCGTAGCTGGTGTTGAAGGCGGCGATCACAGCGCGGCCGTTGCGCGGATTGAACACCATGAACGACCGGAACGCCGCCTGATGACCGGTGTGACCGACCAAGGTCACGGCATCGCCGCCGGAACCGCGAGGGTACAGGAAGAATGAGAGCCCCATCCAAACGGGCGGCTCGTTGCTCTCGCCTGGGTTCACTGCGACCACGGGCCGCCACATCTCTTCCAGCGACTTTCGCGCCAGGATAACGACCGTGTTTGGCGGCTGATTTGGACCGCCGAGAAACGCCACCCACCGCGCCAGGTCGTCCAGCGGAGCGTTCAGACCGCCGTTCGGTGTCGTGATGCCGGTATCAAACTCGCGCCCGTTGGCAATGGTCTCGCGGTGTCCGTCGCTGCCGACGCGCAGGGTGTAGTTGTTGGAACGATCCTGGGCGAGATGGTAGGGCGTTCGGTTGAAGTAGCTCCGCGTCATGCCCAACGGCGTCAGGATGTTCTTCTGCACATAGACCTGGTACGGGTCGCCGGTCACCGCCTCGATCACCCGAGCCAGATAAATGAAGCCGGGGTTCGAGTATTGATACCGGGTGCCGGGCGCGAAGGCCAGTTCCTGGTAAGGCATCATGGCCACGAGCTGACTCCATTCGGTCGGCTCGAAGGGCTGCCAGGACTTCGAATCGTCCCGGTAAGGCCACGTCGGCGATTGAAAGCCTGCCGAGTGCGAGAGGAGATGCCGCAAGGTCACCTGCGCGATCCAATTTTCGTCACTGTGGACGCGCGTCAACTCGGGGACGTACTTGACGATTGGATCGTCCAGTGAGATTTTGCCACGATCGCGCAGTTGCATGATCGCGACGGCGGTGAGCGTTTTGGTGATGGAAGCCCAATGAAAGATCGTGTTCGAATCGACCGGCTGCTGCCTTTCGAGATCAGCCGCGCCTGTCGCGTGAGCCTCGGTGGTCTTTCCCTGGTCGAGCGTCACGTAAGCAGCGCCGACAATTCCGTCGTTGCGGACGTAGCCGTCGAAGCTCGCCTGAAAAGTCGGCGCCTGGGCCTGCAGCGCCATCACCGCCAGCAAAACGGCGCCCCATAGAGCAGTGAGTGAGCGGCCCCATCCGATTAGCTTGTTCATGGCTGAACAGGATACCACCGGAATTACTTCTTTCCAGAAAGACGGGAACACAACTACGTATCGCCTCACCCACTATCGAGGCCTGTCTCTGGTAACGCCGCGCTGAGGCGGGCATTCCGTGATACGCTTGCTGCGCGGGGGGTGAAGCATGCCGGAAGGGCCGGAGCAGATCAATCGCCAGTCGATCATCGACGAAGAGCACTTGAGGCTCTTGGGCCTGGGGTTCATGATTTCTGCGGGGTTTGCGGCGCTCTTCGCGTGTTTTGGATTGTTCTACGTCTTTCTCGGCATCGTCATGAGCATCGGCTTCTCCCGCACGCCGCCCACGGCTATACGGCTAAACGAGCCGCCGCCTGCGTTCATGGGATGGATCTTCCTCGGACTCGGATTGGTTTTTGTGGTCCTCGGGGGGGCGATGGCTTTTGCGCGGTTCTGGGCGGCGCGCTCGGTGAAGAGCCGGACGTCGCGAACCTACTGCGTGGTTATCGCCGCGATCGGCTGCCTGGAATTTCCCTATGGCACGGCGCTCGGAGTTCTCTCGCTCATCGTCCTCGGGCGCGATTCGGTGATGAGACAATTCGCGGCACACCGACCGGTAGAGCTTTCGAAGTGAGCAAGACTAGTTTTCATTTTCAAAGAGGAGGTTTTCAAATGCCAGCAGCACAAGGAGCCCTTCCCGGCAGTAGTTTCACGAACACCAACAGTACTCTCCGGAAAGAAATCAAGAACGATATTGCGGGAGCTCTCACCAGCATCAGTGACGTGCAGAGGGAGGCCGATTCGATCGTCAAGTCAGATAACTTTCACCTGGACTCCCGTTCCGTCAACAGCCAATGGAAAGTGGAAATCCAATACCGAGCGGGAACGAAGGGCACGGTGGCGTTAGTCCTGGTAGACCCCAATGCTACCAGCCTCGCTGATCTGCAGACCGCCATCAACGGATCGGCAAGCGACGGGCATATCTGGAATGTGACGTAGCAGCGGAGCGGTGCTCGCCCGGTGCTTTCTAGGCTAGCAGGCTGCACAAAAGGGCGTAGCGGGCGGCTTTGCGCCGCCATCGCCCCTTGAAATCACAGGAGATGTGGGGGGGCAAACCCGCCGCTACGCCGTTTTTCTGTCGCCTGCTGGAGCTTCGAGGGTGGTGCTCCGGCGCTGATGGCTGAAAGCTGAAAGACATCTCACGACTTGCTCACGAAGAAACCGTCGATCAGCATCGCGTCGATGCCGGAGCAGAAGAAACTGCGCACCGCGTCGCGCGGCGTCACCACCAGGGGCTCGCCGAAGAGATTGAACGACGTATTGATGAGGAAGGGCGCCGGAGAGCGCTTGCCCCACTCCTTGAGCAATTGCCATAGAAGCGGATTGGTGCCGCGTTCGACCGCGTAGAGGCGGATCTGGTCGCCGGGCAGCGCCAAGTCCTTCAACAGGACGCGGGCGTCGGGCCGCACCCACCCGAGGCTGGCCATGAAACGAACCAGGCGGGAGCACTCAAAATAACGGGCGCAGTCTTCTTCGGGGACGGCGATGGCGAACGGCCGAAACGGCTCGCGGTGCTTGACGTAGTGGTTGAGGTTTTCCTTGATGTAGGGCGCCCACGGAGAGGCTAGGATGCTACGGTGGCCGAGGGCGCGAGGTCCGAATTCGGTGGCGCCCTGATGCCAGGCGACGATGTCCGCCTGCGCCAGAGCCTCCGTGGTCGCCTCCACCCTTTGCGCCTCGGTGTCGAACCAGCGGTAGCGCGCCTTGCAGTTGTCGAGCACGTTCTTGATGTCCTCGGTGGCGAAGCTCGGGCCCCAGTCGAGCGAAGAAAGCGGGCGGAAGCGCGGTCTCCCGAGGACCTGGTGCCAGGCAAGCCAGGCCGAACCGAATGCGCTGCCCGCGTTCCCGGCCGCCGGTTGGGCGAAGACGCTGCCGAGCCCGACGGCCTTCTCGATGGCGGCCACCAACAGAGCGTTGATAAAGAGGCCCCCCGCCAGGCACACGTTCCGGACACCGGTCTCTTCGAACAACTGCTCGACGCACTCCACCAGAACGCGGGCGCACGCCTGGTGAAAGCTGGCCGCGATCTGGCGGGCCAACGCGTCGGTGAGCCGGAAGCTCCTTTCCGACTCTGACCCGAGACGCTGGTAGAACCTGGCGGCGAATGCACCGCGGCCAGTGAACTCGGGACGAAGATAACTCAGGTCGATCTGAGGCAGGCCGCCGCAGGGACGCCCGAGCACGTCGTCGAACAAGGCTTTGAGTCCGTCAGCACCGTCGCCTTCGAGGCTGAGCCACTGCGTCTTGTGTTCCTCGAGGTGCGGCTCGAAACCTAGCAGCGCCGTAACCTGGGAGTAAAGCCAGCCGATGGAGTTGGGAAAGGCAGTCGAACGGAGAGGCCGGATGTTCGTTCCCTCGCCTAAGGCGGCGGTGCCGCAGCAACTGTGTCCATGCTCATCGAGAGTGAGGATTGCCGCCCGGTCAAAGGGAGAAGCGAAGAAAGCGCTGGCGCCGTGACAAAGGTGATGTTCGAGGGGCAGAGCGCGCCCTGTCGGAGCCGTCGGATCTGTCCGGCCCATCGGGCCCGCCGGACCCTGATCGGTTGCTTCCGGCGGCAGCCGGCGGAGCTCGTCGATCAGGTCGTCCAGGCCCGGCGGCAGCGCGCCGCTCGCGTGGCGGTCGTACCGGCGGCTCTGGAGCGCGGCGTGCCGCACCCAGGTGGGTAGCGGACAACTCGCGACCGCGAGCTTCTCGACGTCCTTGGCCTTGATACCGGCGCGATCGAGGCAGAACTGGATCGCCTGATAGGGAACGCCCCCTTTGCCGGGTGTGCGCGTGAGTTTGCTTTCTTCAATTGCCGCCACGATTCCCTGGTCGGTGACCAGGGCGGCGGCGGAGTCGTGTTCCAGTGCGGAGAGTCCGAGGATGTACATTCGTTTTACTCTAAAGAGGAGTCAGGGCAAGAAACGATGATGAGCGATGAATGATGCACTGAAGACCGCTTGCGACCGGCGCAATGCCGAATGAAAGAGGAAAGCCTGGCAAGTTAGGTCTTCGTTTATCATTCATCGTTCATCTTCCCACTCCTTTGCTGCGATCGGCATGCGCCAGCCGAGGCCGAAAGCGCGGTCGGTCACTTTGATGCCTGGCGCCGCCTGCTTGCGCTTGAATTCCGCAATCTTAACCAGGTGGAGCACGCGCCGCACCGTCTCGGCGTCGAAGCCTTGGGCGATGATCTCTGCGGCGGATTGGTGGCGCTCGATGTGCCTTTCCAGAATCTCATCCAGCAACTCGTACGGTGGCAGCGTATCCTGGTCCGTCTGGTTGGGCCGGAGCTCGGCGGAAGGCGCTTTGGTCAGGATGGCCTCCGGTATCAGCGGCCTTCGATCGTTGAGCCAACGAGCCAGGCGATAGATCATCGTTTTAGGGACGTCCGAAATCACCGCCAGGCCGCCCGACATATCGCCGTAAATCGTGCAGTAGCCTACCGCCAGCTCGGACTTGTTGCCGGTGGTCAGCAGCAGGGCGCCGTATTTGTTGGACAGCGCCATCAGCAGGTTGCCGCGAATGCGCGCCTGGATGTTCTCCTCGGTCACATCGCGCGGGCGGTCCCCAAACGCCGGGCCCAGGGTCCGGTCAAATGCCTGCATGATCTCTTCCATGCGCAGAGTGAGGGTTCGAATGCCCAAATTGCGCGCCAGGCAGGTTGCATCCTCCAGGCTGCCACGACTGGAAAAGGGCGATGGCATCAGCACGCCAAGGACATGATCCGCGCCGCAAGCCTCGGCGGCCACGGCGGCGGTGACGGCCGAATCGATTCCGCCGGAGAGTCCCAGCAACACGGTGTGGAAGCCGCACTTGTGGACATAGTCGCGGGTTCCGAGGACCAACGCTCCCCAGATTTCATGCTCCGGAGATAAGTCGTTGGGCTCGATGCGACCGGCGGGCGGATACAGGTCGGCGGGCGGATCCAGGTCGATCAGCACCAAATCCTCGGTGAAGGCGCGCCCTCGCGCAATGAGCGTGCCCCGCCCGTCGAAGGCGCAACTGCGTCCGTCGAAGACCAGGTCATCGTTTCCGCCGACCTGGTTGACATAAACCAGGGGCAGGCCGTGCTTGGCAGCGATTTGGGAGAGCATGGACTCCCGCAACGACTGCTTGCCCATGCTGAAGGGAGAGGCGGAGAGATTGATCACCGCCTGGGCGCCGGTTTGGGCCAGCGTCTCTACCGGATCCTCGTGGTAGCGACGCCTCTGCCAGAAGTCGCGGTCGTTCCAGATGTCCTCGCAGATGGTCACGCCCAGGGTCCAATCGCCCAATCGCAGCACCTGGTTGCAGTTGCCCGGCGCCGGTTCAAAATAGCGGTCCTCGTCGAAGACGTCGTAAGTGGGCAGGAGGCTTTTGCGGAAACGATCCAGCACCTCTCCTCCTGCCAGAAGCGCGGCGCTGTTGAATAGCGGCCGTCCCTCCGAAGCCTGGTTGGGCTCCGCCAACCCCACGAGCACCGGAGGAGCGCCACGCAGATCGGCAGCCAAGCGCTCGAGCACCTCCCAACTGTACCGAATGAGACCAGGCTGTAAGAGCAAATCGCGGGGCAGGTAGCCCAACAGGGCCAACTCCGAAGTCACAGCCACGTCCGCACCCTGTTTTGCCGCTTCGCGAGTGGCCGCACCGATTCGCGCGGCGTTCCCACTGATATCGCCGACGATCTGGTCGAGCTGGAGGAGAGCGATCCGCATCTCAAACTGGAGAAGAGGAGACAGGAGTCAGGAGTCAGAAGAAGAAGCGATGAGTGATGAATGATGAACTGAAAACGGTCCGCGCGGCCGGCTGTGTGAAGATCAGAGAAGGAGGACAATTATTGGCGGCGCACACCGCAGATGCCCACAGCTGCCTTTAAACGACTCTATCGTGAGCGACCCGTTCCTCAGTTCTTCAGTTCATCATTCATCGCTCATCGTTCATCGTTTCTTTTTCTGACTCCTGTCTCCTGTCTCCTGACTCCTTTTCTCCGAGCGCCTCGCGGAAGTAGGGGAGGGTCTTGTTCAAGCCTTCCAGCCTGGAAATCTGCGGCTGCCACCCGAGAATCTGTTTAGCCCTCGTGATGTCGGGGCAGCGCTTTCTGGGATCATCCTCGGGAAGCGGTTGGAAAACGATCTCGCTGCGGCTCCCCGTGACCTCGAGAATCTCTCTCGCCATTTGCGCCAGGGTCACCTCTTCCGGATTGCCCAGATTGACGATGAGAAGCCCGGCGGCCGAGTTCAATAGCAGGCGATAGATCCCCTCCACCAGATCGCTGACGTAACAGAAACTCCGCGTCTGCGACCCATCGCCGTAGACGGTGACGGGTTCCTCACGGAGGGCCTGGCTCATCATGTTAGGGAGCGCCCGGCCGTCGTTCAGCCGCATGCGCGGGCCGTAGGTGTTGAAGATCCGGGGAAACCGGACGGGGACGCCGTGGGCACGGTGGTAGGCTATGGTCATCGCTTCCGCATACCGCTTCGCTTCGTCGTAGACGCTCCGGGGCCCGACCGGGTTAACGTGCCCCCAATAGGTCTCGGGCTGGGGATTGACTTCGGGGTCTCCGTACACCTCCGAAGTCGACGCCAACATGAACACAGCGCCCTTGGCCTTGGCCAACCCCAGCGTGTGGTAGGTACCGAGTCCGCCCACCTTCAGGGTGTGGATCGGGTGCTCGAGATAATCTTTGGGACTCGCCGGACTGGCGAAATGGAGCACTGCGTCCAGCGGCCCCGCCACAAAGAACGGCTCCGTGACGTCATGCAAGATGAAGGTGAACTGCCGCTGGCTTTCGAGATGGGCAACATTCTCCCTTCGCCCGGTAATCAGGCTGTCAATACAGATAACCTCGTGGCCCTCGGCCAGCAGGCGTTCACAAAGGTGCGAACCAACGAATCCGGCGCCGCCGGTAACAAGGGTGCGCATTAGACGGCGATCCCGACCCCCTCTCCCACGAGCGAAGCCTCGCCGACCCGATGGTACTCAAAGCCGGCGGCGCGAAGGGCATCGGCGTCCAGGCAGTTGCGGCCATCGACTACTATCGGCAGTGCCATCGACGCACGGACCTGCTTCCAGTCCACGTTGCGAAACTCCGGCCACTCCGTCAGGACCAGCACGGCCTCGGCTCCGCGCGCCGCTTCCAAGGCGGACGAGCAATAAACGAGGCGATCGGGCTCCTCGGGAAAATCTCGCTGGAATTCCCGGGTAGCCTCGGGATCATACAGTCGAACGGAAGCCCGCGCCTGGCGCAGGCGACGCACGATGTGAAGGCTTGGGGCGTCACGAATATCGTCGGTGTGGGGTTTGAAGGCCAGCCCCCATACCGCCAGCTTCTTACCCTCCAGCACCCAAAGGGCCTTCTGGACCTTGCGCAGGAAGCGGTCAACGCGACTCTGGTTGATGCGTTCAACCTCCCGCAGCAGGTTGAAATTGACGCCGTGCTCTTCTGCCACGTGAATGAAGGCCTTCAAATCCTTTGGGAGGCAGAAGCCGCCGTAGCCTATCCCGGCCTGTAGAAAATGCGCCCCAATACGCGGATCCAGTCCTAACCCAGTCGCGATATCCTGGATGTTGGCGCCCGCCGCCTCACAAAGGTCACTGAGCATGTTGATGAACGAAATCTTCAATGCCAGAAAGGAGTTGGAAGCGTGCTTGATCATTTCCGCCGAGTTCCGGTCGGTGATCAGCATCGGCCGAGCGAGAGGTTCGTACAGCTCCCGGAGCCATTCCTTAGCCTTCTCACTGTTGGCCCCAATCACAATCCGGTCGGGCTGGAGAAAATCGCGGATGGCGGTTCCCTCGCGCAGGAATTCAGGGTTGCAGGCCACCTCGAAGTCACGCCGGCCGTTGCTATAACGCTGAATCGCGCGTTCCACCCAAAGGGCGGTCATCACCGGCGCCGTGCTCTTCTCCACGATCAGCTTATAGGCATCGAGGTTCTCGGCCACGGTCCGCGCCGCCCCTTCGACCTGCGAAAGGTCGGCCGAGCCGTCTTCGCGATGCGGCGTACCCACACAGATGAAGAGGATGTCAGCTTGGCGGACGGCGTCGCCGATTTCCGGTAAAGCTCGGAAGCGGCCGGAATTGAGGTGGCGATGCAAGAGCTCTTCCAGCCCCGGCTCGTAAAATGGCGGGATGCCGGCGTTTACCGCCTCCACCTTGGCACGGTCGCTGTCCGTGCCGACCACGGTCCATCCTAATTCCGCGAACCCGAGGCCCGTCGGCAATCCAACATGCCCCAGGCCTAGGACACCCACCTGTCGCTTCAGCGTCATTCAACCTCGCACAATTTTCATTTGCTTCGGAAATCGCTTCCGTTGCGGCCCGGCGACACGCCCCGGTCCGCTTTGGAAGAGTCAAAACCCCACCTCGGTTAAGCTAGCGCGCGGCCAGCCCTCGCCGTGGAACCAACTGTATCCCAAGCCAGCCTTGAAGTGCCCTTGCTCGCCGCTTCGACGTCGCATAGGTCAACTTCGACGGCGGCAGACCGGCCTAGCAACTCCACCGACAAAATGAGACGGGCGCCTTTCTTGTGCCGGATCAGGATTCCTTCCAGTCCCTCCAGTGGCCCTGCTTTGACGCGAACCCAGTCACCGCATTTGAGGAAGGAATAGGGTTCGATCAGGACATTCCTCCTGATCGCCTCTTGGACCATTCGGATCTCGTTTTCGGAAATGACGGCCGCCTGCCCGGCGACTTCCACAAACCGGTTAACCCCTGGTGTCACGAGCACGTCCAGCCTTCGCGTTAAGTCCGCGCGCATGAAGACGTAGCAAGGAAAGAGGGGCAAACGGAGCGCCATATCGCGGTCTTTCCATCGGCGCTTCACATTGTAAAGGGGAAGAAACGTCTCAAAGCCCTTGTTGGTCAGGATGGTTGAAACAGACTTTTCATGCTGATGACGAGTGTAAAGTGCGTACCACGGTTGGAGCGGACGAACAGACCCCGCTGGTGTTTCTTCGGCTGTTAGCAGCATATTCCTCCGTCAGTTAGCTTACAGTCCTACATGGGACGCAAGCTGAAAGGAACATATCACAAGAAACCCGCCCCTCCACACCTCGCCGAATCCAAGCTACCCAAGTGAAAAAATACCCTTGTGCATTCACCTTATACGAATCGCGGGGCCAAGTCAAGCTTTCACAGTTTAGTCAGAATGCGTCAATGCGTTAGTTACACTCTAGTAAACATCTATTCGAAGTCGTAGCGACGCAGCCTCGCCGACCCGTGTACCTGCAGGCAGCGAAAAAGGGCGGCGTGGCGGTTTTACGCCGCCATCGCTCAGTGAAATCACAGGAGATGTGGCGGGGTAAACCCGCCCCTGCGCCCTTTTTTCCACAGCCGCCAGGGCTCTCTCACCGCATGTGCTGAATATCGAGTGACCAATCGAGACAGACGCCCCCCCGGGCCTCGTACCCCCATTTTTTCAGCTTGAGACTAGCATGCACGACGAAGCTACCATGGCGTTCGAGTGAGAGTCAAGTTTTTTTGGATTGAATGTCTTTCATGTTCGAGGGCTAGCAACCTGACCATCATCGGCCAAGCCACTCTGAAGCCACTCCACCACTAACTGGCGCATCGCCGGAGTTTCTTCATGTCTGCAATCAAAGAGATCGATACGGCAATCGTCCTCCCGGCCGTACGTCTTATAGAGCGGAAAGAGGTGATCGCGCACGCGCTCCACGCCGGCCGGTGGCGTGAGAGGATCGAATCGGCCATTCACGCTCAGCCGGCGCCGCGGGACGATCAACTCATTGATGCCGGAGGTATCGAAGTGCTTGAGCAGCGAGGGGACGTAGTAATAGACGCCGTGCTCCTTCAGGCCGTGGGTGCGGATGAGCTCATCGTAGTCAGTGAGGCAGCAGATGTCGATGGCCAGCCGGACGCGAGGCTCGAGTGCTGCCAGCCACCAGACCTTGGTCGCGCCCATCGACATGCCCAAGGCCCCGAGACGCGCCGGGTCCACTTCCGGGCGCGCCGCCAGGTAGTCGAAGGCACGAAACTCATCGAACATCATCATGCCCCACAGAACCCGGCCGCGCCAGAGCATCAGCTTGAACGTATCTTCCTCGCCGTCGCGGCCGTCGTGGAGATGGTTGCGTTCACCGAAGCACCAACTGTCGATGGCCAGGGTCACGAGACCCTTCTCGGCGCAGACGGGAGCGTAGGCCGGTTGAACCGCGGTGCCTTTGAGCAACTGCTCTTTGCCCAGATCGTACTGGCCGGCGTGCCAATGAATAAAGAGCAGACCGGGAGCACGCTCCGCGCGGCGATCGGGAAGCAGCAGCAGGGCGGGCACGGGCTCGAGACCGTTGAGGTCGAGGCGCAGGCGCTGCAGGGTGTAGCCTTCGTGCCGCTCCATGGCGACCAGTTGCGCGGGACCAGATTTGTAGTCCCAAGGGAGGTCGCCGAGCAGTTTCCACAACTCCCCTCGCCGCTGACCCTGATACGCGGTGAACTCGGACGGGCTCGCGGCCTGATCTTCGATGTTCAAGATTCTGCCTTTCCCGACCGTGAGAGCCGCCGAGAGCTTCAGTAATTCACGCCGGTCCATGAAAGCCTTCGATGCTGATCCAGCGAAGACCGTGAATCCACAGATTACGCAGATTTCACGGATTCAGGATGAGAGAGAGGAATCGACGATGGCAGATCCGTGATGGTCATCGAAATCGCGAATCCACAGAAAGCGCAGGTGGCACCGTCCCGCGTCGTAGCTAGCTAGCCTCGGGATCTGCGCAATCTGTGGATTCGGTTGTCTTCCGTTAAACGCCCACCTTCTCGCCGACGGTGGCCGCCTTGGTGGCGCCTTTGCCGTTTCCGTTGCCATTACCATTGGAATGGCCATTGCCGCTGCCGTTCCCGGCCGGTTTCGCCGCGCCGATGGTGACGAGTTGCGGAGCCGGTTTCTTCAGGACCAACTCCTCGTAGAGTTGCTTGGCCTGTTGAGCTTCCCAGGCCAGCTTGCGCCGCTTCTTCTCCTCTTCGGCGGCAGTCATGGGAACGTCGTGCTCGCGCTCGCGGACACGCGCCGCGTCGTCCGGGTTCACATAGAGCGAGTGCTCGTAGCTCTCCAGATCGACGCTCTTGCCCCTGGCGTAAATCTCGTGCTTACCGTGGGTTTTGTACCACTCGGCGACGGTCGCGTTCTTGTGCATGTGCTCGATGATATTCCGCCAGCCGATACCCGTGTTGTAAGCGCAGAAGGAAATCTCGCCTTTCTGGGTAGCATAGGGAATGATGCACATCTCGGTGCGGCGGAAGTCGTAGTTGAAAAGATCCTGGAACCACATGCCGGCGATGAAGAGGAAGTTCCAGGGATCCGAACGGCGTTTCATCGTGTCCTCGAGCGTGCGATTGGGATCCGCCTTGCCGTAGCGCTCGGAGGCACCCTTGGTGAGGGCGAACGACTTATCGAACTTCCTCAGGATGTCGATCAGCGCTAAGCTGCGCGGTGCCTTGAAGGGATGGTAGTTCCTAAGTAGCGCGAGGGCCATCATGAAGTTCGAGAAGTTGCGGCCGCGCCCGGCATCCGTGATTCCCTGAAGATCGTGAACGATCCCCGGGATGTCGAGGAACTGGGGCACTGGCGCCCACTCGTGGTTCTCCTTATTGATCATCAACGCCGTGCCGACTCCGCAGTTGGGATGACATCCGCAACTCACCTGGCCCCACTGCGCCTCCGGACCGTGTACGAGATCGGCAAAGTCGGCAAATGCGCCCATCAGCGAGAGGGGGAACCAATCGCGCGTCGGCTCGGTGATGCCAACCTGCTTCTTCACGTCAAGCGCCAAATGAGAAAGGGTGTAGCGCTGGCGCAGGCGGCGTTCCGGCGTCACATCCTCGTCGCGCCCGGTGAACGATACCGGCTGGAAAGAAACAAAGGCAATTTTCTTGGGATTCTGCCGCGCGAAGTTGATGATGGGGCCAACCTGATCATTGTTCACACCGTTGACCAGCGTGATCACCAGCACGATTTCAATCCCGGCTTCGTGCATGTTGTCGATGGCCTTCAGCTTCACGTCAAACAGGTTGCCCACCTGGCGATGACTGTTGGCATCGTTGCCGATACCATCGAACTGGAGGTACGCGTAGCGCATGCCCGCCTCGTACGCCTGGCGGCAATACTCCTTGCTCTTCGCGAACTCGATGCCGTTGGTGGCCGCTTGCACGCTGTTATAGCCGACTTGGCGCGCGTAACGGACGGCATCGATGAAGTAGGGCGACATGGTGGGCTCGCCGCCGGAGAATTGCACCGACATCTGGCGGCGGGGCTTGATCTTGATGGCATTGTCCAGGATTTCCCGAATGTCTTCCCACGAGAGCTCGTGGACAAAGCCGACCTGGTTGGCATCCATGAAGCACGGGTCGCACATCATGTTGCAGCGGTTGGTGAGGTCCACCGTAAGGACGGAGCCGCGGCCGTGCTTGATGGTGCTCGATCCGTGATTGTGCAGCGTTTCGTCGTTGTGGGAGCGAATGTCGCGGCCGGGGAAGTTCTTCTCAATCCACTTCAGGAACTGGGAGTCGATCGCCATCAGGTCCTCGAAATGGCCGTGGATAGGGCAATCCTTCTCCATCCAGATCTGGCCGTCGCGCTCCACGATGCGGGCCTTGACCTCGCCCACCTTTTCCGTCAGCAGCGACTTCCAATCCTGGTCGCCGTTGATGATCCTTTCCCGCGCTTCCTTGACGCAGCCGGGACAAAGCGAGTCCGTCTCACGCGGAAAGCCCAGCTGCGGCTTCGTCTTTTCCCAGGACTTCAGCAGCGGTTTGTCGGACCACCGGGGAGTAAAGCTCGGCCTCGGATTGTATTTGTTGAAGAACTGGATGGTATCGAAAGCAACTCCGGCCGTGGCCGTCACGGCCCAGTCGACGCACTTTAGAATTCGGGTGCCTTTTGTTCTGGGCATAGCTTATAACCTCTCTTTGTAGAATTACGAACCGCCGCCTCTCTCGGGAACCGCGGTCGATGCTCACTTGAGCGCGGACAGGCAACCGGCACTGCGATGAACTTAACCATCACACTCAATTAGGTGATAGTTCCGCTCCCTAAGATTTAAACCTGCCGGGACACGAACCGGCGCCACTTTTCGCAGGCCGCCATGGTACGAGGGGCACGGCCCTGATACTAAGCACTTTCTATTAAACGGTTGCTTTGACGGGCTGGACGGTACGAATCAAGAAGCGAATGGAATCGACCCATTCGGTTGAAAATCAATAGGTTCAGCACCGAATCCTCTGGCGGCCGGGCGATCCGGAAAATGACGCCGGCACCGGTTGCGAAGGGCGAGGCGCTGCGCTTATAATCCGGCTTCGTCGAAGTTGTGAGTGGCGGTCGGGAACGGGTTCGCGACCAATCCCATTCTCACCAGGGCGAAGATTCCCGACGTCTGCCAGGAGGCGATGCTTGCCGGTCGGAACTGCGGTCCACGTGCGGACCTTCGCGCTTTGCGAGAGCCTGAATTACCGGGAGTGGTCCGGCTATTACACGGTCAGCGTGTACGAGACTCATCACGAGCACGAGTACAACGCCATCCGTAACGCGGCGGCGCTGATCGA
>Ga0335078_10008519_pt1 | contig 15254 bp, 14 predicted proteins | sample Lox_Sample_32_FD_206711 | JGI IMG/M metagenome (GOLD analysis project Ga0335078, IMG submission 206711) | Soil microbial communities from Loxahatchee National Wildlife Refuge, Florida, United States - Lox_Sample_3.2 | ecosystem: Environmental > Terrestrial > Soil > Wetlands | place: USA... | reverse complement strand
GCGCGCAAGTTTCGCCGCCTCCTCCACGAGCTCGCGCGCGCTGGCCTCGATGCCAAGACCCTCCTGGAACAGTGCGCCCCAGCAACGCCGTAGAGGGATTTTCGAGGGTGCCGAAAGCGCATCAACACAATGGGCTTCAGCCCCTGGCTGGCTTCGGCACTCCGGACAGCGGCTAAAGCCGATCGTTTGCTGGCTGCGGCGGCACGACGCTTTCTCTAAACTCACGCTGCGCGCGTAAACCGCGCGCCCAATCTAACTGGCTGGCGTTCTTACCACGAGTTAGCCCCGCGCACTATTTCCGGGATACTCCGCAATAACACCTGCAGATATGTCCGGAGCGAGTAATTGCGGACCAGCTCCAGGTCCAGGCGACGGCGTTCAGCGTAAGTAAGACGGTTTCGCCCCGACACCTGCCAGAGCCCTACCAGGCCCGGCTTGAGTTGCAGGATTTCCTCCGCCACGGTCCCGTAGTGCCGGTCGAACTCGGCCTCGGTGAGCGGCCGCGGACCCACCATCGACATCTCTCCGCAGACCACGTGCCACAACTGGGGCAGCTCGTCCAGGGAGTGGCGCCGGCAGAACCGCGCGAACCAGTGTGTCACGCGCGGATCGCCGTCCTGCTTGGCATCGGGCCCGGCGTCGTCGTGGATGTACTCGATCCAACGCGGGCTCTTGGCCTGCGGCAGGTCGCGATCCCACATCGTGCGCAGCTTGAGCATCCAGAGCGTCGAACCGCGCCACCCCACGCGGCGGTGGGCGATCAAGGGCGACCGGTGCGATAACAACGACACCGCCGCGGCGCTAACGCCGATCACGGGACTTACCGCTGTAAGTAACAGCACCGACCCAAACCGCTCGGCCGCTCCGATCGCCTGCCAGAGCAGGCTCGTGGTGGTTGGTGTTTCGCGAAGTATCCCGATGGACCCCATGAGTGCGCCTAAAGCGATGTTAACGGCGGCCGCCCCGGCGGCTTGTTGAAAAGCTGTAAATAGACCGTAAAATCGGCCCGGAGAACCCGGACTCAAACCGGCAGGCGAATCAGGAAGCGGGCGCCCCGGTCGGTCGCGGAGTCGGCCCAGATCTCGCCGCCGTGATCGAGGATGGTCCTTTTCGAAAGCGCCAGCCCGAGTCCCATGCCGTGGCGCTTGCCGGCCGACGCGAACGGCTCGAACAGATGCGGCCGCACTTCGCTACTGATTCCGGCGCCGTCGTCCTCTACGCTGACGATCACCGAATGGTCGGCGAGCTCGGCGGAGACCCGCACGTGCCCGCCGTGCGGCAGCGCCTCGATGGCGTTGGCGATCAGGTTCTGGAACACGCGTTCCACGGAAGGCCGGTCGAGCGTCAGCTCGATCTCTGGCGCAACGTCGCACGCCAGCGAGACACCGGGCCGGGCAGCCGCATCGGTCAGCGAATCGCAGGCGGCGAGTACCACGTCGCGCAGCCGGCAGGGTTCCCGGCGCCGCCTGTTCCCCCGGCTCGCGTCCGCCAGTTCCTGCAGCATCGCCAGGATCTGCCGCGACGAACCGTAAATGCTGGACGCCAGCTTTCTCACCTGTTCCACGGATAACTCCGAATCCACCAGCATCTCCGCCCCGCCATAGATCGCCGCCAGAGGATTCCTCAGGTCGTGAATGATGGAGGTGGACAGCCGCCCCACCGTGGCGATCCGCTCCTGGCGGATCAATTCCTCGCGCGCAATGCGCAGCGAGGCGCACATTTCGTTGAAGCTCCCGGCCAGCCGCCCCAGCTCGTCGGCGCCCGATACGGGAACGTGCGCGTCGTAGTCGCCGGTCGCAATCCGCGACGCCGCCTGCTCGAGCGCCCGCACGGGCTGCACGATGCGCCGCGCCAGCAGGTACGTTCCGGCGAGCCCGAGCGAAATCGCCAGCATCCAGATCAGCACCATCTGCACGCGCAGCGCCGCCAGCCGCCGGTCCGCGGCTGCGAAGGAGCGCAGGATCCGCAACTCGCCCACCTGGCGGCCCGCAATGTCGGTGAGCGGCATCACGAACTGCGCGTAGTTGCGATCCGCGATGCGGACCTGGGCCTGCCCGGTCAGGACCGCGGGCACGCTCACCGGAAGCGTGGAGGCGATCGGCTGGCCGCGCGAAAAGAACACAAAGTCGCTTCCCGTGGCCTGCTTCAGCTCGCGCGCCAGCACCGGGTCCACCTCGAAGCAGGCCACCAGCACGTTGAGCAGCGCCGATCCGTGCGCCGCGGCAACATATACCGGCGTCACCACCGTCTGGTACAGGCGTCCGCCGGCGGTCACGAAGCCCGTCGCCTGGCCGGGAAATCGCGTGGCCGCGGCGGCCAGCGGGAAATCGGGCGCCGTCTCCGCCGTCTGGCCGAGCGAGGCGATCACCGCTCCTCCGGGCTCCAGGACGTAGAACAGGGTCCGGCTCGGAGCGATGCTGTTCCATAACTCGCTCGCGGTATCCCGGATGGTGGTCGCGTCGCGCGTCCCGAATGCGGCCCGCACGTCCGACATGCGGCTCAGCACCAGGCTTACCGAGGCCAGCCGCTCCGCGCGCGCCCGCCACAGCGACTCATAAGCCCGCGAACTGGCGGCCACTTCCTCGTTCAGCATGATGGTGGTGATGTGCATGAAGTGGCTCTGCGCCAGCCATCCCGCCGCCGCCAGCAGACACGTGATCGCCACCGACGTGGAGAGCATGATCTTCCACAGCAGCGACATGGATTGCAGGCGGCGCACGGCTATTTGTGAGTGGCGGGGTAGTAGCCTGCGTCGTCCGCCGCCGGCGGGTAATCCTGCCCGTACTTGTTCTTGTGCGGAATCGAGAGGTACCCCTCCTCGGAAATCCTCACCGCCGGAATCGTGACCGGCTCGCTCCCGACGGTGATCTGCCGGCTCGCGCGCAGCAAAGCGGCCTGCGTGGCCCGTTCGTGGAAAAACTTCAGGTCGTGCTCGCCCTCCGGCACGCCGCCAATCTCGAAGCGTCCGTCCGCCTTGGTCACCGCGAAGTACGGCGTATCCAGCACGACAATGATCGCGCTCATACTGGAATGGATGTTACAGAACACACGTACGATGCCGGGACGGCTGAATCGGATGCTGCGGGTCGTGCCGGGCGGATAAAGGCCGACGTCGAAGATCTGACCGTCGTAATTCGAAAACGCGTTGTGAAAGATCGGATCGAGGTTGGGAAACTCCACCGTTGAGCCTACCGTGACGATTAGTAAGTGCGGTTGGAACGTCTTATCCTTCTGTAACATCCGCGCACGCTCGGCGGCTGGCGGCCGCGCCGCGCCAATCGGCTCCAGCCACACCGCCACCCCCGAGTAGTCGTGGCGCCGCCGAACCGCCGGCGCCCGCGAATCCACCAGTTCCACGCGGCCGGACACCGTGGCGCCGAAGGCCGTGCTGGCCAGCACGGCGCTAAAACAGATACGCGAAAGCCAGGTCATAGTGAGGGTTCACCCGCGTTGGCGACCCGATATACGCCGTTTCGACGGCCGCCGTCTCAAAGCTCGCGACCACGTTCGAGACAATCCGGTACATCACGTTCGCCCCGTAGGACTGGTTCTTCGAGATCAGGCCCGCCTGGAGGTCGCGGTTGCGGTCGTCTTCCTCGCCGCCGAACACGTGAAATGCCAGCCGCCGCGTGGCGCGATACTCCAGTTGCGCCCAGCCGCCCACCCCGCGTACCGCCTTGGGAGCGCCGTAATACGGCACGTCGACTCCCTGGCGCAGCCCGCCGATCACGCCCAGATTCTCACCGGCAAACGCGGCCCCGGTGATCGTGAATCCCCCCGCCAGCGGAATCCGCCAGTCCACTGATCCGATGCGCGACGGCACCGAAAAGCCGAGTAACTGCGAGTTACTCACATGGAAGCCGGGCGCTATCTCGAGGTCGCCGTTGCTGCCTGTCCGTTTCCAGAACACAAACCTGCCTTCGAGCGCCGGCCGGCCCGCCGACGTGCCGGCTGAATACTCGGAAGGAACATTGCCGCTCTCGCTGGTTTCGAGAACTCCGATCTGGGCGCGCAGGCCGCCCGAATCGCCGAATTGAAAACGTTGCTCGATGCGCGCCTGCGGCCGCCAGAGCCACAGGTTGCCCGCGCCCGTGAGCGGCGAAACGCCGACCTGCGCCAGCGAGTCCGGCTCGCGAGGCGCCAGAATCGGCTTGTCTTGCGCCACCGTAAGCGTCGTGTTCTTCCAATCGAAATTCAGGGAGGCCACTCTCAAACGGACCAGTTGGTCCAGCGTGGTGCCCGAACCGCCGAACAAGTCCACGTAAGCGTCGCCGGAAATTTCCGCCCCCGCCACGTGCTCCGGCGCCTGGAACTTCAACCCTACGATGGTCTGGCGCAGCGTGGCGCCGTCGGTGTGCGTGCCTGCCTCCGCCGCGGCAGCAGTCGGATACTCCGCGCCGCCGCTATATCTGCCGTTCAAGTACGTGTTGAACAGCGCCATGCCGGTCAGTTGGACCGCCGAATGGTGCTCCGATTGGATGCGGTCCTGGGCCAGGTCCCGGATCCGTTGTTCCGCCACATCGACACGCTCCGCCTCGGGTGTGGCTGCCTGTGCGGGCGGCGCCGCTTGTGCCGTTGCCGCGGCGGATCCGCGGCTCCCCGCGGCAATCTGTTCGCGCAGCGAGCGGATCTCCGCCATCAATTCGCGGTTCTGTTGCTCCAGAACGTCCAGCCGTTGCAGAATACGTTCCAGGTCCGCTTGGTCGTGCGATTGCGCGGCCATCACGCCGGGGACCAACGCCAGCAGAAAGAAGCGCAGCTTAAGGTGCATCGATCAGTTCCTTGACCTTGCGCCGGATGGCGCTCGGCGAGTAAGGCTTGGGGAAATACGCGTTTGCGCCCAGGCTCAGGGCGCGTTCGGGCGACTCCGGGTCCGGATCGCCGCTGGTCACCACGATCGGCAGATGGGCGAAACGGGGGTGGTTTCTTAAACGCGCGATCAGCTCGAAGCCGTCCATCGAAGGCAGGTGAATGTCCGTGATCACCGCGGCGATTTCGGTCGTATCGAGGATGTGCAGCGCTTCTTCGGCCGTCGAGGTGTGAGCCAGCTGCGGCTCGCTGACGCCGTCGAACGCTACCTCCATGGCGGAGACACAGTGCCACTCGTCTTCCACCATCAGTATCGTGCGGGGCAATCCCATTTCACCGCACCCTCACGGGATGAAGCGGTACCCGACGCCGTGCATCGTTACAAAATGCCGCGGCGTTTCCGATTCCGATTCCAGTTTCTGGCGCAGGCGGACCACGTGGGCGTCCACCGTTCGCGTATTCGGAAACGCGTCGTAGCCCCACACCGAGTTGAGAAGGATATCGCGGCTCAAAGCCCGGTCCGGGTTCTGCACGAAGAAAACCAGCAGCTTGTACTCCGCCCGGGTCAGTTTCACTTCTTCGCCGTGTTTGCGCACCAGGGAACGGTCGAGATCGATTTCGACATCGGAAAAGGCGATCGAGTGACTCGCCTCGGGAGCCGTGCGGCGCAGCACCGCGCGGATTCGCGCCAGTAGCTCGCGCGTGCCGAAGGGCTTGACAACGTAATCGTCGGCTCCTATCTCCAGCATCAATACCTTGTCGATTTCGTCGCCGATGGCGCTCAGCACGATCAGCGGCGTCTGCACCCCCGCATTGCGCAGCGTTTTGCAGACGTCCACGCCGCTCAGGCCCGGCATGCGCAGGTCCACCACGATCAGGTCGGGGCGCGCGGTCATCGCTTCCTGCAACCCGATCTTGCCGTCGGCCGCGAAGATCGCGCGGAACCCCTCCTTTTCCAGCATCACACCGATCACTTCGCGGATGCCGGCGTCGTCATCGATGACCAGGACGGTCTGCATGCGGTCAGGCACTTAATTCTAGCGGATTCCCCGCTGCGGCGCACGCGCGATACGCATGCACAGCCGCCACCTGGCGTTGCTCCCGCGGCGGTTGATACCGGCAGCCGTTGCCGCACACCGATTCGAGATGTCGGTGGCCGAACGCGCCCAGCTTCTTCCGCAACCGGGCCAGGTGCACGTCCAAGGTTCGCGTTCGAATCTGCTCGCTGTAGCCCCAGACCGCCAGCAACAGGTCCGTGCGGGTGAAGATCTCGCCGCTGTGTGCCGCAAGGTAACTCAACAAGAGGTATTCTTTTGCGGTCAGCGAAACGGGTTGCGAATCCAGTGTCACCGTCTGCGTCGAGAAATCTATTGTCAGACGGGCGTCCCGATAGGGTTCCCGCTCGATGTTTGCAGCCCAAAGTGGTTCCATGTTTGTGTCGTCCTCGATACAGAAGTTAACGGAAAGGCCGATCGGAGGTCGTTGGGGATTTGTAAAGACCGTGTAAAACTATCGGGGACGCGTGCTCAAAACGACCAAAGCACGCTCGTGTAGCCCGTGTGTGCGTGAAAGTTCTGATCGTAGCCGAGCAGGTGGAACAGTTCGCCGTAACCGTAAAACTGCCAGCCCGCGTTCCAGCGCATTTTGGAATTGATCCGGATCGAGAGCCGTGCCATGGGGGATTGATAGGTAAGCGGGAACGTCTGCACCGAATCGAGCAGCGATGCGGCCGGGTCGGTTGCGGCGCTCGCCGGTGCGGCGGTGGCGCGGCCGTCGCCGGTGTCCTTGGTGATCGTATAGCCCAGATACAGGTCGGCGCGGCGGCGGATATCGAATCGCAAGCCTGCGTTCGCTGCGTGAATGTTGCTGATGTAGATCGAATCGTACCCGGTCTGGAGCTGCGGAGTCTGCACGCCGGCGAAAAAGGCCAGCCCGCCGACAGTGTCCAGGTGCAGCTTCGAATAGCTGGCGTCGAAGGTCAGCCAGTCCCTGAAGGCGAACGCACCCTCCGCGGTATATTGCCGCGACCGCGAGCTGTAAGTAATCAGGGAAAGCGGCGCGTTCTCGTCGTATAACTCGCGGTAATTGCTGGAAAGCTGCAGCTTGCGCGTCCGGTACCGGATCCGTCCGCCGAGCGTGTGGTAGTTACGGTCGCTCATCGCCGTCAGCGGATGGTCGGCGTGGCCGGCTTCGCCCTCAACGTTGATGGTGAGTGCCTGCACAGGGTGCAGCCGGATGCCGAGGCTGCCCGCGTTTAACTGGCTCTCCTGTTGGTACGGATAGACGGACTCGCTGCCCGCGACCGCCGGGAAAGAGAAAGCCTCCAAATAGCGAATCTGCCGGTCGGAATAGGTGTACCCGGCATAGGCGCTCAGCCATTTCGTCAACCGATAGTTCAGATCCGTCGCATTGCTCACGGTGCGCACGCCGAGAAACTTGAAGTTCAGCGTGGTCGCGGCGCCGGTGCCGTTGTCGAACTGGGTGAGATAGGAGTCGCCGTCGATGCGCGTGTCGTGCACCGCGGTGTTGTTGACGATGCTCAGCCGGCTGGTGGGAAAAACGCTCGCGCTGAAGTCGCCGGCCAGCACCGGCCGCTGTGCGTCGCCGTTCACCACCACTTGCCGGTTCTCCGCCGCGCCGGCCGTGTTCAAACCGGTCGTCAGCTCGTTCATTGCGAATCCGCCGTTTCCCAGGTTGTAAGTCAGCCGTGCGTTGATCGCCCAGTGCTGAAAACTGCCATAAACGTTGCCGAACCAGCCGGGGTTCGATCCGTGGTTCGGCTCCGCGCGTTCGAACTGGTCGAGCACCGTGCCGTCCCCCGCCACTCCGGAACCCGCGCTGCCGGTGAAGTTATAAGCGGAATCGTTCTTGTAGTAATCCCATGTGTGGCGCACGATCACCCGCAGCCCGCGCCAATCCGCCAGCACGCCGATCCGGTATTCGTTCCACTGTTCCTTCACGTTCTCGAATACCGGAAACGCGGTGGAGAAGGTGTCGAAGGCCTGCACCGTCGAAAGCGCCGGCCCATGGTCGGTGTTTCGGCTGTAACCGAGTTCCACCTGAAAGTGCGACTCCGGAAACAGCGTGAGACTGTGGTCCTGTAACCCGCGCACCGTGTCCATCATATGTTCGCCACCGGAGATAATCAGGCCCGGGTTATAGTAATCGTCCTCGCGCCACATCATGTCGTAACGGTAGAGGCGGTTCTTCTCGATGCGCAAGGTGGCGTTTTGGTAAGGGTCGTTGCCAAGCCCGCTGGTAGTAAGCACGATCTCGTCGAACCAGCGCCCGTGACCGTCCTTCGAGTTAATGCTCAAGTTACTTCCCAGCAGGCGAATGCCGTCGCCGTAGTTGACGTCGGCCCGGTACGTGTCCACGCTGCCGCCCGCCGCCAGCCAGCGGTAGCCGAGTTCGAACGAGTCGACGATGTTGTAATTGGCGAAATCGCTGCCGCGCGCGACGCCCACTGCTTCCGGTGTCGGCGCGATCGTCTGCTGCGCCCGCAAGGCCCCCAGGACGGCTAACGCTAAGCAGTATCTCTTCAGCATGGCGGTCATCGCAGAAAGGTCTCATCGGCGTTCGATCCGTGGATGCGCACATGGCAGGTGGTGCACCGCTGGAAGCGCGGATCGAGCAGGTTATGCGGCGACGTTGCGATCGGCACGCCGTTGAGGCGCGTGCCGGATGCCCCGCCGTTGTGGCATCCCAGGCACAGCGTGAACACCGCCGGCCGCCGCAGCAGGCGCTCGTTCATCGAGCCGTGCGGGAAGTGGCACATCTCGCAGCCTTCCACTCGCACCGGCGGGTGCTCGTACACAAACGGACCGCGCTTGTCCACGTGGCACTTCAGGCACGGCTCTTCATTATTCAGCGCCTGGTCCACCATCCGCGGGCGATCCGACATGCGCCAGGTGGGAGCGAAAGCGCCGTGCGGATTGTGGCAATCCGAACACTCCATGAATCCCTCGTTGACACGGTGCTTGCTCGGCATCTCGAACTGCGCGCGAATGCCGGCGTGGCATTCATAACATAGTTCTGTCTGCTTCTTTGCCAGCAGATACTTGGGAGTCGGCGAATGGTGAATGGAATGGCAGGAAGTGCAGGCCACGCCGGCCAGCGTGTGTTCCGAACGCCGTATGTTGGCCTTTTGAAAGTCGCGCGCGTGGCAGCTAAGACAGGCCTCCAGCGCCGCGCCCTGCGACATAACAGAGAATGCGCGCGGAATCGTGGTTTTCCCGCCGTGCGCCGCGACGTGTGCCGCGCCCGGCCCGTGGCAGCTTTCGCAGCCCGTCTGGCTGGGCGGTAGATCGCCCGCCGCTGCGCTCTTGAAATGCGGGTTTTTATAAAAGTTCTGCCAGATGTCTGCATGGCAGGTCTTACAAGCACTTCCGCCCACATATCCGGTTGTACTTGGCGCGGCCAGGCTCTGCGCCGCGGCGGCCGCCGGCATAATTGCCAGCAGCGCCCCCAGGATTGTCAGTGTTACGGCTCCGCGCATCATTACCCAATATACCGGGCAGTAACCGCCAAACTTATAGGTCGCACCGAAGTTTACGGTGAAGTTTACCTGCGTACCAGCCGTGCGGTCATAGTTAGGTGCAGTCGCAGGGCCGCCGCCTTAGGCCGGTTCCTAACCTGTTCAGGTATTCACGGTTGCCCGCGCGCCATGCGCGGCGGCGCCCGAAACCAAGCGATGAGTCACAAGTACCGGCTTCGGCAACCGTTGTTGTTCGCTATGACTCCCTCTGCTCTCCTTTGTTAACCGGACACCGCCATCTGAAATCTGATATGAATGGAATCGATGAGTGATCGAGCATCGGTTCTGCGTTCTCGCTTGGAACAGCGGAAAGCCCTGGTGGTGCCGGGGTGCCACGACGCGCTGAGCGCCAAAATCGTCGAAAGCGCCGGATTTGCCGCGACACAGATCAGCGGCTTCGGAGTCGCCGGGAGCCTCCTCGGCGTGCCCGACGTCGGCCTGGTGGACATGAAAGATGTCCTCGATATCACCGGCCACATCGCGCGCGCGGTGGCCATTCCCGTCATGGCGGATATCGATACCGGCGGCGGCAACGCCATCAATGCCGCGGCCATCACCGAACGCCTGATCCAGATGGATGTCGCCGGAGTCAACATCGAGGACCAGGTCTTCCCGAAGCGCTGCGGCCACATGGAAGGCAAGCAGGTTATCCCGGCCGAAGAGATGGCGGGCAAAGTACGCGCCATGGTCGATGCGCGCGCCCGGCTCGGCGCCGATATCGTCATCAACGCGCGCACCGATTCCTATGCCGTGTCCGGCCTCAAGGAGGCGATCTTCCGCGCCAACCTTTATCTCGAGGCCGGCGCCGACATGGTCTTCCTCGATGGCATCGGAACCCGCGCCGATATCGAGCGCGCCGTCCGCAACATCCACGGCCTCCTCTCCGTCAACCTCATGGACGCCGTCACGGGCGTGAAGACCGAGCTCATCTCGATTCCCGAACTGGCCGCCATGGGCGTGGCGCGGGTCAGCGTCCCGGTGGCCTCGGTCATGGTCATGCACAAGGCGCTGATGGACTTCTTCACCGCGCTGAAGGCCTCACCCACCGGAATCCTCGCCGGCGAAACGCACCGCCTCTCGAGTTTCGCGGAATACACCAAGTTTGTCGGCCTCCCCGCGTACCGTGCGCTCGAGCACCGCTACCTGCCGGCGTTGGCCGCGGCGAAATAGGGCTTGCCATGGCTATGACACTGGCAGAGAAAATACTGGCCCGCGCGTCGGGCCGCGATACCGTGGCGCCGGACGAAATCGTGGTGGCCCGCGTGGACCTGGCCATGAGCCACGAAAACGCCGACCTGGTCCGCAAGAGCTTCCTCGAAATCGGCGCGCCCAAGGTGTGGGACCCGTCGAAGATCGTCCTCATCTTCGACCACCGCATTCCCGCCGAATCGGAAAAGACCGCGACCACTCACAAGGCGGTCCGCGAATTCGCCGCCGCGCAGGGCATCCGGCATTTCTATGACGTCGGCCGCGGCGGCATCTGCCACCAGGTGCTTCCCGAGAACGGACACGTGCGCCCCGGCATGGTGCTGGTCGGCACGGATTCGCACACCACCACCCACGGCGCCTTCGGTGCCTTCGCCACCGGCATCGGCGCCACCGAAATGGCCGGCGTCTGGACCGAGGGCACCCTCTGGTTCAAGGTGCCGGCCACCCTGCGCATCGAGGTCGAAGGCGAATTCCGCCCGTGGATTTCGGCGAAGGACCTCATCCTTTATTTAATCGGCAAACTCGGCGCCGCCGGTGCCGATTATCGCGCCGTCGAATTCGACGGCTCCGCCATCCGCCGCATGACCGTGGCTTCGCGCATGGTGCTGGCCAACCTCTCGATGGAGATGGGCGCCAAGGTCGCCTTCACGCCCGTCGATGATACGCTGCTCGATTGGCTGCGCCCGCTGGTGCCTGAGCCGCTCGAAAGGATCGCGCCCGATGCCGACGCCCACTACGAGCGCGTCCTCCGTATCGCCGCCGCCGCCGACCTGCCCGAGCCCCAAATCGCCTGCCCGCACGCCGTCGACAACGTGAAGCCGCTCTCCGCGCTGGGCGACGTTCCCGTGCAGCAGGCCGTCCTCGGCTCCTGCACCAACGGCCGCCTCGAGGACCTGGAGATCGCGGCCCGCATTCTCGCCGGCCGCCAGGTCCATCCGCGCACGCGCCTCATCGTCATCCCGGCCTCGCAGCGGATCTATCGCGAAGCGATGCGCCTCGGCTACCTGGAGACGCTCGTCGCGGCCGGCGGTCTGATCGCGCCGCCCGGGTGCGGCCCCTGCGTCGGCGTGCACCAGGGGATTATCGCGGCGGGCGAGGCCTGCGTCTCGTCCACCAACCGCAACTTCATCGGCCGCATGGGCAGCAAGGATTCGAAGGTCTACCTCGCCAGCCCCGCCGTGGTGGCCGCGTCCGCCGTCGCCGGCCGCCTCGAGCATCCCGGATCGATCGTAAAGGAGAGCCAACCATGTCTGGCGGAAGCCTGAAATTGCGCGGCGTCGTGCGCGCGGTCCTCGGCGACAACATCGATACCGACATCATCTTTCCCGGCCGCTATCTCAACATCACCGACCGCGAGCTGACCGCCGAGCACCTCTTCGAGCTGGCCTATCCGGAGATCCGCGCCGCCATCCGCCCCGGCGAGTTCATCCTGGCCGGCCGCAACTTCGGCTGCGGCTCCAGCCGCGAACAGGCCGCCGCGGCGCTGAAGTTCTCCGGCGTCGGCGCGGTTATTGCCGGCTCCTTCGCCCGCATCTTCTACCGCAATTCCATCAACCTGGGTCTGCCGGCCGTGATCGCGCCGGAGGCCGCATCGGCTTGCGCGCCGGGCGACGAACTGGAAGTGGACCTGGCCGCGGGCGCCATTCGCAACCTCACGCGCGATCGCGCCGTCGCGGCCGCCAAACTTGATCCGCGTGCCGTCGAGCTGATCACCGCCGGCGGCTTGATCGCTTATCTGAAGCACAAATACGCAGCCTAGGAGAGTGCTGAAAGTGCTCTGTCGCGCGCGCAAAGCCCAATCTCACTCGTCCCCGGTGGGGCATGCTTTAGCTTGCCCGTCCCGAGGGTGGCGCGGGCTCTCAAGCCTGCCGGGTCCCGACTCGTCGGGACCTTGCTTTCTCTCGCCGCACGCGAACAGCACAATTTCAAGCCTCACCCGCACGGCCGCCAGTAGTACATGCTTCAGCCCCGGTGGGGCATGCTTCAGCTTGCCCGTCGACTTTTTCAGTAGCTTCCCACAAGCTTCGAAGGAGGGTGAATGAGTAAGTACCGGATTGCCTGGCTGCCTGGCGATGGAATCGGGCCGGAGGTCTGCGACGCGGCCCGCATGGTGCTCGATGCCGCCGGGTTCGAGGCCGACTATCTTCCCGGCGACATCGGCTGGGACTTCTGGTGCCGCGAAGGCGATGCCCTTCCGCAGCGCACGCTCGACCTGCTGCGCGCGACCGACTGCGCCTTCTTCGGCGCCATCACGTCCAAACCGGCCTCGACCGCCGTGCGCGAGCTGGCGCCCGAACTCCGCGACCGCGGCTTCACCTACCGCAGCCCCATCGTCCGCATGAGGCAGTTGCTCGATCTTTACGTCTGCCTCCGCCCCTGCCGCGCCTTCGCCGGCAATCCGCTCAATTACCGCGAAAACATCGATCTGGTGGTCTTCCGCGAGAATACCGAGGGCATGTACATCGGCGTCGAGTTCCCGCGGATCCCGCCCGAGTTCCGCGCCGTTCCCGCCGTGGCCAAGCTCCCCGATGACGCCGCTATCTCGATCCGCAGCGTCACTCCGAAATCTTCCCGCCGCATCGTCGAGGCCGCCTTCGAGTACGCCGTGAAGCGCGGCCGCCGCAAGGTCACCGCCGTGCACAAGGCCAACGTGCTCCGCGCCACCTGCGGTGTCTTCCTCGAAGCCGCGCAGGAAGTGGCCGCCCGCTATCCGCAAATCGAATTCGACACCGCCAATGTCGACGCCATGAGCATGTGGCTCCTCAAGAACCCGCTCAGCTACGACGTGATTGTCACCACCAACCTGTTCGGCGACATCCTCTCCGATCTCTGCGCCCAGATGGTCGGCGGCATGGGGTTCGCCTATAGCGGCAACATCGGCGATCGGTACGCCGTCTTCGAGCCCACCCACGGCTCGGCTCCGAAATACGCCGGCCAGAACCGCGTCAATCCGCTCGCCACCATCCTCGCCGCGGCGATGATGGTCGAATGGCTCGGCGAGGTCGAAACCGCCAGCGAGATCGAGCGCGCCGTTTCGCACGTGATTGCCAAGGGCGCGGCCAGAACTTATGATATGGGGGGCAGCGCGGGAACCATGGATATCGCCCGCGCCGTCGCCGGTTGTCTTCAGCAAACCCACGCTGTGAGGTGACCTCATGCTGCAGGTCCGATCGACGCACGCATTTCATGCAACCGAAACCCGGTTGCGAACCGCCGCCGAACAGGCCGGCGGCACCGTCCTTGCCGTCAGCGATATGGCCGCCCTGTTGCACTTCGGCGTGCCCGAAGGTCAAGCCCCGCCCGCCGCGGCCATCGCGTTGACGCTCTGCTTCAACGACCTTTACGCGCCGCTGCTCGCCGCCGACGTTCGTTTCGCCGCGTTCCTGCCGCTGCGCGTCGCGGTTTGCGAGAAGGCGGGCGGCATATTCCTGGAAGCGGTCTCGCCCCGCGAGTGCTGCCAGGCCTTGCACCGCCCGGACCTCGAACCATTGGCCGCGCGCCTTGAAGAGCGGCTGCGCAAGGTCATGGAAAGCGCGGCGGTCTCGGCTGCGTCATTCTCCGAGCCGCACAAGCCCACCGAGGACCAGGTGAACATGCGCGCCGCCCTCCCGCAGCGCGTCGATTGCAAGGGCACCAAGATCGAAGATCTCGCCGGCACCGGCAACGTCGATGCCCAAGGCGGCTGAAGACGCGCCGTGGGCCGTTAGTAGTGCTTCCAGCAGGGGCCGCGGATGGGCCGCGGGCGAGGGCCGATTCCGGTATCGAGCGCGCGGCTGCAGCCGGCCGCAAAACGACAGGAGGTCTCATGAAGCGATGCGGTGGTTTGTTCCTGGCGGTCTCCTTGCTCGCTTACGGGCAAGGGACTTGCCCCGTGCGGCATATGGCGATCTTCGATGCTAATATGGCGGAGTTCCTCGAGGAACGCACCCTCGATCTCCAGGCAGGGCTCAACAACGTCGAGTGGCGCAGCCTGATGCCGCAGGCGGTGATCGGGACCCTGCGCGTCACCGGCGAACAGGTATCCGTCGTGCGCCAGGACGTCAGCTTCGATGGGACCGAAGTGCGGAACCAGAAATCGCCGGTGCTGCACCTGGTGCTTCAGAACAATGGCGCCGCCGGTCCGCGCAAAGTTCAGGTGGACTACCTGGCGCCGAATCTCAGTTGGAAGGGCGATTACTCGCTGGTGTTGGGCCCGCCCGTGCGCGGCGGGGCGCCGGCCGATATGCTGCTCGATGGCTGGGTGTCGGTGCGGAACGAAACCGGCATGGATGTCTGCGCCGAAGCCGTCGACCTGGTGGCCGGCGATGTGCAACTCCTCGCCGGCCGCAGCGGCGGCGCCCGCGAATACTCTGCCAACGCGCAGGCGGCCTACGCGCCGTCCGCGCCCAGTTCGGCGGAAGATGCCGGGGCGGAAGTCGCCGGCTTGAGCGTGTTCACGCGGCTCGGCCTGGGGCGCAATATCGCGATCCCGGCCAATTCGCTGATCGCGCGCTTCCCCCTCTTCCAGAGATTGAAGCTGCCGGTCGAGCAGCGCAACATCTTTGAAAACGACGCGCGCGAGCAAACCCTGGGGCGCGGCGGCTTCATGCTTCTGCCGCGCGGTCTGGAAGTCAGGCTGGTGAGCCGGAACGATTCGCCGTCGCTGCTGCCGGCTGGAATCGTGACCGTCTACGCGCAGGATGGCGGCCTGGCGCAGGTG
>Ga0335078_10008517_pt1 | contig 15257 bp, 10 predicted proteins | sample Lox_Sample_32_FD_206711 | JGI IMG/M metagenome (GOLD analysis project Ga0335078, IMG submission 206711) | Soil microbial communities from Loxahatchee National Wildlife Refuge, Florida, United States - Lox_Sample_3.2 | ecosystem: Environmental > Terrestrial > Soil > Wetlands | place: USA... | reverse complement strand
AAGAACGGCGCTATACTTGCCGGCAATGAACCTCGGTCAGCGAAGTTTGTTGCTTTTCCTGGGGCTTCCTGTGGCGCTCGCCGCACAGCCCTGCACCAAGCCCGGCTGGAATCCCAACGCACCGCCGGTCATTGTCGCGCAAGCGCATCTGCAGGCCGTCAAGCTCACGGATGAGATGGATGAGGCCGTCCCCGCGCCGCTGCAGGCGAAGATTCTCGCTTTGAAGGAGGCATTGGCCAACTACACGCTTGCGCAGTTCGACTGCGTTGCGGCCAACGCCGATCCCAAGTCCATCGAAGCCCTGCTTGGGGGACCGCTCTCCGCCAACCAGCCCAAGATTTATCGCAGGTTACGCCTGCATTGCGGTTCATGGGCCCCTGGCACGAGGCGCAGGCGCGGCTTGCCGGCCGGCGCGCAGGCTTGTTCACGCGGTGGAGCAACTGCTTCTGGATCGGTATGCCGCTGCTTCCCCAGCCTGAGGAATCGTTTTGCGTGCCGGGCAAGGACACACCACCGCCCCCAGCTTAAGAACCGCTCACACAAATGTTAAAAAGCATAAAGATTCGTCCGTAAGAGTCCGATAAACCAGATAAGCCCGTACAATCAGACACAGCCGTCTGGTTCCCGTCGGTTCTCGTGTTTTTCCGGTTAATCGGCCATGCCCATTCGCAGAAAACGATACGCTTTTGCATTGGCCTCCACACTAATCCTGGCTGGAGCGGGAGCCTTTGCCGGGTATTTTCTGGCACGACAGATCGTGGTGTGGGTGACGGAACCCCGGCTGGACAATTACGCAAGTCAGTTGATGGTCAGTGGCGAGGACTGGAATGCGGAAGTGCGCACCGCCCTGGCTGCGGTTGATGCCTCGCCCTCGGGTTCGTGCTCCGCCGCAGAGGTCAAGTACCTTCGCGCCTTGATCTTTCAATCGGAGTTCCTGAGGGACGCGGGGCAAATGCAGGGAGACGGCCAGATCGTCTGTTCCGCGGCGCTGGGCCGCGTGAATCATCCCGAGGCGCAAACGGCACCAAACTTCATTCAGCAGGACGGCACCAGGATCTACACCAACTTCCGGCTGTATCGCGATACTGCCTTCCCCGCGATTACACTGCAGCGGGGAGATTCCTTTGTGGCCTTCATGCCTTTCGCGCGCCTGTATATTCAGCCCCCGCCCATGCACTTTACCCAGACTGTAACCGACTATCCTACGCTGTCACATGGTTCCTTACTCGGCGAACCGCTGCCGAAGGGCCTGCCCATTCTTATGGCCGAAGGCACGCTTCGCGAAAAAGATAAGCTCTATGTCACGCGTTGTTCCATCCGCTTTTTTGACTGCGTAACCGCGTACAGTACCATCCCTGAAATCCTGGCAGCGAACCGGACGCGTTTCACCGGCTGCATCGTTCTCTGCAGTCTAATCGGCGCCTGCTTTGGCTTTCTGACGACGGTTCTGTACCGGCGGAACAAATCGATGGAGAAACAGCTTCGCCGCGCTATTCGCCGTGACCAGCTCAAAGTGGTCTATCAACCTATCGTCGATCTGGCCAACAACCGTATTGTGGGCGCCGAAGCGCTGGTGCGATGGACCGACGAAGAGGGCCACGTGGTGGGTCCCGACGTCTTCGTGCCCCTTGCCGAGCGGCAGGGCTTCGTGGGAGAGATCACGAGGTTGGTGCTTTGCCATGTTCTGCGGGACCTCGGGCCCGAGCTGCGCCAACGCCCCGATTTTTGTCTCAGTATCAATGTGACATCGGCAGACTTCGACGATCCGGGATTCCTCGATCTTCTCGAATTGTCTCTCAGGGATGCAGCGTTAAGTCCGCAGTCGCTCGCGATCGAAATTACCGAGAGCTCGACGGTGCGCTACGAAGTGGCGATGAAAGCGATCCGCTCTCTGCGCCAGCGCGGGCACAAAGTTTACATCGACGACTTCGGCACCGGGTATTCGAGTTTAGCGTATCTCCAGGATTTGTCCGTCGACGCCATCAAGATCGACAGGGCGTTCACGCAGTCCATCGGCACCGAATCCGTCACCATGGCGATCCTGCCGCAGATACTGTCGCTGGCCGAGGTGCTTGATCTAGGCGTCATCGTCGAGGGCGTCGAAACCGAGCAACAAGCCGAATACTTCGCTGCTTGCCGCCGGCCGATGCGTGCGCAGGGTTGGCTTTTCGGCCGGCCCGTGCCGGCGCAGGAGTTTTGCCGCACGCTGGCCGGTCACGACGGCAAACTGTCGATTGAGGAGGTCCCCGGTACAGAGGCGATGGCAAATGTCGCTTGAGGAATTCCTTTGCGCGGACAAGATCGAGGCGCGACAATAACGAAATGAAAAAGCTTGGCTTTCTCGCCCTGGCTTGGCTGGTCCTCGGGCCCGGGCTAACGCCTTTCTATGGTCTCGACAAGCAACCCTCCGGCGTCTATCGCGCGCGCCGCGTGGCGCTGGCCGGCAAGCTCCAAGGCGGCGTCGCGATTCTGTTTGCCGCAGAAGAGCCAGAGCTCGATTTTATGCCGTACCGCCAGGATTCGGACTTCTATTATCTGACGGGATGGAACGAGCCGGGTGCAGCGCTCGTAATTGAGGGCGATGCGCCGCGGGCTGCCACGCCGCGGGCCTATCGGGAGGTTCTTTTTCTGCCTGCGCGCAACCTGCGCATGGAAGTCTACACGGGCGTGAAGATGGATGCCGCCACGCACGGAGTGGCCGAGGCCGCCGGCGTGGACAATGTGGCGGCGATGACCGAGCTTCCGGCGGAGCTGAACCAGCTGATCTCGGCCGACCGCGGGGTCTTCAACAACGTGTGGACACAGCCAGACTCCGCGGCGGCGGCTGCGCTTTTGAAATTCACGGAAACTACTCTGGGCAGCGGAGACGTGCCGCAGGCGCGCGACGTCACCACCCTCACGATGCCCTTGCGCCAGATAAAGGACGAGGGGGAGATCGCGCTCATCAGGAAGGCTTCGACGGCATCCATGCTGGCACAGAAGGTAATGATGCAGTGGTGGGTGAAGCCGGGCATAACCGAACGGACCATTGCCGGAGCCATGACCGCGGTGTGGATGGAGAACGGATGCGAGCGGCCGGCCTACGCGCCCATCGTGGGTTCGGGCCCGAACGCGACCATCCTGCACTACTCCAATAACGATCGCACCATGCAGGATGGCGATCTGCTGCTCGTCGACGCGGCCTGCGAATACTCCATGTACGCCTCCGATATTACCCGCACAGTGCCCGTGAACGGGCACTTCACCGCGCGGCAGCGGGAGATTTACAACATCGTGCTGGGCGCGCAGCAGGCGGCCATCGACGCCTTTGCCGCCGGCAAATCGACCATCAACGACCGCGAGCGCAGAGATCCGAACTCGCTCGACACGGTGGCGTACAACTACATCAATACCCACGGCAAGGATCTCCACGGCCAGCCGCTGGGCAAATACTGGCTGCACGGGTTGGGCCACTTGATGGGCATCGATGTGCACGATCCTGCCAACTATCCGGTGGTGCTCAAGCCGGGCATGGTCTTCACCATCGAGCCGGGAATCTATATTCCAGAGGAAAAGATCGGCATCCGCATCGAGTGCGATTTCCTGGTGACCGCCGACGGCAAGCTCGTCGATTTGGATGCGGACTTGCCGCACACCGCCGATGAAATTGAAGCAGTCATGCGGGCAAAATGAATGGACCCTCGCGACGCCATGGATTCAGTTGCGGTTGAATCGCTGAATCGTGCCTTCAGCGAACAACTGATGGCCTGCCTCGACGAGTGCGCGCACGGCCGCCGGGGACTCTTCGCCGAGCCGGTCGACGCGGACGAGCCAGAAAACAGTTGGCCTGAAGCAGCGCGACTGCGCGAGCTTGCTGTAGCCTTGCAAAACGTTCTTGCGCAGCAGGGCGAACGCAACGCGCTCTGCGATGAGTTCCTCGACTTGTGCACCATACATGGCGAAAGCCATCCGGGGGAGCGCAAACTGGCGCGCATGTTTCTGGAGCGCATTGAGCGCTGCGAAGTGGGAACGCCGACCGAAGAGAAGCCCTGGTGACCCCTTGCTGCGTTAGGGTTTCTGCTGTGGCTCGCGAAACCGGAGGCGTGAGCAGCGGCATTGCTACCACTGCACGCCGGGATAGAGGCTCGGCAGGCGATAGGCGTGAAACTGATCGGCGCCCGGCGTCGTTCCTTGCCACAACACTTGCAGGTTTTGCGGATCGAGTTCCTGCACAATGGCCCCTGCGGTCGGCGCGCAAAAATCCACTTCCATGTCGTTGTTTTGCAGCAACTCGGCGTTGCCTCCAAAGAAGCTGAAATAGGACGGCGGCGGAACGTAGTGCTCGATCATGGTGGCCGTCATATTGTTTTCGTTCAGTTCCAGCAGGGGCATCGTCGAATAGCATTGCGGATTGGCTGCCGCGCCGGGACGGCACACCACCTGGCCCGTGGGAAAGATGCGGTCGTTGCCGTTGTCCATCATTCCGATACGGAAGACGCCGGTGGTATTGGGAGTGAAATAGCTCATGCCGTGCTGCGCGTAGAACCAGTCGGCGGGATCGGTGGCGCCAACCAGCATGAAATCGCCGCCTTCGCCCAAATGCCACATCACGTCGCCCGAACCCGTGCCGTCGAGAAAATTGATTTTGACAATCCAGTTTTGGTGCCGCATCGAGAGCAGCAGATTGTGATCGTCGCTGGAATACAACATGCCGTTGGAATGGGTCCAGTCGGGAAAGTTCATCGGATGCCGGTTGATGTCGAGATGGTCGAAGGTGTTCCACACCCAATCGGGATTGAAGTTCCGATCGACATCCACGAGCGCGTCGCCGATCACGGTGGTTGTGCCGGTTTTGCCCGGCAGGTTGGTGAATTGCTTGAAGTAGGTGGCTAACAAGACCATGTGCCCGTTCGGCAGTGCCAGAACGGAGTGGTGAAAGCTCCCGAGTTGATAGAGATTGCCTTCGGCATCGCGGAAGTTTCCTTGAGCCAGCTTCTGGTTGAGGGTGTCCATGGTCAGGCTGCTCACGGTGTTTCCGTCGAGATCGATCTCACGAATCTCATTGATGACGCTGGAGCTTTGGGGCGTGGTCACAGAGGAAAGATACGAAATAAGTGTTAGCAGGTTGCCGTTGGGAAGCAGTTGAATGCCTTGTAGGAAGTCGGTGGACGAATGCGGGAAGGTGTAGGTCCAGATGACATTACCGCTGAGGTCGGTGGCAAAGGCCTGCGTATCTGTCGGCGGGAGCAGAGTGTTCCACAGCTCAATGCCCCGCTGCGGCACGGCTCCGTCGGCTGTGGTGATGTTCACAGGCGAAGTTACCGGCGGCGCGCCCGTCATGCACGTATGATCCGCGTCGTTGTAAGTAGCCCCGTTGTTCAGCGTCACCTGGGCGCGCATGTGATACAGCGTCGTTCCCCTCATGCCCGCCACATAGATTTGCACGTCTCCACCGGTCATCGATGGCGTGGGCACCTGCCAGGTTTCGAGCCCGTAGCTGGTTGTAGTGCCGAACTGAACGTCCATCTTGCCCGGCGAGGGCAAATAGAGCGAATACTGCGTCACCTGCGGGTTTCCAAGTTGGAAGGGACAGGTAACCTGCGCAGCCTGGATGATCGAGACCACGGCTGTGGCGTAATTCTGCTGCGGCGAAGCGGTCAGTGCGACAGTCACCGTCACGTTTTCACTTTGAGCGACGGAGGGGGGTGCAGTGTAGCTGCCATCGGCGCTCACAGTTCCTGTGGCAGCGCTTCCGCCTTGTACTCCGTTGACGAGCCACTCCGTCAGGCCGCCTCCGGTCACGGTTGCACTGAATTGAAAGGACTGCCCCGGCGCCAGCGCCACATATTGCGGAGAGATGGTGACGGATCCGCCTTGGCCCGCGGTGGGAGGCAGGCTTGTGGGAGGCTGAGGAACGGGCTGTTGAGGCTGCGGCTCGCCTTCCTTGAATGTGGCATTGCATCCTGCCAATAGTGCCGCATACGCGAGGCACAGAAATGCCGTGCGGCCGGCGGCCAAGATACGGTCCCCGCGCTCGACCGCAGGTACATAACATGCCGCGCCGAAAGGCGAACGGGGATTGGAGTAAAGTTTCTGCGGCGTTGCCTTCACCGGTGAAATGCCTCCTTGCGCCCTCGCCATGCCTTCGGCATGGAGCGCTTGATGGAACGGCCGTCATGCGGAGTTGTGGGCCCGGGGAAGCGAATGGCGGCTGGCAGCCGGTAGCAGAATTCAAGACTCCCCCAAAGCCACGCTTCAGGGGCTAGACAGACTCCAGAGAATCTCTTTTGGCGAACAGATTCGCGAAATGGCACGGCCGAGAGGAACCCACTCAATGTGCGGATTCCTCTGCCGCGCCCCGTTGCAAGACCCCACCGACTAATCTGCGGCGCAGCACGCTGACTTCAGAAACGAACACCAAGCGTGACGGGAATCAGCTCCGTGGTGCCAAGGCCGTTGTTCTGCGTGACGGGCGGCGTGTGAATAAACGTATAGCGGGCCTCAGCGAAAATCTGCGTATGGCCAACGTCGCCGCCATACATTCCGCCGCCCAGCCGGTGGTAAATGCCCGCTCCGCCGTTTAGCCCCCACTGATTTGAGGTAAAAGAAGCCACAGTGACATTCTCGTAATAGTAGCCGTAGAAGCTAAACTGGGGTTCGGGCGTTTGAAAGTTGGTCGATTTGTGGTACCAGCCGAAGCCGCCGACCGCGTAGATGCCGTTGGTCCGCTTTGGAGTAAGGTCAAAAACAGGGGAGCCGGTGATCGAGTTGATGTGGGTGTTGCCCGCCGTGATGCCGGCCGTCCCGCCTGTAGCGGTATTTATCGTCGAAATGAGTGCTGCGGGTAGCTTGTCAGCCATGAATTGATACTCGCCCAGCACCGAGAATCGATGGTTGAAGCGCAGACCTCCGCCGAGGGTGAAGTTTCCTCCCCAGGTGATGACTTTGATGGGGCCGCTGGGGACCACGCCAGATTTGACGTTGTTGACGGGGGCGTTGAACCCGCCGCCGGCCTCAAATGTCCAGCTACGATTGCGAATGAATCCGTTGTGCTGTCCGTTGCTTCCTCCGCCTTGCCCGTACTGGCCTTCAGCTGACCCGCCCCCTGCCGCAGAAGACGGCGCCGGGGCTGCGGGCACGGCTAGACTGGCAAACTCCGTTAGTCCGGACTGGCTGGAAGAATAGCCGGGAGAAAGAGAGGGATTGTTGGCAGCAGTAGACTGCCCGTTCGCAACTCCGACTGCCAGCAAAACCGCAGCCGCAAAGACGCTGGCGCGCCCGATGAGCGGCCCGCGATGGGTAAGTGTCATGGCATGTACCTCAAAGAAGATGTATTTTCTGCGACATCCGGAGACTCAACACTAGTCACTACGATGTTTAGACACCGAAATTGGCAAGAGGTTGCCCCCTGGACGGCGGTTTTGCGGCGGGGGAAGATCAAAACGAAGGCCGGAGCTTTGGCGCCGACCTCTTTCTCACTCCCCTATCCCCGCTCAGCCTTGGATGTCGAACTGCTCGGGATGGAGCGTGGCATCGCTCTTGAGAAGAAGATTGCGTCCGATCAGTTCCTCGAATTCGTTCAGCCAGCGGGCGTTGTTGTTTTTGAGCACCTTGACCGTTTCGGGATGCACGCGCAGCATCACGTCGGCGTTCTCAAAGTGCTTCCGCATCTTGCGCAATTCGACATAGATCTCGTTGCAGACAGTGGTGGCGCTTTTCACCATGCCGGTGGCCTGGCAGGTTGGGCAGGGCACGCTCAACGTCCGCTCCAGCGACTGCTTGACGCGCTTGCGGGTGATAGCTACCAATCCGAAATCATTGAACTGCAGCACCTTGGTCGGTGCGCGGTCGTTCTTCAGAGCCTCTTCGAGCGCGGCCATTACTTTGAAGCGGTTCTTGCGCTCGTCCATGTCGATGAAGTCGATCACGATGATGCCGCCGAGGTCGCGGAGGCGAATCTGACGCACGATCTCCGGCACCGCGTCGAGGTTGGTCTTGAGAATTGTGTCTTCCAGGCGCGCCGACTTGCCCACGTATTTGCCGGTGTTGATATCGATGGCAACCAACGCTTCGGTCTGGTTGATGACGATCGAACCGCCGCTTTTGAGCCAGACTTTAGAGCGCAGCGCCTTGGAGATTTCGTCCTCGATGCCGAAGTGTTCGAAGAGCGGCGTCTCCTTGGTGTAAAGCTTGACGCGGCGCACCAGCGACGGCGAGAAGCGGTTGAGGAAGCGGACGATGCGCTCGTAGTCGGCCTCGGTATCGACCCAGATGTTCGAGAAGTTGGCGCTCACCTGGTCGCGCAAGATGCGCTCGACCAACTGAAGATCGTGGTAGATCAGGGCCGGCGACTTAGTCGATTCGGAGCGCTGCTTGATCTCGTTCCACAGGTTCATCAGGAAGCGCAGGTCGGCGCGCAGCTCCTCCTCCGAGGCGCCATCGGCCGCGGTCCTCACAATGAATCCGCCCGATGCGTCGCCGCGCTCGTGCAGCAGGATCCGCTTCAGGCGATGGCGTTCCTCCTCGGAAGCAATCTTGCGGCTAACCCCGACGTGGCTCACGGTGGGCATAAAAACCAGGAAGCGTCCGGGGAGTGCGATGTGGCTGGTGATGCGCGCGCCTTTCTTGGCGATCGGCTCCTTGGCAATCTGCACCAGGATCTCCTGACCTGACTTCAAGAGGTCGGAGATGATGGGCAGATCCGAGGTTTGCGCCGAGCGGCGCGCCGCGCCGCGGCGCTGTGCGCCTCGTCCACGTGGTCCGCGCTCGCGAGTCGCCGCAGTGTGCCGGCTGCGTGAGGACCGCGTACTCGGCGCGGCCTCTTCTTCCTCCTCGTCCTCGCCGGCCGGCTCGTGCAGGTTGCGCTGGATGCGATGGTCGAGGTGCGCCTCCTGCAGCATCTCGCCAAAATCGCCAGAACGAATGTGCGAGGGCAGCGTCTCCTCCTCGTAAATGTCCTGGTCGTGCGTCTCAGGTTTATGGCGGCGCGCCCGAGGTGCGGCCTCGAACTCCTCGCCTTCGATCACTTCCTCCTCGACGAGGCCCTTACCGGGCGCATAGGCCGAAGCCGGAGCGGCGGCCGGCGTTGCCGGCGCCTGCTCTTCCTTTTTCTTGCCGAACCCGAACAGTCGAAAGCCCTTCGGTGAGGAAGGATCGACGCGGTGCGATGCGGAGACATTAGTCTCCTCCTCTTCCATCTCCTCGTCCTTCGGCAAATCTTCTTCTGGAATGACGGATTGAACTGCAACGGCTTCGGATTCCTCCGAAGCCGACTCCATTGTCTCCTCGAATTCCTCTTCCGCCGCAATCTCGACGACATCGGTTTCGAGTGCTGGGGAGTTTTCCTCTGCGAGCCTATTGAATGCGTCTGCGCCCAGGCTCTCTTCTTCGAATTCGAGAGCCGTTTCTTCCGGCTCTTCCACTCCCGTGGCCGTTTCGTAATAGGACGACTTGGTCTGCTGGCGTTCCTCCTCGACCGTCTCCTCGGTTGCGGCGGTGGTCTCCGGCGTGACAGCGCTTTCCGGCTGCAGTTCCGCAGCGGCCTCTTCGGCCGGTTCCGGCCGACGCGAGCGATGCCGGGCCAGCGATTCTCCCGGCAACAAACCGCTGCCGTCCCATGTGATGGCCGCTTCCACAAGCGTGGAAGGCTTTGAGGAGTAGGCGGGGCGCGACGAAGCGGCTGCCTCCTGAGCCGGTCTTGAGGCCTCGGCGGCGGGCGTGCCGCCGTATTTCGAAAGCGATTCACCGGGCAGCACGAAGGCCGCCGGGGCGTGACGTGCGTGCGGTATAGGCGTCGCAGGCGGGACGGAATGCACCGCTGGGGCCACTTCCGATGCGACTGTTTCGACAGGTTCGGCTGGGCCGGCAACGCTTGGCTCTGCTTCGGCAGCCGCCTCCGGAGCGGCGCTTTGTCCCCTTCCGCCACGACGGCGACGCCGTCCACGCCAGCGACGCCCACCCGAACCTTGCTCTTCCTGCGCAGTCTCCGCCTGTGCGGGAATGCTCGTGGGCTCGGGAGCGACAGTTTGCGTCGCGGATTCTTCCGGCGTTTGACGATCCTGCCGAGACTCCTGCTTTCTCTGGCCGGAACGCGCCGCCCGCTCCTCTGAAGTTCGCTCCTCCGAAATTCCCGCTTCCCGGCGTCCGCCGTTGCGGTCTGCCCCGTGGGGATGCCGCACTTCGCGGGGAGGCTGGCCAGCTCCGCTGGCCGCGGCTTTTTCGAGTTCGTCCGTTTCTTCCTGGTCTTCGAGCTCGATGAAGTCGGTGACGTACAAGAACGCATCGCGCTCCAGGCCGAGATCGACAAATGCCGACTGCATGCCGGGGAGAACCCGTGTCACGCGTCCGTTGTAAATGGAACCCGCGAGAGTGTACTCGTTTTCTCGTTCGTAGTAGATTTCCGCGAGTTGATCGTCTTCTAAGATCGCAAGCCGCGTCTCATGCGGCGTGCTGGAGATGCAAATTTCCTTTGCCATCGTACCTTTCCGTCCGGCAGCGTCCGCCGCATTCAGGTCCCCGGCGACGTGTCTTCGTCGCTGAGGAAACGGGGCGGGCAGCCGGTACAAGCGGCAAGGTTGGATGGAGTCGCGCGAAAACGGCAGGGGAGAAAATGAGCGGATAACCGATGAGGCAATTGAAGGACGGCCTGTGCGCGGCTCCCTGCCTCAAGGGCGGCGAGCTGGGGCAAAAAGACCGAACGTACTGCTTGTTGCGGTGATCCTGTGGCAGAGTGCTGGGAGCGGTTATGACCGGCAACAGTGCCGGACAAACCATCGTATTAAAGGCATGTGCGGGGAAAATCCACCTGGGTGGATCTGCGTTCGCCTGCTCTGTCCGGTGTGCGCGATCGTCACCAAAGGCGACCCGCGAGCTGCGCCGCGTGCTCCGGCGACCGTTACCGGTCAACAGATCGGAGCAGCCATCCCGTCTCTGCGTACTCATAAACCAATCCTGCCGGGCGCGATCCTTCGTGACCATGCCGGCGAAATACTTGAAAATCGTACTCTTGCAGCCTTGCAACGACCCCAGATCGTTCTCTGGCCGCGCAAACGACCAAACCTTGTTCGGACTTCGTCAAAAAACTCCGGCGAGACGTCAGTTGACGAACCGGCGCATGCGGACATTCATTGCCACGCCCAGCGCCAGGAACGTAAACAGCACCGAAGATCCACCGTAGCTCATTAAAGGTAAGGGGATTCCGGTAACGGGCATCAACCCGATGACCATGCCAACATTGACCGCGATCTGGAAAGTCAGTACAGCCACGATTCCCATGATAATGAGGGAACCGGGCAAGTCTGCGGCTGTTTGAGCGTTTTGAATCAAACGCATCAATATAAGGAAGTATAGCAGCAGCACCACAACCGCGCCCACAAAGCCGTGTTCCTCGCTGAAGGCGGCAAAGATAAAGTCCGTGTAGGGAATAGGTAGGAAATAGCCCTGTGTTTGCGTGCCTTTTTCCGATCCCTTGCCCCAGATTCCGCCGGACCCAACGGCGATGAGCGACTGCTTAACCTGATAGCCTTTGCCGCGAGGGTCGGTATCGGGGTTGATGAAGCTGGTCAAGCGGTCTTTCTGGTATTGCTTGAGCAGCTTGCCGCTCGACCAGACTCCGCCGACCAGCACCACCCCGCACGTGATGAGAATGGCGGCTTGGCGCAGGTTGATACCGCCCAGGAAAAGCCCGGCGATCAGGATCGGCGTGTATGTGAGGGTCGTTCCCATATCCGGCTGCTTCAGGACCAGCAGCATGGGAATGCCGACCAGCGCAAAGGCCTTAAGGATGTCCCTCCACGTTAGGTAGCGCCCACCGAGATTGGCAAAGTAGCGGGCGACCATCAGCATCAGCACGAACTTAACGAATTCAGATGGCTGGAACATGAGCGGGCCGGCCTTGATCCAGCGGCGGCCGCCGAGCGCATCGTGGCCGAGCGGCGTGAAGATGGCGGCCAGCGACACCAGACCCACTGCGTACCCCCAGGGAGTCCAGTCGAGAATCCTGTGATAATCGATTTTCGAGAACACGAACATGCACACGATTCCGGTTGAGAACCAGAACAGTTGCCTGGATTCAAAAGCGGCGAACTTGGTGTGCACTGTCGTCGAGCGCACCTCGAACAACGAAATGGCGCACATGGCAAGCAGCAGCAGAAGCAGCCACCAGTCGAAGTCACGAAAGCTCAGGATGCGGCGCAGTGGCATGGCGCTACGGATCCCTCCTGGGGCCGGAGCGGGCCGGTGGCCCTGGCGCCGGCTTTAGCACCGGCTTGCGCCCGGGCAGCGCCGCGGCCACCTCCGCTGGCCTGTTCTGAGCCTCTGAAGCCCGCTGTGAAGCAGTGTGCATCGTTGTATTGCTAGCCGATTGCGCATCCGGCCGGTTCGCGGCAACAACCTGTCCGTTCTCCACAAAGAGATGCCCACTCTGAATCCGGTTCCTGGCCGCCGCAGTGTTCTTCGTGCCTGCTTGCACACCGGGAGTCGACCATACCGCGCCGATTTCGACGGGAGCCGCTTCCTTCTGCGGCGGCAGATTGCCCGCCAGGCGGCGCTTCTTATTCACAAAAGCCGATACCACCTTCGCCCCGATCCGCGCCGGGAACCAGCTCTTGTTTCCATTCTGCCAGAGCACGGCGACCACTAATTCGGGGTTGCGCCGCGGAACAACGCCGACGAACCAGACATTCGGATAAGTTAACCTGCCTGCGTTCGTCTTGCTCAGGGCCTCGTGGCTCATCACTTGAGCGGTTCCGGTTTTGCCGGCGAAGTCGATGCCCTCCAGGTGTTCTCCGCCGGCGGTGTGATACAGCCCCGGCTGCGTCACGTCAGCCATGCCGTCGGTGACGATCTCCCAGTTGGCCGGATCGATGGGAACATATGCATCGCCCGATCCCGGAAAACTATCGAGCAGCGACTTGCGAAAGTCTGCGGGAAGCTGGTCGGGAAATACTACGTGCGGTCGTACCAAGTGCCCGCCCGAGGCAATGCCGCCAATAATGCGCGCCAATTGAATCGGCGTGGCTTCAATCGCGCCCTGCCCGATGGACACGTCGAGCGTTTCGTCGGGATACCAGCGGGCATGGTAGTTCTTGATCTTCCATTGCGCCGAAGGCATCAGTCCCGACTGCTCGCCGGGCAGGTCGATTCCCGTCTTTTGGCCGTAACCGAAGGCCGTCGCATATTTGACGATGCGGTCGATGCCCAGCTTATCGCCGAGCATGTAGAAGAACGTGTCGCAGGAGTACGGAATGGCATTGTGTATGTCCACCGCGCCGTGGTGTTCATCGCAGTGGTGGAAGTAGCCATAGGGGCCCCATCCGCCGCTGCACGTAATGTGCATGTCCTGCGCAACACCTTCCTGAAGGCCGGCCACTGCCATCATGACCTTGAAGGTCGATCCCGGCGCAAGCTGCGCCTGAATGGCCTTGTTCAGCAGCGGATGGTCCGGGTCGGTGATGAGCCGGTTCCACTCCGCGCGGTCGATCTTGATAGCAAAGGCATTGGGATCGAAGCTGGGCCGGGAAACCAGGGCCAGAATCTCACCATTGCGCGGGTCCATGGCCACGATAGCGCCGTTGCGGTCACCCAAGGCCAGCTCTGCGGCGCGTTGCAAGTCATTGTCGATGGTGAGCTTCAGGTCCTGCCCCGGCGTCGCGTGCTCAATCCCGAAATACCCCACTTCGCGTCCGTGGCTATCCACGATCACTTCGCGGCTGCCGTCCTTGCCGCGCAGCAACTCGTCGTAGGTTTCTTCCACACCCGCCTTGCCTACCACGTCGCCCGGCTCATAGTAGGCAAACCGCGAGTTGTTCAGATCGTCTTCGCTCACCTCGCCTACGTAGCCGATGAGGTGTGAAGCAAAGCCGTCGCGCGGATAAAGCCGCCGCTCCTCATCGATTGTCTCCAGTTCAGGCAGCTCATTGCGATGCGCAGCGATAAATGCCTGCTCGTCGGCGGTTACATCCTGCTTGATGGGAACGGGCTGATAACCCGGCTGAGCGCGATAGTGGCGCAAGGTTGCCCTGAGTTGATCCAGATCGAGGTCCAGGCCCTTGGCGATCAAAGGCAGATCGGCATCCACATTTTTGTTCTGCTCACGTACCAGGAAGCACGTGATCGACGGATAATTGTCCACCACCAGCCGGTTCTCGCGGTCGAAGAGCTTGCCGCGCGGCGCCAGAATCGGCTCTTTGCGAATGCGGTTCTGCTCGGCGAGCTGGCGGTAATTGTTCACGTCCAGTACCTGCAGCCGCCACAAACCGGCCGCCAGCCCCAGCATCATGAAAAGTATGCCGTACTGCACCACAGCCAGCTTGAATGTGGAAAGCTTCTCACCGCGACTGCTGCTGGAAACCATGACTTCTATGCTTCAGGATACTCCGAGTTCACATTTGCGTGCCGGCCTTGCCCAAGCGAGTGAGCGTGCCAGTGAGTAAGCGAGACTCCAACGTCCCGAAGTCGTTGAGTTCCGTATCCCCGCCGTTCTTAGTCCCTCAATTGCAGCCGATCCAGCAACGGAAACAACACAATGGCAATCAGCGAATTTCCGATGGCCCGAAACAATTCCGTCAGCCAGCTCCAGTCCAGCGAGAGGCCGAGTAGAAAACGGTAGGTGAAGAAGTAGATGCAGCTTGAGAGCAGGGAAAGCGAGAAGTTGAGCAGCAAGCGAATGATTTGGTTCTCAACTTCGATGTGGATGCCGACGGAAGCCGCCAGGAACCCAACCATGGTTTTGGCAATACCGTTCAGGCCAATGGCGTGATGCGAAAGTGCATCTTCAAACAGGCCCATTGCCGCACCCATGATGGTGCCGTGAATAGGACTGCGGCGGCCCAGTGCGAAATAAATGGTGATGACGAGCGGCAGGTCGAACCAATCGTAGCGCCCCACCACCCACGGCAGCCACGCCTGCAATACCAAGGAAGCCAACGGAACCAGAATGTAAGCGAGCAGAGGATAGCGACGGATTTCCAAATCGCGCCGGTAGTCAGCGCTGAGCAGGGACATAGCTAGCCCCGAGTCCGCTTATGCGGACGACTCAGTAACATGGGAACGGCCGTGAATTTCAGCATGTACGCTACGCTCCAGATTACCGCATCACGCGCTCTCGCGACTATGGATTCCTTTGCGGCGCCGTTTGCGGTTGGCGTGGAGTCGTCTCCGGCTGGGAATTCTCTGGGGGAGGAGGTGCGCCGTCGGGGCTTTCGGCCGCAGGCGGATTATCAGGCTTTTTGGCTTGCGGCTTGGCTGTCGGTTCTGTGCCGGTCTCCGGCGCCGCAGAT
>Ga0335078_10008516_pt1 | contig 15258 bp, 13 predicted proteins | sample Lox_Sample_32_FD_206711 | JGI IMG/M metagenome (GOLD analysis project Ga0335078, IMG submission 206711) | Soil microbial communities from Loxahatchee National Wildlife Refuge, Florida, United States - Lox_Sample_3.2 | ecosystem: Environmental > Terrestrial > Soil > Wetlands | place: USA... | reverse complement strand
GACGAAGGCACCACATGGTTGCCACCTTTCCGGTCGAAATTACCGGTGAGGCCGATGAGGGCGGTGACGGCGCGATGGTTCTGCACGCCGTTCGTATGGTGAACCGTCACGCTCGCGCTTCCCACCATCGTTGCAGGTTTTGACGTCGCGTAGAGCCGCGCAGCGCGTACGATCTCTTCGGCGGGGACGCCGGTGATCCGCTCGGTCGCATCGGGCGAGAACTGCCTGCAGTAGGACCTATATTCTTCGAAGCCCAACGTCCAATTCGCGACAAACTCCTTATCGTAGAGGTCTTCCTCGATGATTACGTTGGCCATGCCGAGGGCAAGGGCCCCGGAGGTGCCGGGGCGGAGCCTGAGATGGATGTCGGCCCGGGCGGCCAGAGGTGTGAGCAGAGGGCCCACATCGATAAGCTTTGCGCCCCGTTCCATGGCATCGAAAAAATGGGCAACCTGGCCGGCCGCGGAAAAGGAAGGGTTCGAGCTCCAGTTGAGGATACAGGATGCGTCTTTCAATTCGGGCCCCGCAGCGCTCCCATAAGTCAAACGGCTCGCGAGCACGGTCGCGAGAAAGCATGTGCTCGACTCGGTGCAGTAGTTCGGAGAGCCGAAGGAATGGGCGAGGCGCTTGAGAAAAGGCCGGAGCCATTTGGGATAGCCGGTAAAGAAGACAACCGATTCGGGCCCGGTCTCCCCTTTGATCTCCAGAAGCCGGGAGGAGATCCTTTCAAGAGCCTCATTCCAGGAGATAGGCCTGTACTCACCGGAGCCACGCTCCCCCGTTCTCAGCAGAGGCGTGCGTATGCGCTCCGCATTATAGACCCACTGCCTGCTCGCGGCGCCCTTCGCGCACAATACGCCTCGGTTGACCGGATTCTCCTCTGCGCCTTCGACTTTGACGACGCGACCGTCTTGTATGTATGCGTTGATGCCGCACTGGGAGCCGCATATCGAACAGAGAGTCTTCTTAACCTCTATTCCGGTCTCCAACCCCGGTATCCGCGCCTTTGCCAGCCTATCCGCAGACGAGGACGAGCCGCTTCTCATAGGTAACCTCCATGACGCCTTAAGCTCTTTGTTCTCAGAGCTCACCCCTATTCTATCAGAGAGGACCCGGGGTATCAGCAAAATTCGCGGGTCGACCGGCGCAGCAGGTGACCGGTGGCCTGCAGCCAAACTTCTTGCGGTGAAACTCAAAAAACGGTACTATCGATGCGAGTACAGATTTCCGCCAATTTCAGAAATCATAGGGAGGGGGCGATGCCGGCACGAACAAACGCCATGACCGAAAGACAGCGGATAGAAGCCCTGCTGAAAAGAGAGACGCCCGACCGTGTGCCTCTCTGGCCTTTCGTTCCCAATGGTTTCGCCGTCCTCTACAACGGCCTCACCATCGCCGACGCCTATAGCAATCCGGAGGGGCTGTATGATTCTCTCAAGCGGGCCGCGCGCGACTTCGGCTGGGTCTTCTATCCGGTAATGGTCTACGCTGCTTACGGCGCGTGGGAGTTCGGAGGGGAAGCGAGGATGCCGACCGGGAGATACGATCAGGCGCCCGTTGTGACCCGTCATCCCCTCGAGAAGGACGAGGACATCTACAACCTGAAGTGGCCCGGTCCCGACTCCGGCCTCAACCCCACGATGAGGCGATTCTCCGAGCTGTCAATGCGGGAAGATCTGGACAACAAGCCCTTCCGCGCGACAATATCGGCAGGAGTCGCCTACGGTCTTGCGTGTCAGGTGGCCGGCCTCAACAGAATCCTGAAGTGGCTCATCAGAAGACCGGACCTTGCCCACGAGTTGATTCGCCGACTATCGGAGTGGAGCATCGCAAGACTGGAGGGGCAAGTGGAGGCGCTCGGCAACGAACGGCTGATAGGAACCTGCGGCGGCCCCATGGGCTCGAACCAGCTTATCTCGTCAAAGCAATTCGAGGAGTTCGCTCTCCCTGACATAAAGGAAGGGCAGGCGCGGCTTCGAGCACTGGGCGTGAAACACACCTACGTCCACATCTGCGGTGAGCAGAACGACAACCTGCCCTTCTGGGCGCAGGTCGATTTTGGAGACCCGGGCATCATTGGGGTGGGCCATGAAGTCGGTCTGGAAAGGGCGGCAGAATTCTTTTCGAACCACATAATACTCGGCAATCTGAACCCCGCTATCATTCAAACGGGCTCGCCAAGTGAGGTCTACGAGATGACGAAGCGATGCGTGGAGACGGGGAAAAAGCTCGGGGGCAGATATGTCTTCTCGCCGGGGTGCGACCTGCCTCCCAGAGCGCCGGTAGAGAACGTGAGGATGATGTGCAAGGCCCTGGAGGATCACGGGTGGTACTGAGGCGAAGAGACACGACCGAAGGCCGATGAAAGGAGATGAGGAATGGCCACCGAAGAGAGAACCGAAGAGTTGGTTGGAGAGCTCTACCAGGCAGTGATCACGATGGACGACGAAGGGGCCCGAAGGTTGAGTCAAGCTGCCCTCGACGAAGGCATCGACCCGTATTACGCCCTCACTCAGGGGTTGGCGAAGGCCATGGAAAAAGTCGGACAACTCTACGCCGACCATCTCTACTTCGTGCCGGAACTCCTGCTCTGCTCGGATGCCCTCTACGCGGGTCTCGACGTGCTCAAGCCCCATATCAGGACGGGCCAGTCCGATAAGGCAAAGCAAATCATCATCGGCACGGTGGAGGGGGATATCCACGATATAGGCAAGAATCTCGTAAAGATCATGTTCGAGGCCGCAGGCTGGGTAGTCCATGACCTGGGCAAGGATGTCATGCTGCAGCGCTTCGTGGACGAACAACTCGAGATCCGTGCCGACGTCATAGCCCTCTCCGCTCTCATGACGACAAGCATGCTCGCCATGCCCACAGCGATCGAAATGATAAGGGCACGAGACCCCAGGGTCGCGATCATGGTCGGCGGGGCTCCTTTGACACGTGATATAGCGCTGAAGTACGGGGCACACGGTTACGCCCGGAACGCGGGCGAGGCTGTCCGCGAGGCACAAGAAATGTTAAAGCGGCTCAACGGGTCGCACATTTGAAAGAAAGGGCACACGCTGATAGAATGAAAACTGAGGGGATGCCTTCCGCCGAAAGACTCTCAGCCCTGCTCAAGGGCGAGCCCGTGGACCGGGTGCCATTTCTGTCCTTCATTCTGGGCTTTTGCGCCAGGAATGTTGGCTACTCCGTGGCGTCCATCTATAGCGATCCCGAGAAAAGCCTCCAGGCGCAAATCTGGACAAAAGAGCAATACGGCTATGACAGCGACCCTTTCTTCGGCTACGCATCCTATGGAGGATACGAGTTTGGCGGCGAAATCGGCCTTCCGGACGGACAATACCAACAAGCACCTTCTCACAAGCGTTTTGCGGCAGAGGATGAACGGGCAGTCGAGGACCTGAAAACGCCCGACGCGCGCACGGCGGGCATGCTGCCGCTGGCCATGCGGTTCTCGCAAGCCCAGGTGGAGCACGCCATTGCCCCCTCTGTGGTGTTAGGCGGACCGTGGACCGTCGCCGGCAACATCTGCCCTGTCCATACCCTGTGCCGATGGTCCATCAGAAAGCCTGAGCTCGCCCACCGCCTTCTCCGTCTTGCCACGGACCATCTCGTCGAAGTGGTGGCCCTCTGGGTGGATAGCTTTGGAGCCGGTCGTGTCCGCCTTCAGGTGTGGGAGCCCCTGACGAGCAACCAGATCGTCTCGCCGAAGCAGTTCGAACAGATGATCCTTCCCTACGAAATCGAGTTCCACGAAAAGATACTGGCCAAGGGTATAGGACATATCCTCTGCCACATCTGCGGGGACCAAACCTCAAACCTACCTCGCTGGGCAGAGGTGCCGATGGGCGCTCACGGCATAGTGAGTATCGGCAAAGAGGTCGATATTATTGCCGCAGCGGACTGTTTCGGCGAGAGGTGCATCATCGCCGGTAACATCGAGCCCTCGCTACTGCAGACTGGGACACCCGCTGAGATCTACGAGCTTTGCCGGGAAGCCATTATAAAAGGCAGAAGAGCGCGCGGCGGTTTCGCACTCATGCAGGGGTGTGAGGTGCCCGTGAATTCCCCTCCCTACAACCTCTACGTAATGAACAGAGCGATACATGATTTCGGGCAGTACTGAGACATCCTCTTGGATACCTAAGAATAATAGAAACAGCCGGCTGGTGTCACGAACCCTCAAAGAGCGTCCCGCAAAATAACTTAGCGTAGCGAAGGAAAAGATGGAGCCGGGCGGTAACGTTCGCCAAAGGGCACTCAACTTTGCGGAACGCTCCGGAATGCCTATTCTTTCATCAGGTTGTTGTGGGATACGAGCAATGCCTTTGCCTCCGCTATGGCCTCTCCGGCATTGCGCGCGTAACCGTCCGCACCATAGGAGAGAGCGATCTCGCGGGTGAGGGGCGCTCCGCCAACCATCACCGCCACCTTCGGGTGCTCAGCCCTGATCGCGCGGATCGTCTTGGGCATGGCAAGCATGGTGGTCGTCATGAGGGCGGAGAGGGCGATTATGTCCGCTTGGATCCGGGCCTGCTCCTCCACGAACGCTTCCGCTGCCACGTCTTTGCCGAGATCGTGCACGGACCATCCCCTTGCCTCGAACATGACTTTGACCAGGTTCTTACCCACATCGTGGACGTCACCTTCCACGGTCCCGATGATGAGGCGCCTCTTCGCCTCCTCCGGCCTACCGGAAATATGGGGAGCAAGGATGGCGAGCCCGGCGTGGAGGGCGTCTGCGGCCAGGAGGAGCTCCGAGACATAGTAGATGTCGGCCGCGTAGAGCTCTCCGACTTTCTCCATCGCCGGCATCAACCCGTGCTTCACCGCGGACCCGGGATCGATTCCTTCGGCCAGGATTGACCTGCTCAGTGCCGTGACGCCGTCTTCGTCCATGTCGAGGACCGCGTCATACAAACGCCTTATGAGCTCGTGATTCCCCTCATCCATGGCAGCCGTCACTCATATGATCCCACGTCCCCCACTGCCTTTGTCATGGCTCTTACGTTCTCCAGAGGGGCCCTGGGTGGAAGCTCGCAGCCCGGAGCGAAGATGAAGCCCCCCTCCAATCGCTTGCCCCTTTCGACGATACTCTTCGTTGCCTCGTAGACCCTTTCGGGCGTCCCTGTCTGGATGAGGGCAGGGTCGAGGTTGCCGCAAATGATGTGGTGAGGGAAATAGCGTGCCGCCGTTTCCAGCCCGATCTCCGGGCCTATGCTGATGATGCCGGGGTCTCCGAAATCAACTCCCGCGAGGAGGGGCAGGTTCTTGTTCTGTTCCCCGCAGATATGGGCAAATGTCGTCCTGTAGCCGAGTGCCCGGAGCCTGGCCTGTCCCTCCTTCAGGTCGGGCAGGACAAATTCCTCGAACCTGTGGGGAGGGATGAGCTGGTTCGAGGCAAGCGGCAGGCCGACCATGGCCAAGACCCCTTCAATGCCCAGCCGCTCCTTTTTCTGCTCCAAAGAAGATAGGCTCCACTCGGAAAGCTCGCGGATGAGGAAATGGGCCACATCGGGCTTCCTGACGAGCCACTTGAGAAACTTCTCGAGGCCCACGAGCTGGCAGGCGAGGCCATATGCAGACCCGCTCGATATGACACTATTCCATGGCTCGTTATCGAGCCGCTCCCTCCTCGCCAGCTCGGCGAATTTTCGAGCAGTGGGATAGAAGCCCGATTCGGGTCCGGGCCATTTGAGGTTGTAGACGTCCTCTTCCTCCTCCACAGGGTGGCGGATGATCACAGGCGCCTGGTCGAATTCTCCGGAGGGCATCCTCACTTCGCCGCCGAATTCCCAGGCGCCCATGGAGGCGTAGGCCATCCAGGGAAGAAAGAGCCAGCCGAAGTCGAAGCATGTCTTCCGCAGGGAGCGGTAGGTAGCCTCCGGGTCCGTGTAGGCGGCTGCTAGGGGAAGATTGTTGTAGGTGACCGCGAAGCCGTTGCATGGGCCCGGCCACACGGGAACCCTGTCCGGCTTTCGGCGGCTGATGAGCGCCTCGATGCGCTCCCTATCGGTCATGTTCCTCACCGAAGCTCATGAGTGGTGTCCGCAGCCCCCTCCCTGGTTGCCGGCACACAAACAGGCTCGATCTCCCAGGCTCTCCACGTAACTCGATCTTCCCGCTCGTGGATACCTGTGTTCCCCGCCGCCGGCACGGCCCTATGATAAGCACGTGACTCCAATATTGTCAACAAAGGGCCGCCGATGGGGAAAGCGTTCGATCAGACGTACTTGTCGAGCCCCATGTGGTGGTGAAAGGCGAGGAAATCCTTCTTTCCGAGAGTCCGGAAGAGCGTCAGGTAGTGGAAGCCCTCGAAAGGAAGGGCGTAGCGCTCCAGCCCCGGCTCCGTACAGTACCCGCATTCCTTGAAAGAGCCGACCCCTCGCCGGAATCGGCGGGCCGCATCCGAGCGCATCAGCTCCTCCATGGAGGCATCCCCGATGTTCCCGATACTCGTCTTGAGGAGCGGACAGGGATGGACTTCCCCGGTGCTGCGGACGAAGAAGTAGTTGAAACCGGCGGAGCAGGGCTTGTGAAGCGTGCCCTCTTTGAGAAGATCGAGGAGGCCCATGCGATGATAGCTCCATTGAAAGGACGGGCTTTCGTAAAAGTGTATCATCTTGTCGATCTCCTCCGTTCCGAACTTCAGGCGGTCGGCGAGAGCCTCGTTGCCGTACCTGCCTTCGGTGACGATGCAGGGCGAGATAATGGTGAAGAGGTCGCGTTCCCCGGCAAACTGCGCGATGCGATCCAGCTCATCCACGGTCTCCGGCAGGATGGTCGTCTTCAACCCGATGATCATGTTCGGATACTCCTGCCGAAGCCTTATCAAGCCTTCGATGGTGGCGGAGAGCTTCTGCCAGGCGTTTCTCACGTTCCTGATCCGGTCGTGGGTCTGGCCTACTGCGTCCATGGCAAGGACCACGACTAGGTCGAGGCCGGCCCTTTTCATGTCATCGAGCATCTCACGGGTTGACCGCAAGACCGTTTCGGTGAGAAAGCCGTTGGTTGTAAGAGCTATGGACCTGAGCTCCTTCAGGTTTCCTGCCTTCAAGGCGCAGACGCCTTTCATGAGGGAGGGCAGATCATCTCTCAAAAAGGGCTCCCCTCCGGTGACATCGAGCTCCTTGAGAAGACGAAAGATGGGCTGACCCAGGAGGCCGAGCCAGTCGTCCATTGGGAGGTCGGCAACCGAAGCCGGGATCTTCCAGATGTTGCACATGACGCAGCGGGCGATGCAGCGGTGCGTGATCTCCATGCTCAGGGCTTCGGGGGCAGCAGATGAGCCCGTAAGCTTCAGACACCTGTACCGCAGACCATTGATAAAGAGCTTCGCGAGGAGCCGATAGAGCATGACCTAACCTGCCGCTCACCCTGTCAGGCGGAAGGCCAGGGCCTTCGCCCTGCTCTCTAATCTCTTGAGGTCGTCCTCACTGGGCAGACCCCTGATGTCGCCCATGCGGCCCATGGTATTGTTCTCCTCGGACCCATGGAACTCGCCTAGGACATACCACTCATCCACGACCGCGAAGCCGAGGTGCTCGAAGAACTGGCCTATGTACTTTCCTGCCGGGATGGCCTCCCTTATTCCTGTATGGGGCCCCGAGTAGGTGCAGAAGACAAGGGCGCTCTTCCCCGGTATCACCGGGGCCCCGCCCCTTATCCGACCTTCGTTCCGGTAGCGGGAGAACTTCTCCTTCAAATAGTCGTCAGCCGGCTTGGGAGGGTGCCAGCTATAGGAGGGAACGCCGAAGCAGACCAGGTCGTATGCGAAAAAATCGACATCCCCGGCTTCTGCGAGCTTATGCAAGGAGCAATCCATCCCCCCTTCAGCCAACCCCCGCTGTATACTTGTCGCCACCTTCTCCGTGTTGCCGCCGGCAGACCAATAGAGCACTATGGCCTTCTTCATCTCTCTCTCCTCCTGACTCTCCTTCTTAATTCCCTTTGCCGCCCAGCAAAGACGTACACATGATAGCGCTGTTTCACGGCCTTGTCTACGAGGTGCCCCTTCGCTCATCTCACATCTTTCTTGACACCCGAAGCAGTATGAACCTATATTCAGAGGGCTTCCTACACATTTCTCGGGAGCCCGTCAGGGAGGAGGGAAAGGCATGACAAACGATAGCAGGTTCAATGTTTACGGCGAAAAGCTCGAAAGGATACTGAGGCTCCGGACTTCTCCGCTCGCTGTGAAGATGTTGGAGAAGGAGGAAGATATCCCGCAGGGAGCGGTTCGTCCCAAGAAAGACCGTAATTGCCATCTCTCCCAGTGCCAGGCCTTTGCCCTTTCCCGCAGGCAGGATGAGACCGTGGCCATGCTCAAAGAGGATAACTGGTGCTTCGCGCCCCTCATCGCCTACGGCCTCGTGGAGAGGCCGGACGATCCCGACATCAAGAAGTTCACCGCCTTCCCCGCCTTTGAGCGAGGGAAATACATCGGCATCGTCTCTGCCCCCTTGAGGACAGCGAATTTCGATCCTGACGTGGTCATCATTTATTCCGACACCGCCCAGCTGAGGAACATGCTCCTGCCCGTTCATTACAAGACAGACGGCAGCGGGGTGGACTCCCATTTCTTCCCTCCTTCCTGCGCCTATCTTCTTGTTCCTCCCATGGAGACCGGCAGGTACATGGTAGCCCTTCCCGACTTTGGCGAGTGCGACCGGGCCCTTGCCGCGGACAACGAGATCATCCTCTCCGTGCCGCGGGCTAAACTGGAGGAGTTCGTCTCCGGGCTCTTGGAGAGGGAAGAGGGCAAATTGGGCCCTGCCCGCACAGGGTATATGATGGTGTCAGATTTCACTCAGCCGCCGTTCTACCGAAGACTCTTCGCCCGCTGGGGGTTGGACACCAAGGAGTGAAAGCTTAGTCCGTATTCACAAAAGGGGGTTGTCATGGCGCTCACAACGGAAGACTTCGCGATACTCAAGGAATTCCAGTTCGAGATAGAACCCGTGGGAATCAAGTATCTCACCCATGCGCCGGACGGGTTGACGAAGCTGGATGAGCGGATGACGCTCTGCGAAATGCTGAAGAAGGCTCAAGCGACCGACCCCTTCTATGGGTCAGCCCCAAACCACACGTGCGGCGCGGGCCTCTATGTTCTCGGGCAGACGGATTTGGAGGAGCAGTTCGTGAACGGGGAATTTGGCGCGGGGCTGGGGGTTTTCTGCGACACCCGCGCCGCGAGCAGGCTCTACCACTACATTCCGAAGATAGGCAGGGGAGTGGTCAACTACGTTGCCTTTTCCCGACTCGGAAAACTCCCCTTCGATCCGGATGTTCTCATTATCCTCGCGAGGACCTCCCAGACGGAGGTCATCTTGCGGGCCATGAGCTACAAGACCGGGAGCCCGTGGCTTAGCAGGTACTCGGCTGCCATAGGGTGCGCGTGGCTCTTCGTCTACCCCTACCTCGAAGGCCAGATCAACTTCATCTCCACAGGCCTTGGCTTCGGCATGAGGCGGAGGAAGCTCTTTCCCGAAGGGCTCCACTTCGTCTCGATCCCCTTTGACCGGCTGCCGTCGATGCTGCAGACCCTCAGAGAGATGCCCTGGGTCCCGGAGCCCTATAAGCCGGATGGGCCGGAATACGTGAAGCGGCTTCTCCAGAGACTGGGACTCGAATAGATAGAGGCTTATCCCGACAAAGCCCACAGATAAAGGGAAACGGTAGAGCCGTAAGGTGAGTAGCGCTTGCGGAAGCGGTCGAACCGCTCTTTGGTCAGTCCACAGGGGTGCTCAAGAGGGAAAAAGGCTGGCGAAGTACTTCTCCGCCAATCCGAGAAAAGCGGCCAAGACGGGAGAGACAGCCCTTTCCTGGTTCGTCACGATGTCGATGCCGAGCCGTATTTCCCCATCTGTTATGGGAATGATCGTGAGGCGGCCCTGGGCGACCTCCTCCCTCACGTGGGGGAGGAAGACGAGGGCGACACCCTTCTTCTGCCGGGCCAGCTCCTTCACGAATTCTATGTTGTCCGCTTCGGCACCGATGAAGGGGGTCAGGTTTCTCGCGGCGAACTGCTTCAGGATCATCACTCGCGCCGTCGATCCTTCGGATTGAATGATAAGAGGATGGCAGACGAGGTCCTCCCATTTTACCTCCGCCTCGCAGGAGAGGGGGTAGTCCGGGCTCGCCACGAGAACCATCTTCTCCACTTCGGGGATGCGCGTGACGTGGAGCTTCTTGTTCACCGTGGGAAGCGTGCCGACGAGGCAGAGATCGAACTTGAAGTTGAGCAGGTCCTCGACGAGGTTCAGGGAAGGACCCTCTCGAACCGAAACCGTCACAGAAGAGTAAAGCTCCTTGAACTGATCGATGACCGGGGTGAGATAGGGTGTGAGCACGCAGGCAACCCCGACCTGAAGATTGCTGAGACTGTAACTTTTCAAGTAGTTCTCGGCGTCCATAACACGGCTGATCAACTCTTCTGCGTAGCCGACGAGCTGCTCCCCCGCCCGGGTGAGATGAACCCGCTTCCTCTTGACGTGAAGGAGCTTGACGCCGAATTGGATGTCGAGCGCCTTGATCTGCTGCGTCACCGCAGGCTGGCTGATGAAGAGGCGTTCGGCAGCAACGCTGAAGCTCTCCTCTTTTGCGACGACATAGAATGTCATCAACTGCTGAACATTGATTTGAGGGGGTCTCACGATTTGATAGCGTACACCTTTTTAGCGCCCTCCGTCCATAGAAAGTTCCTCGCCGGGAATCGCTTTCTCCTCGCGTAGGAGCCGGGCCGGAGCACGATGCATCTCTCCCCGGTCTGTTCCGATCGATGTACATGGGGGCATGGAGCGCACCTTTTTTCGAAGCCGTCATCTGCGCTATCGCACTCGGGAGGAGAAACACTCCACGGCGGCGCTTATGACTTCATAAGATAGTTTGTATTGACAGGCTCTCCCGTCTGATCGAGAGTGTAAGAGGGGTTATAATCGACAATAAATGACCCTGCTGCAAGCAGCAGGGTATCCAAGACAACGAGCGAAGCGAGCTTTGAGGGGGAGGCTCCGCAGGCTTATGCCTGTGGAGGGGGCGACGCGAGCCGGCGGCGGAACGAGCGAAAGCGAGGGTGAGGGGGGAGGCTCCGCGAGCTTTGCTCGTGGAGGGGGTGCTGAACCCCATTAATTGCCGGAGCGAAGCGGAAAAAAGTTATCCCTGCAGCAAGCTGCAGGGAATCCACAAGTTGAGGAGGAAAGCATGAGGTATCCCGAGATGTTCGATCTGACTGGAAAGGTGGCATTGGTAACAGGGGCGGCAAACGGCCTCGGGGCGGCATTCGCTGAAGGCCTGGCTGAAGCCGGTGCCGATCTTTCCTGCGCCGACATCGATTCGCAGGGCCTCGAGCAGACGGCTCAGAAGGTCGCGATGATCGGCAGAAAGGCCATTTCGGTGATGTGCGACGTGACCCGGGAAGATCAGGTCATCGCCATGGTGAAGAAGACGGTCGACACTTTTGGCCGCCTCGACATCCTCTTCAACAATGCCGGAATCTCCGACAACACCAGCGACACTCCCAAACCATTGCACGAGTATTCCACGGAATGGTGGAACCGCGTGATCGCCGTCGATCTGCAGGGGGTCTTCTACTGCGCGAGGGAAGCACTGAAGGTGATGGTAAAACAGAAAGCGGGAAAGATCATCAACGTAGCGTCCATCTGGGGCCTTACGGGCTCCTCGGGGGTTATCCCGGTCCCCGCCTATTGCAGCGCCAAAGGTGCAGTGGTGAACCTGACCCGCGAACTGGGTCTCGAGTATGCACCCTACGGCATAAATGTGAATGCCCTTTGCCCCGGTTTCTACGTCACCAAGCTCGGAGGGTACGGCGACCCCGAATTCATGAAGACGATCCGTGCCTACGTTCCCATGGGAAGAGAGGCGCAGCCGGAGGAGCTGAAAGCTGCGGCCATCTTCCTCGCATCTGCAGCTTCCGACTACATGTGCGGCCAGACCATAGTCACGGACGGAGGGATTTCGGCCAAGTAGGGACGACACCGGAATAGCGAAGCCCCCAATTGAAAGGGACTTACCCTTTTGGGACAGGGATAGGGAACGAACTTTCCCCCGGAGGTGCGAATCATGGCGGCGAGCGAGACATACGCAGAGGCGCACGCGCGATCGTTGGCTGATCCCGAGGCGTTCTGGGGTGAGGCTGCCGGATCAATCTCCTGGGCAGAGAAATACGATAGGGTACTCGATGATCGGCACAAGCCGTTCTACCGGTGGTTTGCGGGAGGAAGGATAAACACCTGCTATAACGCCGTGGATCTCCACGTGGAGAATGGGCGGGGCGATCAGGTCGCGATCATCCACGACAGCCCGGTAACCGGTTCCGTAAGAAAGATACGCTACAGGGAGCTGCTCGACGCAACATCGAGATTTGCAGGAGTTCTCAAGGCTCAAGGGATTGAAAAGGGGGACCGGGTCCTCATCTACATGCCCATGGTTCCCGAGAGCCTTATTGCCATGCTGGCGTGCGCAAGGATAGGCGCGATCCATTCCGTAGTCTTCGGCGGGTTCGCCCCCAATGAGCTGGCAAAGCGCATCGAAGACGCGCAGCCAAAGGTCATCGTCTCTGCGTCCTGCGGGATCGAGGGAGAAAAGGTCATACCGTACAAGCCCCTCCTCGACAAGGCCATAGAAGCGGTGAGCTGGAAGCCTGCCGCGTGCATCGTCTATCAGCGGCCCCAAGCTGTTGCGCTCCTTGTGGCGGGACGCGACTTCGACTGGGAGAGCCTCATGGAGGATGCGCTGCCAGCCCCTTGTGTTCCAGTGGACGCACATGATCCCCTCTACATCCTTTACACATCCGGCACCACGGGCGCGCCGAAAGGGGTAGTTCGGGACAACGGCGGCCACGCTGTTGCGTTGAAATGGTCGATGCGGAATATCTACGGGATGGAGCCCGGCGAGGTATTCTGGGCGGCTTCAGACGTGGGCTGGGTCGTAGGCCACTCCTATATCGTCTACGGTCCGCTTCTCATGGGGTGCACCACCATCCTTTACGAAGGGAAGCCCGTGGGCACGCCCGACGCAGGCGCCTTCTGGCGCGTTATCTCCCAACACAGAGTATCGGTCCTCTTCACCGCCCCTACCGCGTTTCGTGCCATCAAAAGGGAAGATCCCGCGGGAGCCTTCGTGAAGAAGTATGACATCGGCTCACTCAGATACCTCTTCCTCGCAGGGGAACGCCTCGATCCGGACACCTATCACTGGGCACGAAGACTCCTCAATATCCCCGTCATAGACCACTGGTGGCAGACAGAGACGGGTTGGGCCATTGCGGGAAACTGCATGGGCATAGAGCCGCTCCCGGTAAAGGCCGGCTCTCCCACCAAGCCTGTGCCCGGCTACGACGTCCGCATTCTGGATGAGGAAGGCGAGAGTGTTCCGAGCGGACAGGACGGAATGGTGGCCATCAGGCTCCCACTCCCTCCTGGTTGCCTCTCGACACTTTGGAACAACGACGAGAAGTTCCTCGACTACGTCAGGCCATTTCCGAACTATTACGTTACCGGGGATTCCGGCCATTTTGATGAAGACGGCTACCTCTTCATCATGGGACGGGTTGACGAGGTGATAAACGTTGCGGGCCACCGGCTGTCCACAGGCGCAATGGAGGAGGTCATAGCCGCACACCCGGACGTGGCCGAATGTGCGGTGATCGGAGTCGATGATCAGCTAAAAGGGCAGCTCCCTTTCGGCTTTGTGGTGCTGAAAGCGGGCAGCGACAGGGATCATGGAGAGGTCGTGCGTGAGTTGGTTCAGATGGTTCGATCGGAAATAGGGGCGGTCGCCTGCTTCAACAAGTGCGTGGTCGTTGGCACCCTTCCGAAGACGCGGAGCGGCAAGGTCCTGAGGGGGACGATGGGCAAGATCGCAGACGGCAAGGAGTATGCGATGCCCTCAACCATAGATGATCCGACAGCGCTGGCGAGGATCGAGGAGGCCGTCGCGAAAATCGGATACGGAAGGAAAGCTCGATCTCGCCGCGATGACCCTCGATAGGAGAGGTGCCCCGGACAGACCCACAAGAGCCTATAAGCACTGCCTCTAGTCGCAGCCACCAACATAGGCTGCATCCAGAGCGTTCCGCAGCTTCCGCTCAAGAAAAAGATTCCGGCGGGGAAAAGACTCCGCCGGGGAATCGTTACGTTATTTTGCGGAAACGCTCTAACGGGAAGACGAACCCATGCGCCCGCGTCTTGGGCGCGGCGGGGGAAAAGGGGAGACCCGCTAAAGCCTGAAGAGCGATCTCTTAGCCCCCCGATACCATGGGAAGAACGTCGATCTCGGATCCGTCTTCCACCGGCTCATCGAACCGGCTCCTCACCATGACCTCGCCCTTATGGATGACGATGGACGCCAGCGCGCCTTCCCCATCGAAGAGGAGATCCCGGAAAATCGGGAACAGGACGACCAAGGCATCGAGGCATGCCCGCACGTTGCCCCCTTCCACCACCACGCTCTCCCTGCCGTGGCTAAACTCCCGGTATGCCGGGCCAATCTTTATGGAGACACCCATCCCTTTCCCCTAAGGCGGTCTGCCCCTCACTGTCCGTCCTTCAAAGGCCTTTCTCGTAGAGCCCCGTCAGGTGGCGGGCACCTCTTTAGCGTTCCGCAGAATTGATTCCCGTTACCGACCGGCTCCGTCTTTCCTTCGCTACGATAGGCTCCGCTCAGGAAAAGACTACGCCGCGGCAATCGTCACTTTATTCTGCGGAACGCTCTATCTCCAGCTCCGAGATCTTCTCCGGCCGAGGCACCCCGTTTTCGTCCCAGCCCATGTAAAAGTAGTACATCTGTCTGGCCCTTGCCATGGCAGCCTTGTCCGGGGCATCCCTGGTGGAGAGGATTCCGTCCGTCTTCCGATCGTAGTACCGCTCGGGCAATTCGTCGTCCGAGGCGGTGAAGCCCTCCCGGAGATTGAAGAGCCTCATGGTGGTGATAATCCTTTCCGCGATCTGGATCAGCTCCACCCAGCCGGTATTCCAACCCGTGACCGCCCTCAGGAGCTCTGCCCTCTGTCCCGCATCGATGATGGGCATGATACAGAGCACCATGGAGTCGGCGATGGTGGAGAAGCATTGCTGCAGCCTGAAGAGGCTCATTCGCTTGGGGCCATAGTCCTGCTTCACCGCTTCGAGAATGCCGAAGGGCTCGAGCGCGGCGAGCCCCATGGGAGTGGTGCCGGGACCTATGCTCCCGCAATGGTCAGCCCCAATGGGGTGGAGCATATAGCCGATGCGGAAG
>Ga0335078_10008515_pt1 | contig 15258 bp, 9 predicted proteins | sample Lox_Sample_32_FD_206711 | JGI IMG/M metagenome (GOLD analysis project Ga0335078, IMG submission 206711) | Soil microbial communities from Loxahatchee National Wildlife Refuge, Florida, United States - Lox_Sample_3.2 | ecosystem: Environmental > Terrestrial > Soil > Wetlands | place: USA: Florida... | reverse complement strand
CTCAATTACGGGGGTTCCACGAACGTGGAGGAATGGGTGTCTCTCGCGCAGTTTCTCAACTACGAAGGTTACCGCGGCATGTTTGAGGGCCAGAGCAAGTACCGCATGGGCCTGCTCCTTTGGATGAGCCATCCCTGCTGGCCCTCCTTCGTCTGGCAAACCTACGATTACTATTTTGAGCCGACGGCCGCCTACTTTGGGTGCAAGAAAGGCTCCGAACCCCTCCACATTCAATGGAACCCCGTCACCGAGAGCATTGAAGTGGTCAACCAGAGCAGCGGAAACCAGCATGGCCTGACCGCGGCGGTGCAGGTTCTCAACATGGACGGTAGCAAGCAGTGGGAGAAATCCGCATCGGTCGATAGTACGGAAGACAGCATGGTCTCGTGCATCAAGATGGAATACCCCTCCGGGTTAACGCCCCTACATTTCCTCAAACTGTCATTGACGCGCGGAGCGGAGACAATTTCGACAAACTTCTACATGCGTGGCCCGACGGAGGGTGATTACCGGGCCATTCGCGAGTTGCCCAAAATCAACCTGGAAGCCTCCACGCACGCCGAGCGCCAGGGGAACCGCTGGCTGCTCTCCACCGAGTTGCACAACCCGACAAATCATCCGGCGTTGATGGTCCGGTTAAAGGCCGTTCGGGAAAAGTCCGGCGACCGTATCCTGCCCGCGATCTACAGTGACAACTACTTTGCCCTGATGCCGGGCGAGCGGCAGACCATCAAGACGGAACTGGATCATGCCGACACCCGCGGCGAGACCCCGCGCATCACGGTGGAGGGCTTCAACGTCGGGCAGGCCACATGATCGAGGGCGTGACGGGGTCTATTTGAACGGGTACGACCCTGGGGGAAGCTCTTCCGCGTGGTATCCCTTTGACCCCACGAGCCTGGCCAAAGGGCTTTTGAAGTCCTGATCCGCCCGCAGGCGGTCAAGTACGAGCTGAAAGTCATATTGCGGCCGCCATCCCAACTCACGCCGGGCCCGATCATTCACATACACACGGCCGATACTGGGGAGCATCTTCCATCCCCGGCGAGAGTACTCTGCCTCGTATTCAGGAAAGAGTTGCCGCACGGCGCGTGGGGCATCGTCACGCACGTCCTGCATATCGCCTGGCATAAAGGGCGTGGTGGCGCTGACAATGTATTTGCGGAAACCGACGGCAGGCGCGTGCTGGGCGGCCAACACGTGCGCGCCTACGACATCCTCAAGATCCACACGGCGGAACAAGTACTCGTTAACCTTCAGATTGTCGTCAGCATAGGACTCCCGGGCAGTTGGGTCGTCGTCTTCCTCAGGAAAGAAGCGCGAGGTCCTGAGGACGATGCAGGGCAGCCCCTCATTGCGGTGGAATAATTGGCAGAGGTCCTCAGCCGCCGACTTGGTAACACCGTAGATGTTCTTGGGAATGGGTGTGATTTCCTCGGTCACCCACACGGCCGGGGCTCCGGGGGACGGCAGGAGCGCGTCGCCGAAGACGCTTGTGGTGCTCGTGAACACAAACGACTCGACTCCTGCCGTCACGGCCTCTTCCAGGAGATTGAGCGTGCCCGTGATGTTGGAGTCGATGAATTCCTGACGGCTGTGGGTTCCGACATGAGGCTTGTGCAAGGTGGCAGCGTGAAAGACCCTCCGCACGCCGTCCATGCATCGCCTGACCCAGGAGCGATTGGTTATGGAGCCAACGTGAGTAGTGAAGGAACGATCCAGCACATCGAGGCCGACAACGTCGTACTCCAATTCTCGCAGGGTGCGGACCAGGGCTTCGCCAAGGTGGCCGGAACTTCCTGTTACGAGTACCTTCATAATGAGCGAGTGAGGGTAGCCTTTTATGGGGTGAGCAGCCCTGAGCTTCCGCGGCAGAGAAGGCGCAGACCCGGGAAGCCAGGTTTGCGTTGCTTCCTTCCCACCCCGTTTCCCTTACCCCGAATCCCGTATCCCAGCTTTCTTACCCCGGCAGCTTATATTTCTCCGCCTTGCGGTACAACGTGCGCCGGTCAATTCCCAGGATTTCCGCCGTTTTCACCTTGTTGCCGCCGGTCATCTTCAAGACATGCTCCATGTACCTCCGCTCCACCTCTTCCAGTGGGGGAAGCTCGGCATAGAAGTCTTCCACCCGGTTAATCTCCCCGGTCTCGCTGCGCACTTTGTCGGGCAGGTCCTCCGGCACGATCAGTCCCGTGCGATTGAGGGCCACGGCAGATTCCAGCGCGTTTTCCAACTCCCGCACATTTCCCGGCCAGCGGTAACTCATCAGGGCAGACAGCGCCTGGGGGGATATGGAGATAGCATGCTCGCGCTCATGACCCATCTTCTTCAGGAAGTGGTCCACCAGGAGCGGGATATCCTCCGTGCGCTCTTGAAGCGGGGGAATATCAATCTCGATGACGCGCAGGCGGTAATAAAGGTCCTGGCGAAATTTCCCTTCCTCGACGCAATCCGCCAGATTGCGATTGCTGGCGGCGATGATGCGCACGTCCACTTTTACGACTTCATTGCTCCCAATGCGCCGCACTTCCTGTTCTTCCAGGGTGCGCAACACCTTCACCTGGAGCCCCGGACTCATTTCGCTGACTTCGTCCAGAAATACGGTGCCGCCGCTCGCTTCCTCGAAAATCCCCCGTTTGTTTTCCGTCGCGCCGGTGAAGGAGCCACGCATATGCCCGAAAAGTTCGGTTTCCAGTAAAGTTTCCGTGAGCGCGCCACAGTTCACCGCATAGAAGCGCCGCTCGGCGCGCGGGCCGTTGTAGTGAATCGCCTTTGCCACCAGTTCTTTCCCCGTCCCGCTGGCGCCGCAAATCAGGACGGTGGAACGCGAGTCCGCCACCATGGCGATCTTCTTATAGATTTCGAGCATCTTGGGCGAGTTGCCGACCAGGCTGGAAAGTTGCACCTGGGTTCCCAGTTGCCGCTTCAGGTTGCGGTTCTCCCGCAACAGTTTCCGGTTCCCCAGAGCCCTCTGCACCTGCAGGAGCACTTCGTCGATTTTGAAGGGTTTAGAGATGTAATCGAATGCGCCGGCCTTTACCGCCTCGATGGCTGTTTCCATCGTGCCGAATGCCGTGATCAGAATCACCTCCGATTCCGGCTGAACCACCTTGTAGGCACGCAGCACGTCCAGGCCATTGAGGCTTGGGCCCAGGCGCATATCGCTGATGATGACGTCGAAAAGCTCCCGCTCGCCGATTTCCATGGCCTCCTCGGCGCTGCCGGAGGTAGTGACGCGATAACCTTCCTCGCTGAGGAATTCACGCAGAAGCTCGCGCGTGTCCTCATCGTCATCAACTACCAGAATGCTGGAAGGGTCTTCGGTCACTTGTTACTCGTCACTTGTCACTCGTACCTGCAGTTTTCCTCAGGCTAGTCATTCTACATTTATCACTTCTCACTGATCATTGACGCCAGTACCGGCACTTCCACTTTGTCCCGGCAGTCGATTGGCAAGCGGATCGTAAAGGTGGTCCCCTGTCCCAGCGCGCTCTCCACATGAATCGTACCGGCATGCTGGCGTATAATCTGGTCGCAAACGGCTAGCCCCAACCCCGCCCCGGTCCCGATCTGCTTGGTCGTGAACATGGGATCGAAGATATGCGCCAGGGTTTCGCGGGCCATTCCGGAGCCTGTGTCGGCGATGATCACTTCCACTTCCCCGGCAGTGGCCATGGGATTCCCGCCGGAGGCTGCGGATTCCGTACCAGAGTCAGGCAAATGGAGAGCCGGCGCCCGCAACCCAATTTGCAAATGGCCCCCGTTCGGCATGGCATCGGCGCTGTTGTTAATCAGGTTCAAGAATACCTGATGCAGGTAGCCGGAATCTCCGTAAATCTTCGGGGTGTCTTTGGCCAGATTCATATGCACGCGAATCTTTCTCGTCTCCAGAACCGGTGAGGTGAGCAGGACCGCATCCTCAAGGATCCGGGTCACGTCAATGAGATCAAGCTTCATTTCGAACTTGCGAGTCCAGGAGAGCAATTGCCGGACGGTTCGCACGATGTTTTCCACCTGCTTTTCAATAACCAATAGCCTGCGGGTCGTAGCTTCATCGTTGGCCTTGCGCCGTGCCAGCAGCTGCACATGCCCGGAGATGGAATTGAGAGGTGTACCGATTTCGTGCGCCAGGCTGGCGGCCAGCTGTCCTGCTACCGCCAGGCGCTCCGAGCGCGCCAGGGTTTTCTGGGTCTCATACAACTCTTCGTTAATACGCCTCAATTCGTCGTTGCGGCGGGCCACTTCGCCCGTGGCTTCTTTCACCTTGCCTGCCAGTTCATTGTTAAAATTCTCGATGCGGCGCAGCATGCGATTGAGGTGCGCAGCCAGCATTCCTATCTCGTCCCAGCTCTCCAGCCGGGCTCGCACATCAAGCTGCCCGCCTTCCGCCGTCTCCATAACACGAATCATTTCCTTCACTGGCCGGCGCACGGCACGCAGGAAAAATAGGTGAATAACCAGGACTACAACCACCAGGCTTGCCAGCATCAGCAGAACGTTCCGCATCACCAGGTCCCAGGTGACGGCGTTCAGGCTGGAGCGCGATACGGTCAGGACCAGGCAGCCGATCGGCTCCCCTTTCGAGCTCACGTTCGTGCTGATGACCCATGACCGGCTGTCCTCCGTTTCAATACTCTCCTGGTCCTTGTTCGGCCGCCAGAACTCGTTATAGCCCTCCACATTGGGAATGTTATCGAGTTCCAAATGTTGTCCGCGGGGATTGGTGGTGGCGACAAGATGGTGCGCCTGGCCATTCACATAGACATCAGCCTGGATGATTCCCGGCAGGTCATGCTGCAATTGGCGTAAAGCCTGATCGAGAACTTCGGGCTTTGCCATTATGTCGGGAGCAGCAATCTGGTGGGCCGTCAACTGCGCCTGCGCCAGAGCCTTACGATAGAGTTCTCCCTCCACGGGATCGCGCGTAAGAAAGGTAGCGATGAGGGTCGACACGGCCAGAACCGCAACCACCGCGACGGCAATGATACCGATGATCTTGACCTGCAAACTCAGCCGGTCAAACATGCCATTCACCCCGAGCATACTCAAGCTACCATTGGTTTTGACGGAAGGCAACAGGCGGCGATACATGACTTGTTCTATACTGTGTTCAGGAGGCCGGCATGGAGAATCGCGAGATTGCGGCAGTTTTCGAGGAAATCTCCAACCTCATGAAGATTGTTCAGGATGACCCCAAGTGGGCCTTCAAGGCGGCGGCATACGACCGCGCCAGGCGCTCGGTCGAGAGCTATCCAGAGCGCCTGGAAGACATTGCCCGCGATCCCCAACGCAAGCTCACCGACATTCCCGGCATCGGCGCCGATCTCGCCAAGAAGATCACGGAGTTGGTCGAAACGGGCCAATTGGCCTATCACCAGGAGCAACTCGCCAAAGTCCCGCGCAGCCTGCTCGACATGTTGCAGCTTCAGACCGTGGGCCCCCAAAAGGTGAAACTGTTTTGGAAACAGGCGAACATCACCACAGTCGACGAACTGGAAGCCGCCGCCAAGGAAGGTCGACTGCGCGGATTGCCGGGCATGAGCGAGAAGTCGGAGGAAAATATCCTCAAGGCCATTGAGGTCTTCCGTCGTGCCGCCGGCCGCTTCCGCCTGGATACGGCGTATGAGACCGCGGAAGTGCTCACCGCCTGGCTGCGTGATTTGAAATCGGTCGAGGAGGTCACTCCTGCTGGATCCCTCCGCCGAGGCAGGGAGACCGTAGGCGATTTGGACCTGCTGGTGACCGGTAAGGACCCTGCCGGCATCGCTGACCACTTCGTCAACTTTCCCGGCATTGCGGCAATTCTGGCCAAAGGCAGCGACAAGGTCAGCGTCAAGCTCAAGAACGACCTGCAAGTTGATGTGCGCCTGCTGGAGCGATCTGCCTATGGCGCTGCGCTGCAATACTTCACCGGCTCGAAAGAGCACAATGTGGCGTTGCGCGACCGCGCCAAACGCCACGGCTGGAAGCTCAACGAGTACGGCCTTTTCCACGGCGAAAGAAACCTGGCCAGCCGCACGGAGGAGGAAATCTATGCCAAACTGGGCCTCCCTTGGATTCCGCCCGAACTGCGGGAAAATCTGGGCGAAATCGAAGCGGCGGAGAATGGGGAATTGCCCAAGCTGGTCGAGCTGAAGGACATTCGAGGCGATCTGCAAATGCACACTACCGCCTCGGACGGACATGCCAGCATCGAGGAGATGGCTGGTGCCGCAAAGCAGCTTGGCTACCAGTACATCCTCATCACCGACCACTCCAAAGCTGTCACCATCGCCAACGGCCTGGATGAGGAACGCGCCGCCGAGCACATCCGCCATATACACGCCGCGCGAAAAAAGGTGAAGGGCATCGAAATCTGGGCCGGCTCGGAAGTGGACATCCTCGGCGACGGCAGCCTGGATTATTCCAACGACCTCCTCAAGCAATTCGACATCGTGCTGGTCAGCGTCCATTCGCGCATGAACATGCCTGCGGCCGAGATGACTGCGCGCCTGCTGCGGGCGCTGGAGAATCCCTACGTCCGCATCGTCGGCCATCCCACCGGCCGGCAGATTCTGCGCCGCGATCCTTTCCTATTCGACCTGGAAAGAGTCTTTGCGGCTGCGAAGGAACGCGGTGTCATCCTGGAACTCAACGGTAATCCCGAACGCCTCGACCTCTGCGACCGCCATGTCAAGCTGGCCCGCGACCGCGGCATGAAGATCATTATCTCCACCGATGCCCACGACCCGCAGCATTTCAAGCTGATGCGCTATGGCGTTACCACCGCGCGCCGCGGCTGGATGGAGAAATCGGGAGTTCTCAATACCTTGCCCCCGAAGGAGCTCCTCGCCAGCCTGCGCCCCCTCCCACGTTGATCGGGTGGCAATTTGCTAAACTGGATAATGTTCCCATGATGCATAAGCTTACGCTCCCAGCAGCGATCATCTTCGACATGGACGGCGTGTTGGTGGACAGCAACCCTTTCCACCTCCGGAAGTGGATTGATCTTTTCCAGGTCCACGGCGTTTCCTTCGATGAGCAAGAACTGCCCAAAGCCATCCTGGGCCCTCCCAATGAGGTGACCTTTCGCCGTTATTTGGGCGATGGCCTCACCCGCGAGCAAATGGCCGAGCTCAGTGAAGAGTTGGAGGAAAATTTTCGGCGGGAGATCGGTCCCCACGCCCGCGCCTTCCCCGGGGTTCGGCCCTTCATCGAGGAGTGCGACGCGCAAGGCATTGCGATGGCCGTAGCGTCCGCCGCGATGGGCAAGAATGTGAGATTCCTCATCACCGCTCTGGGATTGCAGGATTATTTCCGCGCACTCCTGACGGGCGACGAGGTCTCGCATTCCAAGCCCGATCCGGAAATCTACCTGAAGACCGCTGCGAAGCTGGGAGTCGACCCAACCCACTGTGCGGTTTTTGAGGATTCGTTCGTGGGCATTGAAGCCGCCAAGCGCGCCGGCATGAGATGCGTCGCCATTGCCTCCACCTTTCCGCTGGAAGATCTGCGGCGGGAAACTCACGCCGACCTGATTCTTCCCGACTTTGAGGCCGTATCGCTCGAAACCCTGGATCTGCTCTTCCATGGAGCAGGAGCACTCAAAGAGATCCCTCCCCTCACTTCCTGAAGGCCACAATCTTACATCCAGCATCGCGCCACATGGGCTCCCGTATTCGGAAACCTGCGGAGTCGGCATTTCCTCCGTTGAATTTACGCGCGGCACTACCACAAAGCACGGCAGTGCGAGAGAATAGCCACCATGCGGGGAAGAATCCCAGTACGGCAGCACAACTCGGGATTCGCCGCCCGGGCAACTGCCGTCGTGCTGCTCCTGTTGCTCGCACGGGGAGCGATGCGCGCCGCGCCCCGGGCACAACGAGCGGCGAGCGACCAGGCTGGCGTGGAATTGCAGGTAGTCGTAGTGGACGAGAACGGCACGGCGGTCCCTTCCGCGCGCATTACTCTGACCCCCAAGCAGGGAACGCCGGTGCGCGGCGAATCCGACTATGCCGGCCATAAGGGATTCTACCGCCTCCCACGGGGTGGATACTCTCTACACGTCGAAAAGGAAGGATTCTTCGCGGTTTCGCAACTGGATATCCCCGTGGGAGAAGTGGCCAGCGTGGAGGTTACGTTGAACCACATCCGGGAGTTTTCCGAGCAGGTCGACGTGGTCTACTCCCCCCCTGCCATTGATCCCGCCAAAACCCAGGCCAGCGAAACCCTGAGTAGCGAGCAGATCATCGATCTGCCGTTCCCGGTCACGCGCGACATCCGCTACGCGCTGCCGCTGATCCCGGGAGTGCTCCAGGACTCCACGGGGCAGTTGCATGTCAGTGGAGCGAGCACTCGCCAGGTGTTTGACCAGATCGACGGCTTCAACGTCTCCGACCCCGCCACCGGCCAGTTCCTGACGCGCATCAGCGTGGATGCCATTCGCTCGGCGGACGTGGCGAGCAGCCGCTACTCCACGGAGTTCGGCAAAGGTTCCGGCGGCGGCGTCAGCCTGCGGACAGGTATGGGCGATGACCATTTCCGCGTGACGGGGACGGATTTCATACCTGGAGTGGAGAGCCGGAAAGGACTTAACATCAATAATTGGACGCCCCGTGTGCTGGTTTCAGGCCCCCTTCGCGCGGGCAAGGCCTGGTTCATGGATGCCTTGGAGGGCGAGTACGACCAGACCATTTTCCTCGAGTTGCCCCCAGGGGCCGATCGCTACAGTGTTTGGAGGGGCAGCAACCTCGCCAAGGCCCAAATCAATCTCGCACCGAACAACAACCTCACATTCAGTCTCTTGGTGAATGCCCTGCTTTCCCCGCACTCGGGCTTGGATCCGCTCGACCCGATATCCACCACGCAAAATTACTCCACCAACGCTTTCCTGATCTCCGCCCGGGATCAACATCTCTTCAAGAACGGCATGTTGCTGGAAGCCGGAGTGAGTGCCAGCCGTTTCTACAGCCGAGTCCTGCCCATGGGAACCCAGACCTATGTCATCACCCCCAACGGAACCAGCGGTAACTACTACCTTTCCAATCGCGGCCAGGGCAGCCGCACGGCGGTCATGGCCAACCTGTTTCTTCCGCCCCTCAAAGCCGCCGGAAAGCATGAGATCAAACTGGGAACCGACATCGACCGCGTCAGCGATCACCAGGAATACTCCCGGCAACCCTACCGGGTGGAGCGGGTGGATGGCACGCTCTCACGCTCGGTAAGCTTTACCGGCGCCCCGCCGTTTACGCGCTACGACAGCGAGGCGGGCGGATACCTGCAGGACCGCTGGTCGGTCACGCCCCGGTGGCTGTTGGAACCGGGGGTGCGCTTTGACGCGGATACGATCGTCAACGGCGTGGCATCTTCACCCCGACTGGCCTCCACCTACATGGTGAAACGCAATGGCGACACAAAGATTTCAGCGGGCGTGGGCATCTACCGCGACGCCAGTAATCTTGACATCCTAACTCGCTCCCAGTCGGGAACGCGAACGGATTCCTTCTACGACCTGAGCGGAGAGAATCTGGTTCAGCCTCCCGTGCTCAGTACCTTCACCATCAACCCGGATCTGTTGCGTTTCTCTTTTGTCACCAACTCCAGCGTGGCGTGGGAACAGAAACTTCCGCGGACGACATATCTTCATGTGGAACTTCTTGACCGCCGCGCCAGCAATATCTGGAGCTTCCTTAATCCCGGCGCCTCCACTCAACCCGAGGGCCCGTTCTCCGGGCAGTTCATCCTCACCAATTACCGTCGTGACCACTACGACTCCGGCACCTTGAGCTTGAAGCACGTCTTCAAACAGAATCATGTGGTCTTCATCTCTTACACCCGTTCGCGGACGCTCTCCAATGCCGTCTTTAACTACAACCTCGATAACGTCCTCTTCAGTCCCCAGGCCGGAGGCCCTCTGCCCTGGGATACGCCGAATCGCTTACTTTCCTGGGGCTGGCTTCCCCTCACTCGAAAAATAGAGGCAGGCTACACGCTCGATTGGCGCAACGGCTTCCCGTTCAGCGTTCAGAATGATTCGCAGGAAGTGGTGGGTGCGCCCAACTCCTGGCGCTTCCCCAACTTCTTCGCTCTGGACGTCAGCCTTGAACGGCGCTTCACCATCTTCGGTTTTCAGTGGGCGTTGCGGGCGGGGGTGAATAACGTCACCAAGCACCCCAACTATTCCTCCGTGAACTCCAATATTGACTCGCCTTACTTCCTCTCCTATTCGGCAGCGCAGGGTCGATCCTTCATTGCCCGCGTGCGGTTGCTGGGAAGAAAGTAGAAGAAAGTAGAAGGTATGGACAATTCCGGGAAGCACTTGTAGGATACGTGCACGCTTCTTGAACGAAACAAAGTCGACCTAACTCAGAAGGGATCCAGATTCATGTCCACCCCAATGTTGGCGCTTGCCGCTACCAGCAGTCATATTTCCTCTATCTTCCCAATCGCCCTGGTGGTTTTCGGGGTGATTCTGTTTATAGTGGGCTTTATGAAGTACCGGGAGTACCGCGTGCTGGCAGATACCCCGAGGGTCTCCATCCGCAGCGCTCCCATGGGACTGGTCCACGTCTCGGGAACCAGCACCGGCGGCGAACCATTGGCCAGCCCGCTGACGCAAGTTGCCTGTTATTACTACGAAGTCAGGGTCGAAAAGAAAGTCAAGAAGGACGACAAGGAGGAGTGGGAAGAGACGCACCGCGAGAAAGCAGAAGTTCCCTTCTACTTGCAGGACGATACGGGGAAAGTCTTGGTGAATCCGCAACAAGCCGAGTACAACCTGCCGCGCTCCTTCTGGGGCGAACTGCGGCCGCCCGCCTTGCTGTCTTTCGGGCATGCACCCCGCAAGGTGGATGAGTCGTTGGGGGTCCCTCCTCCCACCGACGAACACTTGCGGGCCTATTTGAACGGCCAATTCAGCCAAGCGCGGGCGGCGGTGCAAGCCTCCAACATCCCCGGAGCCAAGATGATGGACAAAGGTTTGGCAATCGCCCAGAAGATGCAGGCCCTCGGGGTATCGATCGGCGGGGGCGGTATCAGCATGGATTTTGGCAATCATGAGTACCGTTTCACTGAGACCTGCCTGGTTGCGGGGCGCCCAACCCATGTACTAGGAACCTGCACGGAAAATCCCAACCCTGCCGATGAAGGCGACCGCAACCTGATTAGGAAGGGACAGAACGAAAAGACCTGTCTCATCTCGACCAAGTCCGAGGAAAAACTGGAGGGCAGCTTGCGCCTCCAATCCATTCTGTTGATTCTTATTGGCGCAGTAATGATCGTGGGCGGCGCGGCCTTGGGCCTGCATTCCGCGCATATGCTTTAGTAACCTTCAGGTGGTGAGCCGGTCGCGCGAAATGGCTCGCATTTCGTAAACGTCGAGGGATTTTACCCGTGCCCGGCCGTCCCGGGCGAAGAGGCCCATTCCCAAGCTGTCGGCCCTGGCGGGATAGATTCGCCCGGTCAAGCAGGTGCGGCCGTTGGCGAATACCTCGATCACCGACCCATCCAGAAAGACCGTAAGGCGTAAGAGTTCACCGGGGCTCAGCTTCAGGCCCCCCAGGTAAGACTTGCGGCTTACATCGGGACTCTGACTGGAACGTCCCGTGGCGACGACAACATATTCCGTCCCAGCATCGTAGGAAATCGTAGTTTCTTCCGCCTCGTAGGGTGACCGGCGCACAATCATGCCGGCCTCTTTCGTTCCGCCAAGGTCAATCACTAACTGAATCTCCAGGGTGCTCCCCTGGATTTGGGGGTAGGGAACGATGCCGTTGACATCAGAACCCCCAAACTGGGAATGGCGTCCGCGCAAGCGCGCCAATTCCGGTAGCGGATCCACGCGCAGTCTCCCCAACGAGTCGATACTCAAAACGCGCGGCAGGGATATGGCTCCGGACCAGCCGGCCGCATTCTGAGCCGCGTCGGACCGCGCCTCCCTCACCCACCCCCAGAGGATTCTTCGGCCCTGAGGATCCTGGCAGGTTTTGGAGGCATAGTGCAGCGCGGAATCATCGATCAGGCCTTGCCGCTCCGCCTTAAATATGCGATCGGAATACGCCCCCACGAAGTAATGAACCCGCCCTTGCGTGGAAACCAGCAGAACATGCTTATCCCCCAGCGGAAAGAAGTCGGGGCACTCCCACATATCACCGGCTTCCACCGCATCGTATTGGCCGGAGGAAGTGGGATTGCGCCGCTCGAAGGCAGGGCCACTGAATAACGGGTGGAGGTAGTCCCAATGCGCCAGATCTTTTGAAGCATAAAGGAGTACGGTCCCCCCTTGGCCCTGCGAACCGGCGCCCACTGTCATCAGCCAGGAATCGCCTTCCCGCCAGATGGAAGGATCGCGAAAGCCCGTCACTCTCATCTCGGCAGGCGGCGCGGCGTTAACGGGATTTCGGGCGAGTTTCTTCCACGTGGCCAAGTCGTCGCTACTGGTAGCCAGGCACTGCACTTGGGGAAATACGCCCGTATAGACCAGCGTCGGCAACCCCTCGTTCACGAAGGCTGACCCCGACCAGCATCCGTCCTTGTCCGGCCCGCCAGGGGTGGGAGACAAAGCCATCGGCAGGTGCTCCCAATGTACCAGGTCCTTGCTGCGGGCATGTCCCCAATACTTGGGCCCCTGCGGGAAGATCGTCGAACTGTACTGGTAAAAGAGATGGCAATACCCCTTCCAGAAGATGGGCCCGTTAGGATCGTTCACCCAATTGGCGGGAGGGAGGAAGTGATATTGCGGCCGTTGAGGATCAGCGGCCAGATGCTTCTTGAGCATGTCCGAAGCCTGCTCAGACTCAGCTTCAGAATAGCGCTGGCGCGACAGCAGCGCCGTCGTCGCCAAAGTCGAACAATGCAGGAATTCTCGCCGGGTAATCACGGTCGATACTTTATCTCAAATCTCCATAACGGATTTGCCTTTCCGTCACGATGAGTGTATACACAAACCTCCGAAGGTGCCGGCATCCGAAGGCGAGCCGGCGGGGAGGACCGGGTGAGCCTAGCGACAGAAAGTCTACCTTTGACGGGCCGGATTTCACTCAAAGAGAAGGTGGGATATTCCCTGGGGGACGCGGCTTCAAACCTCTACTGGAAGACCTTCGAGTTCTACCTGATGATCTTTTACACCGATGTTTTCGGCATCTCGGCCGCAGCCGTGGGCACCATGCTGCTGGTCACACGACTCGCCGATGCGGTAGCCGATCCGGTAATGGGAGCTATCGCCGATCGGACCCAGACGCGCTGGGGACACTTCCGGCCTTATGTCGTGTGGTTCGCCCTGCCGCTGGCCGTGGCGGGGGTGTTGACCTTCACCACTCCCAACCTGGGCAGCGGCTCCAAGCTGGTCTACGCCTACATCACCTATTGCCTCCTGATGTTCCTCTACACGGCGGTCAATATCCCTTATACGGCTCTCATGGGCGTCATGACGGCGAGCTCGCAGGAACGCACCTCCATTTCATCGATTCGCTTTATCGGCGCCTTCACCGCCGGAGTCTTTGTCCAGTATTTCACGTTACGCTTCGTCCGGTTCTTTGGGCACGGGAATGACACGCGGGGCTGGCAGCTCACCATGATTCTGTACGGTGTTCTCGCGGTGGTCATGCTGGTGGTCTGTTTCGGCAGCACGCGGGAACGTGTCGCCCCCCCTCCGCAGCAGAAGTCGGACCTTTGGCGCGACCTCGGGGATCTTTTCACCAGCCGTCCGTGGCTGGTGCTGGTTGGCGTGCTGCTCCTGATTCTGGCCGCGTTTGTCATCAAAGGCTCTGCCGCGGCGTACTACTTCAAATATTTCGTAAAGCGGGAGGACTTGCTGGGACTCTTTCTGGTGTCGAACGGGCTGGCCTTCCTGGCGGCCGTCTCCGTGGCCACCTACCTGGCAAAGATTTTCGGCAAGAAGCGCCTCTTCATGATGGCCATCGGAATCGGCGGCCTGGTGGTGGCAGGATTCTGGCTCCCCAGACCCTCGGACATCGTGATGATGTTCGTACTCCAGATCGTCTCCAGCTTCGTAATCGGGTTCAATTCACCCCTGGTCTTCGCCATGTTCGCGGACGCGGCGGACGATGCCGAATGGCGCACTGGCCGCCGCACCACCGGACTGGTCTTCGCCTCGGCGATCTTCAGCACCAAGGCGGGCGTGGCGATTGGAGCCTGGATGTTCGGCGTTGTGTTCAATTTCTATGGCTACGTGGCAAACGTCGAGCAGTCGGCCCGCTCCCTGCACGGGATTATTATCTCCATGAGTTGGATTCCCTGTGGCCTGATGCTGGTCGCCACCGCCCTCATGCAGCTTTATCCCCTCAACGAAGTGCTGATGGTGAGGATTGAGGCGGATCTCAAGTCGCGGCGGAACAAGGGCTAGCATGAACAAGGTCTTTGTAGGGGAAACAGCATTAAACTGGCAACAGTCCCGGGTTGAGGGCCAGCACCTCGACATCGGGGGCGAGCGCTTCTACCGCATCGTGAACCACGATGCCATGCCGCCCTTCTTCATGAGCCTGGTCAGCGACTCGGACCACTGGCTGTTCGTTTCCAGCACGGGAGCGCTTACCGCCGGACGCCGCGATCCCGACCATGCCTTGTTCCCTTACTACACCGACGATCGCATCCACGACAGCCGCGAACAGACCGGCAGCAAGACGATCTTCCGGGTTACGCGCGGCGAACGCACGGCGCTCTGGGAACCTTTTTCCGAGCGCTACGCGGGCCTGTACCGCCTCACGCGCAGCCTCGCGAAGAGCGTCTATGGCAACAAGCTTCTCTTCGAAGAGGTCAACCACGATCTGGGCCTGTCCTTCTCGTCCGCCTGGATGACGAGCGACCGCTTCGGCTTCGTGCGGCGCGCCGCCCTGGTAAACACTGCGCCGGAGCTCGTGGAAGTTGAGTTCCTGGATGGCCTCCAAAACCTGCTGCCCGCCGGCCTCACGCGCCGCTTCCAGCTGGAGTACAGCACGCTGGCGGACGGGTACAAAGAGAACGAACTGGAGCCGGCCACCGGTCTCGGGCTTTTTAAGCTCAGCTCGATCCCGGGCGACCGGCCTGAGCCGAGCGAGGCCTTGCGTGCCACCACGGTCTGGGCACAGGGGATTGCCTCCGCGTCTAGGCTGCTCTGTGCCGAGCAGCTTGACCATTTCCGGTGGGGACATGAAATCGCGGAAGAGAGGCTGGTCCGTGGCCGCCGAGGCGCCTACTTCATCTGCTCAAAGGTGTCGCTTCCCCCGGGAGGGTGTCAGGAGTGGAGCCTGGTTGCGGATGTGAACCAGGATACCGCCGGCGTGG
>Ga0335078_10008514_pt1 | contig 15259 bp, 15 predicted proteins | sample Lox_Sample_32_FD_206711 | JGI IMG/M metagenome (GOLD analysis project Ga0335078, IMG submission 206711) | Soil microbial communities from Loxahatchee National Wildlife Refuge, Florida, United States - Lox_Sample_3.2 | ecosystem: Environmental > Terrestrial > Soil > Wetlands | place: USA... | reverse complement strand
GCCGAAAGCCTGTTTGGCCTGACGACGAAATTTCACATGATTCATCAACACAACGCCACCGTATATCAGCGAATCGAGGGAGTCTCGCAGTGACCTTCTCCGACGAGCACGCCTCGGAACTCCGCGAGCTCTTTTTCGAGAGCGCCGAGGAGATCCTTCAGCGCATGAACGAGGCTGGCCTCGCGCTCGAGCAGCGTCCGGATGATCTGGAGCAGCTCCGCGATATTCGCCGCGCTGTGCATACGCTGAAAGGCGATTCGGCTGCCTGTGGGTATCGGCAATTAAGCGAACTTGCCCACGATCTCGAAGATGTGCTCACTCCCGAACTCGCCCAGCACCACGCCGGTTTGATTGCTGAGGTCGTGCTTACTGCCGCGGATACCTTTCACGAGATGCTCGCCGCGTATCGAAACAACCTCCAGCCTCCCGCAGGCGGGGCGCTGCGCGAGCACATTGACCGTCTGTTGAACAGGCCCGCACCTGAGCAAACGTCTGCCGCCGAAGCGAAGTTCGAGTGGACTGAGTACGAAAAGCTCAAGATCGCCGACGCCATTCGTGGCGGCGAGAATGTCTACAACGTCGCGCTGCAACTCGATCCCGAAGCGCTGCTTCCAGCCGCCGCCTTCGAATTGGCGCGCAAGGCTCTCGAGGGCGCGGGCCGGATTCTCGCTCTTCGCCCGGAATCTGCGCCCTCCGCCGAAACTCTTCGCCTGATTGAGGCTGCCCTCTCCACAAAAAAATCTGCGGACTGGATTCGCTCGCGCTGCAAGGTCCCGTCGGTCGTCGATGAAATCTCGGTGGATAGAACACCCGTCTTGCCTTCCGCTCCGCGCGACCTACTGGATATTTTGGTCGAATCCGAGGCAGCCGCCGTCGCGGCGGGCGTCAAAACACGCAAAGACCACGTTTTCGAAGATGACGATGAAGGTCACGAGCAGCCTGCGGTCGGCGGCCTCGCGCACGCCGCCTCCGAAAATACCTTGCGTGTCGATGCGGGCCGCATCGACATCGTCATGAACCTCGTCGGCGAGCTGATTATCGGCAAATCCATGCTTCAGCGAGCCATCAATGATTTCGAGCGGCGCTATCCGAAAGATCCGGTTCGCGGAAAGCTGGCCGACGCGCTGAGCTTTCAATCCCGCGTCCTCGGCGAATTGCAGAAATCGGTGATGAAAGTTCGCATGGTGCCCGTCGAGCAGCTCTTCCGCCGTTTCCCGCGCATCGTTCGCGACGTCGCCCGCATGCGCAATAAGGACATCGCACTCGAAATCGCCGGTCAAAATACCGATTTGGATAAGGGCATCCTTGACGCCCTCGCCGATCCGCTCGCTCACGTCGTGCGCAACGCCGCCGACCACGGTATCGAAAGTGCCTCCGAGCGTGAATACGCTGGAAAGCCCGCCCGCGGAACCATTCGCCTGAATGCCTACCACGACGGCGATCAGGTCGTGATCGAAATCTCCGATGACGGCCGCGGCCTCGACCGCGAAAAAATCGTTCGCCGCGCCATCGAACGCGGCATTCTCGCCTCAGAAGCCGCCGCTCAGCTGAATGAAGCCGAGGCCCTCCAGCTCATTTTCGCCCCGGGTCTCAGCACCGCCGACGAAGTCACCGAAATTTCAGGCCGTGGCGTCGGACTCGACGTCGTCAAATCGGCCCTGGAAACTCTTAAGGGCACCGTCGAGCTCCAAAGCGCCCCAGGCCAGGGCACCACGTTCCGTCTGCTGGTCCCTCTAACCCTCGCCAGCATTCAGGCCTTGCTTTTCCGCGTCCACGGACGTCTCTATGCCGTACCTCTCGCCTCTGTCGCCGAAATCACGCGCATTACCGAGCACGATGTGCATCGAGTCGACGATCGGGAAGTCGTCCAGCTGCGCAAACAGGTTCTCACACTTGTCCGCCTCGACCGGCTTCAGCCTCACGCCGTCAGCGAGCGCGCCAAACGGCTTTTCGTCATCGTCATCGGGTCCGGAGGGCGCCGTTTCGGTCTCGCGGTCGATAGCCTCATGGGCGAAGAGGAATTAGTCATCAAGGCGCTGGAAGATCATCTCGTGACATCGCCACTGGTGAGCGGCGCGTCGATCCTTGGTGACGGCACCGTTGTTCTGATCCTCAATGTTCCGGCAGTCGTTTCGCATCTCTCGAAGGTCCCTGCGCTGGAGGCGATCGCATGAGCGAACGAATCCGCGTGCTCGTTGTTGATGACTCAGCTTTGATGCGCAAGCTCATTCCGCAGATCCTCGTGCGCGACCCGAAAATCGAAGTGGTCGGCACCGCCATGGACGGCTTTATCGGGCTCCGCAAAATCGAAGAACTGCGCCCGCACGTCGTCACCCTCGATCTTGAAATGCCGCGCATGGACGGCCTGGAAATGCTGCGGCAAATCACAGGAAAACATCGCGTGCCCGTAATCGTCGTTAGCGCGCACACTGCGGAAGGTGCTTCTCTCACCTTGAAAGCTCTTTCACTCGGCGCTTTCGATTTCGTCACCAAGCCGCAGGACGCCGCATCCGGACGCATGGCTCAAATCGCTTCGGAGCTTGCCCTCAAGATCAAAGTCGCCGCTTCTTCCGGCGCTCCGAAAATGATCATTTCGTTTCCGGCGTCCAAACGGAAAGAGCCGCGGCCTTATTCAACAAGTCCACGCTGGCCATCGCGCGTCGTTGCGATCGGTGTTTCCACGGGCGGGCCGAATGCCTTGCAGTATCTGCTTTCCCAGCTCCCCGAGGATTTCCCGGGCACGCTTTTAGTCGTGCAGCACATGCCCGAAGGTTTCACGGAGATGTTTGCGCAGCGGCTGCATGAGTCATCTGCCATCGAAGTCAAAGAAGCGCAATCGGGCGACTTGCTTGTCGCAGGCCGCGCGCTTATTTGCCCGGGCAACCGCCACATGAAGGTTCGCCGCATGGAACATGGCGACGTGGCAATCCTCGTCGATCAGCCGCGCGTGAATGGTCACCGGCCCTCCGTTGACGTCCTCTTCCAGTCGGTAGCGCAGGAGTTTGGCGCGAAAGCCATCGGCGTACTTATGACTGGTATGGGCGACGACGGCGCGGCAGGACTTGGCGCGATTTACCAAGCCGGTGGGTTCACCATCGCCCAGAGTCCCGAAAGCTGCATTGTCGATAGCATGCCGCGCTCAGCCATCGAACGCGGTTTCGCATCAAAAATTGTTTCTTTGGCGGGAATCGCCGGCATGCTGCAAGCGAAATGCGCGGTCGATCGGTCGTCCCAGGAATCCGCGGCTGGCGATACTGCCAACCCAGTTCCCGCCGGCGAACCATCTTCGCGAAGGAGGCTGTTATGAGGCAATTCGAACCGCTTACTCGGAAGGACCACGCGCCCGTCCGCTATCTCATTGTGGACGACTCCGTCTTCGCGAGGAAAAGCCTCGCCAAAATGATCGAGTCGTTCGGCGGCCAGCTCGCTGGCGAAGCCGGGGACGGCTGCACCGCCATCACCGAATACGCGCGCACCAAGCCGGACATCGTCCTCATGGACATCACCATGCCGCAGATGGAAGGCATCGAAGCCGTCGAGCGCATCGTGCAGGAACACCCCGAGGCGCGCGTGGTGATGGTGTCATCCGTCGGCTATCAGGACAATATTCTCGCCGCGCTTCAAAAGGGCGCCCGCCATTTCGTGCAAAAGCCGGTTAAGCCCGACGCGCTCTACGAAATTATCCGCTACGTTCTCAGCGACGACGGCGTCACTGCTCCCGTCGCCGCGCAAGGAGAAAGTTCGCGATGAAAATGGATCTCATCCAGCCGTTCATCGGTTCGCTGGACGCCGTATTGTCGGACATGATGCAAGCGCCTGCGACAATCGTCGACCTCTCCATGGAAGAGGAAGGCTATAGGCGCAAAGGTCTGGCCGCGGAAGTCATTTTCAAAGGTCAGATCGAAGGCTGGATCGTTCTTGACATGGAACCACGCGCCGCCGCCAAAGTTGCTGGATGCCTTATGGGCACGGAAGTCGATCCGGCCGAGCCGATCGTTCCGGAAACCGTTTGCGAACTCGCGAATATGGTGATTGGCAACGCCGTCACGCAGCTCAATGACCGCGGCTTTCAGTTCAAAGTGATGCCGCCCTCAGTCGTTTCCGCCGAACAATGCGCCAGGCCCGGACACGATTCCGAAGCCACGATACTCTGCTTTGAGACCGCTCATGGCAATGTCTACCTCAACATCGCAATGAGGTATCACGCTCGCCGCGCTCGCGAGCGGGCGCCCATTCCTGTCGGCTGATCCTTAGGCGCTACCGCGTTCGCGCCCCGACCTTGCGGTACTCCGCGCCATGCCGGAATAAACCTGCCTTCGGCATCTGCTCTGAATAGATAACCAGTGCGGGGAGAAAAATATTCGCCGCATCGGGCGAGTAGGGAACTGCTACCTCCACGATGGTGCCGGCGTCGTACCGGCGCTTTGCGCGAAAACACACGCCGCTCGGTGAGATATCCTCGCAAACTGCCAACTCGTCATCCGCGCCCGCCTCGCGAACGCATGCCGTTAGCCGCGTTTGCAACCGCAGCCGTTGGCGGTGCCTCTGCTCGTTTTCCGGAGGCGCTCCGGCCTGAGCATCGGCTGCTGCACGCCGGGACCGCGCAGACCGCGCCGTCAGTTTTTTCTCGTCTTCGTGCGGCGCCTGCGTCCAAATGCTGGGCACACCGCATGTCTTGCAATGTCGCGCGATTCCTCGATTTGTCTCGAACGCGCGCAATTCCAGCTCGTTCAAGTGAACCACCTCGCGCGTCCGGCAATAGCTGCACTCGACCAGCATCCGCGCGACCGCTTCGAGCGATTCGGCGCTTGGCGGAAATTCCACTCCCCAAAGGTCGGCTGACGGGTCCAACAGCTCGACGCCGTACAGATACCCTTCCTTCTGCCGCCCGAATTGCCCCACCACGCGCGCGTCGCCCTGCCGGTGCGCTTCCGTTGGCGCCCTGCGTTGCAGGTGAATTCGCTGCTCGGGCGCGAGCTCCCGCTCCAGCAATATCACGGCGCCCGTCCGGTTGATCAGCAGCGTGCGCGCGGGGTCTTTGAACTCCTTGCCGCTGCTGTCGACGCCCGATGCCTCCAGCAGCAAGGTCAAAGAGACGCGGTCGGAACGGCGGACTGGCGCCGATGCCATTCGTTGCTCCTCATGATCATACTTCCCTGTCGCCAAGATACCATATCGGAAGTCCTGCACCTCTGTAGCGCCCTCTTTGCAGCGGTTCTGCAATTTCGCGGCACACTTAACCTGATTTTCGTTCTACCCTTCGCCTGCGTCTCCGCTGTGAAAGCGCTCCCTCTGAGCCTCGCCTAGCGGCGCAGCCACGGCAATTGTCCTTTGTGCGCGAGCGCCAGTAAATCCATGGTCATCGCCACGGCGCAGTGCACGCAGACCCCTCCCCAGATCGATTTTGTCTTCCACGCCAAATATCCGAGAACCAGACCCGCCACGATCGACGCAGTCGCCTCCGGCCACAGCTTGCTGAAGTGGATCATCATATAGGGCATCACTGAAACGGGCACTGCCAGCGCGCCGATATATTTCGAGAGTCCGCCGACCAGGAATCCGCGGAAGAAGAATTCTAGCGCGATAAATTGCGCGAGATACATTCCCTCCCAGCTCAGCAGGTCGAACCAGGACCGCCCCGCGTCGCTGTACATGGGATAGAACGTGTAGAAGTCCGGTGAGAGCGACACGATCCAGATCACCGGCAGCACCAGCGCGTACAACCCCGCATAGATTCGCCAGTGCTCCGCGAATCCGCGCCATCCCAGATTGCAGTCGCCCAGCCGCACGCCGCGCGATACCGACATTACGACCGCGGGAAACACGACGTACCCGATAATCGTGCAGCCGATCCACCATGCCTTCGCGCGCAACGGCCAGTAAGAGTCGAAGAGCTTGCCGTATTGTGGCAGAAAATATTGAAACGCGACCGGCCTCCCGACGAACTCCACAAAGAGCAGCGCGAGGCACGCCGTCACACAGATTGCGGCTGCCTTCCAGAGCGTACGATCGTTCTTCAGATCCCTGAGGATGCTCTCACCGCCGGCGGTCCCATCGATTGTGTCGACAGTCGCACTTCCGCGTGAAGCTGATGCGCCTGGAGGGGACGTTCGCCGGTCGCGTTTGCGCCGGGACATTTGCACGGCGTCGGCTCGTGCGCAATGGGCGCGCTGGCGCAACTCGGCTCTACGGTTTCGCTCACTCTGCTTCACCGGGTCACCTGTGCCCGCGAGCGCCGGAGTGTATCGCAACACTAACTAATGCGAAACTGCGGCTCGTAGCCATCGGCTCAGGAGTACGCGCGATACACAGCTTTGCACCGGGCCGTCCCACAATCTGTGTTAGCGTCATAGCGGTGGCGCGATGAAGGCCTGCTTGCTCCATTCTCCGGCCGCAGTCGAAACGAATCCGCTCGTTTTCGCTGATGCGCCGGTCCCGGATCCTGGCCATGGCGAAATTCTCGTGCGCGTCAAAATGTGCGGAGTGTGCCGAACGGATTTGCACGTCGTCGAGGGCGAGCTCCCCCCGCGCAAGTCTCCTGTAATTCCCGGGCACCAAATCGTCGGCGTCGTCGAAAAGCTCGGCCAAGGCTCGCGGCGATTTCAACTCGGGGCGTGCGTAGGGATTGCATGGCTCCACCGCACGGACCAGACCTGCGAATACTGCCGCGCCGGAATGGAAAATCTCTGCGATCACCCAACCTTCACAGGCTGGACCGTGGACGGCGGATATGCCGAATATGCCGTCGCGCCTGAAGATTTCGTCTACGCGATACCAAAGAATTTTGCCGATCGTGACGCTGCGCCGCTGCTGTGTGCGGGAATCATCGGCTTTCGTTGTTTGCGGCTTTCGGGCATCCAACGAGGCGGTCGTCTTGCATTTTATGGCTTCGGCGCGGCGGCGCACGTGGCGATTCAAGTTGCCCGCCACTGGGGCGTCGAGGTTTACGCCTGCACGCGCGGCGCGAAACACCAGCAGCTTGCGTTGCAACTCGGCGCGGTCTGGGCTGGCGAAGCCGCTGCAGATCCCCCCGTGAAGCTCGATGCGGCGATCGTGTTCGCGCCCGCTGGCGAACTCGTGCCACCGGCACTCAAGGCCCTGAAAAAAGCGGGAGTACTCGTCCTCGGCGGCATTCACATGAGCCCGATCCCGTCATTCGATTATGATCTTCTATACCAAGAACGGGTGATTCGCAGTGTGGCGAACAATACTCGCAAAGACGGCGAGGATTTCTTGAACCTCGCGGCCGAAATTCCCATCCGCACGCAAGTGACGATGTTTCCCTTGCGCGATGCCAATCGCGCCCTCAATGATTTGAAGGCCGACCGCATCAACGGAGCCGCGGTTCTGGATTGTACTCAATGAAAATCGTTTCCATCAGCGTTGGGTTGCCGCGGCGTGTCCTCGATCATGACCGCGAAGTGATGACTTCGATTTTCAAATCGCCGGTTGGCGGACCCATCATGCTGCGGCGGCTCAATCTCGATGGCGATCGGCAATCGGATCTCAATGTCCACGGCGGAAAAAACAAAGCCGTTTACGCGTATCCTTCTGAACATTACCAATATTGGCGGGAGCAGTTGCCGGAAACGGACTTGATCTGGGGCAATTTCGGAGAGAATTTGACTACGGAAGGCTTGCGCGAGCAGGACGCCTGCATCGGTGACCTCTATAGAATCGGAGCAGCGACTGTAAAGGTTACGCAGCCTCGCATGCCGTGTTTTAAGCTCGGTATTCGCTTCGGTCGCGAGGATATGGTGAAGCGTTTTCTTGCCAGCGGCCGCTCCGGAATTTATTTTGCGGTCATTGAAGAAGGCGCCGTGAACGCTGGCGATGTGATTGAGAAAATCGAAGCTGCGCCGGATGCGATCTCCATCGCAGACATCAATCGCGCCTACGTCTATTCGCGCGATAATATCGATCTCGTTCGGCGCATCGTGCGTTCCCAAATTCTCCCGCGTGGATTGCATCAGGATTTCGTCGACGAACTCGCGTTAATCGAGAGCCAGGCTTCTGCCGTCTGATACGATTCGGGCTGTAATAATTTGCACCTAGGAACCACTCGTGGACCTTTTCGTTAGGGGCGGGACGGTCATCACCATGGACGCGGAATTCCGCGTCATCGAGGATGGCGGCGTCGCCATCGAAGGCGACACGATCGCGGCCGTCGGCAAGCGCGCCGAGCTCGAAACGAGAGCGGGCAATGCTCGCAGGATCGAAGCGGGCGGTACCCTGGTCATGCCCGGAATGATCAATGGCCACGCGCACGCGGCCATGAGCCTTTTTCGCGGCGTTGCCGAAGATCATTCGCTCAACGATTGGCTGCAAAAGTATATTTTCCCGGCCGAAGTACGCAATGTAACTGAGGATTTCGTTCTGTGGGGCACGCGCCTCGGCGTTCTGGAGATGCTCCGCGGCGGGATTACCACCTACGCGGATATGTATTATTTCGAGGACGTGGTCGCGCGCGTAACAAAAGAAGCCGGCATGCGCGGCGTGCTCGGCGAAACCATTGTCGATTTTCCCGCACCCGATCACAAAACGCCCGCCGAAGCGCTCGTCTACGCCGAAAAATTCATCGAACGGTGGAAAGCCGATCCGCTCATTACCCCCGGCGTCGCGCCGCACTCGATGTACACGCTCTCGACTGAAAGCCTGAAGGCGGCGACTGCCCTCGCGCGGCGAATGGGCGCACCCATTCTGATTCATGTGGCGGAGGCGCCATTTGAAACCGAATTGAGCCAGAAGAAACACCGCGCGTCGCCCGTGGCTTATCTCGATAGCATCGGCTTGCTGGGTCCGGATGTGATCGCCGCTCACACCGTCTGGCTGGACGAACAGGACATGGCCACGCTCAAGCGGCGCGGCGTGGGATGCATTCACAATCCTTCAAGCAATATGAAACTGGCCTCGGGCGTGATGCGTTTGGTCGATTTGCTTGCGACCGGCCATGCAGTGGGTCTCGCCACAGATAGCGCCGCGAGCAATAACAATCAGGACTTGTTTCAAGAGATGAACATCGCCGCCAAACTGCAAAAAGTAACGCGCATGGATCCGCGAGCCTTGCCCGCGCGCCAGGTAGTCGAGATGGCCACCATTGGCGGTGCACGTGCGCTCCACCTCGATAAGAAAATTGGCTCGCTTGAAGTCGGCAAGCAGGCCGATATCATCCTCATAGGCACAGCAGCGACACACGCAACCCCCATGTATAACGTCTACTCGCAGCTTGTTTACGCGCTGAATGCGCACGATGTGAGAAGCGCGATGATCGCGGGCAAAGTCGTGATGGAAGACCGCGTGATGTCTACGATGGATAAGCCCGGCATTCTCGCCAAGGCGCACGAATATCAGCGTAGAATTTCCGCATCACTCGCCGAGGCCCGGGCGATTTAAGCCGTGCTTGTTCCATGGACGCGGACGCCGATCCACTTTGACCGCCTTCAAAATTTTCGCCTTCGTTTTCCCGCTCGGCCTTGACACGCTCGCCATTTCCATCGCGCTCGGGCTTCGGGGATTTCGCCCCTGGAAGCCCGCCCTGATCTTTACGCTGTTCGAAACCGTGATGCCGCTGTTTGGCATCGCCCTCGCGCAGGTGGTGAACCAGCGCTTTGCGACCGCCGCTGTGATCGCGGGAGGCTTTCTTCTCGTCGGCATCGGCATCCACGCAATTCGCGAGGCAATTCGGGACGCGAGAGAAGCCGAGCGCGTATCGTTTGGTTCGTTGCGATCGACAATCCTCGCCGGCCTTTCGATCTCCACAGACGAAATCGCGGCGGGATTTCCCCTCGGCGTCTCCGGATTACACATCCCCGTTGTGCTCACCACAATCGCAGCTCAAACACTCTGCGTCACCGCAATCGGCATCGGAGTCGGAAATCGCATCCGCGCCGGCGCCGCTATGAGCGCGTCGCGCTGGGCGGGCGTCGCCGCCGGAATCGCATTCGCGGCCGTGGGTCTCTGGCTCATCGGCGAGAGGATGGCTCCGCACATTCGAGTTCTTTTCGGCTGACGATTTTACGCGAGAGAAGCCTTACGCTCGCGGTTGGCGCCAACCGATCTCATCCGAGGGCTGAGGCGCAGGCGCTCAACGCACATCTCGAGCGACGCGCAACGGCATTCCAGCAGACGCTCCAAAAGAAATTTCAACTGGTGCGACCGCTCAATCGTTTGCTCCACCTCCTTGATCTTCCGGCGGGCCAGGTTCCTCCAGCGCGGGCCGACCGGTGCATCGCTCCTCAATCCGTTTAGAAAAACCTTGATCTCCGGCAGCGTGAAACCCATCTCCGCAGCGAACCGAATCAGGAGCACCCGGTAAACCGCTTCATTTGAATAGCGCCGCTGGCCCCCAACGCGGTCGGGGCTTGTCAGCACGCACTGCTGCTCGTAGTAGCGAATCGCCGACGCGTTGACGCCCGCCAATTCCGCCAGCTGTCCGATTTTCATGTTGCCCTCTGTTCCTGCAAATGCACTTGACTTAAAGTCGGCTTTAACTTCTAGCATCGAGCAGTGTTCGAAAGCAAATTGCGCCGGAGGAAAGATGACTAAGAATCGGTTTGCGAACATCGCCACGGCTCTAACTGGAAGCGCCCTGCTTTTCGCAATGCCCGCGACTGGAAACAACGCTCAACGGCCTGCGCTGAGCCCCGGCCCACAAGAAGCCGCAGCAGCAAGTGCCGCCACCTTCCGTTGCAACATGAACGCACTCAGTCCGGCGGAGCGCAAGTCGCACGAACAGCTAACCCACAGGCTGATCGCCGTGCGCACGCAGATCGTCGAGACAGAGAAAGGCTACGAGTTTCAATTCGATCCAACGGTCGTCTCGATAGGCGAATTGGCGGCGTGGGCGGTGGCCGAAAGCAAGTGCTGCCCGTTTTTCGATTTTCACATCGACCTCGAGCAGCGTGGAACGCTGGCGTGCTTGCGGTTGACCGGTGCGCAAGGCATCAAGCCATTTATTCGGGAGGAATTTCGAGTGCCCGCGCGCTGAGCCACAATCCAAAAACGATCCGCTGGACTTCGCGCAAACAAGCGTTCCGCTTGTGCGTCGGCGCGGCGGCCCATATACTAACCGCCATTTCCATCGGAGACTTTCGAGCAGATGCACCGATTCGTCGGAATCCTGGGAATCGTGTTTGTTATCGGCATGGCGGTTCTCTTTTCGACGAACCGCCGCGCCATCCGGCTGAAAACGGTCGCGTGGGGCCTTGGTCTGCAAATCGCCCTCGCTTTCGTTGTCATCAAGTGGACCTTCGGCCAGCTTGCCTTTCACGTCCTCGGAGAAGGCGCGGAATGGCTGCTCGATTTTTCTTATTACGGGTCGTCCTTCATTTTTGGCGACTTAGGTCAGAAGGGTTCGCCGCGCGGATTTATTTTCGCCTTTCAGGCCCTGCCCATCATTATTTTCATCGCTGCGTTTTTCGCGCTGCTTTACTACTGGGGCGTCATGCAGCTGATCGTGAAGGCTGCTGCAAAAATAATGACGCGACTCATGGGTGCAAGCGGCGCCGAATCGCTCAACGTTGCGGCCAGCATCTTCATGGGACAAACCGAAGCTCCGCTCACCATCCGCCCATTCTTGCCCGAAGTGACACGCTCCGAATTGATGACCATCATGACCAGCGGTATGGCTCACGTCTCCGGCAGCATGATGGGCGCCTACATGGCCTACGGCATCAAGGCCGAACATTTGCTTGCGGCAGTCATCATGACCGCGCCGGGAACAATTCTGATCGCCAAGGTGCTCGTGCCGGAAACCGAAAAACCACTCACGGCGGGCCGCGTCGAAATGGCGGAGACGGAGCGAGAGACAAATGCCCTCGGCGCGATTGCGCGCGGCACGATCGATGGGCTGCACCTGGCGCTGAACGTCGCCGCAATGCTCGTCTCCTTCATCGCGCTGATTTACCTTGTCGACGCGCTCTTCGGCGGCGCGCACAAGTTCCTTGCTCCGCACGGGATGGCATGGTTTCCATCCAGCCTCGAACAAATCTTCGGCTGGATTTTCGCGCCGGTCGCATGGCTCGCCGGTGTTCCCTGGCGCGATTGCAGCGCCATCGGCAATTTGATGGGCCTGCGCATGGTCACCAACGAGCTCGTCGCATTTCAGCGCCTCGGGCCACTGCAGCCCACGCTCGATCCGCGTTCCTTCACGATTGCGACATTTGCGCTCTGCGGATTTGCGAACTTCAGCTCGATCGGCATTCAAATCGGCGGCATCGGCGCGCTCGCACCCAATAAGAAATCCGAGCTCGCCCGTCTCGGCATTCGCGCCATGCTCGCGGGCACAATGGCGAACCTGATGTCGGCCTCCATCGTGGGAATCATGCTCCGATGAGCGCAGCGCGCGTGCGAAAAAGCTCGCGCGACGGCGGGTTCGAAAAAGCCTCCCGCGCGGCAACATTCATCGAATCCAAGACAAAGCTGCGGCCCAAAATCGGACTCGTCCTTGGCTCCGGACTTGGAGCCTTTGCAGACCAGCTGGCCTCCGCGACTCAAATTTCCTACCAGAGGATTCCGGATTTTCCGCGTTCCACCGTCGAAGGCCACGCCGGCACTCTCGTGATCGGCAAACTCGGCGAAGTGCCCGTCGCAGTAATGCAGGGCCGCGTGCACCTGTACGAGGGATATTCGGCGAAGGATATCGTCTTCCCGATTCGCGTGCTTGGCCGCCTCGGCATCCGCGCGGTGATCCTGACGAACGCTGCCGGCGCAATCAACCACGCTTACAGCCAGGGCGCACTGGTCGTCATTCGCGATCACATCAATCTGCAAGCGACCAATCCCTTGATTGGGCCCAACGACGAACGCTTCGGCGTCCGTTTCCCGGACATGACGCAAGCCTACTCGCGCGAATATCGCGAAATCGCGCTCCGCGAAGCGAAGCGGCTCGGAATTGGCGCTCATGAAGGCGTATACGCGGCGCTCACCGGGCCCAGCTTCGAGACGCCCGCCGAAATTCGTTACCTGAAAACCATCGGCGCAGACCTGGTCGGCATGTCGACGGTTCCCGAGGTGATCGTCGCGCGCCAGATGGGAATTCGTGTTCTGGGAATTTCCTGCGTGACGAACATGGCGGCAGGAATTCTGGACCAGCCGCTCAGCCACGAGGAAGTCATGGAAACCGGCGAGCGCGTCAAAGGACAATTCGTCGCTCTTCTGCGCGCCGTCATTCCCGCGATTTCGTCCGATTTTCACCGGTAGCAAGCCACATCACCGAAACATCATTTGATTCGATGGGAACGATTCGCATTTTGAGTTTGCTGTTTTCCTCTGGGCTCATCAAACTGAAAGAGACTAATTGGTGCAGGTAACACCATCTTGCTTTTCCACGTGGAGAAGTCTTTCCCACCGTTCTAGTCAAACGGTGGCGCTGTCGGGCCCGGTTCGGATCTCGGTCATGAGATTCATAACGGTCCTGCACGGCCTCTATGCTGGAAAAGGAGATGGAAGATGTCAGGGTCCAATGTAGGTGCATTTCCCCAAGCTGCTCTGGAGAGCTTCCCGCGTTCACATGCACACTCCCCGGTCCGAGCTACAGCTGGCGGACACAATCTTTTCGCTGACGCCATTATCGACGAGAGCGCGGGAGACCGCGGCAAGCGCGCTGCAAGAGCGGGCCTCGCGTTCACGATTCAAGTTGCAATTGTGGGAGGCCTTCTTCTCGTACCGCTGCTTTTCACCGAAGGTCTCGATCTCTACAAATTTAATAACACGGTGCTGCTTGCGCCGCCTCCGCCCCCGGCGCCTCCTCCGCCGGCCGTTCGCGCGCAGGTGATTCCGAAGCAATCGTTGTTGCGGTCACAGCTTACGGCTCCCACGGTGATCCCGAAAAATGTTGTCGAAAATGTGCCCGACGCAGGTGCGGCTGCGCCGACGATCTCGGATATGAACGGCGTTCCGGGCGGAACAGGTGACGTCTTCGGCGGCTTGGCCACGGGTGCGCCTCCACCACCGCCTCCCGCAGCCGCGCCGAAACCGAAAGACCCGCTGCGAATCTACAGCGGCATGAAGGAGCCGGCTCTGCTTTTCGCCCCGCCGGTCATCTATCCGCCGATCGCTCGAGCGGCCCACGTTTCAGGAACAGTCGTCATCGAAGCGATCATCGACGAGCAGGGCAAGGTGACGCAGGTAAAAGTTGTCAGCGGCCCGGGCTTGCTCGTCGAGTCGGCGCTGAAGGCCGTGATTGGGCGGAAATATCAACCAACTCTCTTGGATGGACAACCAGTGTCGATTCGGTTCGATGTACGAGTCGACTTCCGCCTGAGCTGAGGCGCGCGAGCGAGTCGCCGCAATCTGATTCGCCGCGAGTGCGCCACGGGAACTCGTGCGCTCGTTACGAAAGCTGCCGCAGAAAACTCGTGCCGTGCGGAATCGATCCGCCGAAATTCTCGGCGATGGTCTGGCCCATATCGGCAAGCGTCGGACGGGTTCCAAGGTTCTTGCCGCCCGACGAGCCGGTGCTGTACGCCAGAATCGGCACGTATTCGCGGGAGTGGTCCGTCGTCGGATTCACCGGATCGGGATCGCAACCGTGGTCGGCCGTAATCAAGAGCAGATCGAAATCGCGAAGCGACGCGAGGAACGGTCCAAGCAGATCGTCGAACTCTTCGAGCGATTTCGCGAAGCCTTCCACGTCCTTGCGATGCCCGTAGAGCATGTCGAAATCGACGAGGTTGGCGAAGATCAAGCCGGCCTGCCGACGGAAAATAGCCTGCGTCAGCTTTGCCATACCGTCCGCGTTATTTTTCGTCGTGACGTAATCGGCCACGCCTCGGCCGTTGTAAATGTCGTGGATCTTGCCCACGCCGAACACCGGCGCGCCGCGATCCGCGAGCACATCGAGCAGCATCGGACGCGGCGGCTCAACCGCGTAATCGTGGCGCCGCTCCGTGCGGCGAAAATTTTCGGGCGTGCCGGTGAATGGCCGCGCGATCACCCGCCCCACTCGGTTCGGCCCGTCCAGCAGCGCGCGCGCAATTTCGCACATGTGATATAGCTCGGCGATCGGAATCACATCCTCATGCGCCGCAATTTGAAAGACGCTGTCTCCCGACGTGTAGACGATCGGGAATCCCGTGCGTACGTGTTCCTCGCACAGTTCCTTGATAATTTCCGTGCCGGACGCCGGCTTGTTACCGAGCGTCCGCCGCCCGATGCGCCGCTCGAATTCCGCGATCAGTTCTTTCGGGAAACCATGCGGATACACCGGGAACGCCCGGTCGAGCCAGATCCCCGCCATTTCCCAGTGTCCGGTGGTCGT
>Ga0335078_10008513_pt1 | contig 15263 bp, 15 predicted proteins | sample Lox_Sample_32_FD_206711 | JGI IMG/M metagenome (GOLD analysis project Ga0335078, IMG submission 206711) | Soil microbial communities from Loxahatchee National Wildlife Refuge, Florida, United States - Lox_Sample_3.2 | ecosystem: Environmental > Terrestrial > Soil > Wetlands | place: USA... | reverse complement strand
AATTCCTCGGCCGTCGGATACCTGAATTCCACCTCGCGTTTGGCGGTGTTGAGTGGATCGGCGTTCTGAAAAGCTTTGAGTTCGACCGCCGGCCTGGTCGTGCCCGGATCTGCCATGGAATGGCCGCGGTAGCGGTAAGTCTCGCATTCGATGAACTGCGGCCCGCCACCGCGGCGAATGCGCTCGATCGCCTGCTTGGTCGCATGGTGGACCTTGAGAACATCCATGCCGTCGACCTTTTCGCCTGGAATATTGTAGGCCGCGACGCGCTTGAACACTTCGGGCACCGCGGAATGACGATGAATTTCGGTGCCGATGGCGTAATGATTGTTCTCACAGACGAACAGCACAGGCAGGCGCCAAAGCCCCGCCATGTTTAGCGATTCATGGAAGGTCCCCTGGTTAACGGCGCCATCACCCATAAAGCAAACAACCACCTCCGGAAGGCCGCGCATCGCGATCGCATAGGCGACGCCGATGGCGATAGGGCAGGTTTGTCCGACGATGGCGTAGCCGCCCATGAAGCGGCGTTCGCGGTCGAACATGTGCATCGAACCGCCCATGCCCTTGCTCATGCCGGTCGCGCGACCGAACAGCTCCGCCATGACCTCGCGCGGAGGCGTACCCCGCACCAAAGCGTGAGCATGCTCACGATAATTGCTGACAATGTAATCCGAGGGTCCGCAGGCATTGAGCACTCCGGCAGCAACTGCTTCTTCACCGGGATACAGATGAAGAAACCCGACAATGTTGCCCTTGGTGTATTCCTCAGCCGCACGCTCTTCGAAAGCTCGGCAGAGCAGCATGTCGCGGAGCATGTGCTGTAAGGTTTCGCGTTCCATTTTAGACTCCGTTTGATGACTGTCTGAAGAAGGCCGGGAGCATCCAGGCGCCCGGCCCGGCGGCGGTTAGGCTTTGCGCGCGGCAAAGCCGGTCTCTTTCAGGAAAAGGGCTAGGATCGCACCGACGATGATGCAGACGATGGCAGCAGTGGCGCCTTTGTCGAAGATGTCGACTGTCAGCGCACCACCCGCTGCCAGCTTCTGCAACAGCCAGCCAGCCGCCGGCGCGCCGAACGCGCTCATTCCGAACACCAGAAAGTTGATTGCGCCGGTCGCGCTGCCTTTGACTTCGTCGGGATTGACTTCTTTGATGATCGAGTAGGGGATCATTGCTGCGCCGGAGCCGAAGCCAAACAGGAAGCCGATGATATAAGGCGGCAAGCTATTGGGCGGCAGATAGATGGCAGCGGCGCCGGTAACCAGCATTATCGCGATACCAGCGAACAACACGGGTTTGCGACGGCCGAAATGATCGGCGATGTAGCCGAGCACCGGTGCACCGATAACCCACCCGAGCGGGATCATCGACGCGCGATTGACCGCCTCGGCATACTGAACGTGCCAGCCTTCACTGAGGAAGTGCACGCCCCAGATCATCGTACCGATAGTCGTCGGAAGGAACAAAAGGCCGGCGGAGAAGCCGCAAAGGTAGGATTGCGGATTAGACAGCACGGTCCTGTAGGGAGCGAACATGGTCCAGGCGCTACCGGGTCGCGTGCGCTCTTCACGTCGCGGCGTCGCGATCAGCATCGCAACCATGACAACAAGTGCGATAATGCCGGAGTAGAACCAGAACTGCTGCCAGCCGATCACGCCGTGGACGAGCGGGGCAACGCCAAATTGGCCGACCGAGCCGCCCAGCATTCCCATCATTTGCGTAAAACCGATCGCGGTCGCGAGGTAACGGGCCGGGAAGCCATGTGTTGCCAGATAGACTGCCCCGACAAACGCGAATGCAGCGCCGGCTCCTTGCAACAAGCGGCCGATATAGGCCATCCACGTCGCGCCGATACCAAACATCATCAAGCCGACGGCGAGAAAAAATATGCCGACCGGGATGGTGTATTTCGCGCCCCAGCGATCGAGCGATGCGCCGGACACAAGCGCGAAGAGCGAATAAGTGTAGTAATAAAGCCCAACCAAGGAACTCAGACCCAAGGTCGTCAACCCGAAAGCCTGAGTGAGCTCGGGAATCATCACGCTTGGCGCTGAGCGGACCGCGTATTGCAGGAAGTAAAACAGCAGACAAATGCCCCACGCGACCACGAAGGCGACGTGGAATTGCCTTGAAACTGCCGATACTGGAGCCGAACTCTTCGGCCCGGCTACGGGAATGGATTGCACGGACATGGGAGTCTCCCCCGGTTAGTGGCACGAAGAGATTAAATTCGGCCGTCCAAATCGCTTTTGATGTAGGTCAAACCGCGTATCCGTATTTTCCCTTATCGGAAAAAAGATGGACCGGCCTAAATTTCCTTCCCGGAAAAGGTCCCGGCCTCGCGCGGCGCTATTGACGCAAATCAACTCGGCCCGGCAACAAAAACGCTAGTTTTGAGCGCGTCCCACTCGAGCAAACGGGAGCAGCGCCGTGAAAGCACTCGTCTATCAAGGGCCCGGCAAAAAGTCGCTTGAAGACCGCCCGAAACCGCAAGTCATCGACCCGACCGACGCGGTGGTGAAAATCGTCAAGACGACGATCTGCGGCACCGATCTGCACATTCTCAAGGGCGATGTGCCGACCTGCGCGCCAGGGCGCATCCTAGGCCACGAGGGCGTTGGCGTGGTGGATCAAGTCGGCGCAGCGGTGACCGCATTCAAGCCCGTCGACCGGGTAATCGTGTCCTGCATCTCCTCCTGCGGAAAATGCGACTATTGTCGCCGCGGCATGTACTCGCATTGCGTCAACGGCGGCTGGATTTTGGGCAACAAGATTGACGGAACCCAGGCGGAATATGTCCGCATCCCGTTCGCCGACACGAGCCTTTACCGCATCCCCGCGGGCGCGGAGGAAGAGGCTCTCGTCATGCTCAGCGACATCCTGCCGACCGGCTTCGAATGCGGCGTGCTCAACGGCAAAGTTCAGCCCGGCTCGACGGTGGCCATTGTCGGCGCCGGCCCGATCGGACTCGCGGCGCTGCTGACCGCGCAATTCTACTCGCCCGCCGAGATCATCATGATCGACATGGATGATAATCGCCTGCAAATGTCGTCGCGCTTTGGCGCCACCAGCGTCATCAACAACAAGGACGGCAAGGCGGTCGAGAAGATCATGAAAATGACCGGCGGCCGCGGCGTCGATACCGCTATTGAAGCAGTCGGCGTGCCGGCGAGCTTCATCACCTGCGAGGACATCGTCGCGCCGGGCGGAATCATCGCCAATATCGGCGTGCACGGCGTGAAAGCGGATTTGCATCTGGAAAAGCTCTGGGACCGCAACATCGCCATCACGACGCGTCTCGTCGACACTGTCACAACGCCCATGCTGCTCAAGACGGTGCAGTCGCACCGGATCGATCCGAAGCAACTGATTACGCACCGTTTCAAGCTCGACAACATTCTCGCGGCGTATGAAACTTTTGGCACAGCGGCCAAGACCGGTGCGCTGAAAGTTCTTATCGAGGCGTAAAGTTGTTCGGGAGAAACCGGCGCTGGCCGATTTACGAGGCCGGTGCGAAGGTGTGAAATAATATTAGCCCGGGCTGAAGGGCGCGTAATGACGGTAACCGAGAAGCTCCAAGGCAAGGTGATCGCTGCGCGCGGCGCCGTGGTTGACGTTGCCTTTGATGCGGGTGCGTTGCCACCGCTCGACGAAGCGTTAATTGTCGAATGGGATCAGCCGGAACCCTTGACAATCGAAGTGCAAGCGCACCTCGATGAGCATACCATACGCGGCGTGGCGCTGCAGCCCACCAGCGGGTTACGCCGCGGCGTACCCGTGCGCTCAAGCGGCGTCGCCGTGACGGTGCCGGTCGGCGACGGGGTGCTTGGCCGGCTGCTCGACGTGACCGGGACCCCCCGCGACGGGGGGCCACCATTGCCGGCCGATATGCAGTGCATGCCTATTCACCGCCCGGCGCCACCGCTGCGGGAGCGCAATCCGGCGAGCGCAATTTTTGAAACGGGCATCAAAGTCATGGATCTCCTCGCCCCGCTACCGCAGGGCGGCAAAGCTGCGATGTTCGGCGGCGCCGGAGTCGGCAAGACCGTTGTCGTCATGGAACTGATCCATGCGATGGTCAAAAGCTATCAAGGCATTTCTGTCTTTGCCGGCGTCGGCGAGCGCTCTCGCGAAGGTCACGAGCTCTTGGCCGAAATGCGCCGCTCCGGCGTGCTCGACCGCAGCGTTCTGGTCTACGGCCAGATGAACGAGCCGCCCGGCGCACGCTGGCGCGTCGGGCTGACCGCACTCACTGTTGCCGAATATTTCCGCGACCGGAAACGGCAAAATGTGCTGCTGTTGATGGACAACGTGTTTCGCTTCGTCCAAGCTGGCAGCGAAGTTTCCGGCTTGCTCGGCCGCCTTCCCTCGCGCGTCGGCTACCAGCCCACGCTCGACAGTGAAGTCGCAGCGCTGCATGAGCGCATCGCTTCGGTTTCCGGCGTCTCGGTGACGGCGATCGAGGCGGTTTACGTGCCAGCCGACGATTTTACCGATCCGGCCGTGACCGCAATTTCCACTCACCTCGACAGCATGATCGTGTTGTCGCGGGCGATGGCGGCCGAAGGCATGTATCCCGCGGTCGATCCGTTGAATTCGTCGTCAATTTTGCTCGATCCGACCGTTGTCGGCGAGGAACATTACCGCATCGCCGAGGAGGTGCGCGAGGCTATCGCTCATTACAAGGAATTACAGGACATCATCTCCTTGCTCGGCATCGAGGAACTCAGCGCCCAGGACCGCTTGATCGTTGGTCGGGCGCGGCGGTTGCAGCGCTTTCTCACGCAGCCCTTCGCCGTCACCGAGGCGTTTACCGGCAAGCCGGGACGATCGGTGCCACTAACGGAGACGATCAAAGGCAGCCGCGCGATTCTGGACGGCGCATGCGACCGATGGGCTGAAAGCTCGCTCTACATGGTCGGCACAATCGAGGAAGCGCACGAGAAAGAAAACGACTCGCAGCAAGCGCGAAGTCCATGAGACTATTCATTACCACGCCGACATCAGTAGTGGTTGACCAGCGGGATGTCGTTGCTATACGCGCGGAGGACGAGAGCGGTAGCTTCGGTATTCTGCAAGGCCACGCCGACTTTCTGACCGCATTAACGGTGTCGGTGGTGAGCTGGCACGGCTCGGCGCCGGCCCAGCAATTCTGTGCGGTCAGGCGCGGTCTGCTTTCGATTTCTGCCGGAAACGAAGTCGCCATCGCCACGCGTGCAGCCATCCTCAGCGACGATCTGGCACAGCTCGAACGCGTCATTCTTGCGCAGTTCCGCGAAGACCTTGAAGCCGAGCAGACCGCCCGAACCGACAGTCTGCAACTACAGATGCAGGCGATTAGACAAATCGTGCGTTATCTGCGGCCGGCGCGTTCAGGCATCTTTGGAGCCGGCTGATGAACGCTGACGCCAAACGCCAGCCAAGCCCGTCGGATGGAATGGCCGAGGCGGCGCGCAAGGAAGAAGACCGCCGCACCCGTTGGCATACCGAAGGCGAGCCATCGGTCATGCGGTTTGCCGGCCAGATCGGCATTCTCGGCTGGATTATTGTGGCGCCGACATTGATCGGCCTCTTCGCCGGGCGCTGGCTGGATAACAGCTTCCGCACCGGCATTTTCTGGAGCGCCGCTTTGTTGGTCGTCGGCGTAACACTTGGGTTTTGGTCAGCGTGGCGGTGGATGCATCGGCAATGACAGGCCTTACCGCTACTGCGCTGGCATTGTTTGCTCTGCAGACCGCTGCCTGGCTGTTGGGAGGCGCGCTGATCGGCGCGGCTTACTTTTGGACGCTGTGCTGGAATGTCAGGCGGCTCGCCTTCGGTCGACGCGTCCTATTCCTTGCCGTAGGCCTGCAAGCCGGCCGCTTTTTATTGCTCGCCGGCTCCTTGGCCGCCATCGCCGATCGCGGGGGCGTATTACCGCTGCTTTCGGCCGCCGCCGGAATCCTCGTGGCGCGTACCATAATGACCACGCCGTTGGGAGTGCCGCTATGATTGAATCTCCCTTGGTTATGAAAACGGTCTTTACCATCGGCCCGGTGCCGATCACCGAGCCTGTTGTCACGACCTGGGGCCTGATGGCTGCCCTGACGCTGGGCGGCTTTCTTGCAACAAGCGCGCTTAAAGTTTCGCCGAGCCGCCTGCAAACCGTGCTCGAACTCATCGTCGGGGCCATCGAAGATCAGATCCGCGGCACCATGCGCGCCAAGGCGGCGCCCTATGTGCCGCTGATCGGCACGCTATTTATTTTTATCCTGACTGCCAATTGGTCGTCGCTTATTCCGGGCGTCGAGCCGCCAACCGCGCACATTGAAACCGACGCCGCGCTCGGTTTGATCGTGTTTTGCGCGATAATCTATTTTGGTATTCGCGCACGCGGTCTCGGCGATTATCTGAAAACCTTCGCCGAACCGAGCATCATCATGATCCCCCTCAACATCATCGAGACCTTTACGCGCACGTTCTCGTTGATCGTCCGCTTGTTCGGCAACGTTATGAGCGGCGTCTTCATCATTGGCATCGTTCTGTCGCTCGTCGGCCTCTTGGTGCCGGTGCCGCTGATGGCGCTGGAACTGCTGATCGGGGCCATTCAGGCCTACATTTTCACCGTGCTGGCCATGGTCTTTATCGGCAGCGCCGTGAGGGAAGAAACAAAGGCATGACCGCAACGGAAGGAAAGACAATGAATTGGATCGAGATTGTCAGCATCTTTGCAGCCGCGATGGCGGTATCTTTCGGCGCCATCGGCCCGGCGCTCGGCGAAGGCCGGGCGGTGGCAGCGGCGATGGATGCCATCGCGCGCCAGCCGGAAGCGGCCGGCACCATATCGCGCACGCTGTTCGTGGGTTTGGCGATGATCGAGACCATGGCGATCTATTGTCTGGTGATTGCGCTGCTCGTGTTGTTCGCCAATCCCTTCATCCATTAAAGCCATGCATATCGACTGGTGGACGCTGGCGCTGCAGACCGTCAACGTCCTTATCTTGATCTGGCTGCTTGCCCGCTTCTTCTTCCGCCCGGTAACGGAGATCGTCGCCAAGCGCCAGCAAGAGGCGAGTAAGCTGCTCGACGACGCAGCGCGTGCGCGGCGCGACGCGATCGAAGCGCGCTCGAAGGCGGAGCAAGAGCGCGCCAGCGTCGTTGCTGAGCGCGAAAAACTGATCACACAGGCGCATAACGCGGCCCAGCGGGAAAAGCAGAACATGCTGGCGCAGGCTGCGCAGGAGATCGGCAAGCGCCGCGACGAGGCGGATGCGGCCATCGCCCGCAGCCAGGCCGCGGCGGAAGCTGCGGTCATTGAGCGCGCCGCCAGTCTCGCCGTCGACGTCGCGCGGCGTCTGCTCGACCGATTTCGCGCCCCGGATCTGCTCGCGACCTTCATCGATGAAACATGCCGCGATTTGCGCACGTTATCGCCGCAGGCGCGACAAAACCTGGTGTCGTCGGCGACGGCAGAGCACCCGATCGAAGTGGTCAGCGCAATGCCGCTATCGGACGACAACAAGCGACAGATCGGAGCGACGCTCAAAGAGGTTTTCGGCCGTGAATTGCCGCTCGCGTTTCGTAGCGATCCGGGAATCATCAATGGCCTCGAGCTGCAAGCGCAAAATTCCATCATTCGCAACAGCTGGCGCGCGGACCTCGATCGCATCAGGCGGGAGCTCAAGCCGTGACGGACAAGCCGACCGAGCTTGACTCCTGGTTCAGCGGCGCGCGCCGGCGGATCAACGCGACGGCGCTCGGTCCGGTAGCGGAACAGATCGGCCGTGTCGAACGGATCGCCGACGGTATTGCGCAGATTTCCGGACTGCCGGATGTGCGGCTCGGCGAGCTCCTGCGGTTCGAGCGCGGCCATGTCGGTTTTGCCTTTACCCTCGATCGCGATACTCTTAGCTGTGTCTTTCTTGACGATCCCGCAGCGGTCGAAGCCGGTGACGTCGTGCATGGCACCAGCGAAGTCGCGCGCGTGCCGGTTGGCCGCAAACTTCTTGGCCGCGTTGTCGATCCGCTCGGCCGCCCGCTGGATGGCGGCGATGCCATTGCCACCGAAGCCTATGAGCCGGTCGAACGCGCGGCACCTGCGATCATCGATCGGGATTTTGTCAGTGAACCGGTGCAGACCGGACTCTTGGTGATCGACTCGATGTTTGCGCTCGGACGCGGACAGCGCGAGTTGATCATCGGCGATCGCGCCATCGGAAAAACGGCGATTGCCATGGATTGCATCATCAACCAAAAGCAAAGCGACCTTATCTGTGTCTATGTTGCGATCGGTCAGAAATCGTCGAGCGTCGCGCGCGTCATCAGCGCGATCCAAAGTCATGGCGCGCCGGAGCGCTGCATCTTCGTCATCGCCGGCGCCTCCGCGGCTCCCGGTTTGCAATGGATCGCGCCGTTCGCCGGCTTCACCATGGCGGAATATTTCCGTGACCGCGGTCAGCATGCGCTGGTCGTGATCGACGATATGACCAAACATGCGGCCACGCATCGCGAAATCGCGTTGCTGACCCGGCAGCCGCCGGGACGCGAGGCTTATCCGGGCGATGTATTCTACGTGCATGCGCGGCTTCTTGAGCGCGCCGCCAAGCTGTCGCCGGCCCGGGGCGGCGGCACGCTCACCGCGTTACCGATCGCCGAATTAGATGCCGGCAATTTGAGCGCCTACATCCCGACCAACCTGATCTCGATTACCGACGGGCAGATTGTCCTCGATGCGCGCCTGTTCTACGAAGGCCACAAGCCGCCCGTCGACGTGGGAACCAGTGTCAGCCGCGTCGGCGGCAAGACCCAGGCGCCGGCCTTGCGGCAGGCGGCAGAAACGCTGCGCCTCGATTACGCGCAGTTCCTGGAACTTGAAATGTTCACCCGCTTCGGCGGTGTTACCGACGCACAGGTCAAAGAAAAGATTGCCCGCGGTCAGCGTATCCGCGCGGTGCTGACGCAGCCGCAATACGCGCCGCTGCGACTCGCGGACGAAGTGGCGCTCGCATTGGGACTGCAGGACGGCCTGTTTGATCGCCTCCCGCTGTCGCAATTCAATGAACTGCGCACCCAACTTTCACCCTGGCTCGACGCCTCTGTGGGCGCCCTCGTCAATGAGATCGAACGGGGCGGCAGCCTAGATGAGGCCAAACGCGCCGAGCTGAAAGCGACCCTCGCGGCATTGGTGACGCGGCTCGTTCCGCAACGCGCGGCAGGCGAGGGAGGGGCGTTGAGCCATGACTGAGCGGCTCGCCGACGTCGTCATGCAAATCCACAACGTGCGGCAGCTCAACGCCATTGTCACTGCCATGCGCGGCATTGCCGCCTCGCGCGCGCAGAAAGGCCGCGCGCTGCTTGCCGGCATCGAGGCTTACACTGCCGTCATTTCACGCGCCATCGGCGAGGCGCTGACTTTGTTGCCGACGGATATGGTAGCTGCGCCCGGGCGCGAAAGCGCAAAGCGCGGTCTTATTCTTTTCTGCGCTGAACAGGGTTTTGCCGGCGCCTTCAGCGAGCGCATCTTCGACTTCGCGGGGGCCGACCTGCACGGAGCGGTGAACCTTGTCGTCGGCACCCGCGGCGTGGCCGTGGCTAATGAATGCGGGTTGATGCCCGACTGGTCGGAGGCGATGACGACGCGCGTCGATGGTATCGCCAATTTTGCCAATCGGCTGGCCGATGCTCTCTACAGTTACCTTGCGAAGCGGACCATTACGACAGTCGATATTCTGTTCGCGCGTTCGATCTCCGGCTCCATCCGCATTGATCGACATTCGCTGTTGCCAATCGATTTCGGACGTTTCACGCCGTCGCAGCAGAAACAACCACCGTTGATCACGCTCGCGCCCGATATTCTGTTAGCGCGGCTGGCAGCGGAGTATGTCTACGCGCAGCTGTGCGAAGCCGCCATGCATGCCTTTGTCGCCGAAAACGACGCCCGCATGACTGCCATGGTGGCGGCCAAGAATAATACCGAAGCAAAGCTTGGCGCACTTTCGCGGCGCGAGCGGCAGCTTCGCCAGGAAGAGATCACCACCGAGATTGTTGAGCTGGCAGCGGGCGCTGAAGCCTCGCGACGGACTCTTGCCTGAACAATCGCTCGATCTTAGCGAGTCTCAATAGCTGGGAATCATCTCGTCCGAGATGTTGACGACTCCCGGTACTTCCTCGGCCAAGGTCACCAACGCTTTGCGTTCGGCCGGCGTGTAAACGAGCCCCCACAGGTGGACGACGCCGTCCTTGACGATCACGTTCGTCTCTCCGAAGTTCGTCCATTTCTGATGCGCCAGCCGGTCGAGCAGATCAAGCCGGATCTGGCGATCCGAAGCAGTCGGGCCGTCGGGGTGGGGCATGGTTGAGGCCAGGGCTTGAATGAGGTTCGACCGGCTGACAATGCCAACAAGCTTGCCGTCGCGGACGATCGGTACGCGCTTGATGCGATGCCTTTCCAGAAGCGTCGCAATCTCGCCGAGCGGCGTATCCTCTGCTGCCGTGATCACGTCGGCCGACATGACTTCATCGACCCGCTGGCCATGGGCTTTGGTGAACTCGTTGGCGAGCCTGGATGCCGGTAATACGGCCTCAACCCACCAATGGTGCGCTCTCTCGGTCTCGGTTTCCTGACGATGAATGAGATCGGCTTCGCTGAGAATACCGATCACATTTTTGTCGTCGTCAACCACTGGCACTGCGCTGATATCGTGCTCAAGCAGTAGATCGACCACGTCACCCACGCTGTCATCGGGCTTGACGCTGACGACATTGCGCACCATGACGTCCGCCGCGATCATGTCGTCCTCCGGTAGCTGAAGCAAAACAACCACGTTCACTTGCGCCGATGCATTTGATCAGGGCGCAAGCGGGGTAGCCGGTTCGGGTTAAACGGAAGCTTGGATTTGACCTGTGACAACGATGTGACGGCGTTCCACGGCGCGGCGCGAATAAATGTACTGCTATGGGAGGCAAGACCGAAGTTCAGCCGCCGTTGATATGAATCAATAATCACGCGGCAATCCGCTATTATGAATTGGGTGGAGGCTTCTATGTTCACACTTACTATTTACCTTGCGCGGCTGATCGGGTTGTCGACGCTTCTGCTTGCCGCCGGTGTTCTGTTCCGCGGGAACGCCCTGATAATGGCGACGGTTGCCGATGGCCCTGTCATGCTCGTCTACGCGGTATTTAGTCTCGCTGCAGGACTGGCAATCATACTCGGTCACAACGTCTGGTCCGGCGGCGCGCTGCCGGTGATCGTCACTTTGGTCGGATGGGTGATCTTCGTGAAAGGGCTGATGTTATTGCTGATCACTCCTGAAACGTCGGTCCAGCTACTCGAACGGATGCAATACCGCGAGCATTTCTCCCTTTACATCGTGCCGGGCGCCATTATCGGCCTTTACTTGACTTACGCCGGGTTTGCGGCTCCGGCTCGGCACGCCTAACCTAAATAATTCCGCAGGACAAAACTTCGAACTTCCGGGCATCCGGGGGGTTGACGGTCTAGGGGTCCGCCGCTTAGCAATTCGCCCGGCAGTGGACGAGCTGGTAAGTGCAATGGTCTGCCGACCCGCCGCTGTATCGGCAATAATTAAACCGTTGGATGCAACGGGAATTACAATAATCGTCCGCAATTTTTATCGAGCCAACGTTTACTGAGCTTGTGTTTGGGACGGTCGGCGGGGACGAGCTCAGCTCGGTAAAATACGGTCCCTGGTCGTGAACAAAATCAGCGCTGGCCACGCCTGTGGTACAGCTGACAGCAAGGAATGCGCACAAGGCGGCTGCAAAGCGGCTCATGTGGGTCTCTTGGACTTCTCGGGTTCCGCGCGCGAAAACTCGTCCGATCAAATCTTTCGGAGCTGCAAGAACCCGCTGCTTAACGAGTCATCCATCAATATAACGTAGCAGCGGTTCATACCAGCGAAAGGCTGTGCTGGCGCCGCGAATGGGCTGCGCTCGGATGCTGTTCGATCTTTGCCGGCTCATTCTCCGGAACGGATTGAGCGCTTTGACGCCAATGCCTAGTTTGATGCTCGCTCCAAGCCAATACTACGGCAAACACGACGAAAGCCACGACAATGGCGCTGACGATCAAAACACTGGTGAGTGGCATAGTTGCCTCCGCTTTTTGTTTATCATGACGTGATGATGACGTGACAAAAGGGGTTGGCCTTGACCTGGATCAAATGCGAGACGTTTGCGGTTTGCGAATTAGGGCCGCCTTGATGCCGGTGCCGCATGTCCACTTTTGGCCTCGATAAGCTGTTTTCGGCGCGCTCCGTGGCTGTCATCGGCGCTTCGCCGCGATTGAGTTCGTCGGGGCGGGCGGTGCTGGCAAATCTGCGCAGCGCCGGCTTTTCCGGCGTCATTCATCTGGTCAATCCGCGCTACGACGAGATCGAGGGCATCCGCGCGGTCAAGTCCTACGGCGATTTGGCCGACGTGCCCGACGTCGCCGTGATCGCGGTGCCGCCGCTCGCCGTTCCGGATGCTGTCGCCGCCGTGGCGCAAAAGCGGACTGCGGCTGCCATTATCATCACTGCCGGGCTCGGCCACGGCTCCGGCTCGCTGGCGGAGCGCTGCGAGCGGACTGCACGGGCCACGGGCTTACGCCTGGTAGGACCCAATTGCCTCGGCGTGCTGGTGCCGCACGCGAAATTTAACGCAAGTTTTACAGCGTCAACACCGCCGGCCGGCGATCTCGCGCTCATTTCCCAGTCGGGCGCGATTGCCGCGGGATTGGTCGAGTGGGCGGCGGTGCGTGGCGTCGGCTTCTCCGCGATTGTCTCGATCGGCGACAGCATCGACGTCGATTTTGCCGATCTACTCGACTACTTCGCCATGGATCGGCCGACGCGGGCGATTTTGCTTTACGTCGAATCGATCCGCGATGCGCGCAAGTTCATGTCGGCGGCGCGCGCCGCGGCGCGGGCGAAGCCGGTGCTCGTCATCAAATCGGGACGGCACGCGCAAGGCGCCAAAGCGGCGCTGACGCATACCGGCGCGCTCGCGGGATCGGACGCCGTCTATGACGCCGCCTTCCGCCGCGCCGGCCTGTTGCGCGTCCTCGACCTCGATGAATTGTTCGCGGCGTCTGAGACGCTCGGCCACTTGACCACACTGGCCGGCAAGCGGCTCGCCATTCTGACCAACGGCGGTGGCGTCGGCGTTCTTGCCGTTGATCGCCTCGTCGAGCTCGGCGGCGACCTGGCGGCGATTTCTCCCGGTACAATGAAAAAGCTCAATGCGGCGCTGCCGCCGATTTGGTCGCACGCCAACCCCGCCGATATTGCCGGCGACGCTGATGCGGCGCGCTATGCGATCGCGCTTGAAGATTTGCTCGACGATCCTGCCAACGATGCGGTTCTGGTGATGAACGTGCCGACGGCGCTTGCCTCTCCGGCCGATGCGGCGAAGTCCGTGGTCGCGGTCGCCGCGCAACACCAGGCGAAGCAGTGGCCGCCCAAGCCCATCTTCGCAATGTGGATGGGCCAAAGCGACGCGTCGGCCAAAGTGTTCGAAGAGGCTCGCATCCCGAGTTATGCGACCGAGACCGCAGCGGTTTTCGGTTTTAGCCATCTTGTGCGCTACCAGCAGGCGCGCAATCTGTTGATGGCGGCGCCGCCGAGCCTGCCACAGGACTTTGCGCCGAACCCCGAGACGGTGCGCCCGATCCTCGATGCCGTTCTGGCCGAGAAACGGACCTGGCTCGATCCGGTCGAGTTGTCGCAGGTCTTTTCCGCCTACGGCATTCCCGTTACGCCGGCGATTCTGGCGCGCAATCCCGAGGAGGCAGCGGCGGCGGCAAAGCCGTTTCTCGCCAATGGAACGCTCGTCGTTCTCAAAATTCAGTCGCCGGACATTGTGCATAAATCCGAAGTCGGCGGCGTGCGCCTCAATCTCGCCAATGAACAAGCGGTGCGCGCCGCCGCTGATGACATCTTAAAGAGAGCGCGGGCGGCGAAGCCCAATGCGCGCATCACCGGCGTCACGGTATTTCCCATGATCGTGCGGCCGAAGGCGCGCGAACTCATCGTCGGCGTTGCCGATGATCCGACATTCGGTCCGGTGATCGCATTCGGGCAGGGCGGCACTGCGGTCGAAGTCATCAGCGACAAAGCGTTGGCGTTACCGCCACTCGATCTCGACTTGGCCCGCGGCCTGATCGCGCGAACGCGGGTTTCCCGCATCCTCAAGGCTTATCGCAACGTGCCGGCGGCGGACGAACGGGCGATCGAACTTCTGCTGGTGAAGCTCTCGCAGCTGGTGGCGGATTTTGCGGAAATTCGCGAAATCGATCTCAATCCGGTCTTAGCCGATGAAACCGGCATTATCGGCGTCGATGCGCGGATGTCGATCGCGCCGGCGGAGGCGGCGCAGCGCGGCCGCCGCGGCAATCCGCGCTTCGCCATCCGCCCGTATCCGACGGAGTGGGTGCGGCGCATGCAATTGCGTGACGGGACTTCAATCCTCGTCCGCCCGGTCCGTCCGGAGGACGAGCCGCTCTATCCGCCTTTCTTTGCGGCGGTGACGCCTGAGGATCTTCGGCTGCGCTTCTTTGCGCCGATCAAGGATTTCAGTCACGCTTTCATCGCCCGCTTCACCCAAATCGATTACGCGCGTGCCATGGCCTTTCTCGCGCTCGATGCGACGAGCGGCGCCATGCTCGGTGTTGTCCGCCTGCATTCGGACGCGGAGTACAAATCCGGCGAATACGCGGTGCTGGTCCGCTCCGATCTCAAATCGCGCGGGCTTGGCTGGCTGCTGATGCAGTTGATTATCGAATATGCCCGCAGCGAAGGGCTGCGCACCATCAGCGGTCAGGTCCTGCACGAAAATGCGGCGATGCTGCAGATGTGCCGTGAGCTCGGCTTCGCGATCGAGCACGATCCCCAGGAGCCATCCTCCGTCTTGGTGCGATTGTCGTTTGGGGCGGCGTGAGCGATTTCTGCGCCGAAAGGGCTAAGCGGCACTTCACTCGCTAGGTCGCCAAGCTAATCGATCCATGAGCAAAGGTCGAAAACGGTGGCAAAGATCCGCATCATTTTGCACGGCAAGGCCAGTGCCGACGCTCGTGTGCGAACGGCTGTTCACACCGTTCGCGGGGAGGGCCACACTGTGGAGGTGCGCGTTACCTGGGAATCAGGAGATGCCGCGCGCCTGACGGCCGAGGCAGTTGCCGAGGCAGCAGAAGGCAAAATCAATGTAATAATCGCCGGCGGCGGCGATGGCACAATCAACGAAGTATTCGCGGCGGCTTACGCGGCAGGCCTGCCGCGAGACTG
>Ga0335078_10008512_pt1 | contig 15263 bp, 13 predicted proteins | sample Lox_Sample_32_FD_206711 | JGI IMG/M metagenome (GOLD analysis project Ga0335078, IMG submission 206711) | Soil microbial communities from Loxahatchee National Wildlife Refuge, Florida, United States - Lox_Sample_3.2 | ecosystem: Environmental > Terrestrial > Soil > Wetlands | place: USA... | reverse complement strand
CGCTGGCATCTCGTCCTCGCTCTAAATTGTGTTGGAGAATTTGTGCAGGTGGCGTGCACGATCAATTATGACAAACCTGCTTGTGGAAAGGAATACAAAATCGGCGCATTGACGCGGAAATCTACATCGGCGACAATGTTTTTTGGGTTCTCGGAACTCCTCGGAGAACTATCCACCAAAGTGGGCCTGTGGCGCAGCTGGGAGCGCGCTTCCATGGCATGGAAGAGGTCGTCGGTTCGATCCCGACCAGGTCCACCAATTCCTCGAAGATCGCCGCTCAAAGACCCGCCACGGGACCGCCGAGACGCCCTTGCGGAAACTCAAAAGCTGCGCAAGAGAAAATCGCACGCGTTCCCCAACACCGTCTCTCGCGCCTGATTCGGCAGCATGCGGGCGATCTCCACTGCTCCGATCATCGTTGAAAAAATCGCAAAGAAGGCGCGTTCTTTATCCGCGGTTCCCCGCCCGGGCATGAATGGGAGCATTTGGCTCTTATAGTTCACGAGCTCGGCGACGATCCGGGGCCGCATTCTCCTATCTACCCGCGCCAGTTCGGGCGCAAGGGCCGCCAGCGGGCACCCATGCTCGGGATGTTCGCACATTTCCGGGCGCAGGTAGGTTTTCACAATTGCCTTCCACCCCTCGCCAGGCGGTGCCTGTTCGGCGGCTCGAACCAGGGTCTCCTCGATTTCCCGGAAAGCCTCCTTGAGCGATTCCACGAGCAGGTCGTCTTTGCTTTCGAAGTGCTTGTAAAACCCTCCGTGGGTGAGGCCGGTGTCGCGCATGACAGCGGCAACCGGTGCCCCGTTCAAGCCTTCCGCGCGAACCCTTCGTGCGGCGTCTCTTACGATCTTCTGACGGATCTCGATCTTGTGCTCGGGCCGGTAGCGCATCGCTCTATAGGATGCGGCGGATCATCCTAAGGTGCAACCCCACTGCTTTAGCAGGAATCGCAAAAAGAATCCGAATCTATAGGATTATATGCATCATCCTATGACCAGGAACGGAGGCCCAAAAGCGAGAGGGGAAGGTGAATATGAAGAAGCCAAGAATTATCGTGACCGGCGCGACCGGAAAAACGGGCAGCATCGTCATCAGTGAGCTGCTGACAGCAGGCTATCCCGTCCGGGCTCTGGTCCACCGGGAAGATGACCGCAGCGCACAACTGAAGGCGCAGGGCGCCGAGATCGCGGTAGCCGATATCCGCGATGCCGAACGTACCGCCGATGCGCTGACAGATGTCCAGCGTGCCTATTTTTGCCCGCCTTACGACCCGTACATGATCCAGGGTGCGGTCGGTTTCGCGGTCGCCGCCAAGGAAGCGGGGCTCGAACATATCGTTGGATTGAGCCAATGGTTGGCCAGCCCTTCGCATCCCGCGCTCATGACTCGCCAGAGCTGGCTGGTCGATCGGCTGTTCTCGATGACGCCCGGCCTTGCGCATACGATCGTCAACCCGGGTTTCTTTGCCGACAATTACCTTTTGCCCCTTGGGTTGGCGGCGCATCTGGGCATCTTTCCCTGGATGTATGGCAACAGCCGTAACGCGCCACCTTCGAATGAAGATATCGCGCGAGTTGCTGTCGCGGCACTGATGGATCCCGCCCGGCACGCCGGCAAACGCTACCGCCCCACCGGACCGGAACTTCTCGGTGCCGAGGACATGGCGAAGGCGATCGGCCGGGCCGTCGGAAGATTGGTTCGGGTTGTACCAACACCCCCCTGGCTATTTATGAAGACGGCTCGGATGGGTGGCATGCCGATTGAGTTGATAAGCAATGTGCGCTACTACATCGAAGATCATAAAAGTGGCGCCTTTGAAGTGAACGCACCGACCACTGACGTGCTTGATGTGACCGGCCGTCCCGCGGAGGACTTCGAGACCATCGTCCGTCGTTATGTCGCACAGCCTCGCAACCAGCGAACCTTCGGCAACCGGCTTCGAACGGTTGCGCAGGTCCTGATCACTCCGCTCAGCCCCGGCTTCAATTTCGACCGGTACGACCGTGAACTGCGTGGTCCATTCCCGTCGCGTGCGCAATTTGCGACCGAGTCAGAAATCTGGCAGCGCGAGCACGGCGTCACAGACCACTCCCAGCCTGCTAAGGCCGCTTACGACAACCGCACTGTTCTCAGCCCCGGCGGTCAATCGCTGGAAATCCGATAAGGAGACATTATGCCGCCCCAACTCTGCTTTTTCGTCAGCATTGCATTCAGTTTCATCGCCTGGGGGATCGTCGCTGCCCGATACATCTGGCCGAAACTCCGTCTCCGCCCAAGGGCCGACGCTTTGCAGCCTCTGCTCACCCTGAATGGCTTCCGCTTCATCGGCTCGGCATTCCTGGTCCCAGGCGTAGTGTCGCCCGACTTGCCATCTGCTTTCGCGCATTCCGCAGCCTATGGGGACATCATCGCAACGACACTCGCGTTGCTGTCGCTGCTGTTGCTGCCACGGGCGACCGGAGTTGTCGTGACCTGGGTCTTCAATCTATGGGGCACAGCCGATCTTGTGAATGCTTTCTATCAGGCCAATCATGCCGGACTGCTGGCGGGACAGCTGGGCGCAACTTACTTCATTCCTACCGTCATTGTGCCGCTGCTGCTGATTACGCACGGCCTGGTTTTCCGGATTCTTGTGCAGCATCGAAATGAGTCGGGTGAATCGTAAGCGGAGCCCAGGATCACGATCCTGTAATAGAAAACACTTTCCCGATTCCCGCTTCGGGATTCCGCATGAGCGAAATCACGCTCACCTGTGATGAATGTCACAGACGATTTATTACAAAGGCCACAGCATTACGGCCCATGTTCCGTTCCCCCGCCTGAGCGGATCCGGAACTTAGGAGCCCCGTGCATGTCGACGATAAATCGATTGTGTTTGACCCTTGTTCTGGCCATCACCCCTGCCCCGGTTTTGGCTGGAAACAACAACGCGAAAACCGCGACAGCAAACACTGCCAGCACGACCGCGGCAGACCCTACTCCCGCTGCAGCCACTCCCAGCCTGGCATCTACGACAACTGATAGCAACATCACGGCCCTGCTGGGGGTGCTGGTGATGAAAGGAGTTTTGGCTCCAGCGGAAGCGAATGCCATTCACGATGCTGTCCCGGCCGCCCAATTTCAGGCTCTCTTAGACACTCTTTCCCGAAAAGGGCTGGTGACGGCCCAGGATCTTTCTTTCGTGGCCAACCCCAGGCCGGAAGCACTGGCTCCCGTATCTGCAACCCTGGCAATCTCCCCTGCTCCGGTTGCAACGGCACAAGTGCCGTCGGGAAAAAAGCTCGAAGCGCCGCCGGTTCCTGCAATTGTGCCGGCCGTAGCGCCGCTACGGGTACTGCCGGTCGATCCGCCGGTGAAGGGCGGGCTGAAAGCCGCTTTCACGATGGGTCCTATAAAGATGACACCGTACGGATTTGTGAAAGCTACAGCCGTCTACGACGACAGCAATCCCAATGGCGATGACATGCCGTTTCCCGGGTTGTTCCTCAACAATGCGACGTTCGCCACTACCACAGGTCCCACAAAGGACCCCGAATTTCACGTCAAGGCGCGCCAGGCCCGCATTGGAGCCAACTTCGAATTCCCTGACATCTCGCCCAGGCTCGCATTCACCGGTCGAATCGAAGGCGATTTCGAAGGCAATTTCACGGAAGTGGATAACCGCGACGTCTCATCCATCCGCAGCAGCCAGTTCTCTCTTCGGCAGGCCTGGGCCCGCCTGGATTACGCAGCCGGTGAGAACACGGATCTTTACTTCGAGGGTGGGCAGGACTGGACGCTGTTTGGATCGAGCGCATTACCCAATTTGCTGGAAACCACCGCGTTGGGTTATTGGTATGGCGACATCTATGAGCGCTCTCCGCAATTCCAGTTTGGCCTGGTGCAGAAGCTGGGCGGCTCGCGCAATTTGAAGTTTTCACCCACCTTCGCCATCATGATGCCAACCAGCAGCCAGATCGAAAAGCTGGGCTCGTTGGGCGTGACAGCGCAACTGGCTCAGGCCGAGCGCGAAGGCGCCGACTCGGGCCGGCCCGAGCTCGAAGGCAGGCTGGCCTTGCAGTTCCAGCTGGATAAAGCCCCCGGTGTCGCTCCGGCACAAATCATTTTTTCCGGAGTGGATGGGCGTCGCACCTCGATCGTTCCCAATTCCGCTCCCGGATACAGCTCCATGCCGGCGAATTACCTGGCCGCCTTTCCCAATGGCTTTACCGCTTCCAGCAACATTTATGGCGTGCAGGGAGCCGTACAGTTGCCGACGCGGTGGTTCACGCTGGTGGCCAGCGCTTATCGTGGCGGCGACCTGCGATTCTTCTTTGCCGGTCAGGTCAATTCGTATGCCACGGATACCAGCGGGCTAAGCAATATCCAGGGCCCCTTCGCCACGCTTGATGGCGGTCCGCTGGCGGCTGCAGGCGGCGCGGTTCTGGGAACGAACGCTTCCGGACAGGTGGTGGTGGCGCCGCAACGGGCCATCCGGACCTTCGGAGGGTTCGTCAATCTCGGACTGCCGCTCTCGCGCTGGTTCAACGCCAATCCCAAAGGCCGCAACGCAGGCTGGCAACTCTATCTGCACATGGGCAAAGACCAGGTTCCGAAGTGGGATCTTACCTATCCCGGCTACAGCGCCAATGCTAATGTTCTGGCGCCCTTGCCGCTGTTGATGGGCAAGCTGTCGGCAGCAACCGTTTACTACAAAGCCAATCCTTACATCACGTTCGGCTTTGAGCAGTCGATCTACGCCACTCGCCTGATTCCTGGCCTTACCTATACGATTGCGGGCAAGCCAAGCAACGAGTGGCAGGATCATCGCACCGAATTCGGGCCGATTTTTACGTTCTAGTCAGCCTGGTCGGAGGATGCTCGAGACACCCCATGCAGAGATACTTCATGAATCGGCGCAGCAGATTGATAGCCCACGCAGCTTTCTTGGTCTGGGTCGCCACGTTCGCCAACGCAGCGTCAAAGAGCACGTTGCACATCAAGGTTCTGGACTCGGAAACTCGATCCTTCAATACCAGCGATGACAACGGCGTGCCCAGGAACTGCGACGGTCTGAACTACGATGCGTATTGCCATTCGAGCAAGACCGTGGAGGTGATCAACACGCTGTTAGTCCAGGCGGATGACCAGCCTCCTTTTCGCGTGGCGTGCAGCATCGACTCGAAATGGTCGAGGTGCATTCCGCTGCTCAGGGGTGAAAGCTACGCTGCCCGGAGAGAGAAGCGAGGGATCACCATCTACTACCAGGATGACAATGGGAAAGTGCGAAAGCAGCTGTACACCTATGTTGCCGAGAACTCTGAGCGCGATGCGGCAAGCTTCTCCTCGAAGGCGAGTCCGCCGCCGACCGAAGAGACGGGAAGCACGCCGGCTGCTGCCTTGAGCACGCACGCAGCGCAGGAAGCGGTGAAGTGCAGTTTTGACTCGACTCCCTCGGGAGCTGAAATCACTCTCGATGGACAATTCGTTGGCAGCACTCCTTCAGTTCTGGATGTGAGCGTTGGCCGTCACACCGTGCAGGTGTCTCTGCCGGGCTTTGTGCAGTGGAAACGGACGCTGACGGTTTCCTCAGGATCCAGACTGACGGTGAACGCGATTTTGCAAAGATTGCAGTAGGATGCCCGATCGGTGAGCCGGCGCCTTAGGGTTCGAACCCCCGAACGCTCCGGCCAGGCAACGTGGAGCTTGATGAGTCGAACCCCAGAAAAACGGCTGAAGCCGCTGCTCTGAGAGAGGATGGGAAACCATGGCAGATGTCGCGGATGCAGGGATGTACAAGGAGTGGTGGGCAAATCCAGCCGTCGTCGGTCTGATGGGTTTCGCCACGACCACTATGGCAACAGGTCTTCACAACGTGGGCTACTGGGGCCCTGGCCCCACGTTGGCGTTGGCCATTGCCTTCGGAGGAACGGCGCAGTTCATCGCCGGCATTGTGGATCTCCGTAAAGGGAGCATTTTTGGCGGGTCGGCGTTCATGTCATACGGCGCCTTCTGGTGGTCTGTGTTTTTCCTGCTGCACATCCAGGCCAAGACCGGCGTGGTTCCCGGGCCGCACGAGTTGTTGGGCTTCTTCCTCATGTGGACGCTTTTTACCTTTGCTTTCTGCATTGCTGTGCAGCGCGTGGGAAAGTTCCTGGCGGTCCTGTTCTGGCTGCTGTTGCTCGCTTTCCTCTTGCTGGATGGCGTGGTTCTGGGTAAAGTTCCGGCTCCGGTGGCGGGATGGGAAATCTTCCTGACCGGGCTGGTTGCGTGGTATATCGCGATGGCGACGCTGGCCAACACGGTTTACGGAAGAAAAATATTGCCGCTGTCATAAAGGGCCGATTGGGGGCAGCCGTTGATGCCCGAAGCCAGAATTCTGGCTGCCCCGGCGCCTTGGTTGAAGCCGTTGCAGTCCGGCATGAGATGTTCCATGATATGGGCCTTGATGTGCAGCGAGGCCGCATTTCAGCCATGGTTTCTAGGGGCGAGTCCGCGGAACTAATAATCAACTTGTGGACGCGCCAGCGCGGAAAACGGTGGCAGAAGTTGCATGGGCGGCAAAACTCGGCAGTCTGAGGGGAAACCAAATATGGTCACACGTCCAAGAGAAAATCCGGTGATCGAGACCACCGAAGCGCAAATCGCAGTGCATTGGCGGGAGGAGGAATATCACTACCCCTCGTCCAAGTTCATCGGCCAAGCCAATCTGACCGATCCCGACGTTTTGGAGCGCTTCAGCGAGAAGAATTTTCCCGAGTGCTTTCGGGAGTATGCCGACCTGTTGGACTGGGACCAATACTGGCATACCACGCTCGATTCCAGCGATCCTCCTTTCTGGAAGTGGTTCGTCGGCGGCAAGCTCAACGCCTCCTACAACTGCATCGATCGCCATCTTGGCAAATACAAGAACAAAGCCGCGCTGATATTTGTCCCGGAACCGGAGAACGAAGCGCCGGTCATCGTCACTTACCGCGACCTCTATGTACGGGTGAACGAATTTGCTGCCCTGCTGCGTGACTTCTGCGGCCTCAAGGCCGGGGATCGCGTCACCATTCACATGCCCATGGTTCCGGAGTTGCCCATTACCATGCTGGCCTGCGCTCGCCTGGGTGTAATCCACTCAGTGGTCTTTGGCGGATTCAGCGGCGAGGCTTGCGGCATGCGCGCCGCCGATTCCGGCAGCCGCGTGCTGATCACCATGGACGGCTACTACCGCAACGGCAAGATGATCGACCACAAAGCAGCCGCCGAAATCTCTCTGAGCATCGCCAGGCAGGAAGGTCAGATCGTAGACAAGGTCCTGGTGTGGCGGCGTCACGCCGGCAAGAACGCTTCGGCTGCCGCATTTGTGAAAGATCGCGATTTCTTTGTGGATGAGATTCTTCCCAACTATATGGGGCAAGTCGTGCCTCCGGTCTCGATGGATGCCGAGGCTCCTCTGTTCCTGATGTACACCAGCGGCAGCACTGGCAAGCCCAAAGGTTGCCAGCATCGCACCGGCGGGTATCTGGCCTACGTGACCGGCACTTCCAAGTACATCCAGGACATCCATCCCGAAGATGTTTACTGGTGCATGGCCGACATCGGCTGGATCACTGGCCATTCCTATATTGTTTACGGGCCTCTGGCGCTGGCCGCCACCAGCGTGCTTTACGAAGGTGTGCCGACCTATCCCGACACCGGCAGGGTATGGCGGATCGCCGAGCGGCTCGATGTCAACATTTTCCACACCTCGCCTACCGCCATTCGCATGTTGCGCAAGGCCGGTCCCGAGGAGCCCGCCAAGTACAACTACCACTTCAAACACATGACCACCGTAGGAGAACCGATCGAGCCCGAGGTCTGGCGTTGGTATTACGAAACTGTGGGCAAGCGGGAGGCGGTTATCGTCGACACCTGGTGGCAAACCGAAACCGGAGGATTCCTCTGCAGCACCAAGCCGGCGCTCGACCCCATGAAGCCGGGAAGCGCAGGGCCGGGCATGCCGGGAATTTATCCCTCGATCATCGATGAGAATGGCCAGCAACTCTCGGCGGGATCGAATAAGGCGGGTAACATCTGCATCCGCAATCCCTGGCCCGGAATTATGCAAACCATCTGGGGAGATCGTGAGCGCTTCGTCAATCAGTACTACCGGAAATATTGTAAGAATCCCAACAGCAAAGACTGGCACGACTGGCCATACTTCGCAGCCGATGGAGCGGTTCTGGCAGTGGACGGCTATTTCCGTATCCTCGGCCGTGTGGACGACGTCATCAACGTCGCCGGCCACCGCCTGGGCACCAAGGAAATCGAATCTGCTTGCCTCACCGTTCCGGAAGTGGCGGAAGCGGCGGTGGTGCCCGTGGTCGATGAGATCAAGGGCCGTGTTCCAGAAGTCTACGTCGCGCTGCAACCGGGCTTGCAGCCCAGCCCGGTCATCGTAGAAAAGGTAAATAAGGCCATCGAAACCATGATCGGCAAGATTGCCCGCCCGCGCCGAGTGCTGATCGTGCCAGATATGCCCAAGACTCGCTCCGGCAAGCTGATGCGCCGCATTCTGGCCGCGCTCTCCAACAACATGACCACCGGAGACATCACCACCCTGGCCAATCCCGACGTGGTTGAGAAGGTGCGGGAACTGGTGCAAGGCAAGGAAAAAGTGGCGCTGGCCGACGGGCCGGAGGATCTCAAGAAATTCGGCACAAACGATTGAAGTTAATCTTGTCTGTGACCGACCCCGATGCCTCGCTGCGCTCGGAATGACAAAGTGTCCGGATTCACGATAGTTGACCAACCTGTTCAGTGATTCGCGTGGGAGATGATCGGCAGCGGCGCTCCCGCTTGCGGCAACTCCTGACGAAAATCCTTGCCCAGGAAAGCTGCCACCGTCGCCGCGATTTGCGACTGCGTGACAGCCGGTGTGTTCGTGCGTTCTCCGAGCGCATCCGTATCCGGCCCCATCACTGCGATCCAGATGTTTTCTGAGCCCTTTTCTTCCACTCCGTGCTCCTTCCACTCCTCCAGCCCGCTGCCCCTGCCATGATCTGTGGTGATGATAAATGTCGTCTGGCCGCGATACTCCGGCATAGACTGCATCGTGTTCCACAACTCCTGCACAAAAGCATCGAACTGATGCGCGCTGTCGAGCACCAGATCGTATCGGCCGGCGTGGGCCCAATTGTCGGTTTCACCATATCCGACGAACAGCAGCCGCGGGTGCGCCGCCTTCACATAATCGAGCAGCGGCACCTGCAGGAAAGAATCCCAAACATCTTCGTCGTCAAGCCGGGTCGTGGTTTGATAGAGTCGGTTCAAAAGTTCCTGGCGCGGAGTAAGCGTCCCTTGCTCAGGCAGGTCCCATCCCACGTGCATCACCAGATGGCTCCGCGGCTCGTTGAAAATGTTCTTGAAGACGTTCCAGGTGGCAAACACTGCAACTTTGCCCTGAAACTGTGGAAAGTGGTTCATCCACTCGAAGACGGTCGTGTTCGGATCGACGCCAAACTCGTTGCTGTTGATGCGTGAGTCGGGCCAGCCCGTCAACATCTCGTTGTAGCCGGGATAAGAAAATGCCATGCCGTTGGTCACGCGGGCAATGCTGCCCTTGTTCTGGTTGCCGAAAATCTGCCCCTGTTTTGCCACGACTCCCCACAAAAACGGAAACAGCATCCTGCGGCGCGCGGCCGGATCGTCATTCCAATACTTCTCGCGCAACTGTTCGGGAGTCTCCCAGATTCCACCGTGCTCGCCGTTCAATAAACCGGGATCGGCCCCGGTGAAAATTTCCTGCCAGCGCAAGCCGTCGGTCACGATGAGGACAACGTTCCGGGTTTTGAGTTGCGCCCGCGCGGAAGGAATTGCAAAGATGACGATCAAACAGAAGAGAGTTAGGAGCCGCCGCCGGTTTTTCAATCATCCTCCTTGCGCAAGACTGTAGCGCACGCCCAATCGGATTGACAACGCTAAGCCGGGATGCGCCCTCAATTCATTCCCTTCATGGCGACCGGACTGCGTTGCGGGATGAAGATTGACTGGCGCAGCGCCGGGCTGGCAGCGCACCTGCCTTGGGAAAGATCGCCGCACAGCTTAAGATGTTGTCAAACCGGCGCCTCTGCGACGGGAAGCGGCTGAGCCTGTCCCTCATGATGAGCACCACAAACCGGCCCCTGCCAAACGCGCTCGACAGCAAAATCAATGTTCAGCTGCGGAGTCTGGCCGACCAGGCCTTCTCTCGAGCTGCCGGGGCGCCGCTGGTTCCGGGAAACAGTGTACGTCTCCTGAAGGATGCCACCGAAAACTATCCAGCGTGGTTGGAAGCGATCGCGTCAGCAACGCGGCGAATCCATTTCGAGAATTACATCATCCACTCCGACGACATCGGAGAGCAGTTCGCCGACGCCTTGGCCTCCAAGGCACGCAAAGGCGTGCATGTAAGGCTCATCTACGACTGGTTCGGTGCGCTTGCTGCAACTTCACGCCGGTTCTGGAAATCGTTGCGGCTGGCGGGAGTAGAGGTTCGGTGTTTCAACCCGCCCCACCTTGATAGTCCGTTTGGCTGGTTGAGTCGCGATCACCGCAAAATGCTGGCCGTCGATGGCCGGGTTGCGTTCGTCACCGGTCTATGCGTGGGACACGATTGGGCCGGCGATACCGCCCGGGGGATTGAACCTTGGCGCGACACGGGGATCGAGATCGAAGGGCCGGCAGTCGCCGACGTCGAGCAGTCTTTTGCAATGATGTGGGCAACTCTGGGGTCCCCGGTTCCACCAGAAGAAATTCCTCAAGCGGGCGAACCGCTGCCGGGGGGAGGCGACGTGCCGTTGCGGATCGTGGCTAGCGTGCCGAACCTTGCCGGCCTTTACCGGCTGGACCAGCTCATCGCCGCGATCGCGCGTCGGTCGATCTGGTTAGCGGATGCGTATTTCGTTGGAACGGCCGCCTATGTGGAAGCATTGAAGGCAGCGGCGATGGATGGAGTGGACGTCCGGCTCTTGGTCCCGCGGGCGAATGATATTCCGTTAATGCGCGCAGTTTCGCGCGCTGGATTCCGCGGATTGCTGGAAGCGGGAGTGCGAATATTCGAGTGGAACGGCCCCATGATGCATGCTAAGACGGCCGTTGCGGATGGCCGCTGGGCGCGCGTGGGTTCGACCAATCTGAATGTGGCGAGTTGGATTGGAAATTGGGAACTGGATGTGGTCGCCGAAGAAGAAGAGTTCTCGAAGAAAATGCAAAGCATGTTCCTGCAGGATCTGGCCCACTCCACGGAGATTGTTCTGAAGGAAAAACGAACCGTGCGCCCCACAACCACGCAACCATCGAACAAACCCAAATTCGGAACTCCCACCGGAAGTGCCGGTCGAGCCGCCACCAGCGTGCTCCGTATCGGCAATGCCGTTGGCGCCGCGATCACAGATCACAGAACGCTGGGACCAGCGGAAGCGAAAATCATGTTCGGTGTCGGATGCTTTTTGCTGATGATGACCGCGATCGTCATCTTCTGGCCGAGGCTGCTTGTGATTCCCGTCGTCGTTTTGGGAGGATGGCTGGGAATCTCGTTGCTGGTGAGAGCGCAGCGCCTCCGTGCCGGGCGCGACTCTTAGCGGGCCGAAGCAATAAAAACAAATAACTGCCGCTTCCTGGCGGACGGCGGCAGCCATCTAAGAGGATCTCATGCCATACAGAAAACTTGCGGGATCGTTTGGCTCGGCGACGCTGCTGGCCTTGATTCTGGGACTGATTGCCGGCGCGGCGCTGGATCGCATGATGATCATGGGGTTCCTGCAGGACAACGACCGGCCCAACTTCCAACTGCTCTCCGAGGCGAGCTATCTCATCCATCGCTTCTATGTGGATCGCGCCGCCGAGCGGCCGCCGGCGCTCACCTACGGTGCGATCAGCGGAATGGTGGATGCGCTCGGCGACACAGGCCATAGCCGTTTTCTTAGCCCGCCTATGGTTAAGGACTTAGCCGAAATGCAGAGGAACAGATTCCAAGGCATCGGTGCTGAGGTGCAGTCGAAAGGTGGCCATATTCTGATCGTCGCTCCGATGGATGGGTCTCCGGCACAGCGAGCTGGGCTAAAGCCCGGCGACATTATTCTTCAGGTGGACGGGCAGGATATCGCCGGACAGCCGCTGGATCAGGTAGTCAAGGAGATTTCGGGCCCACCGGGCACGTCGCTGACCCTGACGATCCTGACCCCCGCCACGGGACGCACTCGCGAGATTACCCTGACACGCGCGACGTTCCAGATCCACAACGTGACGTGGCAGATGTTGCCCGGTACTCGAATCGCACAATTACGCATTGCTGCCTTCGACAACGGGGTCGGCTCGGACCTGCACAAGACGCTGGTGGCGATTAAGAAAGAAGATGTAGCGGGAATTATCTTGGATTTGAGGAACAATCCTGGAGGACTCCTGGACGAAGCCGTAGACTGCGCAAGTGAGTTTCTCAAGGGTGGTAACGTCCTGCTGGAGAAAAACGCCCGGGGCACGGAAAAGCCTGTACCGGCAAAGCCCGGCGGCGAAGGCACAGACATTCCGCTGGTGGTCCTGGTGAACGGAGGCACGGCCAGCGGCGCCGAAATCGTGGCGGGCGCACTTCGGGATGCGCATCGCGGGCCGCTCGTCGGTGAGACTACTTTTGGCACCGGAACAGTCCTTAGTGAATTCAAGCTCACCGATGGTTCCGCGCTGCTGCTCGCCATCGAAGAATGGCTTACGCCATCCGGCGACGTCATCTGGCACAAAGGAATCAAGCCAAACGTTGCCATTGCATTGCCATCCGGTGCATCGCCGGTTTTTCCGGAGACCGGGCGAACCATCCCTGTGAGACAACTCCAGGACAGTGAAGACGCGCAACTCCTTCGGGCCATCGCATTGCTACACTCCGAATAAGACCTGATCCGCACTGAGGGACGATGCGTCCGCTTCACTTTCTGCGTCTTCTGCAGGATTGGACCGGAAATCATGGTTCGGGTGGAAAGAGAGTTTGGAAGTGCTTTAGAATCAATTCTGCTGATTTTGTCGGGGCGTAGCGCAGCCTGGTAGCGCACCTGCCTTGGGCGCACGACGGCCCGGTCTTTTTGCTCTTGTTTTTCTGACGACTTTCTCGAAAAAACAATAACTTGGGGAATCTGCTCTTCGCTCAAAACAGATCTCCCGAGGCCCCAATCCGAGGGGTTCTGACACAGTTCTGCACAGCCGGATTTGAACCAGAAGCATGCTGCTTTTGTGGCAGGCCCGCCATTCGTTTGAGTCAGCCCCTCGCCGAGGATATCTCGGGAGAACTTCCGCCCTATGAGGAGAGCTATGTGAGCGTCCCGATGGATGCGCTGATGATGAGCGCCTATCGGGAACTGGAAGACGCCATCCGGAAAACTTTGAAAGAGCACAGGGGCAACCGGTCCGTGTTGAGCACGATGCTCAATACACTTCTTCTGTACCCAGACCACCCGTATGGTCTGGGAACGCTGTATTGGACGGAATTTGATCCGGAGCTCAAGCGCAATGTTCGGTTTGTGATTGCCGAGACACGCGATCTTCCCGAAGAACAGCTCTATTCGAAGGAAAGGAAACTCATCGAAGAGATCAGAATGAACTCGCCGGAGGACGACGATGCCAGGTGTTCGCCGTCTACACGCAGAAGCATGACGTCACCGTGAGACTCCAGCGGATTCTAATGAACGAAGGAATTCGGACCGCAGTTTTGCGAGCGAGCGTGGACACCTCGAAACGAGAAGCATGGTATGCGCGGCAAATCAAGGAAGGAGTGCAGGTGGTAATCTCCCATCCCAAGCTGGTTGAAACCGGCCTCGATCTGCTCGATTTTCCGACGATCATCTTTTACGAGTCGGGATATTCCCTGCACACTTTGCGCCAGGCGAGTCGCCGATCATGGAGAATCGGCCAGAGGCGTCCGGTGCGCGTGAAGTTCCTTTGTTATGAAGGGACGATGCAGACGGCCTGTTTACGCTTGATGGGAAAGAAACTCCTGGTGGCGCTAACCATGGAAGGCAAGTTCGCCGGCGAAGGACTACAGAACATTGATGAAGACGATGACATGCTCTCAGCGATGGCACGAGAACTGGTTGAGAGAAACGGAATCGGAGAGACAGCCGATGCCGTCTGGAAGGCCCTCAACACAGAACATAAGAAGCTGTTTTCCGCGCCTAGCGGTTCCAGCGGCGATATTTCTTCGACAACCCGACCGGACGCTTTGTGCGAGCCCCAGTTCGACCCGGCACGTATCGTGGAAGCAGCCATCGACACTTCTGCCGTGGTTGCTTTTGGGCAGCGACCGCAAGCACTCTCCGCTAGAAGGCGGCGGCCAAAACCAACTGCGCCGGAACAGACGTCTCTATTTAGCTTGAACTGATGCTGATTTTGGATTTGGCGCTATTTGCTGGCTGGTTGATGGAAACGATCTCGCAACCGCACGCAACGGCCACGAATACAAGTATGTCTGTCCCCTTCGCACTGCAGGCCGCGATCATGCGGGCAAATTCACATTGTGCTAGCCTGACAAGGAAATGATCAGGTTGCCGGACCGCGAACTGCTGAGCTATCTCGCCGCCTACGATCCGCACGTCTCAAATCTAACGTTGGCGGTACGCGAGATGGTTCTGGAGGAGGCGCCCGACGCGATTGAGTCCATCTCCAAGGGCTACGCAGTCGCGATTGGATTCTCGTTCACCGGCAAGCCGCTTAAGGACGGCTTTTGCCACGTCGTGACCTATAGCAGCCACGTGAACCTCGGTTTCAACCGCGGCGCACTGCTGCCCGACCCGATTGGAGCTCTGCAGGGCACGGGCAAGTTGATTCGCCATATCACGATCCGCAAGCAGAACGAACTGGAACGTCCCTTTGTCAGGCGATATGTTCAAGCGGCCATCGAACAAATAGGTATGCCGCCCGCCCAACCCATGTCAGACGTTGCTCCGAGACGTGACAAACGCGGCAAGGAAAATGCTCACCCTCGACGCGGAAAATGATCCCTCCGATCTTCAAGCGGAACGAGCCAAAGATTCCAGAGAACCGATTCGCGCAAGCCACGGCGCGGCATCCCAATGCAACCCAACGGTAATTTGTGAATCGATCGACTGCACTGCGTGCATTCGCCCAGGATGAAATGTTAGAGGCGTGGCGCGATCTTCTCGGCGGCTTCCTTAGATGTGATCACGGCATGTACCTCGAAATCCACGAGGTCGCTCCAGTTCGCGATCCACTCGTCCAATAATCGGCGGTCGTCGGATTCCATCAACTGATAGCAGCGCTCGAGCTTGTCATCG